>Ga0181537_10004532_pt1 | contig 11522 bp, 9 predicted proteins | sample PEATcosm2014_Bin_39_FD_119765 | JGI IMG/M metagenome (GOLD analysis project Ga0181537, IMG submission 119765) | Peatland microbial communities from MTU Mesocosm Facility, Houghton, MI, USA - PEATcosm2014_Bin23_10_metaG | ecosystem: Environmental > Terrestrial > Soil > Wetlands > Peat | place... | reverse complement strand
GGACGGCTCGCAAATCACCGGCCTCGCCGGAAGCATCGCGGTGAATTCGGCCGTGGTTGCTTCGCCCTCGAGCCTCGTCGCCTATGCTTCGAACACCGCAGCCGGCGACGCGACGCGGCCGAACTTCATGCTCAACCAGATGACCACCGCGGCGCTGACCTATCCGGCGACGACGGGCCTCGGCAGCGCGGCGCAGCCGTACAGCGGTTCGCTCACGCAATATTTGAGTCAGGTGATCAGTCAGCAGTCGCAAGCGGCGACTGCCGCGACGAATTTGCAGCAGGGCCAGGATACGGTCCTGACCGCCTTGCAGCAGCGCTTCAACGATCAGTCCGGCGTCAATATCGATACTGAGATGTCGAATTTGATTGCGCTGCAAAATGCCTACGGCGCCAATGCCCGGGTGATGACGACGATACAAGAGATGATGGCGACCTTGTTGCAGGTACAGTAAATGAGCATCACCGGACCAGGATCGATCACCGCGGCCAATGTCGCCGCACAGACGAATATGATGCAGCAGCTCGACATGCTGGGCCAGGAGCTCGGCACCGGGCAGGCGGCGCAGACCTATTCGCAGCTTGGATCGCAGGCTGGTGTCGCGGTGGCGCTCGGTGCTCAACTGTCCGACATCAACGGCTATACCAGCACTGCAAACACCATCGGCACGACGCTGACCATCGAACAGTCGGTGCTGGGCCAGCTCAACAGCGCCGGAACGACGGTCGCGCAGTCGGTCGAGCAGCAGGGCGGCTTTTCGCTTAATAATACCGGCCAGACCAACATGCAGGTATCGGCGGCGAGTTACCTCAATCAGATCGTCGCGTTTTTGAATACGCAGGCTGGCGGTAACTACCTCTTCTCCGGCAGCGCGGTGAACCAGCCATCCGTCGTCAGCTCCAATGAGATCCTCAACGGCAACGGTTCGCAGGCCGGCCTAACGCAGCTCATTGCCGAACGGCAGCAGGCCGATCTCGGCACCGGCCAGATGGGCCGCCTGACGGTGGCCGTGACGGGGGCTGGGTCGAACGATGTGACGGTTTCCCAGGATGGGTCGCCGTTCGGTTTCCAGCTCGCCAGCGTGACCTCGAACCTTACCGGCGCCACCGTCAACCAGCCGTCGGGCTCGCCGCCGTCGCTGTCGGTCGATCTTGGGTCGAATCCGAACAACGGCGACAGCATCCAGTTCAACCTGACACTGCCGGACGGATCGAGCCAGACGATCACGCTGCAGGCGACTACCAATGCGACGCCAGGCACCAACCAGTTCACCATCGGCTCTTCGGCTTCGGCCACCGCCGCCAATCTGCAAACCGCGCTCCAGACTTCGCTGTCGAATCTGGCGCAGACGGCACTGCCGGCGGCTTCGGCGATCGCCGCCGCCAACGACTTCTTCGAGGTCCCGCCGCAGATCGTCGATCCCAGATCGGCGCCAAATTATGCGGCGGCGACGTCTTTGGTGACCGGCACTTCGGCCAATACGGTGATGTGGTACACCGGCGAGAACGGCGGCACGCCGGCATTGCAGACCGCAACCGCCCAGGTCGGACCGTCGATAACGGTCGACTATGGGATGCGCGCGACCGAGCCTGCGATCACGTCGCTGCTTGCCAATGTGGCTGCGCTCGCCGCCACGACCTTCTCGGCGAGCAATCCGAACGCCCAGGCGAGCTATGTGGCGCTGTCACAGAGCGTCGTTGGCAGTCTGAGCGGTCAGCCCGGTACGCAAACAATCTCCGACATGCAGGCCGATATCGCCAATGCCCAGACGATGGTGACTAACGCGACCCAGTTCAATACCCAGACGCAAAGCACCTTGCAGGATATGTTGCAGGGGATCGAAGGCATCAACGAGAATCAGATCGGCGAAAATCTGCTCACGTTGCAGAACAATCTGTCAGCTTCGATGGCGGTTACCGCACGGCTCGCGCAACTGAGCCTAGTCAATTTCCTCGGCTCTGTTGCCGGATAGGCGTTCGGCAAAATCGCGAACGGCCCAAATCAAAAGCGGCGAATAGGCGCATCCCTATTCGCCGCTCGCTATTTTGTTATTCGCCTTTTTCTACGCCTTGCCTTGCAGGCCGGCGGCAATACGGCGATTGATCCTGATGATGTTCTTAACGTGGTCGGGCTTCGGCTTGGTCATCAGCGAGAAGGTCTCGCCCAGCACGAAGGCGCCGATCTTGACGAGGTTTTGCCTGATCGTGTCGGGGAGTTTGGTGTCCCCCTTGGTCAAGGCATCGAGAAAGACCAGCCAGAGCCGGCGATTGTACGACAGCGCTTCGTGCAGGCCGGTGGGTTTGTCCTTCCAGTTGTCGTGCACGGTCTGAAGCTTTGCGGCCGCGGTGAGGAGGAGCCGCGCTTCCAGTTCGCGCGGGTTTGCGGTCTCGTTGGCGACCTTGGCATAGGCTTTGCTGGCGTGGCGCATAAGTGAATGTCCCTCTTAGTGGGTGGTTAGCTCGTGTGCTTCCTGTGCCCGGTTGTAGCTGCCGCCTGTTAACATTCGATTATTCATGACGCGCGAAGAGCGCATACTGCTTGCCCGTTCCTGGCGCACCGTTCCTCGCAAAAGGAAAGCGGCGGAGCTTTCGCTCCGCCGCTTCCACATTAGGCCCGTACCAGGAGTAGATTTTAGCCGAACAGTTTGAGCACCGACTGGTTCGCCTGGTTGGCGATAGACAGTGCCGAGATTTCCAACTGCTGCTGGGTCTGCTCGGTCAACAGGTCGGTACTTTCGAGGTTCTGGTCGGCGACGACCAGGTTGCTGGCGCCCGTCTGGAGCGTGTTGATCAGGTTGTTCTCAAACGACTGACGGGTCGAGATGACGGCCGAATTGGTGCCGAACGTCTCGGTTTGGGCTTGCACTTGCGAAATCGCGTTGTTCAGGTTCGTTGCGGTAGTCGCAAGGACGCTGGAGGCCTGGAACGACGTGGAGCCGTTGCCGGAGACCGACGACAGACCAAGGCCGGACGCGTTGAAGTTGACGCCGGTGATGGTCAGCGAGCTCGTGCCGGTCGGGTTGAAGTCGATCGTCAGGTTGTCGCCGGTGAGCAGGTTCACGCCGTTGTACGACGCGTCACTGGCGAGCTGATTGATCTGGGTCAACAGGCCGTTGTAGTTCGACTGCAGCGTCGAGACCGTGGTGCTCGTGCCCTGGACGTTGGTCGAGCTCAGGCCGAACGCCGACGATTCCGTACCGGCAACCACCTGGAAGGTGGTGGTCGGCGAATTGGCGGTGAGGATCAGGTGGCCGCTGCCGTCGTCGGTCGCGGTCACTGCGCCGTTGGTGCCAAGACCCGTGGTGCCGTTGATGTCGGCTTCGATGGTGGACACCGCCGCGCTTGAGGTGATCGCGATCGTATAAGTCGTGCCACCAGTCGCGATCAGGAGGTTGCCGGCGGCCAGCGAGTTGCTGGTCAGACTGACCGTGCCGGTCGTCGAACCGGCTGTGGTCGGGCTGGCTTGCTGGGCCTGCTGCACCGTCGACAGCGCCTGCTGGAGCAGGCTGGTCAGGCCGGTGAGGCCGTCGGTGGCCGCGTTGATCGTCTGCGAGCCCTGGCCGATCTGGTCGAGCAAGGCGGACAGTGAATTTGCGGTGTTGGTCAGAGCCTGCGAGGTGAAGTAGGCACTGGGATTCTGCTCCGGCGAATTGATCGCATCACCGGTCGCAAGCGCTTCTTGCGTCTGGGTCAAGTCGGCGGAGGTGGTCTGCAACGACTGCAGATTCTGCCGGATGCCCGTAGTTAGAGTGATATTCGAAGACATTGGACTACCCTTCTGGTTACAGGCCGTACTGGACGTGCCGTATCGGCGAGTGCATTCCCGATCGACACGATCGGCTCGTTGAGGTTTGCCGTAATTCGTTTAAAGACGTGTAAATCTAGGTTTTCTGCGCCTGCTCAGTGCGCCCAAGAGCATGCCGGTTCCTTTCTTTCGACATGCCTGCGCCACAGCGATTTTCGTGCATTCAGCGGCTTTTGCGCCGCCGTTTAGGACGGCGTTAACCTTTGTCTTTGCTATTGGTTAACCATGATTGCAGAGTCGTTCTTTCCGTACTTGAACCGGCCGCCGATCGTCGATCGCAAAGCTGAATGACGGGGATCCCGCTATGCCCAGTGCCAAGGTGAAATCGCCGAAGCGCGAGCGCGCCGAGACTCTCGAACAGAGCGCGCCTAAAGCCGCTCCGGCCAAGCTTGCCGCACCGGCGTCTTCGGTGGGGACCTCGCAGGCTTCGTCGGTTCCGACCGCTCCGGCAGCCGGTGCCGTCAATCTGGTTGTGGCAACGCCCTGTTTTGGCGGCCAGATCTCGGTTCTCTACGCGGCGTCACTGCTGCGGCTGCAACAACAGCTGCGGACCTACCGCGACGTGACGTTCAAGGTGCTGTTCAAGGACGGTGACGCTTTGATCACACGAGCCCGAGCCAGCCTGATTTCGCAGTTTCTTGAAGATGCCACGTCAACGCACTTGCTGTTTGTCGACGCCGACATCGGCTTCGAGCCGGAGCAGGTTCTCCGCCTGATTGAATGCGGAGCAGACATGTGCGCGGCGATCTATCCGGTCAAACGCATCGATTGGGACAGGGTCAAGAAGACTTTTGAGGCGGCGCGGCCCAATCCGGCCGCCGCCGCGCTGAAATACGTGTTTGAAGTCGACGATCCGAATGCCGTTACCGCGAGAGCCGGATTCGTGCGGGTCCACTATGCGGGGACGGGATTCATCATGATCCGCCGGCGGGCGCTGGAGCGCATGTGCGCGCACTATCCGCAGCTTCGCTACAAGCGCGACCACTCCATGGATGCCGCAACCATGAACGAGTACCGCTTTGCTTTATTCGAGTGCATGATCGGCCAGGACGGCACTTATCTCAGCGAGGACTTCGCGTTTTGCAAGCGCTGGACCGATATGGGCGGCGAGATCTGGGCCGATCTCCACAGCAGGCTTAACCACGTCGGGCCGATGGCGTTTTGCGGCGATCTTTCGTCGCAATTCGCGGCCGCGTAATTACGCCAGCATATTGACCAGGTTGCCGCTGACGCCGCTGGCGGACAGCAGTGATGCCGCGGATTTGAAAGTCTGTTCGTTGACCGACGAATCGTTCGTCGGTTGGGACTTTTTGGCCGTTTTGCTCGATGTCGAGTTTGCCGACGAACTCGAAGAACTCGACGATGTCGAAGAGCTCGACGGTATCGGGCTCGCCAAGTCTGCGGCTGCGCTCGTCGTCTTGGGCTTGGTCGGCGTGAACGTCGTATGACCGTTGGCGAAGCCGATCGCGGCTGTATCCGTGCCGCTGCCCGAGATCGTGATATCGGCTGTGTTGTTTCTCGCCGTGATGACGAGCTGACCCTTGCTGTTGAGCGACGCGATCACCTGCGCATTGGTGGGGAGATTGACGTTGAGCGCATTGATCAGGTCGCCGACGGTGTCGGTTCCGGTCGACTTATAGGATGTTGTGGTGGCGCCGGTAATCACCGCGATCGTGCCGCCGGCCAAAATCCCAAGCGTGGACAACGAGGTGCCGGTCGTGAGCGGCGCCGAGCCGGTGGCGACCGCTGGCGTGTTGGGCGCTGCTTTGGGGGTAGTGGAGCTTGAACTGCCGGTGGATGAGGAGGACGTGCCCGACGATCCGGAGGTACCCGTCGATGATAGCGGAGTGGTAACGCCGACGAGTTGCAGCGCGCTCTCAACCGCTGCCGAAAGCTGGGAATTGACGCGCTTGAGCGCCGTGCCGTTGGCGATGCCCGATTCCCCCTTCGACTCCGCGAGCATTGCAGCGCCGATGACGTTGATCTGCGAAGCTTGCGCGGCCGAGGCTGCGGACTGAGCCTGCGACTGGGACCAATAGGCTTGGTCCTGCGAATAAAACGAGATGCCTTGGATACTGCTCATCGCTTTACGGCCGGGACTTCACGCTGAGCTTTGACTGACGCGGCTCACCGATTCGCATCTTGCCCCGTGCACGGTTAATGGGGCGTGTCGCCTTCAGGCCGATTTACACTTGGTTAACCATCTTGCCCGAACTTGCCAAATACGCGACCGCTGGCGCGCTCCGCCGGGCTGAGACCGATTGCGGTGGCGCAAGTGCGTGCGGACGGTGAGGCCTGCAACGACGATGGCGGCGCATATTTCCATCGGTCAAGCTTTACAACTCCACCAGGAAGGACGCCTTACTGAGGCGGACGCCATTTATTCCGATGTTCTCGCCGCCGACCCGCAGCACTTCGACGCGCTGCATTTGTCCGGCGTACTCAGGCATCAGCAGGGTCAGTCGGCGGAAGCCCTGCGCCGCGTCGCCGCCGCCCTTAGAGCGCGGCCGGGATCGGCCGAGGCGCTGACAAATTACGGCGTGATCCTTGATGCCCTCAAGCGGCATCAGGAGGCGGTAGAAAGTTTCGACGCGGCGCTGGCGATCCGCGCCGAAGATGCCGGCGTACATTACAATCGCGGCAACGCGCTCAAGGCGCTCGGACGCTACGAAGAGGCGTTGACCAGCTACGCGCAGGCGCTGGCGCTGGCTCCACGCCATTTGGACGCGCATTATAATCGAGCCAATACGCTCGCTGCGTTGGAGCGGTACGAAGAAGCGCTTGTCCATTACGACAACGTGCTGGCGATCCGCCCGCGTCATGCTGGCGCTTTCAATCGGCGCGGCAACGCGCTCGCTGCGCTCAAGCGCTTTGATGAAGCGCTTTCGGCCTATGACGCGGCCTTGGCGATCGAACCGGACAATGCCGAGGCCCTCAATAACCGCAGTGTCGTGTTGCTCGACCTCGGATGGTCCGAAGAAGCCTTGCGAGTTTGCGAACGCGCGCTGGCGATCAGGCCAGACTACGCCGACGCTCTTTATAATCGCGGCAATGCCTTCCGCGCGCTCGATCGCTATGAAGAGGCCCGCGCAAGCTATGCGGCGGCGCTCGCGCTCGAACCGGGGCGTTTCGATGCGCTCAACAATATCGGTCTCGCCCTGATTGGGGTCGAGCGGCCCGCCGAAGCTTTGGCCAATTTCGATGCCGCGCTGCTCGTAGATCCGGACAATCTTGGCGCGCGTCACAATCGCGCCAATGCGCTCGCCGAACTCGGCGCCTACGAGGATGCGCTGGTGCCGTGCGACGAGGTGCTGGCCAAAGATCCGGCTCATGCCGATGCACTCAACACGCGCGGTGTCGTACTGGCGAAATTGCGCCGCTTTGAGGAGGCGCTGGCGAGCTACGATGCAGCTTTGGCGGTCGCGCCGGATCGGGTCGACATCGAGGTCAATCGCGGCACCGCCTTAGTCGAGCTCGACCGCTTCGAAGAGGCGCTTGTCGGCTTCGACAGGGCGCTGAAGAGCGATCCTGGTAATGTCACCGCTCTGATCAATCGCGGCAATGCCTGTATCAAGGAGAAACGCTTCGAAGAGGCGGTCGACAGTTACGACAAGGCGCTCGCGATTGAGCCCAACAAGATTGACGCGATTACGGTGCGCGGCGTCGCGCTTGCCGAACTCGACCGCTTCGAAGAAGCGATCGCAGCTCAGGAAGAGGCACTCCGCATCGAGCCGCACGTCGTCGCGGCGCACGTCAATCGCGGCAACGCCTTGGTCAAGCTCGCGCGTATGCCGGAAGCACTGGAATGTTATGAGCAGGCGCTGCGGCTCGACCCGCACCAGGTGGACGCGAATTTCAACGCGGCACTGACGCGGCTTTGCCTCGGCGATTTCCACCAGGGCTGGAAGCAATATGAATCTCGCTGGGAGAAAAAGGACTTCGGCGCAAAGCGGCGGAATTTTCCGCAGCCGCTCTGGCAGGGTGAGAAGGATCTGCACGGCAAGACCATGCTGCTGGTTCACGAGCAGGGTCTTGGCGATACAATCCAGTTCGCGCGTTACGCACCGCTTGTCGCGGAGTTCGGCGCGCGCGTCGTGCTTGGCGTGCAGCCGAGCCTGAAAGAAGTTATCGCAACCGTTCCCGGCGTGACTTATGTGCTCGCCGACGGCGAGTTGTTGCCGGAATTCGATGTGTGGTGCCCGCTCTTGAGCCTGCCGGCGGCGTTCGGCACCGAGGTTGCGACCATTCCGGCCAACATTCCCTACATCCGGCCGTATCAGGAGTGCATCGATAAATGGCGGGGGCGCCTTGCGGATAATGGCCGCTTGCGCATCGGTCTGTGCTGGGCCGGCAACAGCGCGCATGCGAACGACCGCAACCGCTCGATGTCGCTCGAGAACCTGGCGGACGTGTTGACGCTTCCCGGCCTCGACTTCATTAGTTTGCAAAAAGAGGTTACCGCCGCGCAGGCGGAAATTTTACACCAGCACGGCGTCAATCAGCTCGGGCAGGAATTTTCGGATTTTGCCGATACCGCCGCGGTTGCGGCGATGCTGGATCTCGTTATTTCGGTCGACACCTCGATCGCTCATCTCGCCGGAGCGATGGGGAAGGCGGTGGCATTGTTGGTGCCCTATTCACCGGATTACCGTTGGCTGCGCGATCGCACCGACAGCCCCTGGTATCCGACGATGCGGCTGTTTCGGCAAAGCGTGCTGCGCGACTGGAGCGATCCTGTGCGCCGGCTGCGCGACGAGCTTTGCGAACTCGCGCAGCGGCGGACGAAGCCGCGCTGACCATGGCGCCGGCGCCGTATAATTCCATCAAGGAAGCTGCGGCGCTTATGCGCGCCAAGCGCTATGAGGATGCACTTGTCGCCTATGAATCGGTGCTGGCGAAAAACGGCTACGATCTCGGCGTGCTCAATGAATGCGGCGGACTGCACCGCATGCTCGGCCGGCCGCAGACCGCGCTCGGCTATTTCGATCGCGCGCTCAAGCTGGCGCCGTTCACGGTCGAGTTGCTGATCAACAAGGGCACCGCGCTCGTCGCTCTGAATCGCTTTGCGGAAGCGCTCGACTGTTTCTCAGCCGCCGCTGCGGTCGAACCCGAACGCGCCGAAGCGCATTACAACGCGAGCCTGGTGCGGCTTCGCCTCGGCGATTTCGCCGCCGGCTGGCGCGGCTATGAATGGCGGTGGCGCAAGGCCGATTGGGCGAAAAGCCGCCGCAACTTTTCCGCACCGGTCTGGCTCGGCCGCGAAGCGATTGGCGGCAAGACGGTATTGCTCCATGCCGAGCAGGGTTTTGGCGACACCATGCAGTTCATCCGCTACGCGCCGCTTGTCGCCGCTCGCGGCGCCCGCGTCGTCCTGGAATGCCAGGCGGAATTGGTCGCGCTGTTGCGCGGCGTTGAAGGCGTGGCAGAGGTCCTCGCGCGCGGTGCGGCGCTGCCGGACTTCGACATGCACTGCCCGCTGATGAGCCTGCCGCTCGCCCTTGGCGCGGTCGTGGAGACCATCCCGAATGCCGTGCCGTACATCACACCGCCACTGCCATATCTAGACAGATGGGTGCAACGGATAGGGGCGATCCCTTCGCCGCGGATAGGTCTCGTCTGGGCGGGAAATCCTACACATTATAATGACCGCAACCGTTCAATCGGCTTGCACGCCCTTGAACCGCTGCTCAGCATCGGCGGTCCGCGATTCGTGAGCCTGCAAAAACCCGCGTTTGCCGCGGACGTAGCGCGGCTCAGGCAATTCGGCAATGTCACGCATATCGGCGACGAGCTTGCCGATTTCGCCGACACCGCCGCCGCCATCGCCATGCTGGATCTGGTGATTGCGGTCGACACCGCCGCAGCCCATCTCGCCGCCGCGATGGGCAAAGTCGTCGCTCTTCTCTTGCCGTTCTCGGCTGACTTCCGCTGGCTGTTGTGGCGCAGCGACAGTCCCTGGTATCCGACGATGCGTTTATTCCGGCAGACGACGCCCGGCGATTGGAGCGACCCGGTGGAGAGATTGCGCCGCGAACTCGCTGAAGTCGCGCGTCGCCCGCAACGGCAGCCCGAGGCCGCTATAGCGTGCGGCTGACGGCGAGCGGCCGGCCATGCTTGGGATTGGGCACCGTGGCCCTTCCCGTCGCGCCATAAACCTGCGGCGAGGCTTTGCGCGCAAGCTGACCTGAAAGCTTCCGCATAATCCCTTCCGATACGGCGTGCGCGGTCGCGAGCACGATCATGTTCTTCTGCAGAATGGCGCGGAACCTTTCCTGAAGTTGCACCAGCGCGGTGCGGCGCGCTGGCGTCGTCTGTTTCAGGACGGTCGCTGCGGTCTTCAGGCGCTGGCTCGCCGCGAACAGCCGGCCGGCGAGCTCTGACTTGGCGGGCTCGAGCGCGGTCGCCCTACGAACATGGCCGGCGCGGATCAAGACCGTCTCTTGCTCAATGACGTCGGTCAGTTTCTCGATCAATGCGGCAAGATCGTCGATCTCCTGTTCCGCTTCCGCGGCCGTCGTGATCCGGGTCATGGCTTGGAAAGACCTTGTTCCTTGAGGATGGTGTCGTAGACCATCGATGCGATACCGATGCCGCCTTTTTTGGCGAAGTCCTTGGCAAATTGGTCGACCGCAAACGAGCGCCACACCTTCAGAGCGCCTTTGCCACCCATCGGCCCGTCGCCGTCGACGCCGGTGAACATTTCCTGAAACATGTTGCTCAGAAACATCGCCTCGAAATTCTCGGCGGACTCTTTCGCTTTGCCTTTGGCCTTGAGCGTGGCCTGGGTTTGTGCGTTGGCGGCGCCGGTGATCGAAGACAGCGAAGTGCCGAGATCGACCGGGTTGATGCTTGTCATCACATCACCTCGATATCGGCCTGGATGGCGCCGGCGGCCTTGATCGCCTGCAAGATCGTAATCAGATCGCGCGGCCCGATGCCGAGCGCATTGAGCCCGTCGACGACCTGCTGCAGCGACACGCCTTCCTGCACCAGCGCCAGCCGCTTGCCTTCCTCCTGCACGCCGACTTGCGTACGCGGCACCACCACGGTGCGGCCCTTGGAGAACGGCGCCGGCTGGCTGACCTGCGGCGATTCCGAGATTGTCACGGTGAGATTGCCTTCCGCGACCGCGACCGTCGATACGCGCACGTCGCGGCCGATGACGATGACGCCCGAGCGTTCGTCGATGACGATCTTGGCGGCTTCGTCAGGCTCGACCTGCAATTGCTCGATCTCGGTCAACAGCGCGACGATGTTCTGCGGAAAACTCTTCGGCAGGGTGAGCTGCACGGTTGATGGATCGAGCGGCTCGGCGATCGGCTTGCCGATATAATCGTTGATCGCAACCGCCATACGCTTTGCCGTGGTGAAGTCGGCATTGCGCAGGGCAAGCCGCAACTGGCCGACGCTGTTGAGCGCGAATTCGATTTCGCGCTCGATGATGGCGCCGTTGGGCAGCCGGCCGACGGTCGGCACGCCGCGGGTGATGCTGGCGGCCTGACCCTGCGCCTGAAAACCGCTGATCGCCAGCGAGCCTTGCGCGACCGCATAGACTTCGCCGTCGGCGCCAAGGAGCGGCGTGACCAGCAGCGTGCCGCCTTCGAGACTCTTGGCGTCGCCCATGGCGGATGCGGTTACGTCGATGCGGGTGCCCTGTGTGGCGAATGGCGGCAGATCGGCGGTGACCATCACCGCAGCGACGTTGCCGGTGCGGATCT
>Ga0181537_10004531_pt1 | contig 11523 bp, 10 predicted proteins | sample PEATcosm2014_Bin_39_FD_119765 | JGI IMG/M metagenome (GOLD analysis project Ga0181537, IMG submission 119765) | Peatland microbial communities from MTU Mesocosm Facility, Houghton, MI, USA - PEATcosm2014_Bin23_10_metaG | ecosystem: Environmental > Terrestrial > Soil > Wetlands > Peat | place... | reverse complement strand
AGGATCTTGAGCGGGCCGATGTCCACCTTCGCGTCGTAGGCGTCGCGCTTGAGGCCCCCGCTGTCCCGGCCGAAGTACTTCGAGGCGTTCCTGGCCATGGCCGCCACGTCCTTGCCGAAGTCGTGGCCGCGCTCGCGCAGGCTGAAGCGGGTCTCCCAGAGCAGCCTCCTCTGCCTGTGGGTCCGCAGCAGCTGGAAGTCGTAGGCCATCAGCACGACGTAGTACCGGCCCTCCTCCAGCTCGCCGACGAGCTCCTCGCGCCGCAGGTTCACGGCGGTCGCCCTGGCGGCGCCGGCGGCGTTCAGCTCCGGCAGGTAGCCGAGGATCCTCGCGTTCTCAACGTCCTGCTGGTCGCGCTTCAGGTTCGAGAAGTTCTCCATGGTCATCGCCTCCGTGAGGCCGCCCTCGGCGTCCTGCTTGGCGGCGTTGTACATCGCCGCGCGCATGCCCGTGTCGGAGGTGCTCGGGTCGCCCTGCATCTGCCCCGCGCCCGCGGGCGGGCCCTTGGGCGGCGGCGGGGGGGGCGGCGGGAGGCTGCCCTGGGCGGTCTGGTGCTCCGAGGGGTTGCTCGTGTCCGCCGTCGCGCCCCAGTAGACCATGATCAGGAGGTCGGTCTTCATCGGGTCGTCGGTGGGCACGTAGCTCTGGACGGCCAGCGCCGGCGCGATCAGCCGCGCGATGTCGGCGATGTGCATCGAGTCGATCGAGAGGTCGCTCATGGGGCTTCCGAGCTCGCCCCCCTCGCCGAAGGCGAAGGTCTCGGGGCGGTAGCCGCCGCCGGGCTTGGACACGCGCACGTAGGCGGGGCTCACGCTAGAATACACCGCGACGATGTCGGCCTTTGCCTCGCCAAAGGCATCGCCCGCGAAAAGCACGGCCGCCGCAGCGAGCCAGGCCCGCGGGCGGAACGCCTGCCACTTATGGTCGGGGGGGAGCTTCATGCCGCGGGGCGGGGGGTCGCCCGGCATAACACCGCCCTCGTCCCGATCCCTTCACGAGGCGCCCCGGCTAGAAGGAGACCTCGACCGGGCTGGTCGCAAGCAGCACGGACTGGCTGTGCGTGGACGCCTTGTAGGCCGAGCGCACCGCGTCTATCGCGGCCCGGTTCTCCGGGGTGTCCTCGTACAGGATGACCAGCACCTTGGAAAGCAGCCGGCCGGGCTCCAGGGCGCCGCGCCGGCGCCACTGGCCATAGGCGTCGATCACGGTGAGCCCGTCGGGGAAGCGCGGGGTCACCTCCTTGTCGAGGAACGACCGCCACTTGATCTCGCGCAGGCCCTCGTCGGGGCTGTCGGCGGGGCCGATCCCGAAATAGAGCTCGCTCCGCAGCCAGTGCGCCGCCGCGGGGTGCGCGGCGTCGCCCTGGAGCGCCGCGGGAGCCGTGGCCGGGGGATCGGCGAGCGCGGGGCGCGGCGCAAAGGAGAGGGCAAGGAGGAACCCGGCAAGGAGGAGTGTTCTTGGCTTCATTGTGAGTGGGTGCGCCCCCAGGGCATCCTGGCCTTGCGGGCGGAAACGATCTCGGTGTTCATGCCGCCCCAGTGGAGCCGGCCGCCGTAGCGGCCGTGCTCCATCTTGACGCAGCGGTCGACGACGACGGCGAGTCCCGCCTTCGCGGCGTATTCGGCGGCCTCGATGTTGATGAGGCAAAGCTGCAGCCACAGGGCCTTCGCGCCGATCGCGACCGCCTGCTGAGCCACTTTCAGGCACTCGGCCGCGGGCCGGAACACATCGACCAGGTCCACCGGGACGGGGATGCTGGCCAGGTCCGGGTAGGCCTTCTCCCCCAGGATCGTGTCCGCCTTGGGGTTCACGGGGATGACCGTGTATCCCTCCTTCTTGAGGTAGCTCGCGACGAACCAGCTCGCGCGCTGGGGGTCCGTTGAGAGCCCTACGACGGCGACCGTGCGCGCCTCCCGGAGGACCCGCTGGATGACGAGCGGGTCCTGGTAGAGCCGCTGCTGCCCGGGCGTAAGCGCCGAGTTGAGCGTTACGGCGCAGGCAACGCTTGTTCCAGGTCCCATAGGAGGTCCTCCACGTTCTCGAGGCCGATCGACAGCCGGATGAGCTCGGGGCTCACGCCGCCCTTGGCCAGCTCCTCGTCGGAGAGCTGCTGGTGGGTCGTCGAGGCCGGGTGGATCACCAGGCTGCGCACGTCGCCGATGTTCGCCAGGTGCGAGAAGAGCTGCAGGCCCTCGATGAAGCTCCGGCCGGCGGCGCGCCCGGCGTCGCCCGTGGAAGCCTTGAGCCCGAACGAGAACACGGCGCCGGCGCCCTTCGGGAGGTAGCGCGCCGCGAGCTTGTGGTCGGGATGGCTCGGGAGCCCGGCATAGGCGACCCAAGCGACGGAGGGATGGGCCTCGAGGAACCGCGCGACCCGCAGCGCCGAGGCGGACTGGCGCTCCATCCTCAGCGAGAGCGTCTCCAGCCCCTGGATAAGGAGGAAAGCGTTGAAGGGCGACAGGCACGCCCCGGTGTCGCGCACCGTCTCCGCGCGCGCCTTCATCAGGAATCCGTAATGGCCGAAGGTGTCGAAGAACCGCAGGTCGTGGTAGGCCGGCGACGGCGCGGCGATGCTCGGGTAACGGCTGAAGTCGAACTTCCCCGAGTCGAGGAGGACGCCGCCGATCGCGGTCCCGTGGCCGCCGATGAACTTCGTCGCGGAGTGCAGGACGAGCGTCGCCCCGAACTCGATCGGGCGGCAGAGGGCCGGTGTCGCCATCGTGCTGTCGACGATGAGCGGCATCCCCCGCGAGGACGCGAGGGCGGCGATCTTCTCGATGTCGAGGATGGCGCCCCGGGGGTTGCCGATCGTCTCGCCGTAGAGCGCGCGGGTCTTGGGCGTGATCGCGGCCTCCCACTCCGAGAGGTTCGAGGGATCGACGAAGCGCACCCCGATCGAGAACTTCTTAAGCGTGTGTACGAGCTGCGTGATCGAGCCGCCGTAGAGCTGGGACGAGGCGACGATCTCGTCGCCTGGGGTCAGGAGCGTCAGGAAGGTGACGAGCTGGGCCGCCATCCCGCTCGCCGTCGCCACGGCGCCGGTCGCTCCCTCGAGCGAGGCCACCCGCTCCTCGAGCACCGCCGTCGTCGGGTTGCTGATCCTCGTGTAGATGTTTCCGTACTGCTTGAGCTCGAAGAGCTGCGCCGCCTGCTCGGCGTCGTCGAAGACGAACGAGGTCGTCTGGTAGATGGGCACCGCCCGCGCGCCGGTGACCGCGTCCGGGATGTGCCCGGCGTGCACCATGCGCGTCTCGAAGCCAAAGCGGCGGGGATCGGTCTCCTTTGTCACCGGGGACAAGGGAAAACCCTTCGTTGCACAATGCAAAGAAAGATTGCCCCTAAGACACCCTTTCTGCTTCCGGCACGGGCCCCATTCTGTAGCTTAGGAGGGAAATGGCCGGGGACATCATCGAGGCGGTGTACAGGGTGAGGACCACGAAGGCGGAACTTGGCGCGAGGGCCGAGGCGCTCCTGCTTGAGCAGACCGTGGAGCTGCCGCGAAGCGCGCTGAAGTCCCGCTTCGTGCGCGACAACCTGGTGGGCTCCGTGGTGTCGACCGAGGAGGTGGGCATCGACGACTTCCGGGTCACCCTGGCCCAGCCCGCAATCGCGGCGGCCGAAGACCCCGCCCAGCTCCTCAATGTCCTCTTCGGCAACTGCTCGCTCCAGCCCGACCTGGTGCTCGAGGACCTGCGCCTGCCGACGTCCCTCGTCAAGGTCCTCGGCGGACCGAGGTTTGGCATCGCCGGGATCCGCGAGGTCGCCGGCATCGACGGCCGGGCGCTCACCGCCTCGGTCTTGAAGCCCGTGGGACTCACCGTTGCCGAGACCGCGTCCCTGTGCCGGACCCTCGCGCTTGGCGGCATCGACATCGTCAAGGACGACCACGGCCTCGCCGACCATTCGTTCAGCCCGTTCACCAAGCGCGTGAAGGCCTGCCTCCTCGCGACGCAGAAGGCGGCGCAGGAGACGGGGCGCCGGGCGCTCTACGTGCCGAACCTGACGGGCACGCCCGCCACGGTGCTTGACCAGGCAAGGCAGGCCCGCGATCTCGGCGCCGCGGCCGTGATGGTTTCCCCGATGCTGATAGGGCTCCCGTTCCTGTGCGAGCTGGTCGACGAGATCGGGCTTCCGCTCCTCGCCCACCCCGCCTTCGCCGGGGCGCAGCGCATCGCTCCGGCGGCCCTCCTCGGCAAGCTCTTCCCCCTCTTCGGAGCAGACGCCGTCATCTACCCGAACTTCGGCGGTCGCTTCACGTACAGCCGCGAGGAGTGCGCAGCGATCGCCAGGGCGCTGCGCGCGCCCGAGTCCGGCATCGCCCCCGCCTTCCCCGCCCCGGCCGGCGGGATCCGGCTTGAGAACGTCCCCGAGATATTGGAATTCTACGGGGCCGACACGGTGCTGCTGATCGGCGGCAGCCTCCTTGACAGCCCGGATGAGGCGACCCTCCTCGCCCGCTGCCGCACGTTCGTGGCCGCGATGCAGTCCTCCTTCCCCTTCCCCGTTTGAGCGCCAGGACCCACGTTCCCCAGACCGAGCCCTTCCGCTGGAAGGACGTGCCGGTGCTGGACTACAAGGAGGACGGGGGCACCCACTTCAGGAGCATCTCCCGGCAGGTGCTCTTCGCGGACGGCGCGACCCAGGGCGCCGAGCTCCGCTACTTCGAGATCGCCCCCGGGGGCCACTCGACGCTCGAGAGGCACGACCACGCCCACTCCGTGATGGTCGTCAGGGGCCGCGGCGAGGCGCTCGTGGGCCTGGAGGTACACCCGCTGGCAACCCACGACCTCGTACACGTCCCGCCCCAGACCTGGCACCAGTTCAGGGCGACGGCGCCCGAGCCCCTCGGCTTCCTGTGCCTCGTCAGCGCAGAGCGCGACAAGCCCAGGCGCCCGACCGAGGCCGAGCTCGCAGAACTGCGCTCCCACCGCGCCGCGGGCGCGTTTCTTCGAGTCTAGAACCGCCATGAGCCTTCCCGATCCCATGAAGCCCTCAACCGCCGCCGCGCAGGCGATGGGGTTCGTCGACGCGGCGACGGGAGCCTTCATCCCGCCCATCCAGCCGGCCACGACCTACGAGCGCGACGAGGCCAACCGGCTGCTCTCCGGGCGCCTGTACTCGCGCCCCGACAACCCCGGCTACGACCTGCCCGAGGCGCTCCTGACGCGCCTGGAGGGCGGTACGGCCTCGGCCGTCTTCAGCTCGGGGATGAGCGCCGCCACCGCGGTCTTCCTCGCGCTCAAGCCCGGCGACCACGTCCTCGTCCCCGACGTCATCTACTGGGCCCTTCGCAACTGGCTGGTCGGTTGGGCGACCGACTGGGGGCTCAAGGTGGAATCGGTGGACATGACCGATCCCTCGCGGGTCGCGGCGGCGGTGAAACCCGGCAAGACCAGGCTGATCTGGATCGAGACCCCCGCCAACCCGACGCTGGTCGTGACCGACATAGCCGCGGTGGCGGAGATCGCCCACCGCGCCGGCGCGCTCCTCGCGGTCGACTCGACCTTTGCCACCCCCGTGCACACGCAGCCGCTTGCTCTCGGAGCCGACCTCGTGATGCATTCCGGCACGAAGTACCTGAACGGCCACTCCGACGTGATCGCGGGGACGCTGACCACCCGGGCCGACAACGAGCACTGGCAGGCGGTCAAGGGCGTGCGCGCGATGGCCGGCACCGTGCTCGGGCCCTTCGAGGCGTGGCTCCTCCTGCGTGGGATGCGCACGCTCTACGTGCGGGTGGCCGCCCAGAGTCGCGCCGCGCAGCGGATCGCGGAGCATTTTTCGGGCAGGAACGGCGTCGTGGCGGTCCTCTACCCGGGGCTGCCGTCGTTTCCGGGGCACGCGGTCGCCGCCCGCCAGATGAAGGACGGCTTCGGCGGCATGCTTTCGCTTCGCGTCGAGGGCGGGGCGCCGGGCGCCCTCGCCTTCATCGGGAAGCTCCGCCTCTGGAAGCGCGCGACCTCGCTCGGCGGCGTTGAGAGCCTGGTCGAGCACCGCGCCAGCATCGAGGGTCCCGCGAGCAAGACGCCCCCGGACCTCCTGCGCATGTCGGTCGGCCTCGAGGACGCCGGCGACCTGATCGCCGACGTGGAACAGGCGCTCGCCTAGGAACGGCCGCGGGTCACCAGCCGGTAACCTCGCGGATCGGCCCCAGCATATCCTGGGCGACCTGCTCCTGCTGGAAGGCCACCAGGTGCCCGTTCGTCGGAGTGCCCGGGTAGAAGCCGGTGCGCACGACCCGGACCCGGTCGTCCCCCGCCGCATGGCACCCCTGCGCCACCGCCTGGATCGTCCGCAGCAGCTGGTCACGGGAGCTCCGCGGCCTTCCGTCCGATCCGTCCGACTGGAACCCGCTCTCGGTGAGGAGGAGCCAGGCCTTCGGGTAATCCGCTCGGACCTGAGCCACGAACGCGGCGTAGGCCTTCGTGAATTTCCCCTCGTCCAAGGGGCCCGCGTCGAAGTCGGTGCCGTCGTTGAGCACGATGACGTCGGGCTGGTAGCGGGCCGGGTCCCACGCCGAGCCCGGCGTGTCGGGAAGCGTCCGCGGGTAGAACACGGGCACGATGTTGACGTCGGTCCTCCCGGACCATTCGCGGGTGATGCCGCGCCCGCCGTAGCTCACGAGGTGCACCTGGGCCCCGAGCCATTTCGCGAGAAGCATCCCGTAGGAGCGGGCCGCGTTCGTCGAGCGCGCGGACGAATCATTCTCGGGTGGGAAGCGCTCGTCGTATTCCCCGCAGGTGAGCGAGTCTCCGATGAACATGAGCTTGCGTCCCGGGAACGGGGGCGGCGGCAGGAGCTCGCAGCCCGCGGGCATGAGGAGGCCGTCGAAGGACGCCGTTCCCATCCAGGACTCGGTGCGCCGGACGAGCTCGACGACCCATCCCCCGCGCGGGGCCGCGCCGGTCGGCAGCTCGATCCGGTTCTCGCCCTGCTTCAGGTGGATGAGGACGGGTTCCCAGCCGTTGCACGACAGGTTGAAATAGCAGTCCGGCGAATTGCCCGTCATCCGGAGGACCGGGGCGGGCCCCCGGTAGTCGAACCGGACCGTGATCCCGGGATATCCCATCACGGCCGCCCTCTCCGACACCTCCACGCGGCCCATGTAGGCGATCTTTGCGTCATTCGGCGCGACCGCGCCCAGGAACGGGGCCGCCGGCTCCGCGCCGAGGGCGACCAGTGCCGGCAGGAGCAGGAGAAGCGGCGATTTATTCATGGATTCCATTTCCGATGACGATCCCCAAAAAGACACCCTTTTTGGATTACCGCCTCATAACGTTGGGATTATCCCCGCCAAGGATGGCGGGCCGGCTGCCCCGCAGCAGGCGTGCCTGACGAGAGCGTCCGATCAGTCATTTGTTCCGGCTGCAACGGGATCACGTGGCGAGAATATAGGTTAAATCTTCTATGCCGTCACCGCCTGCTAAGGAAACCGCGTCATCGCCAGCGCGAGCGAACCCTGCTTTCTCGAGCACGCGAATCGAACCGAGATTGTGCCTGGCGACGCAGGCACTAAGTGGCCGCGTCGCCTCAAAGCAAAGGAACTGCGACAGAGCAGCGGAGGCTGTGCCTCGGCCCCAAAATTCTCGACCGATCCAATAGCAGATGAGTCGGTCGTTAGATGCGGCATCCGTCCATGCGCCAATGTATCCGGCAACTTGATCACCCGCGAGAATGGTGCGGCATACGGCGGCGGGATTGCCGAGGATATTGGTGGTCCAATGGGCGAAAAACGCATCCGAATTCCGTGCCGGGAATGCGGCGAGTTTGGTGGCCTCGGGATCGAGCTGATGACCGAAAAAGATCGGGAGATCGTCAGTCATAACGGGACGGAGTGACACACGTTCTTCCATTTTTCCGAGAGTCGGTTGCGACGACTGGTTCGGCTCGTTATTCAACGTTTTCCCACAAACGTCTTGGCCTCTCGGGCCAACGACAACCAATCGCCCTCCCAATTGGGATCGACCGCCAACCACTCGTTCATGACGCGACCTCGAGCAGGCTCGAACTGTGAACCGGCTCCGACGGCGACAAGCTCCCCCACCCGATGCTTTGGCAGCTTAACAACAAATCTGCCTTTCGACGATATCATGGCGAAGATCTTCTTGCTGACGCAAAGTGCCGATGACCCAAAGCCCCTTTTTGAAGCGCCGACAGATACTTTCGGGACGCCATTGAATGAAGTTACGAGGTTTGCAAATCGTTCTTCTGGACTCATACGAGGTGGAAAGTTTCTTTAAAGCCAACGTTGAATTTATCTGTCCAGAAGAACCATTAGAATCGTTCAAACAAGGGCTTCGCCGGAGTACTCGCTGCAAGGTCGCCCAAAGCTCGCGCCATGTTCCTTTCAAGTTGCGACTCAAAGATGGAATTCTTGTGGCTCATGTTGTCACCGACGGGATCTCCTTTCGTCCTGTAGAGGAGCAACACCCATCGCTCCGGAACCTGAGGAGATCCTGCCAGGGTGGGTGGGGCGTGCCGGCAAAAGAAGAGCAGCCGGCGAGCCCCATCGGGAGCGGTCGCATAGACCTTGTGCAGCGTTGTTCGATCCGGAAGACCTTTGGCGGCAATCCCAATTGCGAGCTCCGGCTTCTCCCTAATCATTGCGAATATCTTCTTTGCCTCGTCCGAGACCGTGCCCGACAGCTCCTTCTTACGGATGCTGTGCGGGACAATGATCTCCATTATTCCCCGGGCAACCGGTCAAGCGCTTGGCCGAGACGATGCATAAGTGGCCGAAGGCGTTCCGGCGGCTCAACCGCCTCGATCTTGTCGATACGAACCTTCATCGGCACCAAGACACGAGGTTCAAGCAGATATGAGCCGTTGGAAAGGGCGTGAACATGGAAATACTTGGCCTTGGCTTTGCGCAAGCTGATGCGTCGTTTTGAGTCAGCGGCAACAACGTATGCATCCACCACGGTGAGGGGTACGGAATTCTTCCGTTTCCTGTCCTTCGTCATGGTTGCCATGCTTTAAGAGTGGTGGGATATCCCACCTCTGTCAATCTTGGCCTGCCCTTGGATTTTCAAATATCCGTTGGACGAGGCGCGGCTTTTTGACCGGCTTTCCACCCTCCATCGGAAAGGCACCGATGCCGCATCCGAAGGTCATTCAAGCTGCTTCTTGAAGGCCGCAAGCTCCTGCTTGAGGTCGGCGACCTCGCTGCGCAGGGCTGCGACGGACGCCTCAAGCTTGGCAATCCGCTCGTCCTCGAGCCGCACCGAGAGCGCCGCAGGCTCGGGCCTGAGGGTGACCTCGGGCGCGGGCGCCTCGACCGCCCCCGAAAGCAAATGTGCGTAGCGCTGCTCCTTCATGCCGGGCTGCCGGCGCAGCTTAACGACCAGCGCCTCAGGCTGCCTCGCGGCGAGGCCGTCCAGGCAGGCCTCCGCGTCGGAAAGCGCCGGGAATTCATGCATCCGCTCGGTGCGGCCGCGGACCTCGCCGACCGTCTGGGGCCCGCGCAGCAGCAGCACGCAGAGGACCGCCGTCTCGGGCCGGCCGATCTCGAGGGTCTCCGCGATCCGGTGCCCGTACTTCGGCACGCGGTTGTCCGCCCCCTGGAGCATGTAGGCCAGCTTCTTCTCGCGCAGCCCGTCGAGTCCGCGCACCACGTCCCTTTCGGCGAACGCGACGACAGGATCCCGGTTCGAGCTCTGGTTGCAGGCGTTCGTGAGCGCGTTGAGCGTCAGCGGGTAGTAGTCCGGGGTCGTCATGTCCTTCTCCATGAGCGAGCCGAGGACCCGGGCCTCGACGGGATTGAGCGGATCCATGGCGCGGCTCAGGGGACCGCCGGGCGTGCCGGGGCGGGCTCGGCCGTGAGCGCGAAGGAGGCGGGCGCGAGCCCGTCGGCCGTCGCCTTGAGCGTGAGTGTGCCCGGCTCCTTGGAGGATTGGACGATGACCTGGGCCAGGCCGTTGAACACGCTGCGGCCCCATTGGACCGGCAGCGGGGCGTCCTGGAGGCGGAGCGTCACGCCCTTCGTGATTCCCGCGTCCTCGGGGCCGTAGTTCGCCACGGGGACGACGATCACGTTGTCGCCGGCATGGAGGACCGACTTCACGTCGAAGACCGTGGCTGTGTGCCAGTCGAAACGGCCAGTGAACTTCTTGCCGTTCACGAGCACCTCGAAACCGCCGGCGATCCTCGCGAACACGAGCTCGACGGCATCGGCCTGAAGGTCCTTGTCGGTCACGGTGAGGTGGGTTCGGTAGACCGCGCGCAGGCGCCTGCCGGGCAGGCCCGCGTCTCCCCTTACGTCGACGGGGGTCCAGCCCGAGTCGTCGAGCGCGACCGCCTTCTCGGGCACGTCGTCGCGCTCGGAATCGACCACCTTCTTCCAGCGCCAGCCGTCGACCGGCAGGCTGCGGGACGGGGAGACCGGCACCAGGGTGTCGAACTCGTGGCTGCTCGGGTCCCCGTTTCCGACGCCGATGATGCGGCCCGGGCCGTCGAGGCTGAGGGAGATATTGTTGCCCGCGACCGGGACGACGCGCCCCTGCGCGTCGGTCACGGAGACGGTGAAGATGGCCACGTCCTCGCCGTTGGCGCCGATCGAGGCGCGTTGGGGCGCCAGCTTGACGGCGGCCGGGGCGCCGGTCGTCTCGACCTTGTCCTCGGCTACGACCTTGCCGCCTCGGTAGGCCTTGGCCGAGAGCGTACCCGGAGCATAGGGGACGCTCCACCGGCCCTCGCTGTACCGCTTGACCGTCTTTCTTCCGAGGCTTGCGCCATTCAGGAAGAGCTCGACCTCGTCGCAGTTGGTCTGCGCCCGGACGTCGATCTCCTTGCCCTCCAGGCCGGGCCAGTTCCAGTGCGGCAGGACATGGACCATGGGGGTCTCCGTCCAGGCCGCGCGGTAGTAGTAGAAGTTGTCCTTCGCGAACCCGCAGGTGTCCATGATCCCGAAGTGCGAGTTGATGCAGGGCCAGCCATAGGGCGTCGGCTCGCCGCGGTAGTCGAAGCCCGTCCACACGAACCCGCCCGACATCCAGGGGCGGGTGGAGAAGAACGTGACCCAGGTCTCGGCGGTCTGGGCCCACTCCGGGGCGTTGTCGTCGTAGGCGGCCACGTACCCGCGCACGGGATCGTTCGTGTAGATCCCGCGGGTCGAGACGGTGCTCCCCTGCTCGCTCCCCACGTTGGGCTGGAGCGGGTGCTTGGCGTGGTAGCTGTCCATGTCCTTGCCGACGTGGTAGCTCCAGCCGCGGACCTGGACGGCCTCGTTGATGCCCTCGTACTCGTCGCCGACCGCGGCGTTGCAGGTGATCGGCCTTGTCGCGTCGAGCGACTGGACGAACGCCTGCATCGTCGAGACGACACGGCCGCCGGAGGGCGTCCCCTGCACGTCGAACTCCTCGTTGCCGAGGGACCAGATGCCGACGCTCGCGTGGTTGCGGTCCCGCCGGACCTGCTCGTCGAGGAGCTCGATGTGGTGCGGGTCGCTGCCGAGCTGGCGGTTCTCGTCCATCACGATGATGCCGAGGCGGTCGCAGGCGTCGAGGAGCTCGGGGGTCGGCGGGT
>Ga0181537_10004528_pt1 | contig 11531 bp, 7 predicted proteins | sample PEATcosm2014_Bin_39_FD_119765 | JGI IMG/M metagenome (GOLD analysis project Ga0181537, IMG submission 119765) | Peatland microbial communities from MTU Mesocosm Facility, Houghton, MI, USA - PEATcosm2014_Bin23_10_metaG | ecosystem: Environmental > Terrestrial > Soil > Wetlands > Peat | place... | reverse complement strand
GCACGATCGTGCACCCCGTTGACGAGTGGGATACGAATAAGCACGTCGTTCACCGGAAGCTCGACGCAGGCCCGATTCTGCTCCCGGCCGGGTCCGCATTGCGTATCGCCTCGTTGTGCGAAAGGGGCAATGCGCTCGAAGAACTGGAAACCCGCGCCAGGAACCTCGAAGAGCAAAAGCAGCAGCTCGAATTGTGTGTCAAACGGCTGGCGACCCATGCTGGAAACCTCGAGGAGACGAAGCATCATCTCGGCGTGCGTTTCAGGCAGCTAGAAGCTCGCGCCAGCAAACTCGAGGAGGACAAGCATCATCTTGAATTCCGTATAGAGCAGCTGATCACCCACGGTAAAAAACTAGAAGGGAATAGTGAGCAGCTCTATCAAAACATTTATGGTCTCGGAACCGACACTCGTGAGCTTGAGGCGCGCAATCAATGCACGGGTACTTACCTTGCCGCCAGCGCAGCAGGAGAGTCCTCAAGCGTCGACGATTCCAAGCTGGCCGAGCTTTCCAGGGATATACTTGTCGACCTCGTTAGCAGTTCGTCCTGGCGCTTAACCCGACCGCTGCGAGGATTGGCGGGATGGTTTGCCAAGGGGCAGGAAAGCGATCTGACGATCGATACAATCCCGCCCTCCGCAGCGGAGCGTCAGCACCTGATCCAAAAGATGCGCCTGTCTACATCGTGGCGCATCACTTTTCCGATCAGAGTAGTTGGGCGGCTGGGACGACGGACCGGCTTGATTGGCCCTCGCGCTGGTCATAGAAGTCAATGATGTCCCCCACATGCTTGCATGGCGCAGCAGCGCGATGACTATTTTGTCGCGGCCGGCCGCCGGCAATGCTCGCGGTGGCGACAGTGAGCAACGGTACCGCCACGACGATATCACGTGCCTGATCCAGCTTGGCCTCGAGCTGTGCGATTGAAAAAATCCATAGTGATTTCCGGCGGTCAGATCGTGCCGCAGTTAGTAAACGACTTGCTCGATCCGACGCCGCATGGCTGCGTCGCTCGGTTCCTCGGAGCTTGAGAATCGCCATTGATTCGGTCACCGTGCGCCGATGCCGGGGTCACGAGAGTGTGCCGGATGCGGAGGAGATATGAGGCTGTTTAGAAGGCAGGCTACGCACCAGAAAATGCTTCAAGCCATGAATGAGCTGGTCGCCGGGATCAGCAGTCAATCGGAGCTGTTGAGCCAAAAATTTGCCGACGTCGTCGCTGGAATAGATAACCAAACCGATCTGCTGAACCGTAAATTTGAGGAACTTCACGCGGGAGTAGATAACCAGACGAACCTGCTAAACCGAAAATTCGATCAGCTTTTTGTCGGAGAGGATAATCAGACCGATCTCATAAATAAGAAATTCGGGGAGCTGATAGCAGCTTTTGGCTCTCAACGGGACGGTTTTGGGCGCCAGCCATCCGTCACGACGGATCAAGCGCGGCATCATTTTGAAGAGACTGAGGCACGCCAGTCTCTGATGCTCGATGAGCGCACGTTCAATGCAAATCACTCGGCCTACAGCGCGAAATTGGTACGGAATTATCCCGGCAAAATATTCAATCTTGACGCGCGTTGTACCAATTCGGCTTTTGGCGAGTTGACGAAACAAGCTGAAGGCGATCAAGTCCCAGATGGCAAATGGAACAAGATCCTGGGCGAAGCGCTGGTGGAAGCCGCATCGGCGCCCGGCGCCGCGCAGGTCTTTGAACGGCAGAATTATATCGAGAATTACATGGCCGAACTCGGGCGTAGATATAACGCATCTTACATGGCTGGCTCGGTCAATCTCGACAACGCGCTGTTTCTTTATTGGCTGGTGCGGCAAGCAAAGCCGCGCACGATCGTACAATGCGGCGCCTGCAACGGATTATCGTCGGCTTTCATGATGCTGGCGTTAGCCAAGAACGGGCCGGAAGGGACCCTCAGCATCATTGATCTTCCCCAAGTCTTCGATCCTGATGATTCCGAATGGACCAAGAAAGGCAAAACCTACGGCGAGTGCATCCCCGAGGGAAAGACAACGGCTTGGATGGTACCGGACATCTATCGCGATCGCCTTAAGGTATGGAACGGCAACGTGAAGGACCTGTTGTCGAAAATGGTCGACGGCATCAATTCGATAGACCTCTTCTTCCACGATTCAGACCATACTTATGGCCATATGATGGCTGAATTTCAGGAGGTTAAGCGCAAACTCGCCCCAGGCGGTCTGATTGTCGCCAATGACATCTCGTGGAATTCCTCGCTCTGGGATTTCGCGGACAGCCACGACGTCCCGGCCTACAACTTCAAGGGAATAGCTGGCGCTTCGTTTTTCTGAGAAAGGTAAGAGGTCTCACCCAGACCATGGGTACAGATCGCTCACTAGAAAAAACTTAGAGTCAAAGCATATGATATAAAATGACCAAAGAACAAACACCGCAGCCGCAAATTTATATATGTCATCACGGGCATGAGTATGATCGTATATTTACTGAAAATCTTTTCCAATATCTGAATTCTAAAAACATTTTATGCCATGAACTTAAATTGAATTTGCCCACGGGGCAGCGCGATCTATACGAGTGTCTAACCAACCCCGACACTGTCGTAATGGGCTATAATTCGCAGCTCGATCACTCTCACCTTGGAAAGGAAGGATTTGTCGCCGCCGCGGCAGAGCGAGGGATTCCGGTCATTCAATGGATCTTGGACCACCCCGCATCTCGGTGGTCGGAGTTTGAATCCCCGGTGCCCGCGAACTCTTGTTATTTGCTGAATACCGATTACGAGCAGGCTTATTTTCAGCGCTTTTGCGCGCCGGGGACAGTTACCGGCGTCATGGGAGGCGTGGGTCCTCATAAATTATCGCGCGTGGACCAAATATCGTTGGATCGATTTAAGCAGCGGCCAATAAAATGCTTAATAGCACTTGGATTTAAACGCTTGGGACGAGTCCATGCTGATACATTGAAAAGCATTGCTTCTCTTGACGAAACCACATCCGACGTGGTGAAAGCAGCGATACTGTCGGCACGCTTCGATTTAGACCGGCCATTTGAGGCACATCTATTGAAAGCCGCAGATCAAGGTAATGTTTTTCTAAATTATAAAAAATTTAACTTCTGCTTTAATCTGGTTGAAGAAGCAGTACAGGCGATAAGACGAATGATGATTTTTAACATTGCACGATCGTTTCCGGTATTTATTCAATCCGATGGTAATGCGAGCGCCCTTGTGCAGGGTGAAAAAGCCAAATTTTTGACTGGCGTAAGTATGCAGACGACATTGGCAAGAATACCGTTGTGTCGAAGCGTATTAAGCGTCAGTCCGCTCAATGATATGATCCATGATCGAACCATGAATTCTCTACAAGCAGGCTGCGTACCCTTAATCGAGGATAACCTCGTTCACAGAGCGGTTTTCGAGCATGGACAAAATGCCCTAATGTTCCGATATGACGATGACAGTTTGGAAAAATGTTTGGAGATTGTCTGTAATCAGCCGGAGCGAGCTTGGGAAATTGCGCAACGAGCGTTTGCAATGCGCGATAATCCTATTTTTTCTTTTGGCAGATTTCATAATATTATGGATGTAGCTGAGCGGCAGCGCGAATTCCTGCGATCGGGCCATGCCCCTGCCCTGCTTTCCAGCGAAATTGAGCCGACTTATCGGGCATCGCTTGATGTCAGTCGGGAGATATCGCCGCGAAGCACCGCCAACGCATCACGGGCCGAACTCACTCACTTTTCTCCCCATTTTGGCTCCGCTGTTCTGATGATCTTATATGGCGCCGAAAAAGAAACCGAGATGTTCGTCTATGAGATAAGTCTCCTTTTAGATACACAAGAAAAAATCTTAATTCTCAAAATTGATGACTCGCAATTTGATCTCAGTTTTCTTGATAAAAATATCGAATACCCACTCCTCAAAGGAAAAAACAAGGAAGATCTATATAAAATATTAAATAATTTTAAAATATTACGAATAAATATTCACTATCAGTTTGGATGTCATAAAGAAATAAGGGAAATATTGTTGAGAACTAACGCACCATACGACTTGACAATTTACAATTTTGTGCTCGCGTGCCCGCGGGTTCACATGTTCCGAAAGGGTCTGGGTTACTGTGGGGAACCAGAAATTTTGGGCTGTCTGGAGTGTCTGAGAGACGAACCGGAAGCGCTGGCGAAAGACATCCTATGGTGGCGATGGCTTGGCCAGGAGCTTGTCGAGGGGGCGCAGCATGTTATTTGCCCAAGTGTGGACGCGGCTGAGCGGGTAAAAAAGTATTTCCCGCGCGCAAAATTTTTGGTCATACCACCCGAAAACCCGCAACTGTTTGAAGATCGGCGGTTGCATGTCCCCGCATTATCCGGCCTAGAACCAATGCGAGTAGCCATATTCGAGGTCGGGGACGCGCCCAAAGGGACCCATTATCTAGATGATTGCATAGATGCCTGGAGAGAAGCCGGACTCAATATTGACATCACCATAATTGGCGAATCGACGATATCTTCTCTCCAACGTCGTATATGCGTGACTGGGCCGTACGAGGCGTCACAGTTACCCTGGCTGATCGCCGCCATTGATCCACATTTGATCTTTTATCAGCAACAATGGGTAGAAGCCTACAGCCACACCTTGAGTGCCGGCCTCCGGGCAGGCATGCCACTCCTGGTACCAGATATCGGCGCTTTTCGTGAGCGGATCGCGGGAAAACAATGGTGTTGGCTATACGATCCGGCCGCTCGTCCCCCGTCTTTGTCGCGTCTTCTTCAACAGATACGGAAAGCGCACATAGAACCTGCCATCGCGCCGGAACCCGTCTCACATTCTCGGCCGACCATGGAATACATTTGCCCCTCAGAATTCTACAAATCGGATTATCTTCGCCCGCAAAGAAGCTAGCCCCTGACGACATCGAAGCGGCGATCATGATCGATGTGGTAGTGATCCCTGAAATGACGGAGGCAGAGACACCGAGGCCGTGTGCCTCTATCCGCCTATTCTTACCGTTAACGAGGAAAACCGTAAATACGGCAGTGAACGTGACGTTCGCCACCATAAAAAATTTCGACTTTTACAAGGCAGACATAATTATTGCTCATCGCCTTTCCCTTGATTGCTCTGACCATATAGACAAAGTCCTAAATTTTTGTCGATCTAGGGCGATCAAGTTTGTATATGATATTGACGACGATTTTTTAGAACTTGGACCAGATCATGTAGAGTTTGAGAAGCTGCATGCCCTAAAACCTCTTGTTTTGCGGATGTTGAGATCTGCGGATCAGATTTGGGTTTCAACAGAAATATTAGCTGCGCGATATCATTGTCAATTTCCAGGGAAAGTCATCACTATTCCAAACACGCTTGATGATCGCATTTGGTCATCTCCGGTGGCAAGAACACAGGAAGGCGCGAATACCGACTTCCTGTACATGGGTACGCCGACCCATCGCCCAGATTTCATGTCGATTATTTTCCCTGCTTTTTCTCGGCTTGAAAGAGAATTTAAGAACACCGTAAACCTTACCCTTATCGGTGTGGTAGACGAGATTGGTCTTCGAGTTCCTTATCACATTATCAAAGTACCTTCGGCTATGACACAGTCATATCCGGCTTTTGTGAGTTGGCTGCAGTCTATCGGCCCTTTTGACATCGGTCTGGCACCATTACTTGATACTTATTTCAATAGGGCGAAGAGTAACATGAAACAACTGGAATATGCTGCATTGGGGCTGCCGACAATAGCGGCCGATTTACCTCCATATCGTGCCCCCGGTTTCGTTGGGAGGGGGGTCGTCCTGGCAGAACCAACGGCCGACGGCTTTTACAACGCCATGCGGGAGATGGTGTATGACGGAGCGCGGCGGCACCAGCTTCGGCATGAAGCACGGCGCCTGGCGAGCGAGCTGTTAGGGTCCGATGACAACCCACGGGTGCAAATAATCAGAGATTTGCTTGGCAAAGCCTGAACGAAGCCGCAGGACTAGCGGACATTAGCCCTTGACCGGGATCGGTGGCCGCGCTGGCCACCGAGTTCATCCTGGTACGGATACGGTGACGGGCTCGGATTCGGGCGCCGCTTTATGACGAAGCGGCTTCCATGACAGCATCGGCCGTTCGACCAGGTTCCACGAGAGATAGGCTAAGCAAGAGCAGACGATCAAAGAGATGAGACAGTTGGCCCATGGGCCGATCTGAGGTCCGGCCACCGCAGTTATCGTCTGCTGAACCGGAAAGCCGAAAAGAAATACACCATAAGACAAATCGTTCTTGCCCGTGAGCTGCTCGAAGACCGCAGTGTATCCCAATCCAAACGACAGCACTGCATAGGGCAGCACCACCACGAGCATTGCCTCCTCGGCGGTCGCGCTCATCGCGAATACACCCAAGGCGAAGAGGCCGACAAAGGCTACGTAGATATTCGTGAGCCATTCAAGCCGGTAGTGGGCAAAGGCGGCACCGAACAGGAAATACGGCGCAACCTCCAGCCAATTCCAAACATTCGTCGCGTAGAGAACGTATATCGAGGTCCGGGGCCATGTGCGTATCAGCAGCACGCTCACGCCCGCAAGCCCGATGGCGAGCGCCGCCAAGTTGAATCTATTGAAGTTTACGAGCCGCGACAACAGTAACGGCGTGAGCAAGTACATCGAAAATTCGACCGGGAGGCTCCACAAGCTACCATTGACGGCGAGCGGATAGACATTTGTTTCGAATACCCCCGGCAGTCCGTAATTGATGTAAAGGGCAATATTTCTCAAATAAAACGCAGTCCACCCATTTTGGAAATACGCCGATAGCGGCAGAGTCGTGATGACCGGCCCGAGCACCACGACGCTGAGCAACACGACGACGGCAAGAGCCGGAAATATTCGCAACGACCGGCGGAGCAGGAAGCGGGGAAGATGCGGATCGCGCAGCCAGCTCAGCGCTACGAGATAACCGCTGATGACGAAAAAGATTTTGACGCCGATTGTCCCTGGGGCATTGGCTGCGAAGCCCGGCCCACCCGTTCCCGTAAGCGGGTACGAATGCCCATAGACGACCAACACCGCGCCGATCAGACGTAGGAAATCGAAATTGTTTGCGGGATGATTCTGCGGCGCAGTTTGCCCCGCGGCCACGTTAAACCCCATAACAACGCACCCACTTGCAATGACGGAAGATCACCAACCCTCGCATAAATCAGAATCTCGCCGTCGGCGAACTTTTGAAACCTGCCGGGACGCCAGACGGGCTATCTCAAGGCGGGCTATTTAGAGTAATCCAGAGTGGCGGTGCAACACCGCCGCCGTGGCGAGCGAACGCCGGCAGCACGGGATCGATCGCCGCCCTATTGCGCCATCACGCGGGCGAATACCGCGATCGTGTCCTTGTGAAACATGATGGGCCCAGATTGAAAAATGCGACGAAACTCCTGTCCGTCCACGTAAAACTTATCGGGAGCCTCGCCCTCGCCGTCGTTCCAAAACAGCATCTCCGGCGAAAACGATCCGAGGGGATAGGCGAGCGTCCCGGGGGCATTCACATGCTCTATGCGAAAGTGCCGGTCGGGCGCGCTATCGCGCAGCAGCACCCAAACCGGGTATTCCCAGTGATCTCTATGAAGCACAAGACCAATTTGGGTCGCCTTTGACTGGACGATGACATCGACCGCGTCACGATAGAGCTGAAGAAGTTGCGGCTGATTGGCAAAGAGGTTTTGGAGACGTGTCCCCGCAAGGTAGGCTGCTGAATCAAATCCGGCCGGGTATGGGCGCTGCCACCATAACGGCACCAATTCCCGGCTCTTGTTGAAGAGCAGCGCCGGCGCAGAGGCTATCGCAAGGAATACGACCAGCGCGGAACTGGCTTTCGGGTGTGACCACCGAACCGGCCATGCCAGCGCGACGATGGGTGCAGCAAGGGCGAAGCCGGGTAGATGGAGCCTCACCTCCCACAAAGCGAAACGCTTCAGAGAAACGAAAACGATAAGACCGGCCGCCCAGGCGGCGCAATAAATCAACCGACGCGACAAGGCACGATCGGACCACGCGACCACGGTTGCCGCGAGCGCGATCGTCAAAAGGATCGCGTGCACCGGATTTGGACCAAAATCCTCATGCAGGACGTACTGCCCAGCCGGCGGCTCGTAGACCCCGAATTCCGGATCGGACGTTTCGGCGCGGAAGGTCTGCAATCCGAGGCGGTCGGTGAGCCAATCGCTGGCGCGAACGACAGATTTGTCGATTGCCGGAACACCAACCGCCAAGTTGGTAACAACGTGCCGGATCAAATTGTCGAGAGTCTCTTCGACGCCGAAACTGCCGCTCAATTCTACGTCTTTGACCTTGGTCAGTTGCGCTCCTGCGTAAAATCGAGCCGCGAAGGGACCGAGGACGAGCGCGGCGACAATGACGGCCGCGGCCAGCCGCAGCAACCGTACGCGGTTGGTTACATCACGACCGAGCGCGAGGGCAAACCACAGGGCAAATCCGAAACCGATCGCGAAAGCGACCGGTTTCGTAAGACCGCTCAACGTCCCGGCGAAAGCAGCTGCCATGACTAGCCCGAGCGGTGCGGCCGGCTGGCTAATCGCGTCAAGGCCCAACGTAACGAAGATGCACAGCAACGCGGCCTCAACATAGTCGTTTTGGGTGCTCGTGCTCTCGAGGATGCCGATCGGCAGCGTCACCAGGAACACGGCAGCGATCCAACATTGCCGATGATTGCCGCCAAGCTGCCCTGCAATGCGAAACACCGCTACGACACTTACGGCCATACTCAACCATTGAATAAGTATGCAGTAATGATCTCCTCCGCTGAGAATCCGAACTTGCAACAGTAAAATCTCGGCGAGCGGTGCAAAATCATTTTGAAAATTATTTGTTGTCGGATAGAAAGCAAGAGAGTGATCCTGTATCCAATGCTCGATTTTTGGTAGATGATAGCTTAGCGAATCCCAGTTATTGGGAGCGGCAGTCAGCGCGATAAATAATGTCACCCCGACGAATACAGTCACAATGAACAGTGGAAGCGAAAATTCAACGCAAAAGAAAGAGCTGACGTGCGCGCCACGCCGCCAAAGAAGGGTAAGCACTACGGTGCACGCACTGCCCCATAAGAGAACAAATGGTAAAATCTCTATATGTCGGACAAGATTGAATACTTCGGTCCCGACATAACTGGTGATAATCCAGATAAGAAATCCGTCTACGATCGCGCGCGGCCGGTCCGCCCCGTCCGAAAACCTCAACAACGTCGTCCCCAAGAGGAAAACAATGGGCAGCGCGCCCACGCAAAGCTGTAAGGAAGACGAGAGGCTCATCGAGCGGAGTACAAGAGATTAGGCCTCATTTGATCGGAAGCGGCTCAACGTCGCGCGCAGTAAGCGGCGAATCAATTTGCATGCAAGGTATTTCGCATCGCAAGCGTCAATACGCCAGCCAAGGCGCGATGAGGTAGAAGCTCGCCCCTCTGGTCGCGGTTGTCGCGCCTGCCGAATTGTGCTTATTCACGGGAGGCCCTCGGTACCCCAAGGATGCGCGCCCGCAGATGAAAAACCTTTCGCTTGAGGGCCTACGCGGCGTCGCGAGCCTGAACGTAGTGATCGGCCATTTCCTTTTTATGTTCTTCCCCTACCTCGCGAATGACGTCCGCCCAGTTGCGGGGGCGGTGGCGCGATACGGTTTTGAGGACGTTATTCGATTTCCTCCCTTCACTTTCTTGTATCTCGCTGATTCAGCCGTATTATTGTTTTTTACGCTAAGCGGTTATGTCCTTGTGCGACGCTTTTACTTATCACCGGGTTTTCAGGATTTTGGTCCCGCGGCGGTGAAACGATATATAAGGTTGGGCCTGCCGGTCGGCGTCAGTGTGATGCTTTCCTGGATGATGTTGTCACTTGGCGCCTATGATAGCGGATTGCCGGCTCAGGTCGGCAGCGCCGGTTGGGTGACTGCGGTTTACCCCACCAGCGTGAGTTTCATCGGCGCCGTATTTCGTGCCTCAATCGGCGCGATTTTATACGGTCGGATCGACCTCAACGGACCACTTTGGACCATACAGGTTGAATTGATTGGCTCAATACTGCTATTTGCCTGCTATGCCCTGTTTGGCACCAGGAGCAAGTTCTTCCTAGTGCTATGGTTTCTGTTTTTGAGCCTTGTTCTGGCCGGCAAGGGTGCGGGCGTATTGTATTATGCCGCGATCCTCGGCGGCAGTTTCCTGCATCTGTTCGAGCGCCAGCTTCGCATGATCCGCTGGCTGCCGACAGCCTGTCTCCTACTGGGCTTGATTGGTATATCCTTCAGCTTTGCGCCCGTGTTCGCGCCGCTCGCGGCTGTGCCGCTTCCCAATCTCAGCCCCTACGGGCCGGATCTTCGCGATGCTCATATCCTTTTTTATCATACGATCGGAGCCATTCTCCTCGTGGCCGGGGTTATCGGATCACCACGCGCAGCCTGGTTTCTAACTCGACCGGTATTCATACATCTAGGACGGTTGTCCTTTGCCATTTATCTGCTTCATTTTCCATTGCTTCTGGTACTGACTTTTCATCTCGCAGCGTTCGGACAGCATCTTGGCATGAACTATGTGTCTTATGCTTGGATTTCCTTTGTAATCACAATGATTGTTCTTTTTGCTTTTGCTGAGTTATTCTATCGCTTTGTGGATGCACCCTCAATCGGCTTGGCCAATTGGTTATCGGACAAGCTCGAACGCGGGCTGCGACGCCACCCTCCCGTTCGCGAAAGCGCCGGGGCCGAAGTGCAAAGGGCTTCCGTAGGATGAGCACGCTGGCAGCAGAATACTGGGGACCGAAGTATTTCGATGCTTCATTCCACCGCGCGGAATGGCAGGCGCACCCGCACGCCTTAAAGCGGCTATGCCAGTTGCAAAGTGGCATGATGCGGGACGATTGGTTCGCCAAGACCTATCTGAAAAACGGCCCCGCAAAGCGCGCACTTGGTGTCGGTGTCGGTACCGCCGATACCGAGCTAAGCCTGCTGAGCAAGGGGTATGTTGAACATTTCGATCTGTTCGACATCAGTTCGGTCGGTCTCGATCACGCCAAAGCCCATGCAGAAAGCCTGGGCTTTGGCGACCGTGTGACGTGCCATTGCTCGGATATCCTCACGGCCGCTCTGCCGCCTAATTCCTTTGATCTTGTTACGTTTGTCGCCTCCCTCCATCACATGGGCGACCTTGAGACAACACTTTGGACTGCCAATTCGGCCCTTAAATCAGACGGAATTTTATGGGCGGCAAACGAATATGTCGGCCCGGACCGGTTCGCCTACCCCGAAGAGCACGTCAGGTTCGTGCGTCATTTTTTTCGCAATCTGCCAGAGCGCTTCAGAAAATTCGGAGAAATAACTTTTCCGAGTCCGGAGGAGGTGGCCAAAGCCGATCCCTCTGAAGCGCCCTGTTCCTCGCAAATTCTTCCGGTCATGCGACGAATTTTTCCCCGCCTCGAAGTGCTCGACTTGTACGGGAGCTTTGCTTTTATGGTCTCGTGGGGGCTCAATCATGACGCGATCTACGAGAGCGAGGAAG
>Ga0181537_10004526_pt1 | contig 11539 bp, 12 predicted proteins | sample PEATcosm2014_Bin_39_FD_119765 | JGI IMG/M metagenome (GOLD analysis project Ga0181537, IMG submission 119765) | Peatland microbial communities from MTU Mesocosm Facility, Houghton, MI, USA - PEATcosm2014_Bin23_10_metaG | ecosystem: Environmental > Terrestrial > Soil > Wetlands > Peat | place... | reverse complement strand
CCTTCTTGATGGGATTGCTACCGGTAACGAACGGCGTAATGTCGACGGCGGCGATATTTGGTGGGCCGGGGCTCGCGGGCGTGACGAGTCCTTGAGCTTCGATGGTTGTGCCGTGGGGAATGGAGGCCATGCGCGTGACCGTTTCCCCGAGCTGCGGGATCGTGGTCCCGGGGACGTGAATCCAGATTCCCGGCTCGACGTGGATACCGACACTTTCGCCGTGAATCGTAATGTCCTTGATGGTCTGCAGATAGGGCACCCCGTTGAGGAATGCGTCTGGCTGCGCTGCTGTCCCGCGGTTCGGAACCGAGCCTAGGCTGGGCGAGAACGATAGGCTCTCGGAGGTGAGGTTAAGCTCCAGAATATTGTCGCGCGGAGGTGGCGGAGGCGGTACCGGGTTAGGTAGCACTGTAGGCGTAGCGGTGCTATCGGGTCTGAAAATCGTGTTGAAGCCGTTGCCGACCCAATCTCCGACAAATGCGGAAAGTGGGCCAAGAGGCGGCGGGGGCAGTTGTGCCGCGGGTTTACGGTGATCCGGTCGAAGTTCTCCGAATATGAAGTCACTGGGCAGCTTAATCGATGCTCTGGGATTCGTGCCTGACATTTGGCTTCCTCTTTCTCAGTGCTTGGTCTCTCAGCAATTGTCGAACAGTGAATGGAGCGTGAGAACCCACTCACTCAGTTGGTCTCGCGGAAAAGACTAATTTCCACAAACGAGTATTGCCCACGGTGTCCGCCAGCACATATTTGCGAACACGGCCATAATCCGAATTACTACTTTTAAGCGTCGGCCAGCGCCAAAGCAGCGCGCGCCAAAATAGACGGCGCATAAAATTAGAGAGCGGCCCTCCGCTCAGTACCTGCTAAGTTTTCCCGGGGAATCAGCGGAGAGTAGCTCTTTGCCGTCGAAATAATTCTCAGACTTTCGACGGTGCAAGCCCGCTGAGGAGCGAAGAATAAAATACAAACCAATTTCTTGTCAATAGCCAATAAATTTTTTCTTGGGGAAGTTTCGAATCCCGCAATTTGGCCTCGCTGCCCTTATCCCGCTGAATCTCACCCAGCGTTTCTTTGGTTCCAGTATCTCATTCTCCTGCCGGCGACGGACTCAGCCACGAGATGAGTCTTTTTAAAATGTCGCTGCGCGCCGAAGATCTCGAACTGATGCACAAGGTGTGGCTGGACGTGACCTCCGATCCCAGGTATTGCGGAGCGCATCATTATCATGTCGTCAAGCTTGCTCTCGAAGAGTTGGAACGCGAATTGAGCACCGAAAAGCGCACCGAATTGCTGGCCAAACTTTTCGACGAAATGCGCGATGACGCCAAGCCCTGCTAGGGTCTTTTTCCTCTTGGCATGGTTTCTCCTTGACACTCGGAAGGCCCGAGAGTACTTTTGCAGGGCTGCGAGAATCTCTCATGCGCCACGTCGCTAATGCCGCGTCTCTCTCCCTCTCTCTCTGCATTTGTGTGACCGCCCACGCTCAGAACGCGCCCTTCAATCAGTTTAACGGCGTGGCTTCCACGCAGATCAGCTCCCCCACTTCGGTAAGCGTAGCAGGCTGCCCGGCAGGGGGCGCGACAACGTGGACATACTCGATGGCTGCCGTCGACGCATCGGGAAACAGTACGAGCGGCACCTCCGCCAGCACCTCCGCGGGCTGCGTGGCGCCCCTCAGCTCAACCAACTACAACCTGATAACCGGAACGGCCCCTCTCGGAGCCGTAACCTGCAATATTTACCGGACAACCGGTGGAACCACCGGCCTGATCGCGAGTATTCCCTGCGGAGCGGCGACACCTGCGATGTATATCGATCAAAACTCCACCACGGTGATTAACAGCGCCAGCCCCCCGAGCTTGAACAGCACGGGCGGCCTCTCGGCGAAGGGCACAGTGGCTGGCTCGAATTTCCTCGCCGGCGGCTCCGGCGCGGGCACGAGCGACTGGGTCCAAGGCACGGCGTTATCGGCGTGTACTCAGGGAATCGGGATGGTGCTTACCCAACCTCAGCCTTGCATTCAAACGAATTCCTTCTTCCTGCAGGCCCCGGCGGGGCCGATCACAACCTTCGGATGGACCGCGCCAGCCGCCGCAAGCACCGCCAACGCCCCCTTGATAGTCGGCCAGTCGGTCAGCGGTTCCGGGGGGCCAACTTCCCCGTTGTCCTATGGCACGCTTACCGACCCATCATCGGCGACGCCCGCCCTCGCGACGGTCACAGGGGCGCTAGTCGCCGGACACCTCGCATCCATCACCAACCCGAGCGGCAGCAACTATGATTTTGTCGATTCCGGCATAGCGGCGAGCTCCGTCGGGCTGCTGGGCACAGCGCAAACCTTCACCGCCGCACAGACTTTTTCAGCGACTCCCATCAGCCTGACCGCGTCGGGCCAAGTCAAGGCCGCCGGTTATGTGGACACGAGCATCGGCTTTCTTGCTTCCAACATGACGACCCAGACCACGACTGGGCCCGTCTCCGTCACCGGCATGACCTGGACGCTCACGGCAAGCAAGAATTACAGACTCGACTGTGAGATGGCTGTCGCGCAGACTTCGGGCACGGTCGCGTTCAGCCTCTCGGGTCCCGGAAGCCCGGTGTCCTACAACCTTCTTATGGAAGGGCCGATTGGCACGAGCGGCGCCTACAAGGAAGTTGGAGTTCTTGCGCAGACGTCATGGGGTGTTTCGACTGGGCCAGACACCTCGCTGACCACAACCGGCGTCGGGATACACGTGAAAGCGTTGATTCAAAACGGCACCACGGGCGGTTCGCTAGGTCTCCAGACCACGCTCGGCGGCACGAGCATCCAGATGCTGGCGAATTCAGCTTGCACCTTGGTGCAAGCCAATTAGGCGACGAGACATCAAAATTTGTAGGTACACAGGAGTCAGCGATGAGGAAACTAGCGATTTGCTTGTGCTTGTCAGTCATGCTTTGCGCCGCGGCGGCGGCGCAGTCAACCGAAACTGTGCTCTATAGCTTCGGCGCTTACCCGGGCGACAGCGCCCTGCCCGTCGGGGGCCTCTCTTTCGACTCCTCGGGCAATATCTACGGCGCCGCCGGCGAGGGCGAAAACTGTCAAAGCGATGGATGCGGAAGCATATACGAACTGAGCCCAAGCCTCGACGGAAGCTGGACTGAAGCAGTTCTTTACAGCTTCTGCCCCTCGGGGACTCCGCCGGCTTGCCCCGACGGCTACGGTCCAGTAGCGGGGCTGGTCATGGACGGCACGGGTAACCTGTACGGCACAACTAGCGCGGGCGGATCCGGCCTCCGTGGGACAGCCTTCCGCCTTAGCCCACCTCAGGGCGGGATCGGGAAGTGGAATGAAACGGTGCTTTGGAACTTCGCCGGCGGTGCCAACGACGGCGCTGCGCCGGGTTATGGAAAGCTCAGCATTGACAAATCTGGGAACTTGTACGGGACCACGATGGAGGGTGGGGAGAAAAACCTCGGTGTGGTTTTCGAGTTGAGCCCTAACGCGGAGGGCTCATACTCTTTCTCTCTGCTTCACAGTTTCTCCGGCCCCGATGGCGCTTACCCACAGTACGGCGTCGCCCTGGACACCGCCGGAGACCTCTACGGCACGACCGAGTTTGGCGGGGTGAAGTCATCCGCCTGCTTCGTTGAGCCGGGCACGTGTGGCGTGATCTACGAGCTCAGCCCCTCGAACGGAACCTGGACGGAGACGGTCCTGTACAGGTTTAACGGGATAACGGGCTTCTACCCGATCACACCAATCTCTCTCGACTCCTCCGGAAGTCTTTACGGAACTTTCGCTGGGGGGGGCGAGGGGACTGGCTGCTACTATCTGACTTGCGGCGGGGTCTTCAAGCTTGTCCCTGGAGAGGCTAAATTCTATAGCTTCGACTTTGACGGCGTCGACGGGAACGGCACGCCGGAGAACGGCGTGCTCGTCGTCGGGCCCGATGAGCTGTACGGGAGTGTGGGCTGGCCGTTCAATCCGGGGAACGTCTATCGGCTAACAGGTAGAAGGCAGTCGATTCTGTATAGCTTCTGCTCCCTTTCGAACTGCGCCGACGGCTCGCGGCCGTCATCCGGCACCGTTGTCAGCCACAAAGGGCTGCTCTATGGCGCGGCGTTCGAAGGCGGGGCGAACGGGGTCGGCGTCGTTTACAGTCTGGCGAAGTAGGGCTGGCCGTCCTCTCTATTGGAGGCAGTGATGAGGTATGCGGTCCCACTAATCATTGCGGTTCTTAGCCTTGCGGCGCCTTCAATGTCGCGAGGTCAGGTGCCGCCCTTGGTCATCGCGTGGCAGGCTCCCGTCGGCTCAGACGCCGCCTATGGGTATGTCAAGACTAAATGCCAGACGACGTCGGAAGGCTGTCTGAATTGTCCAAACAACTCTACGCAGTTCACCTGCTTCCTTAGCAACGTGCTGCCAAACATATCGGGAGTCGGTTTTGTCATACCTTGGGGTGAAATCGACATGTGCTCGTCGTCTGGCCCGTGCGCCTCGGACACGAACTGCCACGCTACGGGCAATTGCTACAGTTGGGCATGGATCGACAATGCCCTCATGGATTTCATAAATGCGAGCATAGGGCCGTCAGGCAGTACCAAGCCGTGGAGTTCCGGTTGCGCGGGGAATCGCCCCTGCAAGATCGTGCTCATCGTCTGGCTCACCCAGGACTCAGGTAACATCAACGTTTTTTACGATGTCCCCAACACCCCAGCGTATGTGTTCAGTCAGCAGTACGCGAACACCGTTTACGCGGGTACAGGCTGCGGGTCAACCTGCGCACCGCAAGATGTCGTAGTGTGCAAGGCGTGGCAGGGTAGCAACCTTGATTCGTCCCCGCAGGGATGGGGCGTGGCCGCTCCAATCCAAGACACCTGTTGGGCAACCGGCGGGACAGACGTCGGCCTGTGGAACGCGCAAGGCGCTCACAAGCTCAAGTACTCTGGGAGCTGCATGAGCATCTCGTCTCTCACCGGGAACTATTCCGGCTACCCGGTGATGTACGAGAAGCCCATCGTCACCGCCTCGCAAGCCTTTCTGAGCGCCCTCGCCCTTCACTACTCTCCGTCATGTCCGAATAGCTACGCCGATTCGTGCGGCAATGGCCCGACCATCGCTAAGTCCGTTGCCTATTTACGTGTCGGGCCCTCGTCCGGGGGCGAAGACTATCCTTACTGCTCATCGAGCAGCGCGGCTGTTTACAACCCAACGGCAGGTTGCCCGGTATCTGGGGCTTTCTGGTCCGGCCCGAGGGGATTTTCCGCGGAGCAACAGTGCTTCAGCGACCAAGGCTACTTGACCTCATGGCCAGCCGCGATGAACGATGGCGCCGGATACATCTCCTCCCTGTACGGATTCCTGAGCCAGCAGAGTTGGGCCTTCCCGATTGACACCCCATCGCACGAGGGTCCGCCCGACCTCACCTCGATCGCTTACGCGGACACCGAGGCGCTCCTCGCCAGCCAAAACGGGCTTGGCTTCGGCATGCAGGCGGCCAGCGTCGGCGACCTCGTAACAAACGCCACGCAGTACTTTCCTTCGAGTGGCGCCAACTGGGCAGTTCATGCCCGCGAGTTCCCCTACGTCCCGGTGCACCACCTGCAGACGATGAACCCGGGCAATCCGACGCAGGCCGCGCGGTTCACCATCGCCACTGCAGGAATCAGCTCGTCGGGCTTAGTCACGTGTACGCTCGATTGCAGCGTATTCTGCACAGCGCCGCCCTGGGTTTACATCAGCGGAACCTCAAATGCGGCCTTTAACGGCATATGGGAAGTAAGCCTTGCGCCGTCAGCCTGCGGGATGGGCACGATTCAGCTAACGGGGACATTGCCGAGTGGGACCTCGAATGGCGGCTATGTCTTTTCCGGCGCCCACCTGCCGCTGCTGCTGCCCTTCGAAACCCAGAACTGCCAGGGGTCCCTCGCCACCGTCTGCTCGGCAGAACTGTGGGAGGAGACTCTCGACTGGGCCTACGGAACCAATACCGTGTCAAGCACTGGCGGCGATAACGGGAGCGGCGACCCGGCCTACCAGACCGCGATCGGCAATTTTCTGCTGGGGCTGCCGAACGCGACCAGCATGCACAACCACATGTCGACGAACGCGAAGCAGTACTGACCCGCCCTCGCTCCGCTTGCTGGTAACATTCCCGGGGACGGCATTAGCTTCCACAGGTTTCAGATCGTAGTTTGGACGATTGTGTTGGGCGCCGTTTTCGTCTGGTCCGTATATCGCAACATTTCAATGCCTGAGTTTGATGCTTCCTTGCTGACGTTGATGGGAATTAGCTCCGGAACCTATGTTGGCTTCAAGTTTCCGGAAAAGTCAAAATGATATCTTCTAAACATGGTGCGCCTCGCTCTTGACGGAGTTGCTCGGCAAAGCATCTGGATACTTCACGATGATCGAACTAAGCGCGCCGCTGCCCATAGTTTATTTTGGAGCACCACCTCGCAGGTCCGCTGGTGTATTGCGACAATGGCTAACTGGATCAGTCTTCATTCGGTTGTAATCAAGGCGAGTGCGATGTCGGTCACCAATCCCTAAGCGATCAAGGCAAAACCAAGGGCCGTGTTGACCGCTGTTTTGACCACAGACAGGGCGGCATTAATGGCCTCTTGAACGGCCAACAGAGCAAGACCCTTAAGTGTGAGCAAAACATTTCGGGAGGCACTCGTTTGCATATCGAGTAGAAGACTTGCTTGCAGCTGATCGATTTGACCAGCTGCTACCTGCTCGCCGATCGACACAATTGTTTGCGCTATCTTCGTAAACTCGGTCTTCGCGAACGATTCGGCGTCCGAGGCGTCCTTCTTTAAGATCGGCAGAGCCGCACCTAGCATTTGCGTTGCGAGCGTACCTACATCAAGTGCCATAATTCTCTCCTTGCAAATCTGAATGCACTACTTGCTGCCCTTCGTGAGACCTGGTGCGCTCGGCTTTGCTCCGTCCTTTAGCGCGAGTTCAAGCTTAAGAATGCTTTCCACAGAGACTGCTATAGCCGATTCAGCATCGGTTACGGCAACACCTGGAAAAGGACGGGCCGATGACTTATCCAGTTTCTGTAACGTGTCAAATTGCGACCGCAAGTTACCGAGCTGCTCAACTATGATGGGGTACTTCGGCAGCGACACGGCACGGCTTTTCAACACGGCCAGTCGCGCATCTATGTCATCGTAAAAACTTTGGTCATAGGGCGTGTTGGGAGTTGACTGAAGTTTAGACAAATACAACTCTGCCCGTTGCTGGACATCTGTGACACCCTTATCAATGGTGTCGTCGTAGTCGCCGATAAGCTTTACGGCGCAACTTGTGAGCAAGATCGCTACTACTAAAACGGCGAAGGCGAGCGGACCTTGTTTGTGTAACACGGGGGAAGTGGTCTTGACAGGCTTCATTCCGACCCTTCGGCGCGGTGGTGCGACGCGGCATTGAGGCTCTGCGTGTGATCTGCCGTTCGTGTCTGACATGGTCGTCCCCTTTCCTGGTGCTGGGTCTCTCATCAACGGTTGAAGCGTGAGTGAAGCGAAACGCTCCGCTCACTGGCATCGCGAAACATCAATTCCTACAAACGAGTGTCACCGGCGGTGTCCGCGAGGAGCGACTCAACTTGCGAACACGGCCACAACCCGAATCGCCACGTAACTCAAGAGCCGACGTGCGCCGAATCACAGCGCACCAAAATAGACGGCGCAGCAAATTAAGGGAGCGGCCCTCCGCTCTATGCCTGCTAAGTTTTCCCGGGGAATCAGCGAAGAGAAGCTCTTTGTCGTCGAAATAATTCTCAAATCTTCGAAGGTGCAAGCCCGCTGAGGGCAGAATGATAAAGCACGAACCAATTTCTTGTCAAGAGAGATAGTTTTCTTCAAGGGGCCTCGTGCCCCTGCGACTGGGTTCAAGCCAGTCTTACAAACACACTCAACGATCGAGAATGCCTGTCACAACTACTCACCCTGTGAAGGTTGGGATCGTCGATTCACAGCTAAGAGTTATTGGCGTGGTGTCAAACCCGTATTCTCCACATCGTACAATTCGGGCCGCAGCTTGGAGTCGATGTCTCCAAGACCTCCGCCATCGAGATCAACCAGGCATCATCCCTCGCTCAAGGAATTGAGATAGGGATATGAGAGTGTCAACCGTTAAGATGGACGAAACGCCATGAAGAACGTTACAAGGATTCCCGAGAACTAGGTAAACATTAGGATCGAGCACGGTGAAGATTGTCTTCTGGGAGAGAAATTATGACACCTGCGCTTTCAGTAAGCATAAAATGAGTGACGGAAACCTTTTGCAAAAGACTCACAAGAGCCGATCGGTATCTCGTTCCGTCAAGCAGCTTGTGCACCTTCGTAGTCCGGAGGCCAAGTCCCCGGAAACCTTTTCCGAGAGATTGAGTATTCGAGAATTCTTGGGACAGCTGTTGCCCCGCTTGAACCCGCGGGAACCAGCGACACCGAATCTTCAAGTTCCCCACTGGCCGCCGGATGTATTCGCTCTATGCATGTCGTTGCTGTTGAAGGGCGGGGCATATTGTGCGGTTTTGAAAAATTGGCCTCCAAGGAATCCAGGCAAGCGAGTGTCTATCCGGGATTGGGTCAAGCGCGTCCGACACATCGGGGTTATGTGGCAACGCAACTGGGCGAACGCCCAAATTCCAACCGAGGTTTCCGAAGACTGGAAAGTGGTTTTAGAAAATTTGGATACCCCAGTCAATTCCCTAGCTGAGAATGTTAGGCTTTCTCAAAAGCTGCTTGAGCTATGTGCTATGGCCGACGAGGCATGTTCCGGTATTGGATTGCCGCAGGGTAGCCACATCAGCGGCAACTTGTCTAAAGCCGAACGGGCTGAGGCTCTATTCCAAGCGCGAATTCGACGGCAACTGCGAATTAATTCGTCTGCGTGTCACGAGATTTCGTCCGATCGCGTCCGTACGCTGCCCAAAATGCGAACTGCTCAAAGTGGACTGACGATCCGTTCTCTTTCACACCACATTGCTCTGTGGTCGGGCGGGGATGAAGTGAGGCCACGGTGGAATCCCGTGGGACCGTTCGTGCAGGAAACGTCATCCATTAACCTCCTGTTGGTACCCTGGCCAATCTCCGTGATGCCGTCACAATTTTCCGAAACCGAGGGGCTACCGTCGGAAATGATGAATATGGCTAAGGAGGACTTTGGTTTTTTCACGTTTGAGCAGCAACAACATGATCGCCGATTGCTGAGCTTGGTAGAGGAACTGCACAAAGAGGCGACTAAAATCGTAGGCAACATCGACGGCGTTATTCTGCCCGAAGCGGCTTTGACGCAGACGCAGCATGAGAAATTGCGTGCAACGATTCTAAAGAAGAACGCGTTTCTGATATCGGGTATAGGTAAGGCCTCAGAGCCAGGAGTTCGACACGGAGAAAACTATATCGGTATCGACTTACCTCCAAATCTCAGTTTCGTCCAGAGAAAGCACCATCGTTGGAAGTTGGATGAATCGCAGATCCATCAATATGGGCTTGGGAGCCGATTAGATCCGGGTAAACTCTGGTGGGAGCACATCGACATCTCACAGCGCGAACTGACTTTCTTGGCGATGCAAGCATGGCTGGTTATGACGGTTCTTATTTGCGAGGATCTGGCTCGACCGGATCCAGTTGGTGATCTGGTAAGGGCCGTCGGGCCTAATCTGGTAATTGCTTTGCTCATGGATGGACCTCAACTAAAAGCAAGGTGGGGCGCGCGTTACGCGACTACCTTAGCAGATGATCCTGGTTGTTCTGTGCTTACTCTTACAAGTATTGGCATGGCAACTCTGAGTAGGCCGGATGGAGTCATGAAGCCTTCGCGAATCGTTGCACTCTGGAAAGACGCCACAAGCGGATCCCCTCGCGAAATCGAATTGCCAGAAGGCGCAGACGGTATAGTTATCTGCCTGACGGTAAAGTACTTAACGGAGTGGACGGCGGACGGTCGGAGCGACGAAGGGACAGCTGGTTATCCGTTACTCTCAGGTATCCATCCGATCCAACTGTCATCTAATAAACCGTAGAGGAAGTGCCGAGTGGTGATACGATAGAGGAGATATGGGTATCTTCGACGAAAAAGACGCAGTGATTCTTGCAGAGGTCGCGCAAAGTGATGTGCTCCCTGATCACGAGCGAGAGGACATTTTGCGGGAAGCGAGCCCACGCGCGAAGAGAATTGGCCGGGTCTTGATTGGTTCAAGCAAGGGAAGCCCCGCCGATCGTCATGTTGCGGATACATTCAGGAAATGGGCGCAAACAAACGGTACGTTTGTACGCAACCGCAAGGCAGCACGCGCGGCAGGATAAGAGTTCTCGACTTTCCAGAGTTTGCGAATGAGCGGAACCCATGTTCCGCTCATTTTCTTGCTTTGGACTTTTTTCCGGTGTGCTTGCGAGGCACAGCACCGCTCGTTGAGTGGGCGCTCGACCGTCCATTCAGGACGGAACTTACGGTTCTTAGAGTCTTGGAAGGTGCCCAAGTCTTTCTCATGTACAGTCGAATGAGCGTCTTTGGATCGGCTTCCTTGATGCGAGTCGCTGGTATCGCCTTTCCATTTCCTGCGTTCCACGCTCCCATCCAAACTGCGCGTAGTGTTTGCACGCCGTCGGCCAGCACACGGATCGTTCGATCACCGAATTGTGCCCACAAGTCTGCATCGGCATTGCTGGCGTAAGCGTTGACGATTTCCATCGGGGGGATGGTTGTAAAGGTCCGCCTCATCAGATCGACAATCGCGACCGCAGCAGCATGACCGTCTTTAGGAATGGTCGGTGTTCCGTTCTTCTTGTTCAATTGCGTTTGCAGGCGCGTGAGCAGTTCCGGCGCATTCTGTCGCAGCATCGCCTCTTCATACGCGGAGTGAACCCCCTTACCTCTCTGAGGTTTACCTTTCCCTTGGGGCTCACCGTCATGCAGGGCTTACCATACCCGGCATAATAACCTCGCCACGCCTCTCGCGCGAAGTTAACTTTCTTGGTTCCCACAACGCCGGTGGGCGTGAAAACGACCACGCCCCGGTTAGAAATTCAAAAGTGAGTCGGGGAATCGCGTCGTTGCTCATCATGTACTTAGAAGGACTAGGAATCGCTACCACTGCGCTGCAAGTCCTTCAGTTACGGTTTCAGAGGGGTTCGAATCCCACGCTACTGTTGTAAACACCTGCTGGAAGAATCTAATGCCCACTCCATCAATGTCCTAGAACGCTTATCAAAGACTAGTTTGGCGTACAACTCGGGACCTTTAGCAACGACAAGTCGGAAGGTTGCCCCGTCTTCTTCCCACTACGGCTCTTCCGGGTGGGCCGCCGCTTGGCCGCGGCTCGGGCGGGCGCTTCGGATTGCGCCGCTTTCGCGCCAAACATAAAACAACCGCGTTTGGCACTCACCGCGCTTTCCCTCTCGCCCTGCCACCCTCCTTCGCCCTCCGTTCTGTTCCTTTTACCAGGATCAACTTGTTTTTTCCCGCTTCGCTCCTGTGAAGAAAAAAACAAGCCGATCCCGGCAAAAAGGAAAAAAACATGAAATTAGATGATGTCAACCT
>Ga0181537_10004525_pt1 | contig 11542 bp, 7 predicted proteins | sample PEATcosm2014_Bin_39_FD_119765 | JGI IMG/M metagenome (GOLD analysis project Ga0181537, IMG submission 119765) | Peatland microbial communities from MTU Mesocosm Facility, Houghton, MI, USA - PEATcosm2014_Bin23_10_metaG | ecosystem: Environmental > Terrestrial > Soil > Wetlands > Peat | place... | reverse complement strand
TCGACATGATCGTGCAGAACGTGGGCCGCCAGGGGGTCGCCAACCTCACGTTCACCGTGCCGCAGGCGGACACCCGCAAGGCCGAGAGGGCGCTCAAGCCCGTGCTGGCGGAGATCGGCGGGGGCCAGGTGAGCGTCGACGAGCACATCGTGAAGCTCTCGGTCGTCGGCGTCGGCATGAAGACCCACAGCGGCGTCGCGGCGATCCTCTTCGAGGCCCTGGCGAACGCCGGCATCAACATCGACCTCATCAGCACCTCGGAGATCAAGATCTCCGTCGTCGTCGACGTGGCCCGGGCCGACGAGGCCGTGCGCGTCGCCCACGCGGCCTTCGGGCTCGACAAGGTGTAGCGCCGGCGGGCCCATGCGCTACGTCTCGACGCGGGGCGCGACCCCCCCCACGGGATTCGCGGACGCCGTCGCGGCGGGCCTTGCGCCCGACGGCGGCCTCTTCGTGCCCGAGGAGCTGCCCGACCTCTCGGGCGAGCTCGGCCTGCTGGCCGGCCTCCCTTACCCGGAGCTCTGCGCCCGGTTCCTCGGGCGCTTCGCGACCGACATCCCCGGCCCGGAGCTCGGCGCCCTCGTGGCCGCGTCCTACACGTCGTTCGACACCCCGGAGATCGCCCCCATGGTCGGCCTCTCGGCCGGGACCGACGTCCTCGAGCTCTTCCACGGCCCGACGCTCGCCTTCAAGGACATCGCCCTCCAGCTCCTCGGCAACCTCTACGCGAGGCAGTGCGCGCTACGGGGGGAGACGATCAACGTCCTCGGGGCGACCTCCGGCGACACCGGGGCGGCGGCGATCCACGGGCTCATGGGCAAGCCGGGCACCGCGATCTTCATCATGTACCCGGACGGCCGCGTCTCGCCGCTCCAGGAGCGCCAGATGGCGTGCACGGGCGCCGACAACGTCTACGCGATGGCCGTCGACGGGTCGTTCGACGACGCGCAGGCGGTGCTGAAGGGGCTCTTCGGGGACGCGGCCTTCCGCAGCTCCCGCAGGCTGTCGGCCGTCAACTCGATCAACATCGCGCGGATCCTCGCCCAGTGCGTGTACTATCTCCACGCGTGGCTGCGGCTGCCCGAGGGCCGGAGGCGCTCCGCGCAGTTCGTCGTGCCGACGGGCAACTTCGGGAACGTCCTCGCGGGCTGGATGCTCCAGAAGATGGGTGTCCCGATCCGGGCGTTCCGCGTCGCGACGAACCAGAACGACATCCTGCACCGGCTCTTCACGACCGGCGAGTACGCGGTCGGCCGGCTGGAGCCGAGCCTCGCGCCGTCGATGGACATCCAGGCGGCCTCCAACTTCGAGAGGTTCCTCTACTACAGCCTCGGGCGGGACGGGGAGCGCGTGAAGGCGGTCATGGGGGAGATCCGCGACAGGGGGACGTACCGCTTCAGGGACTTCGACCGGGACACGTTCACCTCGTCGCGCTGCTCGGACGCCGAGATCCAGGGGATCATCCGGCGGGTCCACAGGGACCACGGCTACGTCGTCGACCCGCACACGGCCTGCGCGTTCAAGGACCTGGACGCGTCGGCCCCGAGCGTGGTCCTCGCGACCGCCCACCCCGCGAAGTTCCCGGAGACGATCCTGGCCGCGATCGGGATAGAGCCCCGGCACCCCGCCCTCGAGGCGCTCAAGGGCCGGCAGGTCGTGCGGCACAAGATTGTGGCTGACGCGGCCGCAATACGTGCCTTCATCGAAATCCGCGCTATCTGAAAAGGCGCATCACCATGGCCACGGGCAGCATAAGGATCTACGACACCACCCTGCGCGACGGGACGCAGGGGGAGGGGATCAGCTTCTCCGTCGCCGACAAGCTCCTGGTGGCGAAGCGCCTGGACCAGTTCGGGGTCGACTACATCGAGGGGGGGTTCCCGGGCTCCAACCCGAGGGACATCGCGTTCTTCGCCGAGGCGAGGAACCTGAGGCTCGGCCATGCGAAGCTGGCGGCCTTCGGCTCCACGCGGCGCGCCGGCGGCAGGGCCGGCTCGGACCCGCAGATGAAGACGCTGCTCGACAGCGCGATGCCCGTCCTGACGATCGTCGGCAAGACCTGGCTCCTCCACGTGAACGAGATCCTGCGCACGACCCCGGAGGAGAACCTCGCCATGATCGAGGACTCGGTCCGGTACCTGACGGCGCAGGGGCGCGAGGTGATCTACGACGCCGAGCACTTCTTCGACGGCTACCTGGACAACCCGGACTACGCGCTCCGGACCCTCGAGGCCGCGGCGAGGGGCGGGGCCTCCAACCTCTCCCTCTGCGAGACGAACGGCGGCAAGCTCGTCCCGCAGGTGCTCTCGATCACCTCGGAGGTCGTGAGGCGCTTCGGCCCCGACAAGGTCGGCATCCACTGCCACAACGACAGCGGGCTCGGCGTCGCCGTGACGCTCGCCGGCGTCGAGGCCGGCGCCACCCTCGTCCAGGGGACCGTGAACGGCTACGGCGAGCGGGTCGGCAACGCGAACCTGGTCACCATCCTGCCGAACCTCGCCCTCAAGATGGGGCGCGAGCTGCGCTGCTCGCCCAACATGGCGCAGCTGAGGGACCTCTCGCTCTTCTTCGACGAGCTCGCGAACCTGCGGCCGAACCCGAAGGCCCCCTTCGTCGGGCAGTCCGCGTTCGCGCACAAGGGGGGCCTCCACGCCAACGCGGCGCAGAAGGTCGCCCGCAGCTACGAGCACATCGACCCCGCGCTCGTCGGCAACCGCACGCGCGTCCTCTTGTCCGACATGGCGGGCAGGAGCAGCCTGGCCCTCAAGGCGCGCGAATTCGGGGTGGAGCTGGACGAGAAGAGCCCGGAGCTCAAGGGGCTCGTCGAGGAGCTCAAGGAGCGGGAGTTCCGCGGCTACGAGTACGAGGCGGCCGACGCCTCCTTCAAGCTCCTCGTCGCGAGGAAGCTCGGGCGCCACAAGGAGTTCTTCGAGGTCGAGGGCTACCGGGTCATCGTCGAGCGGCACGGCGGCGAGATCTGGTCGGAGGCGACCGTGCGCGTGAAGGTGAACGGGGAGTCGATCCACACGGTGGCCGAGTCGTCGGGGCCCATCGGGGCTCTGGACAAGGCGCTGAGGCTCGGCCTCGAAAAGACGTTCCCCCAGCTGCGGGACATGACGCTCAGGGACTACAAGGTGCGCATCGTCGAGGGGAACCAGGGCACGGGCACCGGCTCGAAGACCCGCGTCCTCGTCGAGAGCGGAGACGGCAACTCGATCTGGGGGACGGTGGGCGTGAGCGACAACATCATCGACGCCTCATGGGAGGCGCTCCGGGATGCCGTGGAGTACCGGCTGTCGATCCCGTCAGAAGACCGGTAACTTTTCCGGCGGGGCCGTGTTTTACAGGTGCGGGAACACCGCTCCCAATGAAGACCCTCCTCGCCCTGATCCTCTGGGCCATGCTTCTCGCCATGTGCTGGCCGCTGGCGCTCCTTCTTCTCGTCCTGTGGCCCTTCCTGTGGCTGCTCTCGATCCCGTTCCGCATCGTGGCGACGGTCATGGAGGCCCTGCTCGCGCTCGTCCGCGCCGTCCTTTTCCTTCCCGCCCGTCTCCTCGGGCACAGGGAGTCCTGAGGCTTACTTGCCCTTCGCCGCCGGCTTCTCCGGCAGGAGCGTTGCCCCCGGGATCTTGAACACGTAGGCGTAGCGGCAGGGCAGGGACTCCGGACCGACGGCGGGCATCCGGATGACGAAAGAGTCCCCCTTGGCCTTGGACTCGATGCGGCCGCCGTAGCCGAGGAGGGCCACAGCCGTCCCGGCGGGGACGCGGACGCCCTGGAGGACGAGCGTGCCGTCGGGCCATCCCGCGGTGACCGCGTAGAGGGCGTCGGGCTTCTTCGTGAAGAAGACCTGCTTCACGGCGCGCTTTCCGGCCGGCCTCTGGCCCACCTGCTCCAGGATGGGGTACTTGACCTTGTACTCCCCGAATTCCTGGACAGGGCGCTCGCCCTTCGTCCACTGGCACGAGCGGCCGGCGTAGCGGGTGCCGTAGATGGCCTCGCCGTTGACCCTGAGCCAGTCGCCCATCTCGACCAGGCGCTGCTGCATGATGACGGGGATCGTTCCGTCCGAGGACGGCCCGATGTCGAGGAGCAGGTTTCCCCCGCGGCTGACCGTGTCCACGAGGAGGAGAATCAGGTAGCGCGCGCTCTTGTAGTCGTCGAGGCCCTCGGCCCGGTTGAGGCCGTACGAGAACCCCATGCCCTCGCTCTCCTCCCACGGGTGGGCGGCGCCCTCCATGCCGGCCGCGTACTCGGTCGTGTAGTAGCCGCCGTGCTTGTGCCTCGTGTCGCTGCCCCAGCGGTCGTCGACGACGACCTCGTCGCGCGAGGGCGACTCGTTGAAGAGCCAGGCGAGGAGCTCCTCGCTGCGCCACTGCGCCGACGTCATCTCCCACTCGCCGTCGCTGAAGATGAGGGACGGCTTGTAGCGGGTCACGACGTCCTTGAACTGGGGGAAGAGGTGCTGGTCGACGAACCTCGTCCGGTCGGTGAGCCACAGCGGGTTGTACCACTCGTAGAGCGAGTAGTAGAAGCCGAACTTGAGGCCCCTCGAGCGGACGGCCTCGGAGAGTTCGGCCATGAGGTCGCGCCTCGGGCCGGTCTCGACGCTGTTCCACGGCCGTCCCCAGTCGCGGCTCGCCTCCGCGCTGGGCCACAGGCAGAAGCCCTCGTGGTGCTTCGAGGTCGGCACGACGTAGCGCGCGCCCGAGCGGACGAACAGGTCGGCCCACTGGCCCGCGTCGAAGAGCTCCGCCCTGAACAGGGGCGCGAAGTCCGGGTACTGGAACGCCTCGCCGTAGGTCGCCTTGTGGTGGATCCACCAGGGGTTGTCCGGCTTCATGTCGTGCATCCGGTTCCAGTACCACTCGGCGTACTCCCCCTTCACGCCCCAGGACGGCACCGAATAGACGCCCCAGTGGATGAAGATCCCGAACTTCGCGTCCTCGTACCAGGAGGGGCAGGGCCGGGCGTCGAGGGAGGCCCAGCTGGCCTCGTAGCGGGCCTGGGCCGAGGCCCGGGGCGCCGCGGGGGCGAGGATGGCCGCAAGGACCGCGGCGGAGGCGATGCGCCGGCTCACCGTGCGATGTCCCCGTAGATGATCCCTCGGCCGCCGGTGCCGAGGTAGACGCGGCCGTAGATCCTCGGGTCCCCCGTGATGACCCGCATCTCGCCGAAGCCGTGCTGGCTGTCGCTGATCCGCACCCAGGTCGCCCCGTCGTCGTCGGAGCGGAAGATCCCCTCGGTCCCGGAAACGACCCCGACAATGAAGACCGCCGGCGACTTGCGCCCCGGCGCGGCCTTGCCGAAGCCGACCAGCTGGGCCTCCACGTTGGGGGTGACCGCGACCGACGCCCCGGCGCCCGAGAAATGGTAGAGGTAGCCGTTCGCGACGACCCAGAACTCGCCCTCGCGACCGGGGACGGCGACGAGCTTGCCCGGGGCGGCTCCCCAGCGGCCCTTGACGACCGGAAGTCCCCCGGCGGCCGCCTTGAAGCTCTGCGCCCCGTCCGTGCTGACGACGATCGTCCCCGCCTCGGTGTCGTAGGCGTAGAACTTGAGCGGGTTGACCGTGTCGGCGGCCACGGCGAGGTTCACGGTGCCGTTCACGCAGGCGTACCACGTGGCGCCCCAGTCGTGCGTGAAGTGCGGGCCCACGCCGGTCGGCGACCAGACGACCGTCTTCCCGTCGGCCGAAATCGCGACCGTGCCCTCGCCGCGCCAGTACCTGCCGACGGTGCCCTCGGGCTCCGTCGCGAAGGCCTTCCAGGTCGCGCCGCCGTCGAGCGAGTAGCCGCCGGTGATGAGGTCGTTGTGGTAGGTGTTGCCCGAGCGCACGATCCACTCCGGGTGCTTCCACGCGAAGGCGAGGCTCGCCGTGTTCTTGAAGGCCGGCGTCCCGAACCTGCCGGCCGGCGGGGACACGGAGAGGTCGTCATGGCGGAAGCCGTCGATGTCGCCGACGCCGCTCAGGAGGTGGGCCCCGGCGGGCGGGCTGACGAGGGCGAGGGGCACCGTCTCCTCGATACCCTGGTCGTCGAAGCTCCACAGGGTCGGCCTTCCAGAGTCGGCGTCGCGCAGGTCCCGCGTGACCCAGATCCCGTAGCCCGTGGGGAAGACCGCGTGGTTCGGGTCAAAGGGGTCGATCTCAAGGTCGGCCAGCCAGTGGTGGTGCAGGGTCGCCGTGTACGGGGCCGAGCTGTGGTCCCACCGCGCCTTGTCGAGGAGCGTCGTCCACGTCCTGCCGCCGTCCGTGCTGCGGAAGATCTCGTCCAGGGGCGTGCGGCGATTCCACGTGCCGGCGAGCACGGTCTCGGGGTTCTGCGGGTCGACGGCCACGGAGCCGTAGCCGAACGGGTCCTCGGGGCTCGGCTTCTCGGGCGTGATGTCCGCCCACTGGCCGGAGGCGGTGTCGAGCCTCCAGACGGCGCCGTCGGAGATCGAGTTCGGGCCGGCCTCCCTCCCGTAGCTCATGTAGAGGACGCCGGTCGAGCTGAGGGCGGCGCGGGTCGGCCGCAACCCGAGCGGCTGCCCGGCGACGGGGGCCCAGGTCCGGCCGGCGTCGGAGCTCCGGAAGAGGCTCGGGTTGGGCGTCGAGACCGCCGCGTAGAGGACCGGCGTCGGCGAGCCCCGGGTCCCGCTGCGGGCGTCGAAGCGCACGATGTTGATCCCCACGTACTGCGGGACGTACGGCCGCGCCCCGGCGCCGAGCGGGCGGGGCAGCGCCTCGTCGTAGTCCGGGAAGGAGTCGACCCTCGCCCAGGTGGCGCCGTAGTCCGCGCTCCGCCACAGGCCGTCCGTGCGCGTCCCGAGGAACAGGACGCGGTCGAAATTCGGGTCCACGGCGAGCCGCTCGCCGTTGTTGCGGCCGTTCTCGTTGCCCCCGAAGCGCAACGGCATGGGCGTGCGCGCCCAGGTCCTCCCGTAGTCGCCCGAGCGCAGGATCTCGCCGTTCGAGACGCGCGGGTTCGTGTAGGTGCCCGCGGCGAGGTAGACGCGCCGCGGGTCGAGCGGGTCGGAGGCGAGGCTCTCGATCCCGTAGAGGTTCCAGTCCGTCTGGTTGGCCCAGTCGAGGAGGGGCATCCAGCGGCCGGAGGCGTTGTCGAGGCGGTAGGCGCCGCCGACGTCCGTCCGCAGGTAGATGAGCCCCTTCTCCGAGGGGTTGAAGATGATCCCGGTGACGAAGCCGCCGCCGCCGATCGCGACGCTGCGGAAGTCGTAGCGCTGCGCGGCGGGTGCGGCCGCGGCGGCCCGGCCGAAAGGGCCGCACGCAAGGGAAAGCGCGGCGGCGAGGGGGAGGAGGGAGGGGCGTCTCATTCGGGGGGCAGGAAGTGTTTCCGGCGGCCGTGGGATTCGCAAACCGTAAGCGGGCCCTAGAGGAGGGGCGCCATGAGCCCGCAGAGCTCCTCCGCGATGGTCGACGTGATCCTGCGCTTCTTCTCGGTCGCGACGACGCACAGCTTCCTCACGTCCTCGACCCACGCCGAGACAGCGGCGATCTCCTGCGGCGTGTAGACGAGCACCCCGACCTCGAAGTTCACGAAGAGGCTCCTCAGGTCGAAGTTCGGCGAGCCGAAGAGCGCCACGCGGTCGTCGACGACGATCGCCTTCGCGTGGATCATGCCGCCGGTGTAGAGCAGGATGGTCCCGCCGGCCCTGCGCAGCTCGCGCGTGAACTTGCGCCTGGCGAAGTCGGTCACCGGGTGGTTCGACTGCGCGGGCACGATGAGCGTCACGTTGCAGCCGGCCCGCGCCTTCACGATCATCGAGCGCAGGAGCACCTCGTCGGGGATGAAGTACGGGGTGACGATCCAGATGTCGCGCTCGGCCTGCTGGATCATGGCCACGATGCCCTCGTAGAGCGGGTCGCCCGGCACGTCGGGGCCGCTCGCGACGACCTGGACCTCCGCCGTCCCGCTGACCGGCGCGCCGCCCGCGTGCGCGTCGGACGCGACCGCCTCCGGCGGCCTCCGCGTGACGAAGCTCCAGTCGGCGATGAACACCTCGCCGAGGACGACGGCCCCGGGGCCCTCGATGACGGCCCCGAAGTCGCGCCAGCGCTTCGGCATCGGCGTCGGGCCCATGTACTCGACCGCGATGTTGCGGCCCCCGACGAGGGCGGTCGTCCCGTCAAAGATCGCGATCTTTCGGTGGCTCCTCAGGTTCGCGGAGCCCCGGGACGTGAAGGGGAGGACCGGCATGAACCGTCCGACCTCCCCGCCGGCCCTGCGGATCGGGTCCACGAACCCCCGGGACGAGAAGAGGCAGCCGACGGCGTCCAGGAGGAACCTCACCTTGATCCCCTCCTTCGCGCGGCGCGCGAGGAGCTCGACGATACGCCGGCCGGTCGCGTCGCGCCCGAGGATGAACGTCGCGATGTGGATCGAGTGCTTCGCCGCGAGGATCTGGCGCTCAAGCTCGGCAAAGTCCTCCTCGCCGGTCAGGAGGAACCGGACCCTCGTCCCGCCGACCGGCGCGAATCCGCCGGCCCCCTGGACCGTCTTCGCGACGGGGGCGCAGACGTGGCTCACGTCGGTCTGGCACATCGCGGGGAGGTCGGCACTGAGGGCCTTCTTGTCCTTGACGAGCCTGCGGAGCTTCCTGCCGCCGAGGATCAGGTAGAGCGGCACCCCGAGCCAGGGGACGAAGATGACGACGAGAAGCCAGGCGAAGGTGTTGGCCGGGGCGCGCCGCTCGCTCATCAGCCTCGCGAAGAAGAAGAGCGCCAGGAGGAAGCCGACGATCGTCGACAGGTGGGCCAGGAAGCCACCGGGTACGATGCGGTCTATGAACTGGCTGGCGGCGTGCATGGTCCGGCCTCAGCTAGAAGCACTTTCCAAGAACGGGCGAGACGCAAGTGCCGGGCCGCCAAAATGGGCCTTGACGGCACCCCCGCCACGTGAATGTTTCGGCGTTTGCGCCGGTGGAGTTGAGCAGTGGCCGCTCCGGAGACTGTAAATCTCCCGTCTTACGACACCGTTGGTTCGAATCCAACCTCCACCACCATTCAGCCCGATGGCAAGCGCTGCGGGCGCCCCGGGTCCCCATTCCTTGACGAAGAGCCCTATTCCTGGGCCAGCTCGTAGGGCACGTCGGCGTTGAAGACGTAGGGGCCCGGCGCGAGTGCCCCGGTCGTGGTGAAGAGGAAGTATCCGGGGCCGGCGCCCCTGATGTAGGCCGCGAGGCGCTGCTCGCCCAGCTTGACGTCGCCCGGCGCGCCCCGATGGCGGCCTTCGCCCGGTTCCGAGCCCTTGGGGGGCGTCGCCGCCGGCCCGCCCGGGATCTCGAGCCGGCGCACCCCGTCCTTGTCGACCTCGGTCGGCGCCAGCTCGAAGGGCACGCGGCCGGAAGGCGGCGAGCCGACGAAGAGGATCACCATCGCCTGGCCGCCCGAGGCCGGACGCGCCTCCTTGCCGTCGAACACGAGGTAGGTGACCTTGATCTTGTCCGACTTGCTCGTCAGGGCGCTGAGACCCGCCTCCGCGACGCCCACGATGTTGCCCGGCATCGCGCCCTCCTCCTTCGGGGGCTTCACGCTCTCAATGATCACGTGGGCGTTGTTGACGGGCAGGGCGGCCCAGCTCCCGTGGGAGAGGAGGTAGGCCCCGTGAGCCGTCGGGAAGGCGGGCAGGACCGACCCGTTGGCGGGAGGGGAGCCCGGCTACGTGCTCTCGGTCGGCGCGGTCAGGAACACGGTCGCCGGGAAATCGAACGCCCAGTGGGGGTTGCCCTCGATCCGGCCCTTGAGGGAGCTGCCGGCGAGCTCCAGGTGCACGGTCGACGCCGCGGGCGACGTGAGGAAGGGGACGTCGAAGCTGCCGTCATTGCCGAACGCGCCGCGGCTCGTCGCGGACAGTGAGATCGAGCCGCCGGCGGGATCGAAGGTGCCCGAGAAGCCCCGGTAGACGCCCGCCCGGGCGAGCGAGCGGATGTTCGCGGTCACGGCGCCCGTCGACCGGTCGACGCCGATGACCTCCAGCCGGGCGTGCGTGATGAACCCCTGGTCCTCGCGGAGCGTGCCGTCGTAGGCGATCCCCTCCCGAAGGATCCCCATGAAGTGGCGCGCGCGCCGCGCGCGGGCCGCCTCGAGGCGGTGGAGGTCGGTCTCCTCGGCCCGCGCGAGCTTGTAGGTGAACCGCGCGTCCGCGCCGGCGAGCGACCCGTCCGAGGCGCTTAGGCTCACCTGCAGGTCGTCCGCGTCCCCAAGGACGGAGGAGACCGGCGCGTCGACGACGGCGTCGGCCGCGTCCGAGGCGAGCCGCAGCGGGGCGCCGCGCGAGCGCCGCGCGTTGTCGACGATGCTCCCGTGGAAGGCCCGCTTCCACGAGTGGGTCGGCGACTCGACGGTCGCCTCGAAGGACTTCCCGTCGTCCGAGCGGCTCTCGATCCGCAGGAGGATCGGCTCCGAGGCGCCCGTGTCGGCCGAGGCGGCGGTCCCCTGGTAGAGCGAGCCGGGCTCGGTCGCGGCGACCGCCTGCTCGAACTCGGCCTCGAGGCGGGCCCGGATCGCAGCGACCTGCGCCGGCGGGACGGGCTGGAACTGGTAGAGGAAGAACTTGTTCTGGCCGGAGAGCCGGCCGGAGGCGTCCACCGTGAGGTCGAGCGACCAGTTCTGGGTGGTCTCGACGAAGGGCCCGGCGTTGCGGACGGCCTGGCCCGCCGAGGAGGAGAGGCTGAGCCGCGTCGCCGTGAAGTCCTCGTCGGCGACCCACGTCCCCTGGAAGATGCGCCCGTTGTGCCAGCTCCCGTCGTTGCGCAGGACGGCCGTCACGTCGTTTCCGGAGACCCCCGTGATCTCGAGGTAGAGCGGCGTGCCGTACTGGTCGCCGGACTCGAGCGCCGTGCCGCTGAAGAAGCGGCCGGGGGCTATCCGGGCGAGGAACGCCTGCCGGCGGGCGTCGACCACCCGCGCCTTCGCGGCGTCCGAGTCCTTCTTCACCTGCGCCACGCGGCCGGCGAACGCCTGGAAGTCCGCGACGATCGCGCGGATCCTCGCGTCGTCCGCCGCGTCGCCGACCACGAACGAGGGCACGCCGAAGGTCGAGCGCGCCTCGCCCTGGGGGCCGCCCGCCTCGAGGCCGCCGGAGACGAGCGAGAAGCTCCACTTGCCCGCGACCCGGTGGGCCTGGAGGACGCCCTGGAAGTTGAACGAGGCGTCCGGCGGGGTCGCCGGCTGGAGCACCGTGAGCAGGAAGGGGTCGGCGGGAAGGGGCCGGCCGCCGGTCAGCCAGACGTTCTTCATGGTCGCCTTGTCCGCGAGGCGGGCCCTGGCATCGGCCGAGGCGTCCGCGTCGAGCTGGAACGTCCTCAGGAGGTAGTCGGACACGTCGGCCTTGGTGTAGAGGGGCTGCACCGGCCACGCCTTGGCCGTCACGGCCACCTGGCGCCCCGCCTCGTCCCGGCGGACGGTCTCCATCCGGGTCACGGAGAAGCGCACCCGGCCCGAGCCGGCGGTCGACTCGAGGAAGGCCGCGACGTCGGCCTCCGGCACGGAGGTTCTCTCGTGAATCCAATAGGCAAAGCCGGCGGCGGCGAGCGCCAG
>Ga0181537_10004524_pt1 | contig 11543 bp, 7 predicted proteins | sample PEATcosm2014_Bin_39_FD_119765 | JGI IMG/M metagenome (GOLD analysis project Ga0181537, IMG submission 119765) | Peatland microbial communities from MTU Mesocosm Facility, Houghton, MI, USA - PEATcosm2014_Bin23_10_metaG | ecosystem: Environmental > Terrestrial > Soil > Wetlands > Peat | place... | reverse complement strand
CCGCGTTGGCGATGGGCCGGCAGGGCGATCTCGTGCTCGTGTTTGCCGATGCCCTGACTCGCTCCTGGAAACAGGTCATCAAATTCAAACCGGCCGAGCCGGCGGATTCAGGTGTGCCGGCCGTCGCGTCGGTCTCGTCCGGCGCCAACGGGAGTGCCGTCGTCAACGCTCATGCCGGTACCAACACCAGTGTCAACGGCAGCGCCGCCGCCAACGCTGCTGCCGGCGGCGCGGCCGTCGACTTCGGGGCGGCCGCCGCCGCCAACGCGGCCGCGGATCTCGGCGGCCCGGTTGGCTCGGGCCGGGAAGACGCCGCGCTCGACATGACGGGTTACGTGCGTGACGAGCGCGGTCTGCGCTTCGCCGGCGAAGCGGCCGACTGAGGGCGCGTGGCCGGCGTCGATACGAAGCCCCGGGATCCCGTGTCCGTGCCCGAGCCCAATCACGGGTTCGAGGATTCGCGCCGGCTCACCGGACCCAATCGATATTTCGGCGACGCGGCGGTCACGCTGACGCCGCTTGGGCCGGCGGCAAACGATTCCCGCGCGCTCGCCGGTTGGGCGGCCCGCGTTCAGAGCATGGCCATGGCACTCGGCTGGCCCGATCCAAAGCCGCTGATCAAGCGTCATGCCGCCGGCGTCTTGCTCGTCTTCCGCGCGCCGCAGGACGTGCTGCTGACCGCAACGGAAGTCAGCGAGTGGGCCTGGGAGCGCGCCGCCGCGGAAGCCGGCGAGGCGGCGTTCGATCTCGCGCAAGATCTGGGCGACGATGCCGCCGCGGTCTTGGGCAATCGCGCCGCCGCGGAGCGATCAGGCAAGCTCACCGCGCTGCGTGCGGCAGCGATGCGTCACGGCGTGCCGCTGATCGAGGACGATGCCGTGGTGTCGCTCGGTGCGGGGTCGGGCAGCCGCCTGTGGCCGCGCGATGCGCTGCCCGCGGTCGAGGCCGTGCCCTGGGGCGTGCTGCACGACGTACCCACCGCGCTGGTCACCGGCAGCAACGGCAAGACCACGGTGGTGCGCCTGCTGGCGACGATGGTCGGGGCCGCCGGTCTCACCGCGGGGTATTGCTGCACGGAGGGCGTGTTCGTGGGCGGCGATGCCGTGTCCCAGGGCGACTACTCCGGGCCCGACGGCGCACGCTCGGTGTTGCGCCACCCCGCAGTGCAGGCGGCGATTCTCGAAACCGCGCGCGGCGGGATTCTGCGCCGCGGGCTCGCGGTGCGGCGCGCCGATGTGGCCGTGGTGACCAACATCAGCGCCGATCATTTCGGTGAATACGGCATCGGCGATGCCGAAGATCTGGCCGAAACGAAATTGGTGGTGGCGCGCGTGCTCGCGGGCGGCACCCTGGTGCTGAACGCCGACGATGCGACGCTCATGTCGGTGACGGCGCGCCTGCCGCATGCCGCCGCCGCGCGACAGGCGCTGTTCGCGCGCGATCATGGCCACCCGGCCTTGGCCGCATTGCGTGAGCGCGGCGGGATGACCTGCGCGGTCCGCGACGGTGTGCTCGTGCTCTCCCGGGGCGGCGAGGAATCCTCGCTCGGGGAGGTCGCCGCGCTGCCGCTCACGGTGGGCGGCGCGGCTCCGTACAACATCGCCAATCTCGCGGCGGCGGCGTTGGCGGGCAGCGCGCTCGGGCTGCCCGCGGCTGCGATATTGCGCACGGTGCAACGCTTCGGCGCCGCGCCGCTCGACAACCCGGGCAGACTGGAGCGCTGGCACCATCGGGGAGCACTGGTGTTGATCGACTACGCGCACAATCCGGACGGACTGGATCAGCTATTGCGCGTGGCGCGCGCGCTGCAACCGTCGCGCCTCGGTGTATTGCTGGGTCAGGCCGGCAATCGGGACGACGATGCCATTGCTGAACTCGCCCGCACCGCCGCGCGCTACGCACCGGATGTCGTCGTGATCAAGGAGCTGCCGCTGCTCTTGCGCGGGCGCGCACCGGGTGAGGTCTCTGCGCTGCTCGAGCGCGCGTTGCTGGCGGCCGGCGTGCCCGCCGAGCGCATCGTCGCCGAGCCCGACGAAGAAGCCGCGGCGCGGCGCTTGCTCGACGCGGCGAAGCCGGGCGATGTGATCGTCCTACCGGTGCACACGCGCGCCGTGCGCGAGCGGCTGCGGGCCGGGCTGACGGCCTGACACGCTCAAAATTCCACGGCGGTGCGAATTACCGTGCCGTCGCGCTCCCGACGGCGCAGGGTTTCGCTGCGGCGGAGCATGTAGATCGACACCACCATCACCAGAATCAGGCCGCCGAGCACGGTGAGCTCGAGCATGGTCGAGTGCAGCAGCGCTTCCGAATCGGGGGTCCAATTGCCCGGTTTGTTGGCCTGCGAGGTTTCGAGGGTGATGACCAGGACGCGCCGGATGGAGGCGATGAGACCCACGATCAGGAAGGGCTCGCACACCAGCGTGCCGGAGCGAAACGAGGCTCTTACCGTGTGCAGGATTTCGATGACCATGAGCACGAACAACAGGCGGTCGATGGCAAATACCAGCGAATCCGTGGCGCCATGTTCCTGAACGGCGTTCCATAGCGAGACCGCCGCGGTGCCGATGCCGAGGAGCGCCGCCACCGCCAGCATGAGTCCCAGCACCAGGTAGGTGAAGATCTCGATCTTCACGAACGTGCGGCCGGCGAACGCACTGAGGCGGGTTTCCGTGTGGCCGCGGGTCTCGTCGTGATCCATGAATGTCCCTACGCTACCAGGCTCCTGGCGCAGGTCATAGTCTAATACAGCGTGGGGTCAGTACAGTGTAGGGACCCTGGAGAATGCAAAACGGATGTTTTGGCGCTTGGCCCAGTCCATGGCGTTCGCGGCGTTGGTGAGCAGTGCATCGGCGGTATAGCCGTCATCCGGACACATGGCGATGCCGATATTCGGATGCGGGCGGATTTGCAGGGAGCCGATGGCTACAGGCACCGAGACGATGTCGAACAGTTCGCTCGCCTGCTCTCGCACCTGCTCGCGGGACGGCAACCCCGGTACCAGGCACGCGAACTCATCGCCGTTGAGGCGGCAGACGATATTCTCCGGGCGCATTCCGCGATCGAGGCGCTCCGCGACGACGCGTAGCAGTTCGTCGCCGACGGCCATGTCGTTGCGCGGCGTGTGGTAGTCGAGCTCCATGTAGAGCACCGCGAGCGACTGTCTCGCCGGTTCCATTTCGGTCAGCGCCAATTCGAGCCGCTCGAGGAAAAAGTCGCGATTCGGCAGCAAGGTCAAGCAATCGAGCACTCCGCGGTAGCGCGCGCGCTCACCGTCGTCGAGCGGATCGGTCATCGACGCGCGGACCTGCGTCAGGGCGGTTCGCGCTTCCAGCACCTGCTGCTCCAGGGAGCGGCGCCGGGCGACCTCATGGACGAGCGTTTTGCGCAGCTCTTGCAGCGCCGCCGAACACTCCCGAATACTGGCCTCGACGCGCCGCGCCGTGTACTCGACATCCGGTGCGGGCGTGGCTGCCAACCACTCGTTGCCGGTCAGAGTGACCCGCGCCATGATGATGCGGCACAGTTCCTGCCAATCCCCGAGCGCGGCACTGGCGGCCTCGGGGCGGCGAGAGAGGGCGTTGCGGCTCAATTCCACCAATTCCATGGTCTCCGATCAGCGCACGGTCGCGATTCGGACGGCTTCGCGTCCGGAGCCGAATCGCGTTACGGTGATTTATATCTCCGTGGCCGAGGAACCGTCTGTGCGCTAACGTACACGCGGGGCGGCGAACTGAGCGGGCGCAGAAAACGCCCGGTGGAGTACCTGAACGTGCGAATACGATGGCTCAAGAGATGGCCCGGAAGAGGGCCCAGCTGCGCGGCGGCGGCGCTTTTGGCGGCCGGCGCGACGTGGAGTCTGCCGCAGCCGGCCCTGGCCGATAACTTCGCGCGCGTCTACTATGATTCGAACACGGGCGAGCTGGTCGTCACGATGCGCTACCGCGGCACCAATCCCGATCACACATTTTCATTGAAATGGGGCACGTGCTCGGACGCGGCCCCGGGCACTCTGCCGGAAGTGGCCGTCGAAGTACTGGACGATCAATGGCGCGATCAGGCGCAGCGCGAATTCAAGAAGACCATCCGCTTCAGTCTGGCGGACCTGCCCTGCCGCCCGGCGAAAGTGACGTTGCGGACCGCGCCGCGATTCTTCTACACCCTGGTGATCAGCCCATAGCTCCCCCGCGGCCCGGCATTTGCTTCAAAACCCCGCAGCAGTTATTCTAAAAAAGGCATAAGTATTGGCACGATATGTGATCGCCGGCCTGTTTTGTGGGGTGTGATTCGGACACGCTATCGGGATGAATGGTGTCCCGAGCATCGGCAGGCGCCGCCCTACGCCAAAGGAGTATGCGCCATCAACGAGAATATCCTGATCGTCGACGACGATCCGACGTCGATCCAGCTCATGGGCCGCATCCTGTCGGGATTGGCCAACTTGCGCTTCGCGACCAACGGCACGGACGCGGTACGGCTGGTGCACGAATCCCCGCCCGATCTGATTCTCCTCGATGCGGAACTCCCGGGCATGAGCGGCTTCAAGGTGCTCGATGCCCTGAAGGCCGACGTGAAGCTGTCGGAGGTGCCGGTGATTTTCGTCACCGGCCACACCGAAACACCGTTCGAAGTGTCGGCCCTCGACATGGGGGCGGCCGATTTCATCGCGAAACCGGTGCGCGCGTCGCTGCTGGTGGCGCGGGTGAAGACTCACCTGCGTATGAAGCGCATGGCCGACGAACTGCGCCGCACCGCCACGACCGACGGACTGACGGGCGTGGCAAACCGGCGCCACTTCGACGATATGCTCGAGCGCGAATGGTGGCGTTCATGCCGCTCGCGCGATCCTTTGGCGCTGCTCATTGTCGACGTCGATCACTTCAAGCTCTACAACGACCGCTACGGACACCCGCAGGGCGACATCTGCCTGCAGAATGTGGCGCAAGCCTTGACGAACACCCTGCGCCGTTCGGCCGATCTCGTGGCCCGCTACGGGGGCGAGGAGTTCGGCGTCGTGCTGCCGCAAACCATGCGCAGCGGCGCCGAGCACATGGCGCAGCGCATGCTCGATGCGGTCGCTGCGCTCGCCATCCCGCACAGCGCTTCCGCGACCGCCCCCATCGTGAGCGTGAGCATCGGGGTCGCCTGTTACGATGATGCGAACGGCGAACCGTCGAAGTCCGTGACCGATTTGCGGCTGGGCGGCGCGGAGCACATCCGCAGCAGCGAGAACGATCTGATTCTCGCGGCGGACTCGGCCCTGTATTCCGCCAAGCACGCCGGGCGCGCGCGGGCAATGCTGCTCGATGTCGCCGACGTGGCCTCCCCGCACCTCGTGCGGGAAATCGAACGGTGTTCGTACGAGTTCGGCGAAGGTGCCTGGGCCTGATGGCGGCTCCGCTCGCAGCATCGTCGTCGTCGGTTGCCGGGCTCGCGCGGCGCCGTCCGCTCGAGTCTGAGCCCGAGGATGCGGCCCTGCTGCAGACGCTCGACTTGTGCGCCATGGTGTCCGTCACCGACCGCGCGGGCGGCATCATCAGCGTGAATGATAATTTCTGCCGCAAGTCCGGTTATGAGCGTGAGGAATTGCTGGGTCAACCGCACAGCATCGTCAACTCCGGGGTGCAGGACGGCGCGTTCTGGACCGACATGTGGAACACCATCGAGGCCGGCCAAACCTGGCAGGGCGAGCTGTGCAATCGGGCCAAGGACGGATCGCTGCATTGGGTGAGCTGCGTCATCGCGCCGGTTCGCGGCGCGGACGGCGGCATTCAGAAATACGTGTCGATCCGCACCGATATCACGGTGGCGAACCTCAACGAGCAGCTCAACCGCAACCGCGAATTGTCGCCGGACTCGAGCGTACCCACGCCCGGAGCCGGCGGCTGGGCGTTCGATGTCGACTGCGGCCGGCAGCAGGCAGAGGCCGCCCTGGCGCACGAACGTCACATCAAGCATGTCAAGGCGCAATTGCAGGCGAGCAACGAGCGCTTCGCGATCGCTTCCGAATCCGCGGGCATCGGGATCTGGGAATTCGACGTCGCCGGCGAGAGTCTGTTGTGGGACGACTGGATGTACCGCATCTACGGCCTCCCGAGCTGCTCCGGCACGCTGCCCTTGTCCCGGTGGCTCGAGAGCCTCGATCCGGAGGATCGGGCGCGATGCGAGGCGGAGATCAAGGCGGCGCTCTCCGGCGAACACGAATTCGACAGCGAATTTCGCATCCGGCGGCCGGATGGCGAGACCCGCCACTTGAAGGCCACCGCGCGCACGCAGCGCGCCGCGGACGGGACGGCGCTGCGCATGACGGGGGTCAGCTTCGACATCACCGAGCGCAAGCGCGCGGAATCGGAACTGCTCAAAACGAGTTCGCTGCTGCGCACCGTGCTCGACTCCGCCTCGCAAGTCGCGATCATCGCGACCGACCCAGACCTGGTCATCAAGATGTTCAATGCGGGCGCCGAGCGGATGCTGGGGTATTCGAGCGGCGAGATGGTCGGCCGCGGAACTCCCTTGCTCATCCACGATGCGGACGAGGTGGGCGCGCGCGGCGATGCGCTCGCCGCCCAAATCGGCCGGCCCATCATCGGCTGGGGTGTGTGCATCGAGCCCTCGATGCTGAACAAGCCGCATCGGTGGACCTACGCATGCAAGGACGGCCGGCGCCTCACGGTCTCGCAAATCGTCGCCCCCATGCACACCGAGGACGGTGCGCTGCTCGGCTACGTGAGCGTCGCCCATGATGTCACCCACCAGCTGGAATACGAGGAATCGCTGCGCGCGGCGACGTCGAGGGCCGAACATGCGAGCCGCGCCAAGAGCGAGTTCCTCGCCAACATGAGTCATGAGATTCGCACCCCCATGAATGCGGTGATCGGCCTGTCGTACTTGCTGGGGCGAACGCCGTTGAACGATCAACAGTCGGCGTTTCTCGGCAACATCAATCTCGCGAGCAAGTCACTGCTCGCCGTCATCAGCGACGTGCTCGACCTCTCGAAGATCGAGGCGGGCGAGCTCCTGGTCGAACAGGCCGCCTTCAGTCCGCGCGCACTGCTCGGCGGGCTCGCGGACATCATGGCGCCGCAGGCGAGCGCCAAGGGCATCAGCTTCAAATTCGACGTGCCGGAGGACCTGCCCGCGACGCTCGAGGGCGATGCCAACCGGCTCGGCCAGATCCTGACCAATCTATTGTCGAATGCGATCCGCTTTACCGACCGCGGCGGAGTGGAACTCGGCGTGCGCCGCATCGCCGCCGCGGCGACCGGCGTGACGCTGTGCTTCGTGGTGCGCGACACCGGCATCGGCATCACGCCGGAGGCGCAGATGCGGCTGTTCTCTCCGTTTGCACAGGCCGACGCGTCGATCACCCGGCGCTACGGCGGCACGGGACTCGGTCTGTCGATCGTGAAGAGCCTGGCCCACTTGTTGGGGGGCGATGTCTTCATGGAGAGCAAGGAGGGGGAGGGCAGCGAATTTCGCGTCGTGCTGGAATTCGCGCTGGCCACCCAGGAAGCGCTGTCGCAACAGCTCCCCGAGGCGGCCGCACCGGGCCAGTGTGCGCTCGCCGGTGTGCGCGTCCTGGTCGTCGATGACAGCGACATCAACCTGGACGTCACCAAGCGCATTCTCGAAATGGAAGGCGCGGCGGTCTGGCTCGCGAGCAACGGGCGCGACGCCTTGGACCTGCTGCGCGCGCAGCCGGCGAATTTCGACGTGGTGCTGATGGATGTGCAGATGCCGGTGCTCGACGGGCACTCGGCGACGCGGCTCATCCGTGACGATCTCGGGCTCCTCTCGTTGCCGATCATCGCCCTTACCGCCGGGGCCTTGAGCAGCGAACGCCTGCGCGCGGGGGCGGCGGGCATGGACGATTTCATCATCAAACCGTTCGACGCTCAGGCCCTGATCAGGAGCATCTTGCGCTATGTGAAGATCGAGGAACCGCAACGCGTGCCGCCGCCGGCCCGCAAGAATCCGCCGCGGGCGGCATCGCCGGCCGTGTGGCCGCAGGTCGAGGGCATCGACACGGCGGATGCGCGCAGCCGCATGAGCAACGATGTCGGATTATTCCGCTCGAGCCTGAAGCGGCTGCTCGATGAGTTCGCCGGGATCTCGCTGTCGGCGGGTGCCCCGGCGCCCGATGAGCTCGCCGTCCACGCCCAACGCATGCACAAGCTCACCGGAATCGCCGGCATGCTCGGCGCGTCGGAGATCCGCCGGCTCGCGATTGAAGGCAATGCCGCCTGCAAAGCGGGTGAGCGCGATCGGGCCGCGGAGCTCACCGCTCGAGTGGCGGCGGAGCTGCGAACCCTGTCCGCGAGTGCCGCACCCATCCTCGAGGCGGCGCGCGCCGACGCCGAGGCGCTCCAGCCGAGCGAGGCACCGCTCGAGCCCAAGGCGCTCGCGCATCTCGTCGACCTATTGCGCCGGCAGAGCCTGTCGGCGCTCGATTGCTTCAGCAACATGGCGCCGCAGATGCGGCGGTTTCTCGGCAAGGATACCTACGCGCAGGTCAGCGAGTACATCGACGATCTGCAGTTCACCGAAGCGTGCAGCGTGATCGAACGACAGAGTCGGGACGCCAGTTTAATGAACGGCGACGGGGCGCCCGGCGCCGGTGGATTTGCGGTCGAGCGTCTCACGCACTCTGAGCAGCAATAGGGCGATCGGAAAGGGCTTCTCGAGCAGCACGGTGTCGGGATCGATGACGCCGTGATCGGCGATGAAATCATCGGTGTAGCCGGACATGTAAATCACCTTCATCTCCGGTCGGAACTTCAGCAGGCGCGCCGCCACCTCGCGGCCGGTGGCGCCGGGCAGGATCACGTCGGTCAGCAGCAGATCGATCGGCGCATCGAAACGGCCGGCAAATTCGATGCCGGCCTTGCCGTCGTGCGCTTCCAGCACGACGTAGCCGTTGGCGCGCAGAGTGTCGGCGACCACCCTGCGCAGCGCATCCTCGTCCTCCACGAGCAGGACGGTCTCGGTACCCCCGGCGGGCAATTTCAGGTGCTTGCGCGGAGTGTCGGCGTCGACCGCGCCCGCCACGATCGGAAAATACACCTTGAAGCGCGTGCCCTTGCCGACTTTGCTGTTGACGGTGACGCAGCCCTGGCTCTGCTGCACGATGCCGTACACGGTGGACAGACCGAGGCCCGTGCCCTTGCCCGCCTCTTTGGTGGTGAAAAACGGCTCGAATATGCGCTCCTGGATGGCCGGCGTCATGCCCGACCCCGTGTCGCGCACGGTCAGCAGCACGTATTTCCCCGGCGCGACCGGCGCACCCGGCTGGCTTTCCGCCGCGCCGATCTCGATATTCGAGGTCTTGATGTAGAGTTCGCCGCCGCGCGGCATGGCGTCCGCGGCGTTGATGGCGAGATTGAGCACGACTTGCTCGACCTGGCTGCGATCCGCGAGGATGGCCGTGCCGGTGGCGACGCAGATCATGTGCAGATTGATGTGCGCGCCGATCATCCGGCGCAGCAATTCTTCCAGGTCGTGGATCACCGCACTCAGGTCGAGCAACACCGGACGCAGCAGCTGCTTGCGGCTGAAGGCGAGCAATTGACGCGTGAGCGATGCCGCGCGCTGACCCGCGGCGACGATCTGCTGATTGTACTTGGCTCCGATCTCATCGCCGGCGAGGTGTTCGTCGAGCAGTTCGCCATACGTGAGAATGACCTGCAGGGCGTTGTTGAAATCGTGCGCCACACCGCCGGCCAGGCGTCCCACGGCTTCCATTTTCTGCGCCTGCAGGAACTGCGCCTCGAGATTGCGCCGCACGGTGATGTCGAGAAACGTCACCACCGCGCCCAGAATGTGCGGTCCCTTGACGATGGGGTAGGACCAATATTCCACCGGGAACTGCGTGTCGTCCGCGCGAAAGAACACCTCATCGTCCACGTGCGTGCCCTCCCCGGTGCGAAAGGCCTGATGGATCTTGCACTCATCGACCGGGAGGGGAGTGCCGTCGTAGCGGCTGTGATGATGCCGGTCATGCACGTGTTGCCCGATGAGTTGCCGCACGTTCGCGTAACCCAGCAAGCGCGCGGCGGTGGTGTTGCAGAACGTGCACAGGCCATCGACGTTCAAGCGACAGATTCCCTCCGCGGTCGAATTGAGCAGCAGCAGGTATTGCGCTTCGCTGTCGACCAGCTGCTGCTCGACGCCGCGGATGTCGGTGATTTCGACGTGCATGATCACGGCGCCGGCCGAACCCGAGCTTTGCAGCGGCGTCACCGTCATGCGGAACCAGCGCGGTTGCGCCGGGGAATCGCATGAGTACTCGAGCGCGAAATTCAGCGACTCCCCGGCGAGCACGGCCCGAATGCCGGCCGCAGCCCGTTTGGCCTCGCCGGAATACGTATCCTCGGCGTGCTCGCAGAGGGTGAGATAGTTTTGCCCGATGCCGAAATTCTCGGCGTTGAGCACGTTGACGTCGGCGTGCCGCCTCCAGGCCTCATTCACGGCCACGATGACTCCGGCGGGGTCGATGAGCGCCACGTTGGCGCCCAGGGCGTCGAGAATGCCGGTTTGCGTGTCGGCGATGTCGCGGCGCCGGGCGATCTCGGCCTGCAATGCGCGGTTCGCGGCGTGCAATTGCAGAGTCTTCGATTCGAGTTTCCGCACCAGCGCTTCGCTGTATTCGATATTCAGGGATTCCTCGGGCGCCGAACCCTGTTTCGGCAGCGCCGGCGGCGTGGTCCTGGCGGCGGCGATGACCTTCTCGAGCCGTTCGAGGAGCTCGCCGGGCGCGACGAACTTCTGCACGAACGCGTCGGCGCCCATGTCGAGGGCCAGGCGCTCATCCTCCAGATCCGTGTACGTCGCCGTATACACCATGAAGGGAATGCGCTTCAGGGCGGGATCGGTTTTCCAATGCCGCAACAAGGTGTATCCATCCATGACGGGCATGAGCAGGTCCGCGACGATGACCAGCGGCGGATGGCGGCGTGCCGTGGCCAATGCCTCGGTGCCGTGACGCGCGATCCCCACCTCGTATCCGCTGGCGGTGAACAGCGTGCGCAAGTACTCGAGATTCTCCTCCGTGTCATCGACCAGCAGAACGTAACTCACGGATCCTACATGGCCCGATTCAACGGCAGCGACAGCGTAAATGCGCTGCCGGCGCCATACACGCTCTCCACGTCGAGATCTCCGCCCAGCAAGTCGGATAATTGCCGGCAAATCGCGAGTCCCAAGCCGCTGCCCTCATGGTGGCGCCTCTTGCCCGCGTCGAGCTGTCGAAACGGTTTGAAGACCGTGGCGAGATCTTCGGATTTGATGCCGATCCCGCTATCGATGACACGCAGCCGGGCGCAGGGCTGGCCGACGTTTCCGCCCCTGCGAAGATCGTGTCCTATGGCCGGGGCGATCTCACAGACGACTTTGACCTCGCCCCGCTCGGTGAACTTGATGGCGTTATGGAGCAAATTGAGCAGAATCTGTTCGAAGCGGCGTTGGTCGGTCGACAACAGCCCGAGCGTCGGGGATAGCTCGACGCGCAGCGCCAATCCCTTTTTGTCCGCCAGGGGTTGGACGATCGT
>Ga0181537_10004523_pt1 | contig 11545 bp, 12 predicted proteins | sample PEATcosm2014_Bin_39_FD_119765 | JGI IMG/M metagenome (GOLD analysis project Ga0181537, IMG submission 119765) | Peatland microbial communities from MTU Mesocosm Facility, Houghton, MI, USA - PEATcosm2014_Bin23_10_metaG | ecosystem: Environmental > Terrestrial > Soil > Wetlands > Peat | place... | reverse complement strand
CGTTGAGATTGGCGCGATCCATTTGCCGCGCCAGGCGATCCACCGCGCGCTCGTCGAGGATCAGATTCACACCGAAGGCCTTGGCGATGCACTCGGCGGTGATATCGTCATGGGTCGGGCCGATGCCGCCGGTGGTGAACACGTAGGTATATGTAGCGCGCAAGGCGTTGAGCGCGGCGATGATGGCGGCCTCGTCGTCGGCCACCACACGCACTTCCTTCAGGCGCACGCCGACTTCGTTGAGGCCGAGCGCGATATAGGCCAGGTTGGCGTCCTGCGTGCGACCCGACAGGATCTCATTGCCGATGATCAAAAGCGCCGCGGTGACTTCGCCTTCGGCCATTGGTGTTGTCCCTCGCTTGGGTATCCGACCTTCGTATAGCAGGCCTAGCGTCCGCCCGACACGGGCAGGGTCGCCGCCGTGATATAGGACGCGGCCGGCGACAGAAGCCACAGAATCGCCTCGGCCACTTCCTCCGCCGTGCCGATCCGGCCCATCGGCACGCTCGGCAGGGCGTCGGCCAGGCGCTGCGCGCCGCCGCCCGAGGCATGGATCTCGGTGTCGATCAATCCGGGCTGCACGGCGTTGACGCGGATGCCGAACGGCGCCACCTCGTAGGCCAGCCCGCGGGTGAACGATTCGATCGCACCCTTCGAGGCCGCGTATTGCAGCCAGGAATTGGGCGAGCCCAACACCGCGGCCTTCGACGACAGGTTGACGATGGCGCCGCCCGCGCCGCCGTTGCGCGTCGACATGCGACGCACCGCCTCGCGCGCGCAAATCATCGAGCCTTTCACATTCACCGCCAACACGCGCTCGACCGTCTCGGCGGTCAGGGTCTCGATCAAGCCGAACGGACCGGTGATCCCGGCATTGTTGACCAGCGCCGAAATCGGGCCTAGCGCGCGTTCGGCGGTGGCGAACAGGTTCATCACCACCGATTCGTCGGCCACATCGCCTGCGATCGCCAGCGCCCTGCCGCCCGCGGTCCGGATGCGATCGACCACCGCATCGGCCTGGGCCCGCTCGGCGCGGTAGTTGACGGCGACGGCATAGCCGCGCGCGCCGGCCAGCAGCGCGGTCGCCGCGCCGATGCCGCGGCTGGCGCCCGTCACGATCATGGTGCCCATCGGGCCGGCCATCCGCTATCCCCGCTACAACAGGTCGCGCAAGCTGGCCACCAACGGAATGTCCGCCGGCGGCACGGGATAGAGATCCATCCGCGCCGGCCGCACCCAGGCGATGCGCTGGCCCTCGCGCGGGCTGACCTCCCCGCGCCACTGACGGCAGGCATAGAGCGGCATCAGCAGGTGAAAGGTGTCGTAATCGTGCGACACGAAGGCCACGGCGGCCAGGCAAGTCTCGGTCACGTCGATGCCCAGCTCCTCGTCGAGTTCGCGCGCCAACGCGGCCTCGGGCGTCTCGCCGCGCTCGATCTTGCCGCCGGGAAATTCCCACAACCCGGCCATGCTCTTGCCCTTGGGCCGCTCGGTCAGCAGGACGCGCCCGTCGGCGTCGATCAGCGCCGCCGCGGCAGCCAGCACATGCGGCCGCGCGGCATGTTGCTTCTCCCAGCGCTCGCGGTCGATCGACAGTACGACCACATCGCGCTCCTCGCCGCGCGCCGGGAAAGGGATGCGCTCCGTGTGGGTGTAGGTCATCCCGATCTTCTCGAGCAGGCGCCGCGAGGCGGGATTGCCCGGCTCGGGCGAGGCCCACACCGTGCCGTAACCCAGCTCCTGAAACAAGAAGCGCGTCACGCGCTGCGCCGCCTCGGTCATGTAGCCCTGACCCCAATAAGTGCGGCCCAGCCAATAGCCGAGCTCGGCCGTGCCCGGCCGGGTGCGCGAGCCGATGAAGCCGATCAACTCGCCGGAATTGCGCAAGGAGAGCGCGAAGGAGAAGCCCGCGGTGTCCACCATCGCCTGGGCGCCCGCGACGAAACGTTCGGCGTCGGCCAGGGTGTAGGGATGCGGAATGTGCGAGGTGTGCTTGGCCACCTCGGGGTCGGCCAGCAGCGCGACAATTCGCGAGGCATCGTCGGCGCGCGCGGCGCGCAGCACCAGGCGGGCGGAATCGATCGGCCGACCGGTCCAGCGTGTGGGCCGCGCCAGGCAGCCTTCAGGTTCGGTAGGACCCATTGATGTCGATATAGGCGTGGGTCAGATCGCAGGTCCACACGGTGGACTTGCCGCGCCCCACGCCAACATCCACGGCGATGGCGATCTCGGGGCCGCGCATGTGCAGGGCCACCGGCGTCTCGTCGTAATTGGGCACCGGACCGCCGTGGCGCGCGACGTCGAAGCCGCCGATGCGGATGGCCAGCCGGTCGCGATCGGCCTTCTGGCCCGACTTGCCCACTGCCATCACGATGCGGCCCCAGTTGGCGTCGGCGCCGGCGATCGCGGTCTTGACCAGGGGCGAGTTGGCGATCGCCATGCCGATACCGCGCGCCGCCTTGGCCGAGGCCGCGCCGGTCACGTCGATGCGCACGAACTTGGCGAGGCCTTCGCCGTCCTTGACCACCTGCAATGCAAGATCGAGCAGCAGGTCGTCGAAGACGCGCCGGAAGGCGGCCAGCTTCGGATCGGCCGCGTTGGCAATGCGCGCGTGCTTGGCGGCACCGGTGGCGAAGGCCAGCAGCGTATCGCTGGTCGAAGTGTCGGAATCCACCGTGATGGCATTGAACGATTTGTCGACGCCCGATTTCAGCATGACCTGCAGCACAGCGGCGGGTAGCTTGGCGTCGGTGAAGACGAAGGCCAGCATCGTCGCCATGTCGGGCGCGATCATGCCCGAGCCCTTGCAGAAGCCGTTGATGCGCACGCGCACGCCATCGATCTCGGCCTCGCGCGTCGCCATCTTGGGATAGGTGTCGGTGGTCATGATGGCGCGCGCCGCCTTTTCCCAGGCGCGCGCGTCGAGCTTGGCGATCACTGTGCCCAGCGCGTCGGTGATCTTGTGGTCGGGCAGAGGCACGCCGATGGTACCGGTCGAGGCAGTGAACACCTCGGTCGGCTTGCAGCCCAGCTTCTTGGCCGCGGCCTTGGCGGTGCGCTCGACCGAATTCATGCCCGACACGCCGTTGAAGGCGTTGGCGTTGCCGGAATTGACCACCACCAGCCGCGCCTTGCCGCCCTTCTGCGCGCTCCGGCACCACAGCACCGGCGCCGCGGCGGTGAGCGACTTGGTATAGACTCCGGCCACGGTGGTTCCCGCGGCCAGTTCCGCCACCATCAGATCGTCGCGGCCCTGGTAGCGGATGGCGCAGGCATGGGTGGCCAGCCGCACGCCGTCGAGCGGCGCCAGCCTGGCGAAACTGCCCGGAGCGAAGGGCGAGACGCCGTGCGCCACCGCTTCCCTCTATTGTTTCTGGTCGGCGGGGGGCTTGTCGTCGCCCGGCTTGGCGTCGCCCGCGGCCGGGGCTGGGGCGGGCGGGGCCATCGGCGTGCCGTCGAGATTGAAGCGCTTGATCGACGCGTCCTTCTGCACGCCCTCGATTACTTTCTGGGCCATGCTGTTGCGCAGATCGTTGACGATCGAGGCCTTCGATTCCTCGAGCGACGGCGGCGGCGCCTGGCGCGTCTCGATCACCTGGATCACATGCCAGCCGAACTGGGTCTTGACCGGCGCCTCGGTCATTTCGCCCGGCTTCAGCTTGAACGCCGCGTCGGCGAATTCGGGCACCATCTCGTCCTTGCTGAAGAAGCCGAGATCGCCGCCGTTCTGCGCCGCCGACGGGTCCTTCGACTTGGCCTTGGCGATGTCCTCGAATTTGGCGCCGCCCTTGATGTCGGCGATCGCCTGCTTGGCGTCGGCCTCGTTCTCGAACAGAATGTGGCGCGCGTGCACCTCGTCCTTGCCGGGTTGGGTCTTGATGGTTTCGTCGTAGCGCGCCTTGATCGCATCGTCGGTCACGGAAGCGGCGACCTTGCGCTCGAGATAGGTCTGCTCGAGGATATTGTCCTGGGCGAAGCGCATCTGGTCCTTGACCTCGGGGTCGTCGGTCAGGTTGGCCTTCTTCGCCTCGGTCAGCAGCAATTGGCTGGTGATGACATAGTCGAGCAATTGCCCGTACACCGCCTCGATCGGCGCCTGGCTCAGCCGCGAATGCTTGTAGGCTTCCAAGAGCGCGCTGCGATGGATCGGCAAGCCGTTGACCGTGGCCACCACCGGATCGTCGCCCGGTTTGGCGTCGTCGGCCAGCGCGGGCGTGGCGGCGATCAGCGCGCTGGCCACCACCGCCAGGCGCAACCAACTCAAGCTCATCGGCGAGTCCTTTCGATCGCAAAACGCGTCCGCGCAAGGCGGCGGACCCCCGCATTAAGCACAACCCGCGCCCCCGCACAAGAGCACCCCGGGTATGGGTAAAAGCCCACGGCCAGCGCACGCAAAGGGGGCTGGCGTGGGCGCGGAGTCGCGTTATGATGATGGAGGGGATTGCGGGAGACTCGCCATGGTGGGCGTACGCCCGGCACGGGCCGAAGACGCAAAAGTCATTGCCGGGATCGAGATGGAGACCTGGCGCGCCACCTATCCCGGCATGCTGCCCGATACGGTGCTGCTGGGCATGTCGGAACGCCGCCTCGCCGGTTCATGGAGTGCCTTGTTACGCCGCTGGCCGCGCGACGTGCTGGTGGCGACCGATCCCCGCGAAGGCATCCTTGGCTTCGGCCATTGCGGCCCCCAGCGCGGCGTGGCGATCGATTTCGCCGGCGAGATCTTCACGCTTTATGTCACGCCCGACCACCAGGGCAAGGGCGTGGGCAAGAAGCTGCTGATGGCCCTGTTCGCGCGGCTGCACGACACCGGCCATGATTCTGCCCTGGTGTGGGTGATCCGCGCCAACCCGGCACGCTATTTCTACGAACGCCTGTCGGGCCGCCAGGTGGCGCACCGGCCCATTCCGGTGGGCGGCCAGCCGGTGGAAGCCGTGGCCTATGGCTGGAGCGACCTCGCCTCGGTGCTGGCCGGCCAGTCCAAGCGGATTACCGACGGAAAGTAAGGGGTCAGACCCGGTTTTCGGGCATCAGTTAGCCGGTATTCGGGCATCGGTTAAGTTGACACCCCTCCGCCCGCAGCCTATCTGTTTCGCGGTCCCCGAATCCGGGTCAATCGTCTGAGGGGGAGGGCGGATCGGCGCTCCCCTACCATCGAGGTCATCTGGCATGATTGGCGCTATCGCCCGGAAAGTGTTCGGCACCGCCAACGATCGCGTTCTCAAGACGTTCTATAAGTCCGTGGCCGCCATCAATGCGCTCGAACCCGAGCTGCAGGGGCTGACCGACACCCAGCTGCGCGAGCGCACCGAATGGCTGCGCGGCCGGCTGGCGGCGGGCGAAACCGAGAACGACATCCTGGTCGACGCCTTCGCCACCGTGCGCGAGGCCGCCAAGCGGACCCTCGGCCAGCGCCATTTCGACGTCCAGATGATGGGCGGCATCGTGCTGCACCGGGGCATGATCTCCGAGATGAAAACCGGCGAAGGCAAAACGCTGGTTTCCACCTTGCCGGTCTATCTCAACGCGCTATCGGGCAAGGGTGTCCATGTCGTCACCGTCAACGACTATCTGGCCAAGCGCGACTCGGAATGGATGGGCCAGATCTACCGCTTCCTCGGCCTCACGGTCGACGTGATCGTTCACGAGAAGGACGATGCCGAGCGTCAGGTCGCCTACAACGCCGACATCACCTACGGCACCAACAACGAGTTCGGCTTCGACTACCTGCGCGACAACATGAAGTTCCGTCTGTCCGACATGGTGCAGCGTCCGTTCCACTACGCCATCGTCGACGAGGTCGACTCGATCCTGATCGACGAGGCGCGCACGCCCTTGATCATTTCGGGCCCCACCGAGGACAATTCCGAACTCTACCGCAGCGTCGACAAGCTGATCCCCGGCCTCACGGCCGAGGATTTCGAGAAGGACGAGAAGCAGCGCACGGTCACGCTGACCGAGCAGGGCGTGCCGCACATCGAGGAGCTGCTGGGCGAGGCCGGCCTCTTGGTCAATGGCGGGCTCTACGACATCCACAACATCGCGCTGGTGCATCACGTCAACCAGAGCCTGCGCGCGCACAAGTTGTTCGCGCGCGACGTCGACTACATCGTCAAAGACGACAAGGTCGTCATCATCGACGAGTTCACCGGCCGCATGATGGAAGGGCGGCGCTATTCCGAGGGCCTGCACCAGGCGCTCGAGGCCAAGGAACGCGTGACCATCCAGAACGAGAACCAGACGCTGGCCTCGATCACCTTCCAGAACTATTTTCGCCTCTATCCCAAGCTGGCCGGGATGACCGGCACGGCCATGACCGAGGCGTCGGAATTCGGCGACATCTACAAGCTCGAGGTGATCGAGGTTCCCACCAACCTGCCGGTCAACCGCACCGATTCCGACGACGAGGTCTATCGCACCGCGCGCGAGAAATACCTGGCCATCGTCGCGCTGATCGAGGAATGCCGCAAGCGCCAGCAGCCCCTGCTGGTGGGCACCGTCAGCATCGAGAAGAGCGAGCTGCTGTCGGAGATGCTCAAGGCCAAGGGCATTCCCCACGCGGTGCTGAACGCGCGCCATCACGAGCAGGAGGCCGCCATCGTCGCCCAGGCCGGCGTGCCGGGCGCGGTCACCATCGCCACCAACATGGCGGGCCGCGGCACCGACATCCAGCTGGGCGGCCATTACGAGATGCGCGTGCGTCAGGAACTGGCCGACGTGACCGACGAGTCCGAGCGCCATCGCCGCGCCGAGGAGATCAAGGCCGAGGTGGCCGAGAAGAAGCGCATCGCCATCGCCGCCGGCGGCCTGTACGTGCTGGGCACCGAGCGCCACGAGAGCCGGCGCATCGACAACCAGTTGCGCGGCCGGTCGGGCCGCCAGGGCGATCCGGGCGCGTCGAAATTCTATCTCTCGCTCGAAGACGATCTGATGCGCATTTTCGGCTCGCAGCGCATGGACAGCATCTTGCAGCGCCTGGGGCTCAAGGAAGGCGAGGCGATCTTCCACCCCTGGATCAATAAGGCGCTGGAGAAGGCGCAGCAGAAGGTTGAGGCGCGCAACTTCGACATCCGCAAGAACCTGCTCAAGTTCGACGATGTGATGAACGATCAGCGCAAGGTGATCTACGAGCAGCGCCGCGACCTGATGAACGCCACCGACCTCAGCGAAACCGTCACCGACATGCGCCGCGAGACGATCGAGGATCTGGTGCGCCGCCACGTGCCCGAGCGCGTCTATCCCGAACAGTGGGACGTTGCCGGCCTGCACCTCGAGGTCGAGCGCATCTTCGGCATGGACCTGCCGGTCAAGGACTGGGCCGCCGAGGAAGGTATCGCCGAGGAAGAGCTGCTCAAGCGCATTTCCGACGCGGCCGACCGCAAGATGGCCGAGAAGGCCGCCAACATCGGCCCCGACACGATGCGCATGATCGAGAAGAGCGTTCTGTTGCAATGGCTCGACCAGATCTGGAAGGACCATCTGCTGGCGCTCGATCATCTGCGCCAGGGCATCGGCTTGCGCGCCTACGCGCAGCGCGATCCGCTCAACGAATACAAGCGCGAAGCCTTCACCCTGTTCGAGGAGATGCTGGTGCAGCTCCGCGAGCGCGTCACCACCGTGCTGGCCCGCTTCGAGTTGCGCGAGCGGGTGCAGAGCGAGGCCGATCTGATGCCCGCGCCACCGCGCCAGGCCATCGAATCGCGCGAGGATCCCGCCTTCGCCGAAGCCGGCATGGCCGCGCGCGATGCCCGCGCCCAAGGCCAGTCAGCGCCGGCGCGCGCCGCCCGCCGCGCGGGCGTGGTTGCCTCGGACCCGTCCACCTGGGGCGCCACGCCGCGCAATGCGCCGTGCCCCTGCGGCTCGGGCAAGAAGTACAAGCACTGCCACGGCGCGGTGGTGTGACGTCTCGGTCCCCAGGACCGGAACTGTGCTGATCATCCTCGGCGGCCTGCCGGGCAGCGGCAAAAGCAGCATCGCGAAGGAAGTGGCGCGCATCACGGGCGCCGTCTATGTCCGCGTCGACACCATCGAGCAGGCGTTGCTGCGCTCGGGCGAGATCGGCGCCGGCCTCCACGCGGCCGGCTATGTCGTGGCCTATGCGGTTGCCCGCGACAATCTCCGCCTCGGCCGCACGGTGATCGCCGATTCGGTCAATCCGATCGAGGAGAGCCGCGCCGCCTGGCTCGAGGTGGCGCGCGCGGCGGGGGTGCGCGCGCTGCAGGTGGAACTCCATTGTTCCGACCCGGTCGAGCACCGGCGTCGTGTCGAGTCGCGTGTGGCCGACATCGATGGCCACGCGCCGCCAAGCTGGGACAATGTGGTGACGCGGGAGTACCATCCCTGGACGGGCGCGGCGATCAGGCTCGATACGGCGGCGCTCAGCGTCGAACAATGCGCCGCGCGCATCGCCGAGGCGTGCCGCTAGCCAAGCCGCCGCGTGGTTCGGGAGAGTCCGATGGGCGAAGCCGTGATGGTCGGCCTTTGGAACATCCTCGTGTTCCTGTCCAACTTCCTGGTCAAGACCATCATCGTCGCCGGCGCGACGGTGCTGTTCCACAATGCCGGATGGGCCATCGCTGCCATCCTGCTCGTGATTGTCGCTGTGTTCGCGTTCTTCGCGCTGCGCCGGCGGCGCTGACTGCGCCCGCCGCTACCCCTTCAAATTTTTGGCCAAGAATTCCAGCGTGCGGCTCCAGGCGAGTTGCGTCTCGGCCTTGTGATAGTTGGCGCCGGTCGGGTTGGCGAAGGCATGCGGGGCGTCGTACCAGTAGACGGTCTCTTCCTTGCCGTCCTGTTTCATCGCCGCTTCGAACTTGCCCACCATCTCGTGGTTCATGCGCGGATCCTGTTCGCCGAAATGACCCAGCACCGGGCCCTTGAGCTTGGCCAGCTGCTCGGCCGGCAGGTCGCACTTGCCATAGTAGATGACGGTCGCGTCGACCGGCGCGACGGTCGAACCGTTGAGCGCCCAGCCGCCGCCGAAACACCAGCCGATGATGCCCACCTTGCCGTCGCCGCTCGGCGCCTTGCGCGCCCAGCCGATCCACGACGCGACCGTGTCGATGGCCGCGGCGGGGTCGACCGCCTTCATCAAGGCACCGGCCTCGTCGGGCGTCTTCGCCACCGTGCCGCCCATCAGGTCGAGCGCGAGGGCCAGATAGCCCTGGTTGGCGAAGTCCACCGCCACCGCCTTGATCTGGTCGTTCAGCCCCCACCATTCGTGCACCAGGACGATGACCGGCGCGGTCGCCGTCTCGGGCTTGGCCAGCGCGCCGATCACGCTGCGTCCGCCGTCGGTCTTGAGCGTGATGGTCTCGGTGGCCGAGGCTGCGGCGCGGGCGAGTTGGGGATCGGCCAGAATGGTGGCCAGCGGCAAGCCGGCGATGCCTTTGAGCAGGCGGCGGCGATCAATCGCGATGGTCATGGTGCGACTCCCTGGGTTGGGCGGCCCAGGCCAAGTCTAGAAACGCTTCGGGGCCTTGAACAGGCCCCGATCGGTTACGATTGATTACGATTGATTACGCCGGAAGTATGGGTTCAGGCGGCTTTGGCAGCCTTCTTGGCCAGCGCCTTCTCGATGCGGCGCTTCAACTTCAGCGCCCCGGTGGGCAGCTTGACGTTGCTGACCGACAGAAGATAGGCGTCGAGCCCGCCATTCTTCTCGATCGTCTTGACCGTGTTGGCGGCGATGCGCAGACGCACCACCTGGCCCAGCGCATCCGACAGGACGGCGGCCTCCTGCAGGTTGGGCAGGTAGCGGCGCCGTGTCTTATTATTGGCGTGGCTGACGTTGTTGCCCGTCTGAACGCCCTTGCCAGTCAGATCGCACCGACGCGACATGATTGAAATTCCTAAGCTTTCTGGCCGGGGGTAACCCGGCGAAAGCGGGTTTTTAAGGCTATGCCGCGCCCGGGTCAAGGAGAATCATGGCTTTCGGGCGGAGGAGTACCCTCCGCCCGGAGCCCTTGGATCAATGCGCCGGCGCCGCATCGGTGAAGCCTGCGACCGATTTCAGCCGTCCGTCCTTCGCCACCTCGGCGAAATCGGTGCCCTTGATGAAAAGCGGCGCCTCCGGCGTACCGCCAGCGGCCCAGCTGAACCGGACATGGCCGTCATAGGCCTCGATGCCGCTTGCCAGGTTGAGCCGGTAGCCGGAATAGTGCTCCTGGGTGGTGCCGATCATCGCGTCGATGCCGGCATGACCCTTGCCGTTGCGCGCGGCGTCGACATAGCTGCCGTCCTCGGTCCAGGTCTGGGCGATCAGCTCGCGGCGCTTCTTAGCGTCGCGCTCGTTCCAGGCCGCGAGATAGCGCACCACGGTTTCGTTGATGTTGCTCATCGGAATGTTCCTCTCGCCATCGTGCCGGACCACCATGGTCCGCGCTCTGATGGCAGAAGGATTCCACGCGGCTTGCATCGAAGCGATTACGCGCGAGGTCATGTTGCGCGTATCCGTGCGACAGGTATTGCGCGCATTCGCACGACGGGTCATGCCGCTCGGCTGGCGGCGGCGCGCTTCTGGTCCAGCTGCCGCACGATCGCGTCGGTCTCGGCGTCGGCGGGGAAAAACAGTTCGACCGCGAGTTCCGACAAGGTCACGTCGATCGGCGTGCCGAACAAGGTGGTGGTGGTGACGAAGGACAGCAGTCCCGCGTCGGTCATCACCTTGAAGGGAATCAGCACCGCATTGGGATCGGGCACGGCGTGGCTGGGCCTGGTCGTCACCGGCGCGGGAAAGTCGGAGACTTCGCGCAGCAAGTCGACCAGCACCGGGTCGGCGGTGAGGTCGATATCGTGGCGCAGACGGGTGAGCGTATGGGCGCGCCATTCCGCGAAATTGGCGATGCGCGGCGCCATGCCCTTGGGGTGCAGCGTCAATCGGGCGGCATTGACCGGCCGCTCCAGCAGCTCCTCGGAAACTCCGGTGTAAAGTTCCGGCAGCGCCGCATTGCTCATCGCGACGTTCCAGTGCCGGTCGATCCCGAAGGCCGGATAGGGTTTCTGGCGCTCCAGCACCATGTCGATCGCGTTCCGCACCAGGGTGAGCGCGGGGTCGTCGAGCGGCCGCTCCCGGAAGATCGGCGCGAAACCGGCCGCCACCAGCAGCAGGTTTCGCTCGCGCACGGGAATCTCCAGCATCTCGGCCAAATGCAGGATCATTTCGCGGCTGGGCTGCGACCGGCCGGTCTCGACGAAACTGAGATGACGGGTCGAGATTTCGGCCTCGCAGGCCAGGTCGAGCTGGCTCATGCGCCGGCGCTGGCGCCATTCGCGCAACAAATCGCCCACGGGCTTGATGGCGTTCATGCGGGAAGAATAGCGTATGCGTTCGGCGTGCGCACATTACCTGCGGGGTAATGGGGTCGTGCGCTCGATGCACAACTTGTCCGTCACCCCCGCGAAAGCGGGGGTCCAGGCATCGCTGGATTCCCTGACTTCACAAACGAAGTGCAACACCTTCTATCGGGGGTGTTGCGATGGGACAAGCATATCGGCACTTCGGCCTGGAGGAACGGTGCGAACTTGCCCGGCGCCGCGAAGCCGG
>Ga0181537_10004522_pt1 | contig 11545 bp, 7 predicted proteins | sample PEATcosm2014_Bin_39_FD_119765 | JGI IMG/M metagenome (GOLD analysis project Ga0181537, IMG submission 119765) | Peatland microbial communities from MTU Mesocosm Facility, Houghton, MI, USA - PEATcosm2014_Bin23_10_metaG | ecosystem: Environmental > Terrestrial > Soil > Wetlands > Peat | place... | reverse complement strand
CGAGCTTCGGATCGAGCGAGCGCGCCACGCCTTCCACCACGACCATGGTCTTCTGCAACAGCAACAGTTCCGGCCGCGTGCGCATGTCGAACAGGCCGGTCACTTCGAACAACAGCGTCAGCAGCTTCGCCATCGAAATATCTTCGGCGGTGCGATTGTGGATCGGCTCGCCGATGGCGCGGATCGCCTGCGCGAAGTCTTCGATCGAATGCCGCGGCGGCACGTAGCCGGCCTCGAAGTGAACTTGCGCGGTGCGGTAATAATCGCGGGTGATGAAGCCGTGCAGGATCTCGGCAAGAAACAACCGCTCCTTGGCGCCGAGCCGGCCCATGATGCCGAAATCGACGGCGACCAGCTTGCCGTCGTCGTCGACGAACAGATTGCCCGGATGCATGTCGGCGTGAAAGAAGCCGTCGCGCAGCGCGTGGCGCAGGAAGGTCTGGATCAAAGCGCGGGCGAGCTTGGGCAGGTCGAGACCCTTGGCTTGCAAGCGCGCGCGGTCGGACAGCGGCGTAGCATCGATCCATTCCAGCGTCAGGACGTCCTTGCTGGTGCGGTCCCAATCCACCGCCGGCACGCGGAAATCGGGATCGTCCTTGGTGTTCTCGGCCATTTCCGACAGCGCCGCGGCTTCAAGGCGGAAATCCATTTCGACCATGACCGAGCGGCGCAGGGTGTCGACCACTTCGACGAGGCGGAGCCGCCGCGCCTCGGCGGACAGATTCTCGGCGTGCTGCGCGGCGAAGGTGAAGGCGCCGAGGTCGGCATGAAAGCGCCGCTCGATATTGGGCCGCAACACTTTGACCGCAACGGCGCGCGGTTCGGCTGCGGTGGCGATCGTCGCCCGGTGCACCTGCGCGATCGAGGCGGCGGCGACCGCTGGACCGAAGCTCGCAAACACCGCGGCGACCGGTTTGCCGAATGACGCCGCGACCACCGCCTCGGCTTCAGCTTGCGGAAACGGCGGCATGTGATCCTGCAAGCGTTCGAGATCATGGGCGAACACGGCGCCGACAACGTCCGGCCGGGTAGCCAAAAACTGACCGAGCTTTACGTAGCTTGGCCCGAGCCGCGTCAGCGCCGTCGACAACCGCGCCTCGGCGGCGGTCTCCGCCGAGCGCCGCTCGAATAGCCGCGCGATGCGCAACAGCGGGCGCGCCGGCACGGGCACCATCGCCGGATCGACCACGCCGAAAACGCCTTCGCGGGCGAACACGAAGCCGGCGCGGCCGAGACGGATGAGGTGCGCGGGAGCCGAAATCACAAACGCCAGCCAGAATGCAGCGCGACGATGCCGCCGGTCATCGATTGGAACGAGACTCGCGCAAAGCCGGCCGCGCGCAGCATGGCGGCGAACGCTTGCGGGCTCGGGAAACGGCGGATCGATTCCACCAGATAACGGTAGGATTCGGCGTCGTCCGCGACCACGCGGCCGAGGGCGGGGATGACATTGAACGAATAGAAGTCATAGAGCCGGTCGAGGCCGGGGACGTCGACGGTGGAGAATTCGAGGCAAAGGAATCGACCGCCGATCTTGAGCACGCGGAACGCCTCGGCGAGCGCTTGGTCGATGCGCGGCACATTGCGGATGCCGAACGCGATGGTGACGGCATCGAAACTCTTATCCGCAAACGGCAGCGCCTCGGCGTTGGCTTCGGCGAAGGTCACGGCTGCGCCGAGCGAGAGCGCGGCGGCACGCTCACGGCCGACGTCGAGCATGGCGGCATTGATGTCGCAGACCGTCGCCCGGGTCGCTGCGCCGCCTTTACCGATCACGCGGAAGGCGACGTCGCCGGTGCCGCCGGCGATGTCGAGCAAGGCGAACGGCAGGTTCTTCGGCGGATTGACCGCCATGACCAGCGCATTCTTCCAGGCCCGATGCAGGCCGAGCGACATCAGGTCGTTCATCAGGTCGTAGCGGCGCGCGACGCTGTGGAACACGTCGTCGACCAGCGCCTGCTTGTCTTCAAGCGGCACTTGCCGGGAGCCGAAATGCGCGGTGTCTGCCATGGTTGGACCTTGAACTCACAACCATAGCGCGGCGGCGTGGGTCACGCTATGTGTCTGCAATTAACCATTCTTGCCGCCGTTCCCCGCGGACTGAGTAAATGCCGGAACTGCCCGAAGTCGAAACCGTGCGCCGCGGCCTCGAACCGGCCATGGAAGGTGCGCGCTTCGTCAAGGTGGAGGTTCGCCGCGGCGATTTGCGTTGGCCGCTGCCAAGGGATTTTGCGCGGCGGCTAAAAGGCGCGACGGTGCGGGGCATCGGCCGGCGCGCCAAATATCTGCTCGCCGATCTTTCCTCCGGCGACGTGCTCGTCATGCATCTCGGCATGTCCGGCTCGTTTCACGTCTTTCGCGAGAATGACAAGCAACTCGGCGGCTATTATCGCGAGCGTGCCAAGCATGTGGCGCACGATCATGTTGTCTTCCACATGTCGTCCGGCGCCAGCGTGACCTTCAACGATCCGCGCCGCTTCGGTTCGATGAAGCTCGTCGCGCGTGACAAGATCGACGCCGAGCCGTTGCTGAAGGGCCTCGGTCCCGAGCCGCTCGGCAACGCATTCGACGCCGCCATGCTGGCGCGCGCCTGCCGCGGCAAGAAGACCAGCTTGAAAGCGGCGTTGCTCGACCAGCGCGTCGTCGCCGGGCTTGGCAATATCTATGTTTGCGAAGCGTTGAACCTAGCCCACCTTTCGCCCAAACGTATGGCCTCGACGATCGCGGACAGAACGGGTGCGCCCAACGAACGGGCCGAAGCGTTGGTCGAAAGTATCAAGGCGGTACTGCACGCCGCGATCAAGGACGGCGGCTCGTCGCTGCGCGATCACCGGCTCACCGACGGCGATCTAGGTATGTTCCAGCATAATTTCCGCGTCTACGATCGCGCGGGCGAATCGTGCCGCACGCCCGGCTGCAGCGGCATCGTCAAACGCATCGTCCAGAACGGCCGCTCGACGTTTTATTGTCCGGTGTGCCAGAAGTAAGCGTAGGGAGAGAGACGCCGATGAGCAACGAAAACATTATCGTCGAAACGCAAGGCCGCGTCGGGCTCATCCGGCTCAATCGCCCGCCGGCGCTCAATGCCCTCAACAGCGCGCTGATGCGCGAGCTTGCCGGTGCCGTCGACGGTTTCGAAGCCGACGGCGATATCGGCTGCATCGTCATCACCGGCTCGGACAAGGCGTTCGCCGCCGGTGCTGACATCAAGCAAATGGCCGACAAGCAATTCACCGAGGTCTTTCTCGGCGACTTCGCGGCGGATTGGCACCGCGTCGCCGACGCGCGCAAGCCGGTGATCGCGGCGGTCGCGGGGTTTGCGCTGGGCGGCGGCTGCGAGCTTGCGCTGCAATGCGATCTCATCATCGCCGCCGACAACGCGAAGTTCGGACAGCCGGAGATCAAGCTCGGCCTCATCCCCGGTATCGGCGGTACGCAGCGGCTGACGCATGCGATCGGCAAGGCGAAGGCCATGGACCTGATTCTGACCGGCCGCATGATGGACGCGCAGGAAGCCGAGCGCTCCGGGCTGGTCGCGCGCATCGTGCCGCTCGCAAACCTGCTCGATGAGGCGCTCAAGGTCGCCGAAACTATCGCGGCGATGTCGCTGCCGTCTGTGCTGGCGGCTAAAGAGGCCGTCAACCGGGCGTTCGAAACCTCGCTCGCCGAGGGCGTGCGCTTCGAGCGCCGCGTGTTCCACTCCTTGTTCGCGACTGCCGACCAGAAGGAAGGCATGGCGGCCTTCATCGCGAAGCGGCCGGCTAAGTTCGAGCACCGTTAGTGTCATGCTCCGCGCAGGCGGAGCATCCAGTAACCACCGGCCGGCCGGCGATTATTGGATCGTCTGCCTTCGCAGACGATGACAAGATAGTGTTCACTTCCGTACGCAGATCACACGGCCGATGGATTGCTCGATCGGCGCGCTACCTGCTGCGGCAAGCGCGATCCCTTGCGCGGTCAGAAATGCCCGCACGGTATCGGCCGGCACGAGCGCGGCGCCAAGTGTCACGGGTTGGGTTCCGGCAACGACCGGCGGCTTCAGTTCGACAATTCCGGCGAAACGACCCTGCGCATCAAAAGCTGCCGCGCCGGCAAAGCCGAGCTTCGGGGCAGGCGTAAGGCCCTGCGCAGTTAGCTGCGCTGCCGCACCGCTCACGGCGGCATCGCCGGGCTGCGCTAGCGGATCGGCAATCCCATAAAGCGTGAGCGCCCCCGCGCCGGTTTCGCCGCCGAGCGCCGCGGGCACAAGATTGCGGGCGCCGTAAACCCGCAGCAACGCCAAATTGTCGGCTTTGTCTTCGGCGACGCGGTCGGCGTGGCCGAGGCCCGGCACCATAATCGACTGGCAATCGTTCGTGGCGTCGTCCACGGCGATAAGATCGCCGTGGTTCGTCGCGACGATGGCGCTGCCATATTCGACGCCGCGGCGCCCCGGCGGCGCCACAACAGCCTGGTCGGGAAAGCCGACGAACGTATCCGCCACCGCGACTGCGATCGACGCCACGGTGCCTTCGGTGGCCTGATCGTAGTAGATGGTGACGCCGCGCACTTCGCTGCCGCTCGATTGCGCGCGCTCGACAAACATTTTCAGCTTTTGCTCGCCGGTGATCGCGAAAGAGTCCGGACTAAGCGCGCTGTAGCCGATGTAGCGCTTCGAGGTTTTCTTCTCCTGATCGAAAAGAGCCGGCAGCGACGCTTCATGCAGGCGAAATGTCTCGATCTGGATTTGACCGAGCGCCGAGCTCCAGCGGCTGCCGATGCGCCCGGCGCTGGTCCGCGGCACGAGCTTCTCCGGGATGCCGAGCCGTGCGCCCGTCGTGGTATCGTCGATGACGCGCCACCCGGCCGCCGCTTGCGGGGCCTGCGCGGCTTGCGCGAGCAAGGCGCGCGCCTGGTCGTCGAGCACGCCGGTCTCTTTGACATTGATATGCCGCTGGAACGTCTTGATCGCGTCGTCGGTGTGTTTATCGAATTCTTCGGCGCTCAGGCCTTCGAAGCCGCCGAGCCATACCAAATCGCCCTGGATGGCGAGGCGCCGGGCGTCCGGGAGAGTTGTAAGCGCGGCAGGCAACTCGGAACTGCTTTTCTGGGGAGCGGGGTTCGCGTGGACCGTCTTCGCCGCCGCGGAGGGGCTCGATTTACGTGATTGCTGCGCAAACGCCGGCGCGGCCGCTAGCAGCAGCCCGACGGCAATGCTTGCAATCCTTGGCTTCATTCCGGCAGCCCAAGCCTCCGGCAAAGGGTAACCGAACGCTCCGCGCACGCCAATCTTAGCCTGCTCGCGGAGTGCGGTCGTGCGGCGTGCGGTTGTGACCTATATTCCCGGCATGCTGACTGCCGACGAGCTTGAGCGTTATGCGCGCCATATTGTGCTGCGCGAGGTGGGCGGACCGGGACAGGCCGCGCTCGGCCGCGCCCGGGTGCTGGTCGTCGGCGCCGGGGGTCTCGGCGCGCCGGTGCTGCTTTATCTCGCCGCCGCGGGCGTCGGCACGCTCGGCGTCATCGACGATGACGCGGTGGCGCTGTCGAATTTGCAGCGGCAGGTGATTCACGCCACGCCCGACGTCGGCGTCGCCAAAGTCGACAGCGCCGCGGCGACGATCCATCGGCTCAACCCGCATGTCGCCGTCGAGCGGCATAACATCCGGCTGACGGCGCAAAACGCCCTTGCGCTGATCGGCGGCTACGACATTGTCGCCGACGGCTCCGACAATTTCGCCACCCGCTACCTCGTCTCTGACGCCTGCTATTTTGCCAAAAAACCGCTGGCGACCGCCGCGCTGGGCGCGTTCGATGGCACGCTCACCACTATCCGCGCTCATGAGAGCGGCACGGGCAGCGTGCCCAATCCCACCTATCGCTGTCTTTTTCCGGAGCCGCCGCCGCCCGGCACCGTCCCCGCTTGCGCCGAAGCCGGCGTCCTCGGCGCGCTGGCCGGCGTGATCGGCTCGATGATGGCGCTCGAAGTCATCAGGGAAATTGTCGGTTTCGGCGAAAACCTGGTCGGTCGCCTCGTCATGCTCGATGCGCGCGCGATGCGTTTCGAGACTTTGCGCTATGCGTGGGATCCGGGAAATCCGCTGACCGGCGAGCATCCGACCATCCGCGATCTATCTGGGCACGCATAATACCGTCGCTTCGCTCGCAATGACGCCGGAAATCTATTTGCTCCACGTCGCCAACATGGTCGAGCCCTTGAGCACCGACCATTTGTTGTCGCCGGCGGCAACGACTGTGAAGCAACTTGGTTTGCTGCCGCTCCAAGTGGTGCAGAAGCCGTCCTTCGACAATTGCCAGGTGCCTTCGCCCTTGCTGCCGGGGCCGATCGGCGCGCGTTTCATCTTGCCGTCCGCCGTGAACGTCATCTTGAATTTGACGTTGGACGGCGTCGCTGCGGTAAATGGCTGGCCGTTGAAGAATGCCGACTGAATGTCGGCGGGCGCGAGCTTTCCGGCCTGCGCTGCGGCAATCGAGGCGGCGGCAATAACGACCGCCGCAGCAAGCGTGACGACACCCGCAGTGTGAGCACGCATCATGATCCCCCCAAGCCCATGATTCCAGATTAACCGATAGTACGTCAGCGGCTCTGCCGATGATACGCGCTGTTCGGCCGCATGTCGGTGGCGGATGCGACGCGGTTTGTCATGTTGAAGAACCCGGCGACGGCGGCGATATCCCAAATATCGCGATCGGAAAAACCGGTGCGGCGCAGTTTCGCACGATCCTCCTCCTCGGCCAGCCACGGCTCGGCGGTGAGTTTCACGGCAAAGTCCAGCATGGCGCGCTCCCGCTTCGATAATCGGGCGGCCCGATAATTCATCGCCATCAGTTCGCCGAGCGGCGGGTCCCCGGAAAGCTGGCGCACGGCGGCGCCATGAGCGACCAGGCAATAGTAGCAATGATTATGCGACGAGACCGCAACCGCGATCATCTCGCGTTCGAGCTTGCTCAAACCCGATGGTGCCAGCATCAGATCATTATACATGGCGACGAAGGCCGCCAGCTTGGCGGTGTCGAAGGCATAGGCCTTGAGCACGTTCGGCACGAAACCAAGCTTCTCGTCGCATTTGGCGAAATAGGCGGCCATATCGGGCGACAGCGGCGCCGGCGGGAGCTTCAGCGCGGTCATCGCGGTGTCGTCTCCCGCAACCGCGTTGACACGCGGCTTTGTTGCGGGAGGGGCAAGTTTGCTGTTGCGCTTGGCCATTTTGATCTCTTCAGCCGGGGCATTCTTTTGCCGCTCCGTCAGCGGCAATTGTGATTATATCAGGTGCTCGATATCGCCGTGCGGAACGCCACGGTAGCGAGTAATATTGCAAAGAATAGAGCGAGATAGGGGAAAGATGAACGTCCAGGATATTCCCCGCGGGGGCGACGATTATGCCGGCGTGGCGCTCATCGACGCCGCCTCCGCCGTGCTGGCAAAGCGTAAGCCCGACATCCCGGAAGACTTCCTCGCCAAGCTGTTCGGCCTCGCCGTACCGGAAGATATCGAGCGCTACAGTGCCGACGAGCTCGCCGACGTCGCGGAAAATTCGTGGGCGTTTCTTGCCGAGCACCTGCCCGGCTCGCCTAAAATACGCTTCGAGCCGTCCGCCGCGATACGCGGCATGTCGGTGCTTGAAATCATCAACGACGATATGCCGTTCCTGGTCGATTCGGTGATCGGCGAGCTTAATTCGCGTGGTCTTGATATCCGGCTGTTCGTCCATCCGGTCTTTGTCGTCGAGCGCGATTTGGCCGGCCGGCTTGTCAATTTCAAAGGCGCCCGCACCGTCGGCGGCCAGCGCGAAAGTTTCATCCACCTTCATGTCGAAGGCATGAACGACGCGGCGCAGCGGGCGGAAATTGCGAGTGCGCTGGAAAGCCTGCTCGCCGACGTGCGGGTTTGCGTCGAGGACTGGCAGCCGATGCTGGCGCGCGCCCGCGGCATCATCGCGGATTTAAGAACAAATCCGCCACCGCTTTCCGTCGAGGAGATCGCCGAAGCGATCCAGTTTCTCGAATGGATGGCAGACGATAATTTCACGCTGCTCGGCGCGCGCGATTATGCCTTCACCGATAGTGACGACGTGCTTGAGCCGGCTTTTGAGACCGGCCTCGGCCTGTTGCGCTCACACGACATGCGGCTGTTGCGCCGCTGGAATCAGCCGCTCCACATCACTCCGGAGATTCGCGCTTTCCTGGAGGAGCCGAAGCTACTGGTCGTGACCAAGTCGGCGGTGCGATCGCGCCTGCACCGGCGCGTCTATCTCGACTATATCGGCGTGAAGCACTTTGACCGGTCCGGCAAGCTGGTCGGCGAGCGCCGTTTCTGCGGCCTTTTCACTTCGACCGCCTATACCCGGCCGGCGCGCACCATTCCCTACCTGCGGCGCAAGATCGACAGCATCATCCGCCGCGCCGGTTTCGATCCGTCGAGCCATTCCGGCAAAGCGCTGGTCAATGTGCTCGAGACCTATCCGCGCGATGACCTGTTCCAGATCGATGAAGATACGCTCTATCAGTTCGCGCTTGCGATCTTGCAACTCGATGAGCGTCCGCGCGTGCGTGTTCTGCCGCGGCGCGACCGCTTCGATCGCTTCGTGTCGGTCATCGTCTACGTGCCGCGCGATCGCTATGACGGCCGCATCAGGGCGGCTATCGGGAATTATCTAGCCGCGGCCTTCAAGGGTCGGGTGAGCGCCTATTTTCCGTTCTTCACGGAAGGGCCGCTGGTGCGCGTGCATTTTATTATCGGTCGCGATGAAGGGGAGGCGCCTGCTCCGGATCGCGCGTCGCTCGATCGCGCGGTCGAGGCGATCGTGCGCAATTGGACCGATAAATTGCGCGAGGCGCTTGACGCCGGTCCCGATCCGCTGCGGGGCCGCGCATTATTCGCCCGCTATCACGATGCCTTTCCCGTCGATTACCGCGAGGTCTACCCGCCGGCGACTGCGCTCGGCGACATTCGCGTGCTGGAAATGCTCACCCCGGATCGGCCGCTGGGCGTCGATTTTTACCGGCAGGGCGGGGCGGTATCGTCGCATGCGGGTTTGAAAGTGTTCAGCCTGAGCCGGCCGATTTCGCTCTCCGAGCGCGTGCCGGTTCTGGAAAACATGGGCTTCCGCGTCGTCGACGAACGCACCTATCACATCCGGCCGCAGGACGCCCCGGAAGCCTGGTTCCACGACATGGAGCTTGAAAGCGCGTCCGGGCGGCCAGTCGACTTGTCCACGCTCGAGCAACGGCTGGAGGCCTGCTTCTTGGTCGTGATGGGCAAACGGGCGGAGAGCGACGGTTACAACGCGCTTGTGCTCGAAACCGGACTGGGCTGGCGCGATGTCGCACTGATCCGCGCCGTCTCGCGGTTTTTGCGCCAGATTCGCGTACCTTATTCGCAGGATTATATGTGGGCGACGCTGCGCAAATATCCCGGCATCGCCGCGCAGATCGTCAGCCTGTTTCAGACCCGGTTCGATCCGCATCTCGGCGTGGCGGCGGACGAGCGCGCGGCGCGTGAGGCCGCCATCGCATACGCGATCGAAACGGCATTGCAGGCGGTGGGGAGTTTGGACGAGGATCGCATCCTTCGTCATTTCGTCAATGCGGTCCAAGCCGCGATCCGCACCAACTTCTATCAGTTGGGCGCTGACGGTCGCGCCAAGGACCTCATCGCAATCAAGTTTTCGAGCCGCAAGGTCGACGCCATGCCGTTGCCGCGGCCACTCTATGAGATTTTCGTCTACTCGCCGCAACTTGAAGCCGTGCATCTGCGCTTCGGCAAGGTGGCGCGCGGCGGCATTCGCTGGTCCGACCGGCCGCAGGATTTCCGCACCGAAGTTCTGGGGCTGGTCAAAGCGCAGAACGTCAAGAACGCGGTTATCGTGCCGGTCGGGGCGAAAGGCGGCTTCGTGCCGAAATTTCTGCCGGCCGGCGGTTCGCGCGAGGCGATCCAGGCCGAGGGCGTCGCCACCTACAAAACGTTCATTTCGGCGCTGCTCGACATCACCGACAATATTGGCCCGGGAAAGACCGGCATCGTTCCGCCGCTCGACGTGGTGCGCCATGACGGCGACGACCCCTATCTCGTCGTCGCCGCCGACAAAGGCACCGCGACGTTTTCCGATATCGCCAACGATCTGGCGATTGCGCATGATTTTTGGCTTGGCGATGCCTTCGCCTCAGGCGGCTCGGCGGGCTACGACCACAAGAAAATCGGCATTACCGCGCGCGGCGCGTGGGAATCTGTGAAGCGGCATTTCCGCGAGATGGACGTCGATATCGGACGGACGCCATTCACGTGCGTCGGCGTCGGCGACATGTCCGGCGACGTGTTCGGCAACGGCCTGTTACGCGAAAAGACGACCAAGCTCATTGCCGCCTTCGATCATCGCGATATTTTCATCGATCCGGACCCCGATCCGGAAAGGACCTTTGCCGAACGCCAGCGGATGTTCGACCTGCCGCGTTCGAGTTGGCAGGATTTCGACAAGACGCTGATCTCGAAGGGTGGCGGCGTCTATCCGCGCGCCGCCAAGGACATTCGGCTTTCGCCCGAAGCACAAAAGCTGTTCGGCGTCGGCGAGCATCTCACGCCGCAGGAGCTCATTCGCGCCATCCTGAAAGCGCCGGCCGATCTGATCTTCTTCGGCGGTATCGGCACCTATATCCGCGCCGCGGACGAAGCCGAGGAGGCTGCCGGCGACCGCGCCAACGATGCCGTCCGGATCACCGGCAACGATTTGCGATGCAAGGTGATCGGCGAAGGCGCCAATCTCGGCATGACACAGCGCGGCCGCATCGAGGCGGCGTTGCGCGGGGTGCGGCTCAATACCGACGCCATCGATAACTCGGCCGGCGTGAACACCTCCGACATGGAGGTCAATATCAAGATCGCGCTGAGTATCCCATTGCGCGACGGCCGTTTGACGCTGGACGCGCGCAACGCGCTGCTTGCCGAAATGACCGATGAAGTCGCCGGCCTCGTGCTGCGCAACAATTACCTACAGCCGCTGGCGCTGTCGCTTTCGCAGCGGCGCGGCATGGAGGATTTCGGCTTCCTGCAACGTGTCATCCAGACGCTGGAAGCGCGCGGCTTGCTTGATCGTGAAGTCGAGTTCCTGCCCGACGACATGGCGCTCGCCGAGCGCCGCCGCCGTTCGCAAGCCTTCACTCGGCCCGAGCTTTCGGTGTTGCTCGCCTATGCCAAGCTGACGCTCTATGAGGATCTCCTCGAGTCCGCCGTGCCGGACGATCCCTACCTCGCGCGCGAGCTCGGGCGCTACTTCCCCAAAGCCATCGCCGAGCGCTATCCCGATGCGCTCGACCATCATCGCCTGCGCCGCGAAATCATCGCGACCCATCTCGGCAATTCGATGATCAATCGCGGCGGGCCGTCCCTGATCGTGCGCATCGCCGACCAGACCGGCGCCGTGCCGGCGTCGATCGCATCGGCCTTCGCCGCGGTGCGCGACAGCTACGGCATGACGGCGCTGAATACCGCGATCGACGGTCTCGACAACAAGATTTCCGGCAAGTTGCAGCTCGACCTCTACGCCGCGGT
>Ga0181537_10004521_pt1 | contig 11545 bp, 12 predicted proteins | sample PEATcosm2014_Bin_39_FD_119765 | JGI IMG/M metagenome (GOLD analysis project Ga0181537, IMG submission 119765) | Peatland microbial communities from MTU Mesocosm Facility, Houghton, MI, USA - PEATcosm2014_Bin23_10_metaG | ecosystem: Environmental > Terrestrial > Soil > Wetlands > Peat | place... | reverse complement strand
CAGTGGCAAGTGGCTGTGGAATATCGGCGGCTTTGAATATTGCCTCTTTTGGGCGATCTGCTGCCTGATCGTGGCGATGCATTATCGCACGGTCTGATCCGCGTTATTTAAGTTCGAAGGAGTTCGCCAATGATCAATGCCGCCATTGTCGGGCTGGGCTGGTGGGGCAAGACGCTCGTCGAGGCGGCCGAAGGCAGCGACGTCATCCGCTTTACCGCCGGCGCGACGCGCACCGTGACGCCGGAGACTGAGGCCTTCGCCAAGAAATACGGCTTTCGCCTGGAGCGCGATTACGGCGCGGTGCTGGCCGATCCGAAAATCGACGCCGTGGTGCTGGCGACGCCACATTCCATGCATGGCGCGCAAGTGATCGCCGCAGCGGCTGCGAAAAAGCACATCTATTGTGAGAAGCCGTTCACGCTGACGAAGCAAGAGGCGGAAGACGCGGTCGCCGCGGTAACCAAGGCCGGCGTGACGCTCGCGCTGGGCTACAATCGCCGCATTCATCCCGAAATGACCAAGCTGCGCGACATGGTCCGCTCCGGCGAGCTCGGCACGATTCTGCACATTGAAGCGACCATGACGTTTCCCAATGTGCTGTTCATCAATCCGGGCCACTGGCGCGCCGATAAGCATGAGACTCCGCTCGGTGGGCTGATGCCGATGGGTGTGCATGCCGTGGACGGCATGATCGATCTATGCGGGCCTATCGACCATGTCTTTGCGCAAAGTTTCCGCCGCGCCGCGCCGATCGACGCCGACGACACCACCTCGATCCTGTTCCGCATGAAAGAGGGGATGTCCGGCTATCTCGGCACCATGACGACGACCGGCCCCGGCTTTTCTTTCCAAGTCTATGGGTCCAAAGGCTGGCTGCGGCTTGAAGGCGTTACCCATGTCGCCGGCGCCTCGTCGGACGAGCGCCGCACCCGCCTGTTCGGCACCTGCAAATTCCAGCCGGTCAAAGGCGAAGCCAAAACCTGGCAGGCGGCCACCCTCGATATTTCCCGGGCGGCCCTCGAAGCCTTCGCCAAAGCGGCCGAGGGCGGACCTGCTTATCCGGTGCCTTACGATCAGGCGATCCACGGCGTCGCCGTAACCGAGGCAATCATTCGTTCGGCGGGGTCAGGCGCCGTCGAGCGCATCAAGTAAGATTCGTCGAAGCAATAAATTGGAAGGCAAAACATGGATCTCGGCAACGGCCTCGGCCATCTGACCTATTCGACGCTGGTGCATCCCGCCGACAATTGGGAGCAATTGTACCATTCGCTGGTCACCTATCTGCCTAAGGTGAAAGCGCGCATCGCCGGTAATAAGGCGTTCGGCGTCTGCATCCGGCTGTCGGCAAGCTCCGCGGAAACGCTCGCTAACAGCCCGGCCGAACGCGCCAAGCTGAAGAAGTTCCTCGATGACAACGACATGTATATCTACACCGCGAATGCCTTTGTGTACGGGCATTTCAAGGGCGACAAGGTAAAGGAGCAAGTCTACGAGCCGGACTGGCGCGGCGAAGAACGCACTAACTACACCATCAACGTCGCTAACGTTTTGGCCGACGTGTGCCCGGCCGGCATCGCACCGTCGATCCAGAGCGCGCCGCTCGGTTTCAAGCCGCGCGTCACCGGCGATGACGTGATCGAAAGTTACACAGATCACGTGTTGCGCGTGGTTGCGCATCTCATCGCACTTGAATCGAGGACCGGCCGCACCGTGCAGCTAGCGCTCGAACCGGAGCCTTATTGCTTTCTAGAAACCACCGACGAGACCATCGCCTATTTTCGCGATCATCTTTATGCGGGCGCGGCGGTCGAAAAGCTTGCCAAGCTCGCGCACGTACCGATTGCTGAAGCGAACGCAGCGCTGCGCCGTCATCTCGGCATTGTCTACGATATCTGCCACCAGGCCGTCGAATACGAGAATATTTCCGAATCCGTGCAGAAGCTCGTCGATGCCGGCGTTCCGATCTTCAAATTCCAGGAAGCCGCCGCGCTGCATATTCCGGAAGTGACGCAGCCCGTCGTCGATACGCTCAAGCGCTATGCCAAGACCATTTATCTCACCCAGACGATCCAGAAAAAGGACGGCAAGCTGACGAAGTTTCTCAATGTCGACGATGCGATTGCCGCGTTCGAGAAAGAGCCGGGCCCGCGGGAATGGCGGACGCATATTCACGTGCCGGTGTTTCTCGACGACCTCGGGCAGTTCCGCACCACGCGTTTTGCCATCGAAGACGGGCTGCGCTTCCATAAGGCGAATCCGGTGTCGCATCACCTCGAGGTCGAGACCTATACCTGGGATATGCTGCCCGACAGCCTGAAGTCCGGCGACATCGTCGATTATATCTGCCGCGAGCTTGAATGGGTGCGCGGGCAACTCGTGTAAAACAGACGTTCCACGGAGACTTGCCATGAAGGTCGGATTTATCGGGCTCGGCCGCATGGGCGGGGCCATGGCGCGCCGCCTGATCGACGGCAAGCATGATGTCGGCGTGTTCAATCGCACCGCCGACAAGCTGAAAATCTTGACCGATCTGGGCGCCAAGCACTTGGATTCAATCAAGGCTGCGGCGAATTACGGCGATGCGGTTTTCACCATGCTGGCCGATGACGCGGCTGTGCTTGAGGTGGTCAATCAAAAGGGCGGACTGCTGGAGTCGCTGTCGAAGGGCGGCGTGCATATTTGCGCCGGCACCCACAGCGTCACCTGCATGCAAAAGCTCAAAGCATTGCATGACGAAGCCGGGCAAATCCTGGTGGCGACGCCGATGCTCGGACGTCCCGAAGTCGTCGCCTCCGGCCAAGCCGGAATGGTGATCGGCGGCGCAAAACAGACGCTCGATCGCTGCCGGCCGCTGTTCGACGCGATCGCGCGGCGCACCTTCGAAGCCGGCCCCGATCCGGTCGCGGCGGCCGCGATCAAGATCGCCAATAATTTCGTACTCGGCTGCGCCATCGAGGCGATGGGCGAGGGTTTCGCATTGACGCGGAAATACGATGTCGTGCCCGACGTTTTCCTCGACGTGATGACCGACGGGCTGTTTGCCTGCTCCGCGTATAAAATCTACGGCAAGATCATTGCCGAGGAGCGTTATCAGCCGGCCGGCCAGCGCGCCATATTGGGCCTCAAGGACGCCAATTTCGCCCTTGAAGCCGGCTGCGCCGTCGGTGTGCCGTTACCCAGCGGCAATGTCTGGCGCGATCGCCTCGTGGGGGCGGTTGCGCACGGCGAAGCCGAGCACGACTGGGCGGTGATGGCAAAGGATCAGGCGCGGGCGAGCGGACTCGTCTGAACGGCGGCTGCGAAGGCGGCGGCCGGGTGGGGGCCATGATCAAAACATTTCCCGAAGATCGTCAGGCCAAACGCAAGCTGCTGCTCGACGGCGTCGACAGCATCGCCGCGACCTTGCGGGCGTCGGGCCCGAGAAGTGAAGAGCTCGGCACGCTCGCGCCCGAGGCCGTGAGCGCGCTGCGGGATACCGGCATGTTCCGGCTCAAGCTCGCCCACGTCATGGGCGGCGCCGAAGCCGACCCGGTCACCGAAATGCTGGTGCTCGAGGGTCTGGCCTACAACGATTTCACCAGCGGCTGGTGCACGATGGTCGGCGCGACCGGAATTGCGTCGCTTGGAACATTTCTGCCTCAAGCCGCGCTCGATCAGGTATTCGCCGGCGGCCATATCCCGACGGCGTCGATCTCGTTCTTTCCCGCCGGCCGCGCTGTCCGCGAAGGCAACGACTTTCGTGTCAACGGCCGCTGGCGCTTCAACAGCGGTATTCACCACGCCGAGTGGGTCGTCGGCGGTACGGTTGTTGAAGGCACCGAGGCCGAGAACGGCGGCCGGCCCATCGTCATGTTCTCGGTCTTCCCGAACAAAGATGTGAAGCTCTACGACAATTGGGGCGGCGTCACCGGCTTGCGCGGCACCGGCTCGTGCGATTTTTCGGTTGAGAATTATAGGCTGTCGAAGGATTTCACTTTCGTATGGGATCTGCTGCGGCCGAAGCCCGTGCGCGGTGGGCCGTCTTACCTCCTGCCGCCGTTCGCCTATGTCGCCAAGGAACACGCCAGCGTGGCGATTGGGGCGGCGCGCCGCGCGCTCGACGAGTTGATCACGTTAGCCACCACGAGCCGCGGCACGTTCCGCTCCTCGAAGCTCGACGAGCGGCAAGTGGTGCATCGCTTTATCGGCGAGACCGATCTGAAATTGCGGGCGGCGCGTGCGCTTCTGCACGAGCGCTACGAGCAATTATATGCCATCGCCAGCGCCGGGACTATTCCGGACGGCGCCGCGATCGCCGACGTCCGCGCCTGCGCGGTCTATGCCACCGATCTCGCCGTGGCGGCTATCACCCAAGTGTATCATTTCGCCGGCAATACCGGCTTGCATCATCCGCACGTCATCGGCCGGTTGCTGCGCGATCTCAATACCGCGGGGCTCCATCAAGTGATGAGCGACACCGCATACGAGAATCACGGCAAGTTCCGTTTGGGATTGCCGGCCGATCCGTTGGCGTGAGCTGCGCTCAGGCAAAGGCGGCTTTGTAATCCTCGACAAACTGCCTGGTGGTGAGCGGCGCGCGTTTGACGATCTCCTCGATCGGTCCGGTTTTCGCCGTGGACAGTCCGCCGTCCGCTGCAATGCCCGCGATGGTGCGGACATGGGCGATCAGCCAATCCGGCATGCCGCGCGCCTTCATCGCCTCCGCGTTCTGCTCCGGCGTCAGCGCGACATAGGTGATCTTGCGGCCGAGCGCTTGTGAAAACAGCTCGGCGAATGCGGGATAACTCGTCAACGCACCGGTGAACTCATAAGTCTTTCCGGCATGCGGGGCCGGGTCGGCGAGGATGCGGGCGCCGACAGCGCCGGTGTCGCGGACGTCGACAAAAGCGAGCGGCAAGTCGGCGGCGAACGGCTGCACGATCTTGCCGTCGTTCTTGATCGAAGCCGCCGCGACCAGTGTGTTCTGCATGAACAGGCCTGGCCGCAGGATGACCCATTTGATGCCGCTTTCGCGCAATCTTTTCTCGATTGCGGCATGGCCGCGGCCGATGACTGACTCCGAGTCCGGGGTGACAAGCGCACGGGCGCCGGTGACCCGCACCAAATATTGCGCGCCGCCGGCCAGTGCCGCGTCAAGGACATTGTTCTGTTGCTCGACCATCTTAGGATTGTGGCCGGTGACGACGAAAACGCTGGTCACGCCTTTCAGCGCCTTGTCGAGCGCCGCGCGGTCGGTCAATTCGGCGACCGCCGTCTTCGCATCCGCGCCCAAAACCTCACGCGCCTTTTCGGCGTTGCGTACGATGCAGATCGCGTCCTGGCCCAGTTGCTTAAGCTCTTTCACCACGGCCCGCCCGGTATTTCCGGTCGCGCCAACGACGGCGATTGTCATTTCCTTCCCCATTGTCACACGTTTCCGCTACCATCCAGCAGTACCAGATCGACGTCGGATTGTCTGCGTCAGCCGCCATGGACATCGACCAGAAACACTGGGAACGGCACTTCGCGCTGTCCGACGGCAGGGCGATCCATGTTCGTCCGATCCGGCCCGACGACGAAGCGCTCTATGGGCCGTTTGTCGCGGCGACGACGGCGCAGGATATACGGCTGCGCTTCTTCGGGCCGGTGAAGGATTTCAACCACGCGTTCCTGTCCCGCTTCACGCAGCTCGATTACGCGCGCGCCATGGCCTTTATCGCGCTGGATGGAGCGACCCGAGAGATGCTCGGCGTGGCGCGCCTGCATGCAACGGATGACGGCAATTCCGCCGAATTCGCCATCATCGTGCGCTCAGACATGAAAGGACATGGGCTCGGTTGGCATCTGATGCAGTTGATCATCGCATACGGCCGCGCCAAGCCGTATCGTTCGATTCAGGGGATGGTGCTGCGGGAGAATGCCGGCATGCTGAAAATGTGTCGAGAGCTCGGATTTGCGATCGCGCCCGATCCGGCGGACGGCGATATTTGCAACGTGAAACTCGACTTTTAGTCCGCTAGGCGGCTTACTTCACGCCCGCCAAAGCATCCTTCATGGTCTTGGCGCTCTTCCTCAAGCCCTCGCGCTCCTCAGCGGAGAGTTCCGGCTGCAGCACTTCGACGACACCGCCGCGGCCGACGACGCTCGGCAGTGACAAGGTCACGCCGAACTCTTGTTGCAGGCTGCCAATCGGGATCACGGCGCGCTCGTCGCGCAAGATCATTTCCGCGATGCGTGCCGAGACAATGCCGATGCCGTATTGGCTGGCGTCGTGACCCTCGATGATGGTGATGTTGGCGTATTTGACGGCTTTTTCGACCTCGGCGCGCAAATCCTTGAGCGTCTCGCCGCGCTTTTTCAGAAGCGCCTCGATCGGCACGCCACCGTTGCGCGCGGACGACCAGAGAAACACCGCCGAGGTGCCGTGATCGCCGATGACCTGCGCCTCGACATGGGCCGAATCGACGCCGAAATGCTGTCCGAGATGGACGCGAAACCGCATGGTGTCGATGAACGTGCCGGCGCTAAGCACGTTCGCCTGATGGCGTGTTTGTGCGGCGGTCGCGCGGGCGATATCGGCGAGCGGGTCGGGCGGATCGGTTACGGCGACCAACACGGCGGCGGGCGGCGCGCAGGATGCGCGGCACGATGTCGCGATAGATCGCGGCATTCTTGTCGAGGAGCCGCAGCCGGCCCAGCGGATCGTTGCGGTCGGTGGCGCCGCCGCTTTTTCGTTGACGCCCGAAGTGATCAGCACCACGCCAGCGCCCTGGAGAGCATCATAGTCGCCGTCGCTGATCTCGGCTTTGGGGCCGAGCGGCGTGCCATAACGCAGATCGGTTGCGACGGCCTCGGCAGTCTTGCGGGTGCGGTTCACCAACACGATGTCGCGGGCCGAACCGCGGTTGACGGCCGCCGTGGCGCAGGCGCAGCCGACGGTTCCGGTGCCGATAATGCCGATCTTCATGCTGCATCAACCCGCGCAATGGGCCGCTGTTCCGCTGCGGCTTTCTGTTGCGCGCCGCCGCAAGCGGTCTATGCTGAAGTCCAATAACAAGAGACTATAGAGTTTCCTGGGAGGGAACCATGGCAGTCGAGAAGACGGCCGTCGAACAATCGACGATGCGCAAGGTCTATTGGCGGATTCTTCCAATCGCGATCCTTGCCTATTTTCTCGCTTACCTCGACCGTATCAATGTCGGGTTTGCCGCTCTGACCATGAACAAGGATTTGGGGATCGACGCCTCGATCTACGGCTTGTCGGCAGGCGCCTTCTTCTGGGGATATTTCCTCTTCGAAGTCCCAAGCAACGTCATTCTGGAGAAGGTCGGGGCGCGCGTTTGGATCGCGCGCATCATGTTGAGCTGGGGCATCCTGTCGGGCGCGACGGCGTTCTGCACCGGGCCGTGGAGCTTTCTCACCATGCGCTTTCTGCTTGGGCTTGCCGAGGCGGGGCTGTTTCCAGGCATGATCCTGTTCTTCACCTATTGGTTCCCGGATCGGCATCGCGCCCGCATCGTGTCGGGTTTCATGGTTGCGCTGCCGCTTTCGGTCGCCGCCGGCGCGCCGGTTTCAACCGGCATTCTCGGCGGCTTCGACGGCGTATTGGGTTTGGCCGGCTGGAAGTGGATGTTCATTTGGGAGGCGGTACCGACCATCGTGGTCGGCATTGCCATCCTATTCTCCATCACCGACCGTCCGCATCTGGCGCATTGGCTTGGCGACGATCAGCGCAAATGGCTGATCGATACGCTGGAAGCCGAACGCGGCCTCGTCGAAGCCAAACGTAAAATCAGCGTCTGGCAATCGTTCTGGGAACCAAAAGTTCTGCTCTTGACGCTGAACTATTTCGGTATCGTGGGCGCCAGCGTCGGCATGCTGCTGTTCGTGCCGCAGATGGTGAAGACGCTTGGGGTGAGCAACATGGTGGTCGGCTGGGTTACCATGATCCCCTATATTTGCGGGGCGGTGGCGATGCTGGTGTGGGGGTCGTACTCGGACCGCACCGGTGAGCGGCGCTGGAATCTGTTCTTTACCTGCGTCGCCGCCACGGTCGGACTCATATTCGCGGGACTGACAATCGGCACGTGGTGGGCGATCGCCGGCATGTCGCTAGCGGCAATCGGCTTCTATGGCTCCAAAGGCCCGTTCTGGTCGATGCCGCCCGCGATGCTGACGGGAACTGCGGCGGCCGCCGGGATTGCATGGATCAATGCCGCCGGCAATCTCGGCGGATTCTTCGGGCCAAGCGCTGTCGGATGGGCCAAGGACTTTACCGGCAGCTTTGCCGGCGGCCTGTACGCGCTCGCTGGCTTTTCGCTGGTCTCCGCCATTGTCGCCGCGTTCTGGCTGCACATCCCGCATCCGGCGCGACAGGATTTGGTCAGCGTGCCGGCGGAGTAGTCGGGATCGCCATTATCTAACCGAGCGCGGCGGCGCCGGCTTGGGCGATCTGCTCGTCCTCGTGCGATTGCACGCCGGAGACGCCGATAGCGCCGACGCACTCGTTCTCGTGCACCAGCGGCAGGCCGCCCTGGATGAGGATGCCGGCGGGGAAGGTGACAAAGGCCGGACGTTCTTTGACGCGATCCTCGAAGAATTTGCTCGGCCGCTTGGTCAGCGCCGAGGTCCGGGCCTTGCCGAGCGACACTTCGGCGGAAACCGCTTGCACGCCGTCCATGCGGATAAAGCCGAGCAAATAGCCGCCGTCGTCGACGATGGAAATGGCTACCGGCCATTTATTCTTGACCGCTTCGGCCTCACAGGCCACGAGCATTTTCTTGACGTCGGTCAAAGTCAGAGCAGGCTTGGAGCGCATGATGTGTCCTGATGTGGCATGAGGGAAACGTTGAACGGGCGGCCGTCGGCGTCAGCGCAACGAAAAGCGGATCGGCACCGTGAGATCGAGTTTGGCATCCGTCATCTCCGCGGGGAAGGGCGGCAGCGGCTGGGCGCGATCGATCATCGACATCACTTCGGCGTCGAGATCAGGGTGGCCGGAGCCGTGCACGATCTGGTGCGCCATCACGTGGCCGGTGCGATCGACGGTGAAGCTGAGCAGCACGACGCCTTCCTCGCCGCGCGACTGCGCGTCGCCGGGGTAGCGCTTGAATTTCTCGAGATGCTTGACGAGGCTCGTTTCCCAGGTCGCCGCCGCGCGTGCCGCGCCGCCTTTGGTGCGGGCCGGCATGGCCGGCGTCGGCGGTTGTTCGACCTGTTGCTGCGGCTGCACTTCGGGCTGCGCAACCACGGCCTGGGACGTGTCGGGCGGCGGCTGCTCGATTTGCTTCTGCTGCTGCTCGGGCACTGGAGCGACTTCCGGCTGATCGACGGTATCGTCGCTCGGCGACAGCTCGACCGTCACGGGGGAAGCGTCGTCGCCGATGTCGTTCGGGATCGCAACGTAAACATAAGCCGCTATGGCGGCGACGTGGATGGCGACGACGACCGCGGCGGCAATCGCCCAGCGCCGCAGATCGCGCGGATCTTCGTCCTCGAACCAGGGCAGCGCCAGCGCGGTCATTTTGCGTTCCGGGATTCCATACCGACCAGGGCGACTTTCAGATAACCCGCGTCCCGCAAGTCATTCATCAATTCCATGACAGAGCCATAAGGGACGACTTTGTCGCCGCGCATAAAGATGCGCTCGTCCTTGTCGCCGCCGGTTGCGGCCGCGAGGGCCGCCGGCAACGCATCGCGCGCCACCGGATCGTCGCCGATCGCGAGGCTGCCGTCGGCCTTGAGCGTGAGATAGACCGGTTTGGGCGGGCGTTGCTGCTGCGGCGCGGTGGAGGACGGCAGATCGACTGCCACGTCGACGGTCGCCAGCGGCGCCGCCACCATGAAAATGATGAGTAGGACCAGCATCACGTCGATGAACGGCGTGACATTGATGTCGTGAACTTCGGTGAGTTCGTCGGTGCCGTGATCGAGACGAATGGCCATTGTGGTGCGCTACTCGGCGGCTTGCGTTAGCGGCAGCTTGGCGCGGTCGAGATCGCGGCTGACAAGCCGCATCACCTGCGCCGAGGCGTCACCGAGATAGGCGCGATAATGCGCGGTCTGCCGCGCCAGCACGTTGTAGATCATCACGGCGGGGATGGCGGCGACGAGCCCGAAGGCGGTTGCCAGCAAGGCCTGCGCGATGCCGGGGGCCACCACCGCGAGATTGGTGGTGTGGGCGTTCGAAATGCCGATGAAGCTGTTCATGATGCCCCACACCGTGCCGAACAGGCCGACAAACGGCGCGGTCGAGCCGATGGTGGCGAGAACGCCGGTGCCGCGAGAGATTTTTCGGCTCACGGCCATCTCGATGCGCTCAAGTTGCAGCGCAATGCGCTCTTTCAATCCTTCGGCGCGTAGATTGGCGGACAGCCGGATTTCCTGGCCGGCCGACTGCACCAGTTGTGCGACCGGGGTGGCGGCGTCGCGCAATTGCTCGTGCGCATGCGCGAATGTTGCGGCGCTGTTGAGGATGCGCAGGTCGTGGCGCACTTCGCCGCGCGCCGCGCGCAGTTCGAGAGTTTTGGCGAGCCACACCGTCCAGGTTACGAGCGAGGCGAAGGCGAGCCCGATGATGACCCCCTTCACGATGATATCGGCGGCTTCGAACATGCCCCAAGGCGAAAGATCCTCCGGCAGTTCCGCGCTCGACACCATGTGCTGGCCCGGTGACGGCTCGGGCGCGGCTGCGCCCGGCGGCGGCGGAACGGCGGCTGGCGCGGCCGTCGAAGCCGGTGCATTGGACAGTGCCGGGGAGGCGGCCTGCGGCGCCGCGGGCGTGGCTGGTGCGGCAGCCGGCGCAGCCGAGGCCGGCGCCGGCGCGATTTGCGCGCGGGCTATGGGCGTGAATGGCATCGCGATGAGGAAGAACACCGCCAACGCGGCTAAAACTCTTTGCTGCATTTGGTAATTCACAATCTCGCGTCCCATTCTCGCTGGCGCTGCGTCGCCCTTCGCAGGCAGACTTTTGGCAGGCAAATCTTTGGCAAGCCCGTCATTTCAAGTGTCGGGAAAGGATGACGTTATAATGTAACATTTCGCCAAGAGGCGCTCCATTCAAGACCCTTGAGGACCCACTGTCTTTCATTGGAATAATGAAAAACTACAGTGCTTTCAGCATCTTGTGCCGCCGCAACGGGCGCGGTCAAGCGCTTCCTGCGAGCCAGCCCGAAAGCACTTTCACTTCAAGTCCTGAAACGAACGCCGCCCCGCATTCGCGGCCCCTGGTCGCACATTATTATGTCACCATCCGGGCAAGATCTTATCCGGACAAATCCACTGCGATGTCGGCGCATAAACAAGCGGGATGGCAGTGCGTGCGGGCCTTACCGCTGCGTCCTAATACCGCGCGGCCCTCAGTGAGTTCTCATCGGTAGGCTTTGCAGCCGTAATTCGCCGACCGCCCCGCCATAGACTGGAGTGAAGTCCGGATCGATCAAACGCGCTTTTGGAAAGCGCGCCAGCAGGCGGCGGATTGCGATGGTGATGGTGGTGCGGCCGAGGATATTGCCGATGCAATGATGCGGCCCGGCACCGAAGGATAAAATCCGTTTTGGCTTGCGAT
>Ga0181537_10004520_pt1 | contig 11546 bp, 9 predicted proteins | sample PEATcosm2014_Bin_39_FD_119765 | JGI IMG/M metagenome (GOLD analysis project Ga0181537, IMG submission 119765) | Peatland microbial communities from MTU Mesocosm Facility, Houghton, MI, USA - PEATcosm2014_Bin23_10_metaG | ecosystem: Environmental > Terrestrial > Soil > Wetlands > Peat | place... | reverse complement strand
GTTAGCACCGGGAGCCTATACGATCACACCATCAAAGAGCGGGGTCACTTTCAGTCCCTCTTCGATAGTCGAAGCCAGCGCAGGCTCTAACGTCACCGGAGTCAATTTTTCTTCTAATAGCAGTGCGTACAGCGTTCCAGATGCTCGTAATTACGGAAACTTCCCGAACGGCTCGGTCAATGTGAACGGTACCTTGACTTACACAACCCCATCGAGCTATTCGCTGCGATACTGGTTCGACACTTTGTTTAATCGTACGCAACCTTTGCCAGTAGATTCTCGCGCAGCGGGAGCGCCAGTAGCAAGCGGAACATATCCACAGAATTCAAGAACACCGGGCACATATGGGCCGGGAGAGTAAATAATTTATGGCTAGTCCAACCAGCGGCCCCAACAGTTCGAAGCCAACAACTGCGCAACTAGTAGGCGGCGTTTACAACGCAAACACAGAGACCTTAGTCGATGGTCAGGCCTCGCCGTTTCAATTTGACATTAACGGCAACTTGAAGACAACGGCAAGCGGCGGGGGAGGCACTAGCAATGTAAACATTGCGGATGTGTCAGGCAATCCTCCCGCGCTCAACAACCCGCTTCCGGTTGAACTCTCCGATGGCACGAACGCTTTCGGAACGGCAGGGAATCCGCTTAGCGTGAATGTGATTACGGGAGGCGGCAGCAACGCTTCCGTAGGAGCAACCGGGGCCACGGCACCGACCTCTGCAACAGAGATAGGCGTTATCGACGGCACGGGAAAGCTGCAAGGCGCTTCTTCCACTAATCCAGTTCGTATCGACCCCACCGGGACGACTACTCAGCCCGTAAGCGGCACGGTTACAGCGAACCAAGGCACTGCTAACACGTTAGCGAATGCTTGGCCTTCGAAGATAACTGACGCGACCAACGGCCCTGCGGCGGTGAAACCAGCCAGCACCGCTGCGGTAGCAACCGACCCGGCTTTGGTAGTGGCAATCTCTCCCAACAACGCTCTCACAGTAACGGCGAGCGGTACGGTTACAGCGAACCAAGGCACGGCAGCGGCAACGACAGCAGGATGGCCGACGCTCGCGGGACAGACGGCAGAGTCTACAGCCGCATGGACTAGCGCGACCACAGTTAACACAACGCTGGCTCTCAACTGCGCCGGATACGCCACGGCGGTTGTGACTATTCTTTCCACCTCAACGCTGACGGGTGGAGTACTAACCTTCGAGGGGTCGGATACGACGGCTTTCACGAACGCTTACGCCGTGACCGCGTATCCTTTCAATCCGACAAACGCGGCAACAGATTTCTCTCAAGTCACTACCTCCGTTGCCTTATCAGGGACGGCAGGGGAGCATCTTTCGTTCTATATCCCGCTAGCAGGGCTCGCGTCTGTTCGTATTCGTTTAAGCACCGTGATTTCAGGCACGGGAACAACCAGCGTAGGTATTGCGCTATCTAGTGCAGCTATCACTCCGTCGGTGTCGTTGGTTCGCTCTACCATCAACGCTGGCGCAGTCGCCGATAATTTATCAAGTACTTCTGCTTTTCCATCGGCAAACTCTGCTGTCGCATTTCCTATGGGAGTCGCCTCCGAGATGTACGGAGGCGCATTCAGCGGCACAGCCGACACCGCACGCCAAGGATGGTCGAAGGCACGCATGCCAACGGTTTTTAAAACCGTGCAAGCAACCGCTAGCGGCAATACCGCCGCGTGGACTCCCGGCTCAGGTAACAAGTTTAGACTGCTCGCTTACCGGATTATTTTAACCGACAACGTTGCGACATCGGGCGGGGCAGTAATTACTGTATCTTTCCAAGACTCGACCACGGGAATGCCTATCGCGCACGACGTTTATGTTCCTGCCGCCGCCATAGCAGCCCCGGTGGGCGCAGCTTATGACAGTGGTTTCGTTAGTTTAGGAAGCTTCGGCATCTTATCTGCCGCAGCCAACAACGTGCTTAACGTCAACTTGTCCGCAGCACTATCGGCGGGCAACGCTAGGATTCAAGTAGCAGGAACAGAAGAATAATCAGGGGGCCCGATGTCTCACGTTTATAGTGTGCAGTCCGCAACAGCTGTCGGAGATATCGCAACTATCTCCGGTACGGTAGATAATGTCCCGAGCACCGGGCCTGTTGCGGTGCAAATCATTATGAGCTTATCCGCACTTACGCAAGCTAACAGCGGAGGGGGCATCACCGCTGTTAAAAACTTAGTAGCTCCTCAAATGCTTCAAGCGGCATACAACGCGGGATTGTCTCAGCCCGCCCCCGCTACGGTCACGACGCTGCCGACGGGAACTTTCACACAGTAAGGAAAACAATGTTAACTTCAGAAGACAAAAAATTTATTCACGACGAGATTGTAAGAATCTTCGGCTCTCGCCGTGGATTGGAAGGCGCTCCCGGTAAGGCGGGAGCAAACGGCGCTCCGGGTTCAAGAGGTCCGGAAGGTCCTGCGGGAAGAGACGCTCAAAATGTCCCAGTACCGGGTCCGGCTGGCCCGCAAGGCTTAACAGGCCCCGCAGGCCCGCAAGGTCTGGAAGGCCCGAGAGGGCAAGACGGGCAGACAGGCCCACGAGGTCCGGAGGGCAGACAGGGCGCGCCGGGAGAGAACGGCGCAGTGGGAGCAACGGGCGCAACAGGCCCGCAAGGCGCGAGAGGCGAGAAGGGCGAGAGAGGGGAGCAAGGCCCGACAGGCTCGAGAGGCGAGAGGGGCGCAACAGGCCCCGCGGGCTCCACAGGCCCGAGAGGCGAGCAAGGAATCGCAGGCCCAACGGGCGCTGTAGGCCCACGAGGTGAAACCGGGCCGCAAGGCGCGCGCGGCGAAAGAGGCCCTCAAGGCGAGCAAGGAGCCACAGGCCCAGCAGGCCCACAAGGCCCGCGAGGTCCCGCAGGTGATATTAGTGCAGCAGTTCAACAAGCACGCGAAGCAGCGCTGCAAGTTTTAATAGACCATAAGCTGGTCTAAGGTTAATAGATGCCTTTCAATAACTTTACCGGAAGTCTCTCAACAATCCCGCTTCAACATCTCGTCGACACTGCGCAGACTTACGCGGACTTGGAGCCAATCCTTACCGCGGGCGGGCAGACGGCAACCGTTGCGCTATCTTGCGCGAATACGGTGATGAACACTATTTGTTCCACACCCTTTCCTCACAAGTGGAACGAGTACATTATCCCGCCTTTCTACTCGAACAGCTTTCAACAAGATTATGCGGTAACCATGCAGCCCGGATTGAGCGGGACATTGACACTGACCGCAGTTACGTCGGTCTCGACCTCTCAAGGCACCACAACTTATGCGGGCACGATGCCTGATGGCGCATTCGGCGGATACGTCGGCGTGCCCTTCGTAGTCACAGGCTTTACAAACGCAGGCAATAACGGCACCTTTATGTGCGTGGCCTCCTCTGCAAGTTCCTTCGTCTTGCAAAACGCGGGCGGGGTACTAGAGACCCATGCGGCAACCGCAATCTCTGCGGGAGGTCCGCTTCTTAATATGGCGTGGCTGCAACGCGGCGTCGCCTTCGATATCAATAACTCCGCAATCCCGAAGCCGTATGCGCGCATCGAGTGCGGACGTCAGCTTCCTCAAATCACCGCAACTTACACAGGCGGCGCAGGACTCGGCGACCCGGGCTTCCGCTGCAACTGGTTCCCGAACCGAACACTTTATTACGGCACATGGGGTCAAGCAAATGTGGGCGGGGCCACCACGGGAAACAACCCGGGACCCGGCTCGGTCTATTATCAGCCGACAGGCTCGGTTGTAACTGCGGCCTCGTGGTCGAGTACCTCCGGCGGTCAAGCGGTCTTTACGGTATCGAGTCTTCTCCCGACGGTCAAGGTCGGCGGGACGGTCAATATAGCGAATGCGTTTCCGACCGGATACAACGGCAGCTGGGTCGTTGTGAGCATCAACACGACAAATCTAGTAGCGCCGACTATCACGGTCACGATGACCACTAACCCGGGCACATATGAGTCGGGCGGCGACGTCAACAACTCAAATAACACAGACCAGCCAGATAACCCGATTACTCAAATCGTGGATGCGAACGGAAACTTTCTGTTGCTCACCACATACGGCACCGAAGGCACCACGCCGCCGCTGGCAGCGCGCAACGCAGTTCCGGGTACCACCGTGTCAGGAACCGGAGCAACGTCTCAATGGACGGTGCTCGACCCGAACGGCTGGGGCTTCCGTATGACGCCTGTGCCGTCCGAGACAGGTACAGAGTGGCAGTTCAACCTGATTGCGCAGATGAAGCCTGTTCGATTCGTCAGCCTCGCCCAGACTCTGGCTCCGTTGCCGGACGAATTCGAGACCTTCTTTCGCGACGGCTTCATCGCTCAACTTTACCGCCGCTCGCCGGAGAAGTCCGTATATTCGAAATTCACGGGAGAGTGGCAGTTGTGGCAGAAGGCTCTCACCGATATGCGCGTGAAGGAAGACCGCGAGTTGGAAGAGAACAAGTTCATCCCGACCCGCACGGTATTCGGCGCGGCACGCAGTCGTAACAATTTTCAAGGAGGGGCTTGGCCTTACAATTACCCACGCCCTTAATCTATGTCTCTTAACTTGCAAAACACCATAAATTGGACCGCCCCGTACATCGAGGGCGTTCCTCTCACGGCTTGGACTGGGATGGAGCCTGCGGTCTCGATTGCCTCCATGATTCGCAATACGATTCTGAATCCGCCGATGACGTGGTACTTTAACCGCTCCACAGCCACATTCAACACGGTGGTGGGGCAGCAAGATTACACCGAGGCAACCGTCGTCGACCTCTCGTTCGTCGAGAAGGTCTCTATTCAAGATGACCAAGGCAACATTTACGAATTAAAAGATATCTACAACACCGCTGCGTTGTCGCCGTCTTCGTTCCAACAGCGCCCGTCCGCGATGTCCGTCGAGACCTCTAGTTCGACCGCGGGCTGTCTCTTCCGCTTCCTCGGAGTGCCAGACCAGATTTATTCTGTCATCATCACTTATCAGAAGCTGGCCCCTCAATTCGGGCCATTCTTTATCACGAGCGTCGCGAACGCGGTAGCGGGAGATACGACCTACACAGGCACCTTCGACCCTCTCTCGTTCCCCACAGGTGCGACAGCAATCATCAGCGGCTTCAACACCTCTGCAAATAACGGCTCCTTCACAGTCGTGAGCGCTTCCGCAACCGCGCTGGTGCTCGCAAATGCGGGAGGCGTCGCGGAGACCGACGTTACCGGATACGCGAACAACTTCAGTTGGGCACCTCTCCCAGACCAGTATTCGGACGTTTATAACAATCTGTTTCTTTCCGAGGCCCTCGCCTTCACCGACGATAATAGAGCGCAACTTTACCGCCAGCGCGGCGTAGCAGCACTTCTTTCAAAGGCCAGCGGCTTGACAGAGACCCAGAAGAACATATTCGCCCAACAGTGGCTTGCTAGAGATGTTGAGCACGCCGCTGCGATGGGTATGGTTCAGCACGGATTACAAGCAAGGGGAGTTTAATGGCAGGTCAGTTTGAATTAGCCGGAGCACAACCGAATAAGCAGCCGAGATATGCGCCCATCTTTATCTCAAAGACGTTGACGGGAATTTACACCCAGCGCAATCCGCTGCACGACCCGTCTGACGTTGTTACGGAAAAGTTCTACGGCGGCAGACCAGATGCGCTTTGGCAGGGCTCGAATGTTGAGTTAACTAACCGCTTGACCCTCCAGCGTCGCCCCGGCCTGATTCCCTTCTCTACAGATATTTACCCGACTGCGCCGAATCGCACCTTCGCGTTCGAACTGACGAACGGCACAATTCAAGTGCTGGTAGACACGGGCAGCACGGGCAGTCTCGCGATATCAGCGGCGGCAAATGCCTCGGGGGGCACGACGACATACACGGGAACCTTCGGTGCTGCTGCGGCATCCAACGGCTTCGTCGGCTTGATTTTCCAAATCGCGGGCTTCGTTACCAATACGTCGAACAACGGAACATACACCGTTACCGCTTCGACCTCAACGACCCTCACCGTGAACAACCCGGGCGGCATCGCAGAGACCCACGCTGCAACGGGAATCTCGGCGGGCGCAGTTTATTACGATATTCAAAACGGCACAACGACGAGATTGTTTTCCAAGGCTCCGGGCGCGGGGCAGGGCTACTTCGTCGCGGTCGCGGGAATCCTCTACTACGGAGACGGAGTAGATTCGTTCATCTACAACCCGCTGAACACGGGAGCGAACGGAACCATTTACGGATTCGGTATCACGGCACCTACCGTGGCCCCAACGCTCGTTATAACCGAGTCGGGTTCCGCATCCGTGGCGTGGACCGCCTCGACCGAATTCTCCACGATGGGCTTGGTTTACGACACAGGCTCCGGAGATATGTGGCAGCTTCAGTCGGTGAACGCATCTACCACGAACACCACGCAATTCGGAACCAGCGGAGACGGTCAGCCGAATTGGAATCAGAGCCCGGGCGGGACCACATCCGACACGACAGGCGGCGGAAACATCACGTGGACTAACAAGGGTCCTATCGTGGCGTGGACTGCGCACACAGTTTATAATAATGCAACGGTCGGCGGAACCATCGCGCAACCTTGCATCGTTTACGACCCGGTCACGAAGGCCTGCTATGTGCAGTCATCGTTTCTTGGTTCCGGAACCAGCGGCGGCAGCGTGCCGAGTTTCAAGAAGGCATTAGGTCAGCACACCAACGACGGAACCTGCGTTTGGATTTGGGTCGGCCCCGGCATCGCCAGCGCGGGACTTGCGGCTTGGCTTCCTTCCACAACGTACCCGGCGGTTGGAACGGTTTCAAATAACGATGCGGCAACCTCGATTGTGGAGCCGTCTGGTTTGCAAAATGGCCTCCCGACAACGGGAACTCTTTATTGGCAAGCATCTGGAGGGGGAACTTCCGGCACCGGATACACGCCGTTTGGTACAACTTCGGTAGGTGCGGGAAATCTCGTCGAGGACGGCGACCTTATCTGGATGAGCCTTGGCTCTTACACGTGGGCCGCCACGACCCAGTACAGCCAGTGGACTGCCAACAATACGGTCTTCTCCGCAATTTACGACCCGTTGACTCACGCCTTCTACGTCTGCATTCAGGGCGGAATTTCAGGCGGCACCGTGCCGACCTTCAATCCAGGGTATGGTGTAACCACAGTCGACGGCAGCACCGTAATTTGGGTTAACGTAGGCACCGCGGTGCCTTGGGCCACCACCACCAAGTGGTATCTGCCCGTGGAAGGATTCTTCCCACCCGGCGGCGCGACTCCGTACGGAGGGGCCTCGATTATCGACAGTAACGACGATGTCGAGTTCACAATCAATAGCGGCAAGAGCGGAAGCTCTGCGCCGACGTGGGCTGCGATAGGCGGCTACACCGACGACAACGGAACCACATTTACGCTGTCTCAAGTTTCGGTTTCCGGCGGGACGACCACTTACACCGGAACCGGATTGGGCGCGCTCGCGGGCCAGCAACTCATCATCACGGGCTTCACGAATGCGGGCAACAACGGCTATGTGGTAGCCTTGACGGCGACAGCGACAACCTTCACGGTTAAGACCACCAGTCAGGTAAACGAGACACACGCAGGCGCGGCAAACAATGGCTTGATTTGGTATAACGAAGAGGCCTTCTCTGCTCAATCGCTCGCGTTCCAAAAGGGCTACTCGTACGCGTACAGTTACAAGTCTCGCTCCCTTACAGATTATTACTCGGAAGATGTCGTGGACACCTCGGAGCCGCCGATTCCTCCGGGCCTGTCTGCGCCTCTCCCGGCACCGACGGGTAGTTTGACAGGAGATGTCAGTTCCGCATCACCTGCGGCGGTAACACCTACGGGCTCAAACCCCGGCGCGGTTATCACGATTTCAGGTCCCGTATCGACAAATCCGGCTGTCGACACGATTGTAATTTGGCGCTCTGCCGATGGCGGCGGAAGTTCCAATATGTTTGAGTTGACCGAAATTCCGAACCTGCCGAACGGCGGGCCGGGAACTTGGTCGTTCCGCGACTTCTTGCCGGACGTTGCGTCTACCATCGACGGAGTGACCTATCCCGGATTGAACACGCTAATTAGCGCGCCGATAAACGGCGTGAATGACCCGCCACCTGCGGGCTTCCTCCCGATGGCTTACAACTTCTCCCGAATCTGGGGCTCGGTAGGCAGCACGGTTTATTTTAGTGGCGGCCCCGATACGCTTGCGCTGGGTGCGGGAAACCCGAACTCGTCTTTCAATATTTCAGACAATCTGCCGTTCCTAGCAACGGTCGTGCGCCTCGTTAAGACCCCGCAAGGTCTGGTAACGTTCCTTACGGACAGCATCGAACTAATCGCGGGAGGCCCCGCCACCGCCTCGTTCTTCTCGGTGACGCTTGCTCCCGGAATCGGTTTGGGGAATTACAACGGCTTGGATGTCTACATGGGGGAAATTTTCTTCATGAGTTCAGACAGCCAGTTGATGCTGTTGAGCCCGAGTTTGAACGCGTCCACCTTCGGCTTTCCGTTGGGAGACCAATTCGCTAATCAGCCGTCTTCCGGGGTTTCCGACACGACATGGAATCCGGCAACGGCCTACGTGGCGGTTCTGCAATCAGGCGTTGACAATGCTCTCTTCGTCGGTGACGGCGCAACGGGATGGTACCGCTGCAATCCTCACCAAGTTCCCGGCTCGGGACAAGGCCCGCAACCTGTGTGGAGTCCTTACGCGAACGTTACGGGCGGCTGCAAGATGCTTTACACAACCGAGGTTCAGCCGGGAATTAAGAAACTTCTCGTTGGCTCTCCATCTGGCAACTCGCAGATTTTAGAGCGCAGCTTGACGACCTTTACGGATAATGGAACCGCATACGATGCGTACTTCGTGATGGGCAGTATCACGCTCGCCAATCCGGGTAAGCGCGCGGTGCTCAAGTTTATCGAGTCTGACTTCAGCGGCACCGGATACAGGCCGACAGTTAGTTTCCTTCTCGACCAGATATCGGGAACGTTTACGCCGTTTACTTTGCCTCCGGTCTCTGACCCGCCGCTGCTGTACGGCACCACGATTACGCCGACGAGTTACAGCCCCAACCGATACTACTTCGCCGGGTTGAACACGGCGGCGGTCGGACGTCATATTCAAATCAAGGTGGATTTCGGCACCACGTCTAACGGTGATGAACTTTATAACCTTACGATTTTCGGTAAGATTGTCGTGGAAGCATAATGATAATTAACGACCAAAACGGGCTGCCGCCGAATCTTATTCCGGATGAATCTGCTGCGCCCGTCCGCCCCGGCCTCCCGCCTGCGGAATCACAAGTAGGACCGGGTCAGTATTTTGCCGGACCACTGTCCAGCGACTTGCAGCACGACTCGGCCTTTTATAAGACGAAGTACGGCGGACCTAATACGCCGGAATTTTCTTTGATGCCTATCTCCTCTGCCGGGAACGCGTCGAACAATGCGGGCACGACCAGCGTCATCAAGCAGACTCAGGTCGTACAAGGTTCCGGGCTCCTCTTGGAGACGAACGGAGTCAAGAACGCCGACCAGAGCACATTGAATATTATCGGGGAGGGCAGCGTAACTGCCGCCGTCGACAGCAACGGAAACTTGACCTTGACGGGCGCTAGCAGCGCATCCACGCCCAGCATACCGCTTCCGAACTCGGCGGTATTCTTCTTAGCGCGCGCGGTCGTGAACGGGGCTCTCCAAACCATCGGCGACTCTTCCACGGGCGACCAATCGGGAAACGGCACCATTAACAACGGCATATACCCGGCAGGCGGTCTGGGGGTAGTCGTTACCGCGACCGCGGGAAGCATCGGAGGCGGCGGATACGTAGGATGGTATCCTATAAACTCGCAGAACAACTTGAACGGTATCTTTACCGCGGGAAGAAATAACAGATATCAAGCGAGACTCTCAACGGCCTCAATCACCGACGTGATAACGTTCGCGGGCTTCTCCACGGCAACGCCATCGTCGATGAGAACGTTCCCCTTCATAGGCGCATCTGATTATGTCGGTCTTTACACCCCGGGAGTGGGCTCGGGAGATAACTGGCACGCTACCATCAATGGTACCGTAACAGACACGGGCGCTCCTATCACGGGAAACGACTATCTGGAACTTATCATGGACGATACGGCAAACACGACATCGTTCTCTGTTAACGGGAGCACGCCCGTCGTGATCTCCGGGATGAACCCTAGCGGCTTTAACTGGTTCCCCACCGTGACCTTCGCGGTTAACGCCAGCGCGGCTGTCGGTATGTCGTTAGAATATTTTTACGCTCAACAGGACTATTAATGCACTTCTCTCCTCCCCAGTTTGAAGACTTGGAGCAAATCAGCGATTGGGTTGCTCACGACCCTTATCACTTTCACCAAGGCCAGCCGGAGTGGTGGCTCGGTGTGGGCGCTCTTCTCGCCTTCCGATTGATGGACGACAAAGGCCCCTTGTGCTATGTTCGTCTCGATGAGGAAGGCGGCTACGTTCGCATTCATACCCAGTTCGCGCCGGAGTCGGTTGTCTCCCGCCGCAGGCTGGTTGTTAGTATGATTCAAGCGGTGAAGTGTTTGATTGATTTTTATCAAGGGAAGAGCGGGCTTATATTCAATTCCACCAGCCCCACCTTGATTGCTTTTATGAGTAAGTATTTGGGATTTAAGCCGATAGGGCAGGATGATTATCGGTTGGATTTCGAGGGATAGCATAGTATGTGTGGCCCAACTTCACAAGAAGAAGAATTGCAAGGTCAAAGTCAGGCCTTCTCAACTCTGCTGCAAGGAAATTATAACACTCTTTTCGGCAACCAGTTGAATGTATTAAATTCCATTAACAGGTCGTTGTCGCCGATTCTCGCGGCTGGCCCATCTCAGCAGGGCTTCTCAGCCCCAACTCTTGCGGCGATGAATACGCAAGCTATCAACGCGTCGGGAGCGGCCAGCCGTAACGCGCAACAAGCGGTCGCGAACTTCGGCGCAGGTCAAGGCGGCGGGGGAAGCAGCGGTCTTATCAGCGGCGTTCAAAGACAATTGCAAGGCGCGGTTGCCTCTCAATCTGCGAACCAATACGCCAACGCCCAAAATAATATTACGTTAGCCAACTACAGTCAGGGTAACACGAATTTCTGGCGCGCACAGGGCGGCGCAGACCAGTTGGCGGCAGGCTACAGCCCGAACTCAGCGCAAGGCGGCGCAATCAGCGCCAACCAGACCTCGTTTGGCGAGGCTAGCGCAATTCAACAGCAGCAACAGCAGGAAGACCAGATGATTGCTGGCGGCGTTACGGCGCTAGCGATGGGCGGGGCATCCTTTGCCGCGGGCGCTATGAACGGTGGCGGCTTGCAGGGCGGCTTGCAAGCACTATCCGGAGGCGGTTACTCGAATTCGGGGAACGGCAATAACGGACAAAATGGATAACTTCTTTTAAGGAATAAATCAAATGGGATACGACGCACCTTCAACAGATTTAAACGACCCGCAAGTACAGCAACAGCAGCAACAGCAGGTCGCTCCTAACACGGCGGCAGGCGCTGCGGTTGCGCCGATTCTCCAAGGC
>Ga0181537_10004519_pt1 | contig 11546 bp, 6 predicted proteins | sample PEATcosm2014_Bin_39_FD_119765 | JGI IMG/M metagenome (GOLD analysis project Ga0181537, IMG submission 119765) | Peatland microbial communities from MTU Mesocosm Facility, Houghton, MI, USA - PEATcosm2014_Bin23_10_metaG | ecosystem: Environmental > Terrestrial > Soil > Wetlands > Peat | place... | reverse complement strand
TACTTGATTTCCCCCATGTTCATGACACTGGTAAGACGAACATCCTGGGGGTAGAGGTACCCGTTATAGGTGTCGGCGTAATAGGTGTCGACCCGTCCAGATTTTGAATAATCGATTTTGAAATGATGGTGGGCGTCGTAAAGGTCCGTTTCAGAGTGTGGATCGATGGCGCCCAGCGAAACAAATTCGAGTCCGTCGCGTTCCCAGTTCAGTGCGCCCCACCAGGTGTAGCTCTGCAGAACCACACCTTCTCCATTGCCAAAATCCAGACCCCATCCACTCTCGCTGACGTAGATGTTGCCCTCTGCGTCGGTTCCGAGGCCGGTGATACCGCGGAATCGCAGCGGTCCAACCCGTCCCGGAACCGGCCCGGCATAGACGCCGCCCTTCTCGCCAAATGAGCGGACGAGGATGGGATTCTTCTCCAGGTTCGCGTAGATCTTTACATTTTCGTCGGGGCCATCGTCGCCTACCAATAACGCTCCCAAATAATTATCAAAAGCCAGCGCTCCAACCTCTCCGCCGTCGGGCAACGTGATGGTATTTACGTAATTGCCAGCGCTGTCGTAATGGTCCACGGTAGCAAGGCCCTGCTGTGCAAAGTAATCAAACGGAACCGACGGGCCCATGTGGCTGACCCAGAAGCCGCCGTTCTGGTCCACCGCAATGCGGACAGGATTAGCGATGTCGGTAAAGGTGTCGACGAGTTCGAGAGTGCTGATATTGAATACTTCGACAAGACTGTCGGTGTTCTCGGCCACGTAGAGCAGGCCTTTGGCAACCGCCAATCCGAAAATTTGGGCGTTGTTCACGGTGCTGCTGCCAGTCAAGCTGAGGTTGGTATAGGTCAGATCCGAGGCGTTCCTGATTTGGAGGCCCGTGCCGCCATTTCCATTGCTCGCAAAAATATAGTGTCCATCCGAAGCGACTGCATTGCCAGTAGCATTGTCCCAATTTGGGCTTCCACTCAGATCGTTCAATGGGCTGATCATTTGCCCATTCTTATTGAATACCGATACCGCCCTGCCGCCCTCATCCCAGTCGGTATTGGAATAGACTCTGCCATCCGGTGTGACATAGATATTGTTCATGTCCATCGGAATGTGAAACAACGTGTCGTTGGGGAAACTAGGGTCATTACCGCCGTAGGTGTTTCCAATCCAATCGGTGGTGGCATGAAGTACCACAGTTGGGTCCCAGTCGGGTGGGAGCGGCTGAGAGGTAGCTTTCGTGTCTGCACTCTTGTCGGCCACGACGTTCTGGCGGGAGGGCACGGTCTGCGTGAAGGCTGGCGCCGCGATCATCGAGAGTGCGATCAAGATAGCGCCGAACGGAAAAGATACGCGTTTGTTGAGCATCGTGGCTCTCCTGTCTAGTGCATTCGTACTAGGACCAGGATCGTATGCCAAGCTGAGTGCCACTTCTGTAAGAATCGCACCTGTCTTTCTAAGAAAAAGAACGGGAGGCTTCGCGGAATAGATGTGGACAGATGGGTTTCTTAGATACTGCGGTCACCATGTTATAGGAGACCACCCAGCCTTTGATCTAACTTCGTTATCTATATTCACCGCCATGTCTGCGATGTGTGCCAAGGAGATCGGTGCCAAGGACTAGAAACGGAGCAGTCATAGTTGTGCGAATCCTGGGTAGGCGAATCCTGGGCAGGCGAATCCTGATGATGCGAATCGTGACAGTCCTTGCAATGCTTCTCGCCTGCTGCGGAGGCGCTCCGGCCCTCGACAATGGACTTGCCCGGACCCCGCCCATGGGCTGGAACTCCTGGAATGCGTTTGGCTTGAAGATGAACGAGGCCATGATCCGATCCACGGCGGATGCAATGGTGAGCAGTGGACTGAAAGCGGCTGGTTATGAATACATCATCGTGGATGCGGGCTGGAAGGCTAAGAGCCGGGATGCGGCCGGAAGACTGCGAGCGGATGCGGAAAAGTTTCCGTCGGGAATGAAAGCGCTCGCCGATTACGTGCATAGCAAAGGGCTGAAGTTCGGAATCTACACCGACGCGGGGAGCGAAGATTGTGTGTCGGGCGCTCCTGGGAGCAGGGGATTCGAAGAACTGGATGCGGCGTCTTTCGCCGAGTGGGGCGTCGATTATGTTAAAGAAGATTGGTGTAACACCACTGGCATGAACGCGCGGGAAGCGTACACAAAGATGAGTCAGGCCATCCTTAAAACGGGTCGGCCTATGGTGTTCAGTATCTGCGAGTGGGGAGATAACCGGCCCTGGGAGTGGGCGGCTCCAGTGGCCAATCTCTGGCGCACGACTGGAGACAGCAAAGATTGCTGGGACTGCGGGAGGGAAACAATGAACAAACCGGGAGGCTATCCCCGGGGCTGGGTCTTGATTCTGGATGCGCAACCGCCGCTGGCGGCATATGCCGGGCCGGGGGATTGGAATGACCCCGACTTGCTGCAGGTAGGAAATTCAGGACTCACGACCGAGGAATCGCGGGCGCAGTTCAGTCTGTGGGCGATTCTGGCCGCTCCATTGATTGCGACCAACGATCTACGAAGTGGCGATCTCCAAGCCATGACGCCGGAGATCCGCGAGATACTGGCGAATCGGGAGCTGATCGCGGTGGACCAGGATTCTAGAGGTACGGAGGGCACGCGTGTGCGCGTAGGCGGAAGCGGTGAAGTTTGGATGCGTCCGTTGGCGGATGGAAGTCGTGCCGTTGTGCTCTTCAACCCCAGCCAATCACTGCAAACCATCCGTGTGCGATGGACCGATATTGGCGGTAAACAAACGGATTCGTTGCCGCTTCGGGATCTTTGGAAGCATCAGGATCTGGGAATTGTGAAGCAGGGCTACACTGCGAAGGTTCCGGCGCACGGCGTAGTCATGATCAAAGCCGGTCCGCCAATAAAATAGTAATTGCAATCGATGTTGCATTGATAACATTCTTTACCGGCCGCCGCGAATTCCTGGCATCTCTGGCTCCAGCCGGTTGCGAGCTCGGTGTTCCGCCCGGCGTGGGAGCGCGAGTGGGATCGACAACATTGCCAGCCGGAGCGCAGGACTTCCATTTGTTGCCAAGGCACGCATTCTCGAAGACACGCTGCGAGCCACCCCTTAAATCGACTCAGTAAATGATCTTCAGCTGCTGCCCGGAACGGAGGTAGCTTGCAAGAATAGAAACCGAGTTGTGCTCCGCATCGAACTGCCATTGGTTGGACGCGTGTTCATTGACCAGCACCTCGTTCGGTTTCCGGGGAGCGCCAAAAACGGTGACGCGCAGTTGCCTCCACCAGGGAACATAGGTTCCTTCCGCGCCTGCGATGTCGATTTTCAGAGCATCGGTGCTCGCCGAGCACGAGATTTGTGCGCGAAAAAAGACGCCGCGCTGGTAGGCGAATGAATTGCCGTCATCCCCATACAAAGAACCGCGACAGTCGGGTCCGGGATAAACCTTCAACTCCAGGGGACCCTGTGGAAGTTCTTCGACGTGTTGAACGACCGCTTGTTGGGGAATGATCGCTCCCGCCCTCACATAGACGGGGAGCTCGTCGAGCTTGGGGTGAAGCACAAGAGGCGATTTGTCGACCACTCGTTTCCCCGTCCAGTAGTCGTACCAAACGCCGGCGGGCAGATCGACGAACAGCGGATCCATGGTCTCGCTCAGTTGGGGTGCGACGAGCAATCCGCGGCCGAACATAAATTCCCGGTCGTTGGCCGTCAAGTCTGTTTCCGATGGGAACTCCATGAACATGGGACGCATCAGCGGCAAGCCGGTGCGGGAGGTCTCTTCCATGCAGGTGTAGATGTAAGGCAGCAGCCGGTAGCGATTGTCGATATAGCGGCGCCGGATCGCCTCCTGCTCGGGGCCATCGGCCCACGGTTCGTGGTTGGATGAGTTCAGCGTGCTGTGGCTGCGGGCGATGGTATTGAATGTGCCGAGCTCGATCCAGCGGGTCAGGAGTTCGGGTGACGGACTTCCGCCGAAGCCGCCGATGTCGTCTCCAGCAAGCGGATAACCGGAAACGCCGAGATTCAAGAGCATGGAGACCGACAGAGCCAATTGTGACCAGGTAGGAGCGTTGTCACCGGTCCAAGTCGCCGCGTAGCGCTGCGTGCCAGCGTAGCCGGCGCGGGTCATCACTACCGGGCGAACGTCGGGGGAGAGGGCGAGCAATCCGTCATACGTCGCGCGCACGTTTTCCATCCCGAAGACATTGTGTATTTCGCGATGGTCGGCGAGCCGGTGCTGCTGGCTGTCTTCCACGCGATGCACTGTGTTCAGGGGCATCGTTTTCTCGAAGTTGAACACCGAGGGCTCATTCATGTCGTTCCAGAATCCACGGACTCCCATGTGAACGAAATCGGCGAACAAAGTGCCCCACCACTTTCGCGTGTCTTCGCGGGTGAAATCCGGGAAAACGCTCTCTCCCGGCCAAACCGGGCCAACATAGACCGAACCATCGGGATTCTTGACGAACTCGTCCTTGGCCATGCCTTCGTCGTACGGTTTATAGCCAGGCTCTTTCTTGATGTGCAGGTCGGTGATAAGGATGGTCTTAAAGCCATCCTTCGCCAAGTCCTGGATCATGCTCTCGAAATGCGGGTAGGCGTCGCGATTGATCGTGAATGGTCTATGGTCCTTTTGATAATCAATGTCCAGCCAAATCGCATCGGCTGGAATCTTGCGTTTACGAAATTCCTGCGCGATTTCGCGCACCCGAGTCTCGGGGAAGTAACTCCAACGGCTTTGCTGGTATCCCAGCATAAAGAGGGGCGGCACCGGCGTGCGTCCCGTCAATTGCGTGTATTCTCCAACCACGGCTTTTGGGTCCGGACCGTAAAAAAAGTAGTAATCGAGTTCGCCGCCCTCAGCGCCGAAAGATAGGGCGTCGCGTTTTTCTTTCCCAAAGTCGAAACTCGACCAGTATGTGTTGTCAAGAAATAGGCCGTAGGCGGAAGCGCCCGACATTCCGATGAAAAATGGAATCGTTTTGTACAGAGGATCGGTGCCGCGGTCGAAGCCTCCCCAATCCGTGTTCCACTGTGTGTACGCCTGGCCGCGGTGGTCGAGCACTCCGGCTTTGTCGCCGAGGCCGAAGTAGTGTTCACTGGCAGGCATCGATTTCCATACCCTGAATTCGTCGCCCTTCCACGCTGCCGCGTAGCCAGGATGGTCCTGCAAAATAACCTTTCCGGAGGCCTCTTCAAAGACGATGCGCATCGGGGACTTTATTATTCGTACATTGAACTTGCCTGCATTCAGCAGGACTGCGCTATCCGTGTCCGTAACCCGGGCGCGGGGAGCCACGAAACCCGCATCCGAAATCACCGCAAACGATATTTTCTCGGGAAAGCTGCCGCTCTTTGAATAGCGGACGCGAATGACGGAATCGCTCAACGCCGAAACTCGCACAGCAACCTGGCCCGCGTGCAGTTCTATTCCGTTTGGGAATGGCTGAACCGCGCTGACGGCGCCGACGTTTTCCCAGCCAAAACACCTGGCAACACAGAAGACGCGCAGCAAAACGAGGAGCAGCATTGAACGTTGAATCAGTTTCATTCGGATCGTCCCATTCCCTTCCGGATTACGGATTCCCTGTGGGATCGGCGCCGACGGTTTCAACGCGAGCAGCACCGGCGTTCTGAATGCGCCAATTGCGGGAGACATAAAAGAGTGCGAATAGGTAACCAAACAATCCCATGCCGTAGGACAATTGCAAGCCGATGGAATCCGCCAGTTTGCCTTGCAGTACCGGGACAATCGCGCAACCCAGGAATCCGAGCGTGAGGATTCCCGAAGCCTGCCCGGTGAGATCGCCCATATTTTCAATCGCCATGGAATACAGTGTCGGAAAGAAAATCGAAACGAAAAAACCGAGGGCGACGACGGCAACAACAGCGATCGTGCCCGTCGTATACATGACGAGCAACAAGCACAGGATTGCGACTATGAGATGGAACGTCATGTGCACGGCCGGCCGCAGATATTTTTGGATCCACGCCGCCATCATTCTGCCGAGCGCGAACACGGCAAAGTAAATCGTGAACAGACGTTCCGACTGGTGGGCGGACAATCCCGCCACGGCCGGATCCTCCAGGTAGTTGCGGAAAAATCCGAAGAGGCAGGCTTCGGTGCCGAGCACGAGGAAGATGGCCACGAATCCAAGCAAGATTCTGGGGTTCCACACCGATGCCGGGGAGAATGCTGCCGCAGCGGAAGCTTCACGAAGGCTTTCCCGGATGTTCACATCATCGACCAACAGTGTTACGACGGCGAGAACCACGAGTCCGAGTCCGAAGGTGATGAATATGCCTTGCATGTAGGGCAGCTTCGCCTGAACTGAAATTATGGCGGCGGGAATGATGACAGTTAGTGTGGCGGGCGCGATGATCTGAGCTAGGGCTCCCAAAGCGTTGCCGAAATTCAGGCGGCTCGATGAACGTTGGGGCGGTCCGAGGGCGCCGATCAAAGGGTTGCCGGCAACGATTTGAATGGTGAAGCCGCTGCCAATCACCACGAAGGCCGCAAGCACCAAGCGGTAGTGCCCCATCCGCAAACCGGGCACCAGGAGAAGCGTGCCCGCTCCGAAAAGTGTTATGGCAATGGTCATACAGTTTTTGTATCCGACGCGCAGGACCTTCGCGCCGACAAGAACAGCCAGCAAGAAGGCGATGTTCTTAGCGAACATGATGTACATCTGCTGCTGATAATTGAGGTGAAAATATTCTTTCATCTCGGGGAGAAACACGCTCTCGAAACACTGTGTCAACCCGCAGAAAAAGTACGTGAAATAGACGAGATATAACAAGACGTTCGTGGACCGTGTTCCAGTTGGCATGAGCGGCTCGTACACGGTTGATTTGACCACCGATTTCATGGGTTGGGCTGGTTGGATGAGACCGGTGGCGGCGCATGAAAGGGTTCGTTCCCGCTGATGATGGCGCGACTGCCAATTTCGTTTTCAACTTTTACGCCGTAGTAACCGTTGTTGCCGCGGATGATAGCGCTCTCGGTGCCTGGCGACAAATGAATGCTGGGAGACTGAAAGCGGCCTTCCGCATTGGGTTCGGCATGTCCGGGCACGAGTTGTTTTGCGACCGCGCCGAAGGTGCTGTTCTGAACTTGAACTTTGCCACCTTCCACCAGAATCGCTGCCTCGGACGTCGGGTTATCGTTCGAGAAATAGCAGTCGGAGAAGGAAGTGAAGCCCGCGCCGCGCAAAACAACGTTGTGCTTGACCGGGCCCCAGAAGCCGCTATTCACGAAGCGCACGTTGCCACGCGCTTCTTTGTCGACCACAACCTCGACGCTGACTCCGGCCAGATGACTGTTGAATTCGCCGTTGGTGATCAGCAGTCCCATGTGCTGGATCGCCTCCACCAGAACTGCATTCTCCGTCGCATCCGCCCCGATGCCTGAGAACTGGCCATTGGCGGCGCCATTGGCGGTTTCGATGAAACGATAGCCAACCTTGGCTGGGAAGACAAAAGTGTTGGTCACATACTCCCAATCGGTTCGCCCAAAGATAAAAGCTTCCAGATTGTGTTGCATGTAGGCGAAGACTCTATCGAAATCTCCGTGGAAAGCCCTGCCGCCCCAGAAATGGCAGTGAAACTGAACGTTCTCGATGCGACCGATGTCGCCGGTCCAGTCAACCATGATGCCGCGTCTGAGGACGCAGCCGTGAACACTTAGGAGTCGATGGCGTCCATTTTCTGTGGGGCCTGCCCGAATTCCGTTATAGCTGTTGATCAGAGTTACGTCGGCGACCGTGACGTCGAATGCGACTTCTTTCGGATGCGAGGGATTGCCGCGAATCCGAATCGTCCAGGGATAGGGTTGGATGTCGTCCACGTTCTGCTCGGGATAGTAGATGGTGACTCCGGTCAGCGAGGTAGAGGTCCTCATTTCGATGAAGCCGGGGGCGCCTTCGTTGTCGTTATTTCGGCCCTCGGTCGGCATCAGGATCGATCCAGTCTGCGGCTCCCATGATTGTGGCACTTCATTCAGGCCTTTCAGGTGGACACCCATCTTTATTTCCAAGTTGCCTTTGCACAGGAAGCGTCCGATGGGGATCAACACGATTCCGCCTTTGACGCTGGCGGCGTCAATCGCATTCTGAATGGCCGAAGTCGAATCCGTGAGGCCGTCGCCGACTGCTCCGTAGTCGAGGATGTCGTAGATGCCGTCGGCAGAGTTTGAAATCGGCGCTCCTGCCCGGGCGAAAGAGAAACTCGGGCAAAACATGAACAGCAAATTGGCAATACTCGCCAGAGCTAGACAGTAACGGTTTGGGCTTCTGAATGACATATCGGTTCCCAAGCAGCTTCGGCTACTCACGATGCTCGCAAGACCAGCATTCGATCTCCGGGACTTCCCGTATCGATCGTTTCTTCGCTTCTTCTTTTGTTCTCATCGAAGTGACGTTGCCAAAGCAGTTTCCCGTTTTCCGGGCTGAAACACCGCATCGTGACCTCGCCTGACAAAAAACCTAAATTCAGTTGGATGGAGCCGCCTTCCGGAGAATAAATCATCGCCAGATCACGCTCTTCAGAACAAGCCGCCGAAGTAAATCGTGCTGGAGACTCCGAACCGGGTTGAAAGCGCAGCAATTCTGGACAAGGACAAAGGCGCCACCAATCCACCGAAGTAAAGATCGACTTCAAATGTTTCATGCAATGGCTGCCGGGCAAGTTGATCGCTTCAAACCACGGTTTCGCGATTCCGGAATGGGGATGACTGAGCGGAGGTTCAGCCATCGTCTCCCAACTCCACACGCCGTGGGCTCCATAGGTGACGCCGGCGGGCCGTGCGGCGAGCAGACTCCAGTAGCTCGCCCTCCGCACATCGTAAGCATTGATGCGCTCACCCGACGTCATCGAGATGTGGTCTTCGTAACAGGGCTCGAGATTGATGTGTGGACATGCGGGCTCGGTCTGCCAATCGATGCTCAGAGGTCCGGCGTTGATCCACCGAAAAGTGTCGTCGTCGGTACCGTGGGCGCTCTGATAACCGTTGAAATGAAACCAGGGCTCCCGGCGGAATTCCGGAGCGACCCACACCTTGGCGGCGGGATGAATGGTCGTGGAGCGGTTCGTGAGGCGCAGAGCGGAGCGTCCGATTCGGCGCCAGCGCTCGGCTTCGTCGCCGGTATAAATTCCATCACCGGCCAAGATCCAAATCGCCTGATGGGCTCCATAACGGCTAACGAGGTAACGGAGTAAAACGATCAGCTGCTCATCAGAAAGGCTATTACCGGGATTGAGATGGACGCTGTCCGGATTCCACGCGGCAGCCCAGGCTAGAACCGGTGCCGCAATCATGCCAAATTCGTTGATCATGTCCACGCGACGGTCAAGTCGCCTGAAGAAGGCCGGTTCAATTCGAATCATCCCCTGGCCCAGATAGGCGGGTCGTCCGGTCGCATCGCCCGTGGCACCGATCCATGGTAGCGCAACAAACTGGATGACATTAAAGCCCTTCTGTGCCCGGTCTGAGAGATAGGCCGCCCAGTCAGATTCAGCCGAAAGCAGGGGACCGTTCCAAGCGGTGTCCCCGAGCCAGAAAAACGGCTGGCTGTTGCTGTGCATCAGGTAACGGCGCGTTGGAGAAACCTGGATCGGCCCATGGTGCAGAGGCGATTTGAGTGCGGGAAGTTCGCTGCATTCGAACTCGCCTGTCCGGTTGTGCAGTCCAGAATCGTCGGAGTGGCAACAACGAGAGCGCCAAGTCCAACGACCGGCGAGGTCCGGGGAGAATCTTGCGCGCCAAGTCCTCCCGCCGTCCCAAAATCCTTCGACGGTCCTCGTTTGGCCATGCGATTCGAACTCGATCGTGAGTTCAGCGTCTTGCACCGGGTTCGAATAATCGAGAGCGCATTCGAAACTGGTCTGGTAACGAGCATGCACACCGACGGTAATCACCAGAGCGATGTTAGCGAGTGAATTTCCGCACGACTATGACAAAGTGACCAGCTTTTCTCAGGTATTGCGCTTCGATATGGCAGGTCCCGATCGTTTGTATTCGGCGCGTGCGACTCCAATCATCTCAATCGATGATGGCCTGATAGGCGAGATCGTGCGTTTGATGATCCAGTGTTAGATCGCCTGCAGGGTGAAGCTGTCCCATGAAGATGACAATCATCTGCTCCTTGGTATCCACGGAAAAGGCGGTATAGAAGAATCCTGCCCAGTTAAATTCTCCAGGAGTTCCGATTTCCGCAGGCGGGTTTTTCACGCCATCGATGCCGAACCCGAGGCCGAACGCATTGTCGGGGGCAATTTTTCCCAGCTGATCGTGGGTCATGAGTTCGACCGATTTGCGGCTCAGGAGGCGGACGTTGCCGAGCTTTCCGCCCTCGAGCATCATCTCGCAAAAGCGCGCATAGTCCATGGCGGTGGAGGTGAGGCCGGCGCCGCCAGAGAAGAGTTTCCTGGCTCCCCGGTAGGGATAGTCTGCGGAGTAGGTGAAAGATCCCTCGGTAATCGGCGTGTCTGGAAATCGATTCAGGCCTTTGTCCGGATAGTAGGTGTAGGCAGTGGCCAATCGATCGAGTTTGTTGTCCGGCGGGAAGAACGACGTGTCCTTCATGCCGAGCGGTTCGAAAATCTGGGTGCGCAGGAATTCGTCAAAGGGCTTGCCGGAGACAACTTCGACGAGGCGGCCGAGAACGTCGACGCTCAGGCCGTATTCCCAGCGATCGCCGGGATTAAAAAGGAGAGGCAGTTTGGCCAGACGTTCGACGCTGTCGCCAATGGTGCCGTCGTAGGGGAGCATGCCATGGGCGACATGTGCGTCCTTATACAGGGGGCCCAGGTCGTCATTCCACTGGTAGGTGATGCCCGAGGTGTGGCGCAAGAGGTCGCGGATGGTGATTTCGCGCGAAGCGGGAATGGTGTACGGGGTGCCGGTGGCGGGTTTAACCAGAATCTTCGGATTCCTGAACTCGGGAAGATACTTTGAGACGGGATCCTCCAGCCGGAACCGGCCCTGTTCGTAAAGCATCATAACGGCGACGCTGGTGATGGGTTTGCTCATGGAGCAGATGCGGAAAATCGCATCGGGCCGCATGGGCTTGCCGGCCTCGCGGTCCTGCATCCCTTGGGCTTTGAACCATGCGACGTGGCCGTGACGAACGACCAGGGTGACGGCACCGGCAAGGCGCTGGTCATCAATTTCCTTCTGGACGGTTGTGCTGATGCGATCGAGACGCTCGGCGGAAAGGCCGACGGTTTCGGGCTTGGCGGTGGGAAGATCCTGGGACGCAGCGACGATTACCAGAATCAAGGTGCAGAAAATTAACGACAGGTTGATTCTTCGCATAAAGGGCTGAAACATGGGGCGGAACACCTCCTAAGCGCCTTGGAACGGGCGAGTTCTGAACTGTCACTTCTTCCCATCGGTGCAGAACGACTGGCAGATTGCGTGGGCCAGGTAGCCGGCTGCGGTGGCGAAGGCTCGACCATCATAATCCGCGACGGCGGAGGCAGGGTCCACGCCTTCGGTGAAGATACCGCCATCCCATGAGCTCCCGCGCAGCACCTTGAGAGCTTGTTCGCGTCCAAGCTT
>Ga0181537_10004518_pt1 | contig 11546 bp, 9 predicted proteins | sample PEATcosm2014_Bin_39_FD_119765 | JGI IMG/M metagenome (GOLD analysis project Ga0181537, IMG submission 119765) | Peatland microbial communities from MTU Mesocosm Facility, Houghton, MI, USA - PEATcosm2014_Bin23_10_metaG | ecosystem: Environmental > Terrestrial > Soil > Wetlands > Peat | place... | reverse complement strand
TTTTATCGGCCGTGCCCGTACAATGGCTCTGGCGATTCTCCGCGACCTCCTCTCCTCACCGAATTCGTAAATCAGGTCAGCGAGATTGCTCTCGTCGAACTGGTTTACCACTTGATCGGCGGTGAGCTCGGCATCAGGATTCATCCTCATGTCCAGCTTTCCATCCGCCTGAAAACTAAATCCTCGGCTGGCATCGTCAAACTGCATGGAACTCACTCCAAGATCGGCGAGTACACCGTCCGCACTGCCGGGGGCCACACGTTCCGCCAACTCGGCGTAGGACGCATGGTGCAGCACAATCTCGGGCCAGTCCTGCTGACGTCCCTCAGGGGCCGTCAAACGTTTGCGTGCCATCTCCAGCGCGACGGTGTCCTTATCGAAGCCGATCAGCCTTCCCTCGGAGCCCAGTAACGCAGCGATTACCGAACTATGTCCGGCTAATCCGAGAGTGGCATCGATATAAGTTCCCCCGCGCTTTACAGCCAGGAAGTCGATTGCCTCTTTTAAAAGAACAGGTGAATGGCTAAATCTCCCGCCATGCGCGCCCGTCAGAGCGCTTTCACTGCCTTCAGACTCGGAATCAACCACCTAAATTCCCAGCCTCGACAACTCGTCAAAATCTTCTGCCGTCGGCAAATTCGACTCGACCGACTTGGTGAATTCCGCATCCAGCTGAATCTCTAAACGGTTCATCTTTCCAATGACCGCAACTTCGCCCTTCAGCCCAAACTTATTGCGGTGCTTTTCAGGGATCGTCAGCCGTCCCTGTCCGTCCATCTCAAGTGATTGCCCATACAAGCTCGTGACGTTCAGAAGCTTTTCCACCGCCCGGTTCGACATCGGCTGACTTAAAAGCTTCTGCTCCACCGCTTCCCACTCCTTGAGGGGATACAACTCGACAACTGCGCCATTCCTGCTGGTAAGGTAGAATTGCGCGTCATAGCTGCGGTCGATTTCACGCTTGAAATCGGCAGGCATCTTCAATCGACCCTTTTCATCCAGTCGAGTTGTGAAGGTGCCGCGAAACATATAAAAGCCCTCTCTTGGGCTAAGCTCTCAGGCTGACTTGGTCAGCAAGGAGGAAAATGGACCGCTGGAATTCTGGATTGCCCTGAATGCTTACCACAACAGGCCATTTCGATCCATTTCAGTCTTATCCAGTCCACTTTCCTTGTCAAGGAATAAATGCATAATTCCGTGGTTTCCTGAAATTTTTTTCTGCGAAATTACACGCCGGAATCAAAGTAGACACGAGGACGCAAAATAGTCCCGCGGCAAGAGGCAACCGATGGCGCACTTTGAGGCTGAGCAATGGCTCCCTGTGCCACTTCCCCAGGTCTTCGCCTTGTTCTCAGACCCCACAAATCTTCCGCGCATCATGCCTGCAGCCATGCAGGTTCGCATAGAGTCGAGCAGGCTGGTGGCTCCCCCGTCAGGCAGCGGCGAAATCTTTCAGGCTTTGCAATTGAATAAGGTTGCAGGAGCAGGATCGGAATTCGTTTTCTCTTTCCGTCCGCTTCCCTACTTCTTCTTAAGGATGGAATGGCACGCCCGGATCGAGGAATGGGAGCCGGGGAATTACTTTTCGGACACGCAGCTTTCCGGACCGATGCACCGTTGGAGCCACCGCCACGAATTCCGCGCCGAGCGCCGCGAGGGCCGCGATGGCACGTTGATCCGCGACCTGATCGACTTCGAGGTTGGCTATGGCTGGGCGGGCAGACTGCTGGAACGCATCTTCGTGCTGCCTTCCATGCGCAAGAGCTTTACGCATCGGCAGCAGCAGGTAGAGCAGTCGCTGCGTTCAGTGTAGAAACGGAGCCTTTCCGTTTTCGAAAGCTCGCGCGCTTATATCCTTCTCCCGGATCATGCTGTCAATCGTGCGCGCACGGTTCTGGCCAAACGCTGGCGGCGAACTTCTTTCGACCACAGCGATAGGGCGCGGCGGCTCCACGGCTGGCCTCTGCTCCAGTTCCCGGCGGTCCGCATCATGCGGCGAAATGATCCACGAGCCGGCGCGTTTGCCGGATAGAAAGCGATCCAGCCAGCAGCAGAACCACGCCAAGCCTAGTCCTGCCGACGCCAGCGACATCAGCAGCGCGCTCTTCAAATGATGCAGCGTCTTCCCTGCGTGGACAAACGTCAACTGCCAGCCAATCACGGTTCGGGAATAAACGGGGCCAGAATTCATGGCGTCCCCTCCTGTGCCTCTGTCACGAATATCGGCGCAGCAAGCGGGGGACTTTACGCGGCGGGATTGCCTTCCAATGCGTCCAGCGCAGCAGGGCGCTGCTCTTGAATGTCGCTGTAGCCCTTGGGATCGAAGACTTCCGTATAGTAGCGATGCGCGCGCTCCCAAGCTTGATCGTCCGGCTGAGCGCCGAATGTCTGAATATAGAGTGGCGATCCGGGGAATGGGAACATAGGCACGGGCTCACTCACCCACACGCCTTCGGCCTTCATGCGCTCCTGCCAGCGGCGAATCTCGCCGCGCTCGTCGTGCTCGGTAAGAATCAGGTTGGCCTGCACCCATGGAATCCGCTGCCGTGCATAGATCAGTAGTTCGCTGATGCGCTCGGTACTCATGCGGCAATTCTTGTTGAGTTCGTCGCGTCCGGCATCTGTAATGGATTCAATGCCGCACTCAATGGAGATGGTGTTGGCGCGCCCCAGCAGGTCGAGCTTGGATTCGTCCCACAGATCGATGCGTGTCTGGAAGCCGATGCGGACATCACGTTTCGCGATCTCTTCCAGCAAGCGAAGCACATTCTTTCCCACGCCAAATATCTCGTCGATGAAGTACACGTAGTCCACGCCGCGAGCGATCAGGCGGTCGATCTCCAGCAGCACTTCATCCACATTGCGCTCGCGGAACTTGTTGCGGAAAAGCTGCTTGTTGCAGAAGGTGCAGTTCCAAGGACAGCCGCGCGCAAACTCCACTTCTGCGCCGCGTCCTGTGCCCTGGTTGAAGACATGATGTCGATGCCAGTGCCGTTCCACGTTGTACTCGGAGTAGTCCAGCGCGCGCAGGGTGTTCATCTCCACCACGGCAAGCCCCTGGCTGTAGTGCTCGCGCCCATGGCGGTCGCGGAAGCAGACGCCGTCGATCATCTCCCAGGGCTCTGAGGCCAACGCGGCAAGTGCGTCTTCACTCTCGCCCTTGATAACGATTTCCGCGCCAGTCTTGCGCATGGCTGCCCGCGGAGTAGCCGAGCTGTGCGGACCAATCAGCACTTTCGTCGCGCGCCCGCCTATCCCGGCAAACCACTCGCGTGGAACCCGCAGCTCCGGTGGCGGACAGCGCCAGAAAAGATAGGAGGGCGCCGAGGGAATCACCAGAAAATCGGGATTGAACGCCGCCACCTGCTCACGCACTGCACCCAGCGCAAGATCATCGGTCTGCGCATCGATCACCAGCGCAGCGTTTCCTCTATCGCGAATTTTCTGCGCCGCAAACAACAATTCCAGCGGAGTGTGCGGGTCGCGGCAGCCAAAGTACGTGGAGCCCGCAAAGTCCCAGTTGGGATTGACCAGCGCGTACCGCTTTGCGCCCCCATGCGCGTGCTCCACTAAGCGGTCCTCCGCGCCTGAGTCAGAATGGCGGACGTCAGGAGTTCGGCGCGAGTGGGCGCAAACAACTCGCGGTTATTGCGATACCAGCGGTGAATACCCTTCAGGATGCCGTCCAGATTCACCTGCGGCTGCCAGCCCGTCTGCTGCGAAAACTTGTCGTGGTTGCTGACGTAGATGAGCTGGTCGCCCGCACGCGCATCGGCCCAGTCATAGTCCGCGCGGGCACCGGTCAAATCCGCAATGTGGTCCATCAGTTCCAGCAGCGAGACGGTGTTTTCCTGGCCGCCGCCGATGTTGTAGATCTGCCCTGCGGTGCGCTCGCGATTCTCATAAGCGGCTTCAAAAGCTCTCAGCAGGTCCTCCACATAGAGAACGTCGCGCACCTGGCGGCCATCGCCGTAAATCGTCAGCGGCTTGCCTTCCAACGCCGAGTATAGGAAGTGCGCCACCCATCCCTGGTCTTCACTGCCAAACTGCCGGGGCCCCGCGATGCAGGACATACGGAAAACCACCGAGCGCAGTCCGTAGATGCGGGCGTAATCACGCACGTACTGGTCCGCCGCTCCCTTCGAGCACCCGTAAGGCGAGTGGAAATCCAGCGGCTGCGATTCATCCGTACCTTTGCTATCCGGCGAAACGTAGCGCTTATCCTCGGCGATAACCTGGTCGTCGGCGGAGCTGCCGTAAACCTTGTTGGTGGAAGTGAAAAGCAGGTAGGGATTCTGCCCGTGCTGCCGCGCCGCCTCCAGAATATTGAACGTTCCGCCGAGGTTCACCTCGAAGTCCAGTCGCGGCTCCACAAGTGAGGTGGTCACCGCAACCTGCGCGGCAAAATTATAGATTTCAGTGGCGTACCGCAGCACGCGGCTCACCATGGAAGCATCGCGTACGTCGCCTACTGTGATTTGAAGCCTGCCGGTTTTACCGGCTATCCTCTGCAGATACTCAAGATTATGCCGTGCACCCTGGCGTGAGAGATTGTCAAAAACGTGTATTTTGGCGTCCGTAGTCTTCAAAAGCCGTTCAGTCCAGTTGGAGCCGATAAACCCAGCTCCCCCAAATATGACGATGGACCGGAACTCTGGCCGTGTCGATCCCATTCCTTAGTCCCCTGAGCGCGCTCGCCGAGCCAGCTTTCATTCTCCGCTTGGACACGCTTCTTTCATACGGTCTGGGAAAGTAGATGCGGTCCGTCGTATATACGTTGACTCAGATGCACATTTAGGTCGCAGCTACCAGAATCGCTTATACTTATAACAATCTCCCGCGAGCCTCTTAAGCCTTCTGGACTAAGCGCATCGCATTCAGGATAAGACATCTATGTCCGCAGGTGCGGCAGCAGCCATGGTGACCGTTGACGACGTAAGAAAGGCTTATTCCCGCATCCGCGAGTCGCTTTTCCTCTCGCCGTGTTCGCATTCAGAAACATTTTCCGAGCTCTCAGGCAACCAGGTGTTCCTCAAGCTTGAGAACCTGCAAATGACCGGTGCCTACAAGGAGCGTGGCGCGCTGAACAAGATTCTCGAGCTCACGATCGAAGAGCAGCAGCGCGGCCTGATTGCGGCTTCAGCGGGCAACCACGCACAGGCCGTCTCCTACCACGCCACCAAGCGCGGAATCGCAGCCCAGATCGTAATGCCTCTGGCCACGCCATTGAATAAGGTGATGGCCACCCGTCGTTTCGGCGGAGAGGTCGTTCTCTTTGGAGCCAACTATGACGAAGCCTGCGACGAAGCCAAGCGCCGCTCCAAGGAACTAGGCCTTACCTTTATCCACGCCTTTGATGACGATGCGGTCATCGCCGGTCAGGGCACCCTCGGTCTTGAGATGCTGAGCCAGACTCCCGACGTGGACGTAGTGGTTACCGCCATCGGTGGCGGAGGTCTCATCAGCGGCATGGCCTGCGCCCTGAAAGAAATCAATCCCCGCATTCGCGTCATCGGCGTACAGACCTCGCGCCTGCCTTCGATGAAGGCTGCCGTGGAAGCCGGACACCTTGTCACCTTGCCCGTTGCCTCCACCTTGGCCGATGGTATCGCCGTGCGCACCGCCGGAGAGCGCACCCTGCCCATGGTCCGCAAGTACGTGGATGAAATCGTAACCGTGGAAGAGGAAGAAATTGCCAGCGCGATTCTGCTCCTGCTGGAGCGCGAGAAGACCGTGGCAGAAGGCGCGGGAGCCGCAGCCGTGGCCGCCATCCTGCACGACAAGATTCACTGCACAGGTAAGCGCGTCGCCGCCGTCATCAGCGGAGGCAATATCGACGTAGGCATTCTTTCGCGCATCATCGAGCGCGGCCTCGCCAAGGACGGACGCCTGATCCGCCTGCGCATCCACCTGCCGGATTACCCCGGCGCACTGCACGTCCTCACCGGAGTCCTGGCCGAGCACCGCGCCAACATCGTGGAGACCGCATACGACCGCAAGTTCGGTGTCGATCTGGGCTATTCCGCCATCGACCTGACCATGGAAACGCGCGGGAACGAGCACGTCGCCAATCTGCTCACCGCCCTCGCCGCCGCAGGCTACCAGTTCGAGCGCATTCAGTAGACATGACGGTGCCCTACCCTTAACCGCGTTTTGTGCGGTTAGGGTGGGGTAGTTGGTTGTTGCCTCCAGCTGGACTGGGATGGCACACGGTTTACTATCTGTCCCTCCCCTTCGCTACCCAACTCCACCGCCTGAGGTCTAAACTGGTTGGCGGCCAAAAGACATTTCAGTCACGGAGCTCTATGAAACTCGCAACGAAATTCTTCGCTCTCGCATTCTGCCTCACCACCTTCTTCCTCTCCGCCTCGTCGGCCCAACAGGCCGCTGCGGAGCACGGCATTGCCGTGAGCCACATGGATCGCGCGGTCAATCCCGGCGACGACTTCTACCAGTACGCCAACGGTGAGTGGCTGAAGAAAACCGAGCTTCCCGCCGACCGCGGCTCCATCGGAGTCTTCAGCGTTCTGGATGACACGGCGAGCAAACGCACCGCCGGAATCATCGAAGAAGCGGCAAAGTCCAATGCCAAGCCGGGCACGAACGCGCAGAAGATCGCCGACCTATACAACTCCTACATGGACGAGAAGGCCATCGAAGCCGCGGGCATCACGCCCCTGCAGGCTCAGCTCGACGCCATCCGCCTGATCAAGAACAAGCGCCAGCTCGCGCACGCCCTCGGCGGCTCGCTGCGCAACGATGTGGACGCCTTGAACAACACCAACTTCCACACCGCGAACCTCTTTGGACTCTGGGTCGCGCCCGGCTTCCATGACTCCGCCCATTACACGGCCTATCTGCTGCAGGGCGGCCTTGTGCTGCCAGACCGCGAGTATTACATCGCCAAGAGCGAGCACATGGTCACGCTCCGCGCCAAGTACCAGGCACACGTAGCCGCCATCCTCAAGCTCGCCGGATTCACGGACTCCGAAGCGCGCGCCAAAGCGATCGTCGAGCTCGAGCACGCCATCGCCGAGAAGCACATCAGCCTCGCAGAAAACGATGACATCCACAAGGCTGATAACACATGGAAAGCCGCTGACTTCGCAGCCAAGGCTCCGGGCCTCGATTGGCATGAGTTCTTCCACGCCGCCGGACTCGGCAAACAGGCACGCTTCATCGTCTGGCAGCCCACGGCCTTCGCGGGCGAATCCGCCCTGGTCGCCTCCACTCCGCTGGACACCTGGAAAGATTGGCTCGCCTTCCATCTCATCGAGCAATACTCAGGCGTGCTGCCCAAAGCCTTTGCCGACGAGCGCTTCGCCTTCTACGGCCAGACGCTCTCCGGCACGCCGCAGCAGCGTCCCCGCTGGCAGCGCGGCGTAAGGGTTGTCAACGGAGTCCTCGGCGATGCCGTCGGCCAGATTTACGCCGAGCGTTACTTCTCGCCGGAAGCCAAGGCGCGCGCGCAGGCCATGGTCGCCAACATCATCGAAGCCTTCCGCAAGCGCATTGACGGCCTCACATGGATGGACACGGCCACCAAGACCGAGGCCAAGGCCAAACTCGCTACGCTCGATGTCGGTATCGGCTATCCGGAAACATGGCGCAGCTACGCGGCACTGGAGATCAAGCCCGGGGACATTGTCGGCAACCTCTCGCGCGCCAGCCTCGCCGAGTATCATCGCGACGTGAATCGTCTCGGCGGTCCGGTCGATAAGAAGGAATGGACCATGGAGCCGCAGACGGTGAATGCCGTCAATCTGCCACTGCAAAACGCGCTCAGCTTCCCGGCGGCCATACTCCAGCCTCCGTTTTTTGACGCCGACGCACCCGCCGCCACCAACTACGGCGCCATCGGCTCCATCATCGGACACGAGATCAGCCACACCTTTGACACCGAAGGCAGCACTTTCGACTCCACCGGAGCCCTGCGCAACTGGTGGACCAAAGAAGACCTCGCGCATTTCGGCATCGCCACCAAAAAGCTGGCCGCGCAGTATGACACCTACAAACCTTTCCCAGACATTTCGGTGAACGGCGAGCAGACGCTGGCGGAAAATATTGCCGACGTGGCCGGAGTCTCAGCCGCCTACGATGGCTATCGCGCTTCGCTCGGCGGCCAAACGCCACCCGTGCAGGACGGCTTCTCCGGTGACCAGCAATTCTTCATCGCCTTCGGTCAGAACTGGGCCTCCAAGACGCGTGAAGCCTCGCTGCGTGCCCAGGTGCTCACCGATGGCCACTCTCCCGCTCAGTACCGTGCCGCAACCGTGCGCAATGTTGATGCATGGTACGCGGCTTTCGACGTCGAATCCGGACGAAAACTTTACCTTGCTCCACCAGACCGCGTTCGCATCTGGTAGCAGATAAGATCAATACGAGTGCCCCTCCTGCAACTCTGGAGGGGCATTCGTATTTCTGCACATAGCTCCGTGACCCCTGTCACTTTTGGGTCCATAATTCACGAGTACACTTCACTCGTCGTTCTTTGGCGCGCGGATTCCCCCAATCATTACTCCTCGTCGGCAACCAACGGGTTATGGGGCCCATGATGCGCCTGATTCCAAGTAAGAGCACGAGCTCGAAGTTCGGATTCTTGCACTATCGCTATCTGTGGGCATTCTGTTCTGTCGCCCTCTGTACGTCCGTCGCCATCCCATTTCGCCCCATCGGTAGCGGGGTGTTCCTCTTCTTTCTTCCGTCCGTGTTCTTCTCGCTCTGGATTGGCGGCTTTCGCTGCGCGTTTTTTTCCTCCGTGATTTCGGCACTTGCCATTGATTTCTTCCTGATCCCCCCGCTCTACAGACTCACCCTGAATGCCACGGACGTAGCGAAGGAATTCTTCTTTCTCGCGATCATGTCGGTGACGGCTTGGCTCTTTGAGCGCATGCGCCTAACCTCGGAACGCGATCTTCGCCTGAAGCAGAGGCTGCTTGATTCTGCGGAGTCCATCCTGATCACGGATATGCAGCACAAGCTCATCTACTGGAGCGACGGCGCCCAGCGCCTGTACGGCTGGACCTCCGGGGAGGTTCTCGGCAAAGATCCGTATCCCCTCCTGCAAACTCAATACCCGGAGCCGCGTGCGAGCATCGATCTCAAACTCAAGCAGGATGGGTACTGGCATGGCCAACTCAACCGCGTATGTAAGGATGGCAGCAGCGTCGTAACCAATTCATCATGGGCGGTCGACGAAGAGTCCGGATACATCCTCCAAACTTGCCTTGACATGACCGCGCAGGTCCGCGCTGAAGTCAAACTCCGGCGCGCCAACCGCGCTCTGAACGCTCACAGCAGGGTCGATCATGCTCTCCTCCACACTTCCAATGAGGAAGAACTCCTGCATCAGGCGGTAGAGATCATCGTGCAGGAGGGTGGCTACTCTCTGGCCTGGATCGGCATTCCCGAGAACGACCCGGAGCACAACATTCGGATTGCCGCAAGGGCCGGGGTGGCGTCTTCGTGCCTGGAGATGGCGCACATTACATGGAAGGATGAACCCTTCGGACGCGGCCCCATCGGCACAGCTCTGCGCGAAGCACGCCCCGTAGTCATCCAGGATTACCTGTCTTCCCCGGCGAGCGCGGCTTGGAGAGAGCTCGTGGAGGCTCACAATCTGGGATCGGTAGTGAGTCTGCCGATGGTCGTGCAGGACAAGATGGTTGCGGTTCTCTCGGTTTATGCAACTGAGAAAGATGCCTTCGAGCATGAAGAGTTCCGGTCGATCTCGGAGCTGGCCAGTGAACTAGCCCTTGGCATTCACAACCTTCGCCTCAAGGTCCAGGCCGAGGAGAATCAAAAGGCAAAACTGGTTCTGGAGGAACAGTTCCGCCAGGCTCAAAAGATGGAGGCTGTGGGCAGACTGGCTGGCGGAATCGCGCATGACTTTAACAATCTGCTGATGATCATCATGGCCCAGACGGAACTGTTAAGCCTGCATCTGGACGAGACCGACCTGCCCAAGGCAGAAAGTATCATGCGCTCCGCCGGCAAGGCGGCGGACCTGACCAGCCAGTTGTTAGCCTTCAGCCGCAAGCAGATCGTTCAACCAAAGCTCCTGTCCCTCAATCCGATTGTCACTGAGCTGTCCAAGATGGCTGAGCGATTGGTGGGCGAAGACGTGCAGATCTCTCTTGCACTCGAACCTCAGCTTTGGTCCATAAAGGCAGACCGCTCGCAACTCGAGCAGGTCATCATGAACCTCATCGTGAACGCACGTGACGCCATGCCGCAGGGCGGCAAGATCACACTGGAAACCAGCAACGCGAACCTCTTCAACGAATACATTGAGACTCATCCACTGGTGACCGCGGGCAGATACGTGATGCTGGCAGTCACCGACACTGGAATCGGTATGGACGAGGTCACCAAGGCCCATATGTTCGAACCCTTTTTCACCACCAAAGAGCCTGGCAAGGGAACTGGATTGGGCCTTTCCCTGGTGTACGGCATCGTTAAACAGACCAATGGCTTTGTCTGGTGCTATAGCGAACTTGGCCAAGGGACCTGCTTCAAGATTTATCTTCCTGTTCTCGAAGTGCCCTGCGGTGTGCCCGCCGAAAAGATCATGGAGAACTCAAGCCCTGCCCTCGAGCACGCAACCATCCTGCTGGTGGAGGATGATGCCTCACTGCGCGAGGTCATCGCCGAATTCCTGCGCTCCGGCGGTCATACCGTGATCGCAGCACAATCGCACGAAGAAGCCATGGCGCTTGCAACTGAGAACGGCGGCACTATTGATCTTCTGCTTACTGACGTGGTGCTGCGCGGACGCAGTGGAAAGCAACTTGCCGACGACCTGGTCAAGAATGGCTTCCAGATTCAGGTGATCTTTATGTCCGGCTACACCCCCAGCACAATCATTCACCATGGTGTATTGGAGGAAGGCACGTTCTTCCTGCAAAAGCCTTTTACCCGTACCAGCCTGCTGAAAAAGATCCAGCAGGTCCTTCATCCTTAGCTCGACGACGGAGCCTGCACTTCACGTCCGCAATGCCCTTGGGCCCGCTTCGCGGTAAGATTCAGATATGGCTCTAGTCTGGCTGGTTGAATGTAAAATCTGCGCTCTGCGCTTTCCCTTGCTTCCGCGTGAACCGGTCGCGGGCAAAAGCACTGACGCGCTCGTCCCCAATACCGCGGTAGGACGCTTCGAGTGTCCCCACTGCCATGAGTTTCAGGATTACTCCACCGATGACTTCATCCCCGGCGAAGGCCGCATCATGCCCTCGCGCGACGTGGAGTAAGTAATTTCAAGTAACAGCTCGCTTCCCTGCTGACACAAAGGGCCGGCGACGAATCACCGGCCCTCACTTCACTTTCGGCGTGAACTATCTCTTCAGCACCGTGCACACCGAAGCACAAATCGCGCCACCAACGTTGAACGTTGCCGCCGCCTTCGGGTTCTTCACCTGCAAGCCCTCCGGCATCACTCCCATCAGTTGATGGAAGCAGGTGCCCACCATCGCAATGCCAGTCGCGCCGATCGGGTGCCCTTTGGCGATCAGTCCACCGGAAAGGTTGATGCCGCACTCGCCATCGACGCG
>Ga0181537_10004517_pt1 | contig 11549 bp, 6 predicted proteins | sample PEATcosm2014_Bin_39_FD_119765 | JGI IMG/M metagenome (GOLD analysis project Ga0181537, IMG submission 119765) | Peatland microbial communities from MTU Mesocosm Facility, Houghton, MI, USA - PEATcosm2014_Bin23_10_metaG | ecosystem: Environmental > Terrestrial > Soil > Wetlands > Peat | place... | reverse complement strand
GCGGTCGAGGAAGGCGTGGTGCCGGGCGGCGGTGTTGCGCTGATCCGTGCCCAGAAGGCGCTCGACAAGCTCGAGGGTGCCAACGAGGACCAGACGGTCGGTATCGCCATCCTGCGGCGTTCGATCGAGGAGCCGCTGCGCCAGATCGTTGAGAACGCCGGCGAAGACGCCGCCGTGATCCTCAACAAGGTCCGGGACGGCAAGGGCAGCTACGGCTACAACGCTGCGACTGGCCACTTCGGCGACCTGATCGAGGCCGGCATTCTGGATCCGACCAAGGTGACCCGCCTGGCGCTGCAGAATTCGGCCTCCGTGGCCGGGCTGCTGCTGACCACCGAGGTCATGATCGCAGAGGCCCCGAAGGACGAGGCTGAGCACAGCCATGGCGGCCCTCCGGGCGGCATGGGCGGGATGGACATGTAACGCTCAGCGCGTTACCCAGTTCATCTTCGACGGTCGCAAGACCGGAAAAGGCCGGAAGGAAACTTCCGGCCTTTTCATTTGGCGGCACAGGTACTTGGCGCCGGCGGCGATGCCCCGGCAGCGCTTCCAGCCACATGCCAACGGGTAATGTATATGTAACGAATGGTTCACTTTACAAACCAAAATTCCGGCGTATAGTTGTCAACAGGGTGAGGCGGACGCCAGTTCGCGTAGCCCTCAAAGTCGCGAAACAAGACCCCCCCCGTTTCGCGAATACCTCAAGGCCCCGCTCTGCGGGGCTTTTTTTTTTGCACTGCCTGCGCCGTTTCCGGGCACTGCAACCCGCTGGTGCACCCGTGATGTGCATTCGTGCGACCGGCCCCGTTATTGCGGCATCATTGCGCTGCTGCTGCCTGTCAGTCCCAAGCCGAGGCGTCTCGTCCCGTGTCGATCCATGTCGCGCTCAATCACCTCAGCCACTACCGCTACGACCGGCCGGTAGCGCTCGGACCGCAACTGGTGCGACTGCGACCGGCGCCGCATTGCCGCACCCGCATCCTGTCGTACTCGATGCGCGTGCTGCCGGCGCAGCACTTCATCAACTGGCAGCAGGATCCGCAGGCGAACTACCTGGCACGGCTGGTATTCCCGGAACGCACGCAGGAGTTCCGGGTCGAGGTGGATCTGGTCGCCGAGATGTCGGTGCTCAATCCATTCGACTTCTTCCTGACCCCGTACGCCGAGTCCACGCCGTTCGAATACGAGGCCACCGAGCTGTCCGAGCTCGGGCCGTTCCTGGCACGCGCTGAGGCGACGCCGTTATTTGCCGAATACCTGGCCCGCATCCCGCGCCAACCGATGCGCACCATCGATTTCCTGGTCGGACTGAACCAGCGTCTGGCGCGCGATATCCGCTACCTGATCCGCATGGAGCCGGGCGTGCAGAGCCCAGAGCTGACGCTGTCGAGCGCCGCCGGCTCGTGCCGCGACTCGGGCTGGTTGCTGGTGCAGCTGCTGCGGCACCTGGGCCTGGCGGCGCGCTTCGTCTCCGGCTACCTGATCCAGCTCAAGAGCGACGTCAAGCCGCTCGAAGGGCCAGCCGGACCGCAGAGCGATTTCACCGATCTGCATGCCTGGTGCGAGGTCTACCTGCCCGGCGCCGGATGGATCGGCCTGGATCCGACGTCGGGCCTGATGGCCGGCGAAGGCCATATTCCGCTCGCCTGTACCCCGGAGCCGTCGGCGGCCGCCCCGATCAGCGGCGAGGTCGATCAGTCCGAGGTGCAGTTCGAGCATGCGATGTCGGTGGCACGCGTGTGGGAAGCCCCGCGTGTCACCAAGCCATACACCGAGGCGCAGTGGTCGGCAATCGACCGGCTCGGCGAGCGCATCGACGCCGAGCTGCAGCACGGCGATGTGCGGTTGACGATGGGCGGGGAGCCGACCTTTGTGTCGCTGGATGATCCGGACGGCGCGGAATGGAACACCACCGCGATGGGCCCGGACAAGCGCAAGCTCGCCGCCCAGCTCTACCACCGCCTGCGCGAGCACTACGCGCCGCACGGGCTGGTGCATTTCGGTCAGGGCAAGTGGTATCCGGGCGAGCAGCTGCCGCGCTGGTCGCTCAACTGTTACTGGCGCGGCGATGGCGAGCCGATCTGGGCTGCGCCTGCGCTGATCGCCGACGAGAACCGCGACTACGGTGTGACCGCGCTGCACGCGCAGCAGTTCCTGCAGGCGCTGGCGGCGCGGCTGGGGCTGGATGCGCGCCACGTGTTCGCCGGCTTCGAGGATGTGTTCTATTACCTGTGGCGCGAGCGGCGGCTGCCGGTCAACCTCGATCCGCTCGACTCGCGGCTGGACGATGAACAGGAGCGTGCGCGGCTGATGCGTGTGTTCTCGCAGGGGCTGGCGCGCGTCGTCGGCCATGCGCTGCCGATCGCGCGCGATGCCGGCGGCACGCGCTGGCAGAGCAGCCGCTGGTTCCTGCGCGATGAGCGCTGTTACCTGGTACCCGGCGACTCACCGATGGGCTACCGGTTGCCGCTCGACTCGCAGCCCTGGGTCGCGCGCAGCGACTATCCGTACGTGCACCCACCCGATCCGACGCAGGGCTTTGCGCCGCTGCCGCGCTTCTCACAGGTGCTGCAGCAGATGCGCGAGGGCGGCGGCGCGGCCATGGTCATCGACAACGCCGCCGCCAGCGCCACCGAAGCAGCCGCTGGCGGCGCTGGCATTGCGGCGGTTGCAACACCGGGTGCGAACAGCGGCACCATCGCGGTGCCGGGCCGGCTGCCGGCGCCGCACGAGTCGGCATCCTGGATCACCCGCAGCGCGATGTGCGTTGAGCCGCGCAACGGTGTGCTGTACGTGTTCATGCCGCCGCTCGAGCGCGCCGCGGATTATCTTGCGCTGGTGGCCGCGGTCGAGGCGACCGCCGCCGCCCTGAATCAGCCGGTGATGCTGGAAGGCTACGAGCCGCCGCGCGATCCGGGGCTGATCAACTTTCGCATCACACCCGATCCGGGCGTGATCGAGGCCAACATCCATCCGGCGCACGACTGGGCCGAGATGGTCGAGCGCACCACCTTCCTGTACCAGGCGGCGCACCAGCTGCGCCTCGGTACGGAAAAATTCATGCTCGACGGCCGCCACACCGGCACCGGCGGCGGCAATCACTTCGTGCTCGGCGGTGCAACCGCACTCGACTCGCCGTTCCTGCGCCGGCCGGACCTGCTGGCGAGCCTGTTGGCGTACTGGCACAACCACCCGTCGCTGTCGTACCTGTTCTCGGGCCTGTTCGTCGGTCCGACCTCGCAGGCGCCGCGGGTGGACGAGGCGCGCAACGACTCGCTGTACGAACTCGAGCTGGCGTTGCAGCAGCTGCCGGCGCCGGGCAGCGAGGTGCCGCCGTGGCTGACCGACCGGCTGTTCCGCAACCTGCTGATCGACGTCAGCGGCAACACCCATCGCACCGAGTTCTGCATCGACAAGCTGTACTCGCCCGACGGGCCCAACGGCCGGCTGGGGCTGCTGGAGCTGCGGGCATTTGAAATGCCGCCGCACCCGCGCATGAGCCTGACGCAGCAGCTGCTGCTGCGCTCGCTGGTGGCGCGCTTCTGGCGCGCGCCGTACAAACCGGCGCGGCTGGCGCGCTGGGGCACCGAGCTGCACGACCGCTTCATGCTGCCGCATTTCGTCGAACAGGATTTCCGCGACGTGCTCAGCGAGCAGCGCGACGCCGGTTACGCGCTGGATGCGGCCTGGTTCGCTCCGCACTTCGAGTTCCGGTTTCCGAAGTATGGCGACTTTGCGGTCATGGGCGTGGAAGTGGAGTTGCGCCAGGCGCTCGAACCCTGGCACGTCATGGGAGAGGAGGGTGCGGCGGGCGGCGCGGTGCGCTACGTCGACTCCTCGGTCGAGCGCGTGCAGGTCAAGACCACGGGCCTGGCGCCCGATCGCTACGCGATCGCCTGCAACGGGCGGCGGGTGCCGCTCAGGCCGACTGGGGTGCCAGGAGAATTCGTTGCCGGGGTGCGCTATCGTGCATGGCAGCCCTCATCCGCCCTGCATCCGCGCCTTGGAGTCAATTCGCCCTTGACGTTTGATCTGGTAGACACCTGGATGCAGCGCTCACTCGGCGGCTGCCAGTACCACGTCGCACACCCGGGTGGCCGCAGCTACAGCACCTTTCCGGTGAACTCGTTCGAAGCCGAGAGCCGTCGGCTGGGGCGCTTTTTCCGCATCGGCTATACGCCTGCCAGCGCCGCCGGCGTGGCGTTCGCACCGCGTGAGTGGGCCAACCCCGACTTCCCGTTCACGCTCGACCTGCGTCGCTCCAGCTAGAGTCTTCGCGCCACACATGCCCGGGCCCACGATGGCGGAATCGAATCCCTTTCTGTATCCGGGCAGTGCGCAGCGCTACGACGAGCTGCTCGAGCGCGACGGCTCGATCCGAGCGCACTGGCGGCCGCTGATCGAGCACCTGTCGCGCGGTGGTGCCGACACCGTGCGCCGTTGTGTGGACATGACGCGCCGGCTGATCATCGAGAACGGCGTCACCTACAACGTCTACGCCGACCCGCAGGGGCGCGACCGGCCCTGGCAGCTCGATCCGCTGCCGCTGCTGATCGATCATCGCGAGTGGCGCGAACTCGAGGCGGGTCTGAAGCAGCGGGCGCAGCTGCTGAACGCGCTGCTGGCCGACCTGTACGGACCGCAGCGGCTGATCGCCGACGGCGTGGTGCCGGCGGAACTGGCGTTCGGCCACCCGAATTTCCTCTGGGCCGCGCACGGCACGCGGCCGCATGGCGATACCTGGCTGCACCTGTACGCCGCCGACCTGGCGCGCGCGCCGGATGGGCGCTGGTGGGTGCTCAGTGATCGCACGCAGACCCCTTCGGGTCCGGGTTACGCGCTGGAGAATCGCGCCATTATCGCCCGCGTGCTGCCGGGCCTGGTCAGCCAGCTCGGCACGCGGCCGCTGACCGGATTCTTTAATACGCTGCGCCAGGGGCTCACCCGGCTGGCCGATGACGGCAGCGCGCCGCTGGTGGTGGTGTTGACCCCGGGTCCATTCAACGAAACCTATTTCGAGCACGCCTATCTCGCGCGCCAGCTGGGGCTGCCGCTGGTGCTGGGGCAGGACCTGACGGTGCGCGATGACAGTGTTTTCCTCAAGACGCTGTCCGGCCTGCGACGCGTGCACGCGATCCTGCGCCGGCTGGACGATGATTTCTGCGATCCGCTCGAGCTGCGCGCCGGTTCCGCGCTCGGGGTGCCGGGACTGCTGGGCGCGGTGCGTGCCGGGCGCGTGGTGCTCGCCAACGCGCTCGGCAGCGGCGTGCTGGAGTCGGCCGCATGGCTCGGGTTCCTGCCCGGCGCGGCGCGCGTGCTGCTGGGCGAGTCGCTGCGGCTGCCGTCGGTGGCGACCTGGTGGTGCGGCGAGAAGCCGGCGCTCGAGTATGCGATCGCGCACCTGGACCGACTGGTGGTGAAGCCGGCGTTCCCGAACCAGAAGTTCGAGCCGCGCTTCGGCCGTGACCTGGGCGAGGAGGAGATCGCGGCGGTGATCCAGCGGCTGCGCAGCCGGCCCTATGCCTATGTGGCGCAGGAGCGGGTCTCGCTGTCGCAGGCGCCGACCTGGCGCGCCGGCGCCAACGTGCGGCTGGCGCCGCGCACCCTGACCGTGCGCGTGTATGCGGTGGCGACCCCGAACGGTTACGAGATCATGCCCGGCGGACTGGCGCGCATTGCCGCCGAGGGCGTGGTGGATATCGTGTCCAGCCAGCGCGGCGGCGGCAGCAAGGACGTCTGGGTGCTGAGCGATCCGGCGGCGCCGGCGGTCAAGGCCGCGGCCGCCCCGCCGCAGCGCTACCTGCGTCACGACGACCTGCCGGCGCAGCTGGTGGAGAACCTGTACTGGCTGGGGCGCTACTCGGAGCGCTGCGAGGACAAGGCGCGGCTGCTGCGTGCGACGCTGGCGATGCGCACCAACACCTCGATCTGGCGCACCGCGCGCGAGGAGTGCGTGCGCCACGGCGTGCTCACCGAGGACGGCGACCCGGTCGAGGGCGTATTTGACGATGCGCTGGAGTTTGGACTGACCGCGGATCTGGGCCGGCTCGGCTGGTGCGCGACGCAGTCGCGCAGCCGCCTGTCGGCCGAGCACTGGCGCTCGATCAGCGTGATGCAGCGCCACTTCCACGAGGCCGGCGCAACGCTCGCCGATCCGCTCGAGAGCCTCGACCGCCTGCTGGTATCGCTGACGGCGCTGTGCGGCTTTGCGCTCGACGACATGACGCAGGACGACGGCTGGCGCATGCTGATGCTGGGCCGGCGCCTGGAGCGCATTCAGTTTCTCGCCGGCCTGGTGGCCGCGCGGCTGGCGGCGGGCGAGCCGCTGCAGCAGGGCGAACTCGAATGGCTGCTCGACGTCGGCGGCGTGAGCATCACCTACCGCACGCGCTACGTGGCGACGCCGCAGCTGGCGTCGGTGCTGCAGCTGCTGATCTTCGAGCCTACCAGCCCGCGCGCGCTGGCATTCCAGTGGCGCGTGCTGTGCGACGCGCTGGCGGAGCTGGCCGAGTCGCTCAGTGCCCCGCCGGCGGAGCAGATCGAGGACCCGATGGCCGCGCTGAGCGCGATCGGCACCGCCGGCGTCGAGGATGATGGCGCCTTGGGTGTGGAACGGCGCGCCCTGATCGCGGCCGGGCTGATGGCGCTGGCCGCGGCCGCCGGCCGGCATTCCGATCGGCTCGCGCTGCGCCACTTCTCGCTGGTCGATGTCGATCTGCACGCGCTCGCCTCATGAACGCCGTGCACTATGCGGTGCGCCACGAGACCTTGTACCGCTATCGGCGCGACGTGGTGCACGCGCACCAGCAGCTGCACCTGACGCCGCGCAATTCCGAGCGCCAGCACTGCCTGCTACACCGCATCAGCATCACGCCGCAGCCGGCGGTGCTGGCGGAGTACCTGGACGCATTCGGCAATTCGGTGACACGCGTGGAGCTCGACCGTCCGCATAACCGCCTGCAGGTGGTGGCCGAGATGGACGTGCGCCTGGATGCACAGCCGCAAATCGAGCTCGCCGAGGGCCTCGGCTGGCAGCGCGTGCGCGACGAGCTGTGCTACAACGCGCGCGCGCGCGATGCCGGCTGGATCGAGGCGATGCGCTATCGGGGCGAGTCGCCGTACGTGCGCATCAAGGGTGCGTTCGGCGACTACGCGCGCGACTGCCTGTTGCCAGAGGCCAGCGTTGCGAGCGTTGCGGCGGCGCTGATGAGCAAGATACGGCGCGATTTCAAATACGCGCCGGGCAGCACCGAGATTGCAACGCCGCTGCTGGAAGTGCTCACCAAGCGCAGCGGCGTGTGCCAGGACTTTGCCCACCTGATGATCGCCTGCCTGCGCAGCGTCGGCCTGTCGGCGCGCTACGTCAGCGGCTACCTGCGCACCCATGAACGCGGCGCGCCGCCGCCGCTGGTCCTGGGTGGCGATGACGACGACGACGATGACGACGAGGACTTTACCGCCACCGGCAGCGGCATCGACGGCCTGGTGGCGCTCGAGCCCGAGCTCGACGCCGACGCCGAGGGCGTGGCGCCGCGGCTGCGCGGCGCGGATGCCTCCCACGCCTGGGTGGCGGTGTTTGCGCCGCCGTTCGGCTGGCTCGGATTCGATCCGACCAACAACGTGCGCATCAACCAGGACCACGTGGCGCTGGCCTGGGGCCGTGACTTTGGCGATGTATCGCCGCTGCGCGGCGTGATCCTTGGCGGCGGCTCGCATCGGCTGACGGTGCGGGTCGCGGTGCGCCAGATCGATGACCCGGCCTGAGGCCGGCCGTGCCGCCGGTATCCTCAGGAACTGTGTGCCTGCACCGCGCGCCGGAACTCCAGCGGTGAGCTGATGCCGTTGAACGGCTCGTTGGTGCCGCCGGTGCCGGTCACGACGATGTTGCCGTAGCCGAAGATGCGGCCCAGGATGCCCTGGTTGACTGCCACCGCCTCGACCTTGGTGTTCAGCATCTCCACCGTTCGCCGTCGCAGCACGCCGACCTTGATGATGACGCGCTTGTTGGTGACCGCAAACTCCGAGCTGGCGTAGTCCACGTACTTCACCAGTCCCCACAGGATCGCGATCGCCAGCACGCTCTCGGCGCCCAGCGGCACGCCGTAGCTCAACAGCCAGATCGAGATCGCCAGCAGCACGATCGGCGGCAAGAAGATGATGCGGTTCAGCCGCGCCCGGAACACCACCTGCTCATCGGGAATCAGGCTGTTATCAACGTAGCTCATGCTGGACCCCAGCGGTTGCGCAGCCGCGATTATGCCGCACCCCGGGCAGACACGGGCCGCTGCCGGCCTTACAGTTCGCCCCCATGGAGGCGATAGAGTCGGCGCGGACGCACGCCCTGGCAGTGCTGGCCGAGCGGGCGCCGGCGGTGGCCGCCGCCCTGGCGCAGTTGCCGCAGGACATCGTCGCCTCGGCGCCGGCGGTGCTGTCGGCGAGCGACTTCGTGCTCGAGGCGCTGTGCCGCGACCCTGAACTGATGGTGGCGCTGGCGAGCCGCGCCAGCGAGCGTTTTGCCGGCGCAGCGCTCCCCCCGCCGCCGCTGCCGGCCGAGGCTGGCGAGGAGCCGGCCTTCATGGCTGCCCTGCGCCGCTGGCGGCGCGCCGAATTTACCCGCATTGCCTGGCGCGACCTGGCCGGCTGGGCGAGCCTTGCCGAGACGCTGGCCGAGCTGTCGCGGGCCGCGGACCTGGCGCTGGTGCTGGCGCACGACTTTGCACTGCGCGCCCTTGCGGCGCGCTACGGGCAGCCGCGCTCGGCGGCGCAGGCGGTGCAGCGCCTGATCATCGTCGCGATGGGCAAGCTCGGCGGCGGCGAGCTGAATTTCTCCTCCGATATCGACCTGGTGCTGCTGTATCCGGAGGCCGGGGAAACCGACGGCGCGCACCCGATCAGCAACGAGGAATTCTTCACCCGCCTGGGCCAGGCCCTGGTGCGCCTGCTGGCGCAGCACACCGCCGAGGGTTTCGTGTTTCGCGTCGACCTGCGCCTGCGCCCGTACGGCGACAGCGGCCCGCTGGTGTCGAACGCGGCCGCCCTGGAGGATTACCTGCAGCTGCACGGGCGCGACTGGGAGCGCTACGCCTGGGTCAAGGCACGCGCGGTCACCAACCCGGACGGCTACGCGGAACTATTTCGCAGTGCCGTCCAGCCGTTCGTGTACCGCCGCTACCTGGACTTTGGCGTGTTCGATTCATTGCGCGAGATGAAAGCGCTGATCGAGCGCGAAGTGCAGCGGCGCGAACTGGCCGATCACATCAAGCTCGGCGACGGCGGCATCCGCGAGATCGAATTCATCGTGCAGTCGTTCCAGCTGGTGCGCGGCGGCCAGGACCGGCGGCTGCAGACCACAGCGCTGCGCCAGGCGCTGGTGCTGCTGGTGGGCGCCAAGCTGCTGCCGGTGGATGCGGTGGCGCAGCTCGATGCGGCCTACGTGTTTCTGCGCCGGCTGGAGAACCGGCTGCAGATGCGTGCCGATCAGCAGCTGCACCAGCTGCCCGCCGAGCCGCTGGCGCGCGAGCGGCTGGCGGCATCGATGAAATTCGACTCCTGGGCAGCGCTGCACGATGCCATCGAACTGCACCGGCGCGCCGTGGCGGCTTGCTTTCGTGACATTGTGTTCGGCGCCGGTGCCGCCGGTGCCGCCGGTGCCGCCACGGGCGCCGCTGCCGGCGCTGCCGCGGATAGCGCACTCGATCCGGAGCTGCGCGCGCCGCAGCTGGAGGAGGCGGACCGGCAGACGCTGGCCGCATCGCTTGCGCGTGCAGGCTTTGCCGATGGCCTCAGCGCCGCGCAACTGCTGATCGATTTTCGCCAGCTGGCGTTCGTGCAGCGGCTCGACGCCAGCGGCAGCCGGCGCATGGCAGCGCTGCTGCCGGTGCTGGTGGCCGCGGCGGCTGCCACGCGCGAGCCGCTGCCGGCCCTGCGCCGGCTGCTGCGGGTGTTGGAGGCGATCGGTGCCCGCTCGGCCTACCTGGCACTGCTGCTGCACAATGCCCGGGCGCGCGTGCGGCTGGTCGAGCTGGCCGCACACGGGGATTTCCTCACCGACCAGATCGCCTCGCATCCGTTGCTGCTCGATGAGCTGATCGACGAGCGCATCTTCGACGACCCGCCGGATCGCGCCGCGCTGGCCGCGGACCTGGCACAACGCATGGCTGGTGCCGATGAGGATGACGGCGAGCGGCTGGTGGAGCGGCTGTGCCAGTTCCAGCGTGCGGCAATCTTTCGCCTCGGGGTCGCAGACCTTTTGGCGCGGCTGCCGGTGATGCGGGTCAGCGACCGGCTCACCGATGTCGCCGAGCTGATCATCGAGCGGGTGCTGGCACTGGCCTGGCAGCAGCTGACCCCGCAGCTCGGCACGCCGATGTGCACCGACAATGGCGAGCGCCGGCCGGTACGACTGTGCGTGGTCGGCTACGGCAAGCTCGGCGGCACGGAGCTGGGCTACAGCTCCGATCTCGACCTGGTGTTCCTGCACGACTCCACCGGCGAGCTGCAGGAGACGGCAGGCGAGCGCAGCATCGACAACCAAGTGTTCTTCGTGCGTTTCGCGCAGCGGCTGGTGCATCTGCTGACGATGCATTCGGCCGCCGGCCGGCTGTACGAGGTCGATATGCGGCTGCGGCCAAGCGGCAAGGGCGGCATGCTGATGACCAGTATCGAAGCCTTCGCCGACTACCAGCGGCGTGAGGCCTGGACCTGGGAGCACCAGGCGCTGCTGCATGCGCGCAGCGTCGCCGGCGCCGCGGCGCTGCGCGAACGCTTCGAGGTGCTGCGCCTGGCCGTGCTGGCCGCCAACGTGCGACGCGCGACACTGCGCGCCGACGTGCGTCACATGCGCAATCGCATGCGCAATGAGCTGTCGCGGGCCGGGCCGGGCGAGTTCGATCTCAAGCAGGACCCGGGCGGCATCGCCGACATCGAATTCCTGGCGCAGTATTGGGCCCTGACCTGGGCCGGGCAGTATCCGCCGGTAGCGATGTACTCCGATACCATCCGGCAGCTGGAATCGGTGGCATCGGCGGACCTGGTGCCGCAGAGCCGCATCGATACCCTGGGCGGCGCCTACCGCGAGTATCGAACCTGCCTGCACCACCGCGCGCTGGAAGGCAAGGGGGCGATCATCGCGGCCGGGGATTTTCAATCCGAGCGCGCCGCGATCGTGGAAATCTGGGACCAGGTCATGGGTTCATGATGGCGCGCCGGCTATAATGCAGCGCATGACTTCACGCGCGGCACTCAGAGAGCCGAACGCCCAGAATCACTACACCGTGACGGTGCAGGATCTGCCGCTGGCCTGTCCGATGCCGGACATGAGCCTGTGGAATTCGCATCCGCGGGTGTACCTGCCGATCGAGCCCACCGGCTTCGCCAAATGCCCGTACTGCGGGGCCGAGTACACGCTGCAGCGCTGAGGTCTTCTGCCCGAGCGCTCAGCGATAGGGCTGGTAGGACTTCTCCTCGATGATCGCCGAGTCCAGCGCCAGGTTGATGCGCTGCTTGATCGCGGCGCGTTCATCGTTGCGCAGGTAGACGGCGCGCGCCAG
>Ga0181537_10004516_pt1 | contig 11550 bp, 5 predicted proteins | sample PEATcosm2014_Bin_39_FD_119765 | JGI IMG/M metagenome (GOLD analysis project Ga0181537, IMG submission 119765) | Peatland microbial communities from MTU Mesocosm Facility, Houghton, MI, USA - PEATcosm2014_Bin23_10_metaG | ecosystem: Environmental > Terrestrial > Soil > Wetlands > Peat | place... | reverse complement strand
TCGTCACCGATTAAACCGACGCGTTTGGCTCGGAGAAACTCTGCGCCCTGTTGTAAAACGCCCTCGCGGCTGTCGGCAATGAAGCGCGACCGGAGGACAAGATCGTTATCGACCTCCGCGGGCCCTGCAAAGCCTGAGCCGACCACATTCACGTGTGAGCCCGGTCGCACCCAATCGCCTTTAAGGATCGGCTCCGTCGCGGCGGTAACCGTACAGATAATGTCGGCCTCAGCGACTGCTTCTGGTACTGCTGATGCAACAGCAACGGGCACGTCCAATTCTTTCTGCATCAGCTTCGCAAAATTCCGGCCGCGTTCAGGCGAGCGGCCCCAAACGACGATGGATTCGAGATCGCGCACCTTGCCGATTGCCCGCGCATGGGTTCTGGCCTGTTCGCCGTAACCGAGCAGGGCCAGACGGCGCGCGTCCTTGCGGGCTAACGCATCGGTCGCGACAGCGCTGGCTGCCGCGGTTCGGATAGCCGTGATTTCTCCCGCGTGTGCGATGCACACTGGGGTACCGGTCTGGGGATCGAATAGGACAACGACGCCCTGGTGGGACTGCATTCCCCGGGCAAAGTTGTCATGGAACACACTAATCAACTTTGCTCCGAAAGGCGCGTCGGCTCCCATGGCTCCGGGCATGATGCCGAGTAATCGACCTTCGGACAATGGGATGATCGAGCGCAGCAGTTGCTTTGTTTCGCCTTTTGAAAGAGCAATCATCGCTTTGCGCATGATGGGGATGCAGACTTCATAGGTGAGCCTTCGAGCTACTTCTTCCTGGTCTATGAACCGCATAACACTTTTCCCCGAAACGAGTCGTTTACGCACTCATCTTCCACGTCACTTCCCTTGCCCTGCACTCTTGGTGGCGGCAATCGATATGGTTACAGAATCTGGTTCGGTCCACACAGGCTTGCCACTCGTCATATCGATACGATGCATTGTGACTTTCAACTTGCCCCGGTCGACCTCTGCCAGAAGGTAGTGATAGTTCGCTCCTCCGCCATGGAAGAGATCATCTGCCTTGCGCCGAATTGGATATGGATGTGCACCAGCGCCGCCGGTCACAAAGTAAGTGACGCCGCCGTGTTCGTGCCGCTCATAGTTATGGACGTGTCCCGAGAAGACAACGATCCGCGCATGCAGGTCTTTCTGGCGCGCTTCCAGGACCCAGGCCAAACGCTGCTCGGCAGATCGCGCCGAGTGCCCTCCTCCGCTAAGCATCTCGAGATCGGAAGAACTCGTGTAGGGAGGATGGTGCAGCACGATCAATACAAAGTCTACGTCGTTGGGAACATTGTTTAATTTCGCGGCCAGCCATCGGCCCTGCTCGTCCGAAGTTTCGCCGAGCGCGCTATCCATGACCAGGAGGAGACTATTGGCCGCGCGGACAGAGTAATAGCGGCAGCCGTGCAGATCGGGAAAATGCTGGAAATAATTGGCCATCGCGACGCGCTCATTGCCGTGCAGATCGTGATTCCCGAGCGCGGGGAACACAGGAATTCCGCTCGCCCGCCAAGCGGTCGTTTCGCGGTCCCACACCTTCCAGTCTTCATTGTCGTCTCCGTTGTACACAATGTCGCCGGTAAACGCGATAAATGCGGGATTTACTTTAGCAATCTCTTGTACCAAAGCTTGGCGTACCGTTGCGTCGGCTGCCGCGGTGTCTTTCGGATCGTGAAAGCGTGCGTCTCCGTATGCGACAAAGTGGAACGGCGTGGTTACGGGCAACTTGATTTCAACGGGAGAATTCGCAGGGCACGGTTGTGGTTGCGCCCGCAAGAGCATTGCGCAGTTGACGAACAGAATGGTGACGAGCAAGTTTCGACAAACAATCAATGGCCGACCCACAGATCTCCTTTCGTTCTACTCTAGCAGGCTGGGTCACCCGAGAAACCAGTTGGCCCGGCGTCGCTACTACATTCGCATTATTGACCTGCGAATTCACCTCCCTATAATCACGGAACTTCGGTGCGACAAAAAACTCTTGGGACGGTGAGCCCGCGTTTGTGGGAGCGTGCTGCCGGTGGTCAGTCAAGGGAAGTAATTCGACTCAGCAGAAAAGGCGGAGTTAATCGTGGGGGAATTCCTGATTTCTGGAAAAAAGCTGACGTGTGTCCAGGTTCTTTCTCGTTTATGTCTGGCTGCTCTATCTGTTTCGGCGTCAGCGCAGCAGATTACCGGTTCGATTCGAGGGACCATTTTTGATCCAAGCGGGGCGGTCGTTCAGGGTGCCGCGGTGAGCGTGCAACAAGCGGAAACGGGTCTCGTACGTGCGACAACCACGAATCGCGATGGCGCTTATGTACTAATCGAGTTACCCATCGGTCATTATCAGGTCAGGGCCGAAGCCAAGGGTTACCAGAAATATCTGCAGGAAGGCATTACGCTCGAGGTCAATGAGACTGCCGTTGTCAGTATTCGTCTCAAACTTGGCGCGGAGACCCAGCAAGTAGAGGTGAATGCGGATGCCGAACTCGTCCAGAGCACCTCGAGTAGTCTAGGGCAAACAGTAATGCAGCGCGAGATACTTGATCTGCCCCTCGACGGCCGCAATTTCTCTCAGTTGGGGACTCTACAACCTGGGGTGGTGCCCCTGACTCCCGGGCTGCTCGAGGCTGGAGGCCCGGCGCGCGAGAACCAAGCCTATGCGGTCGACGGCCAGCGGCCCGAATCGAACAATTTCTTAATCGATGGTGCCGATAACGTTAATGCCGTCGATGCAGGATTCGTGCTCAAACCCCCGATCGATGCGATCGCCGAATTCAAGATTCTGACTCACAATGCGAACGCGGAATTCGGACGCAATACCGGATCAACGACCAACATCATTACCCGCAGCGGAGGGAATGCCTATCATGGCGCGGCCTGGGAGTTTCTGCGCAACGACGTGATGGATGCATCCGATTACTTTACTCAAAGCGTGCAACCCCTGAAGCAGAACCAGTTCGGCGCTACCTTCGGTGGGCCGATTGTGCGGGATAAGACGTTTTTTTTCGCCTACTACGAGGGCTTTCGCAACCGGCAAGGAGAAACCGTGCCCGCGACCGTTCCCTCTTCAGCCGAAAGGCAAGGCAATTTCGCGGAGTTATGTACCTCGCTCAATGCCGCCATTGATCCGAGTACAGGTCTCTGCAGCAACCCTCAGGGGCAGCTGACTTTTTTCGGAACGCCGGTACCATTTAACCAGTTGACGCTGTTCACGCCGATTAATCCGATCGCGACAAATGTCCTGCCGTTTTTTCCTCTTCCGAATGAAGGCAGCAACGGTTTTATCGGGACCGAGACTCTTGTCGAGAACAATGATCAATTTGGGCTGCGCCTCGATCATTATCTCTCGCACACCGACACGCTGAATTTTCGCTACATGTATAGCAGTGGCCCGACGACGGATCCCCTATCGCCCGTGGGTGCGAATGTGCCTGGGTTCCCGGTGGGTGAGGATGACCGCGCGCAAAACTTTGTTGCCCAAGACACTCATATCTTTTCTCCGACGACCATCGCGGTTGCAAGGTTCTCTTTTTTGCGCAACAAATTCCTTCTGGACGAGCACCTGAATCATCAATCGCCGTCAGATTTGGGTTTTCAGTATGACCCCACTCTGCCGTTGGCAGCCGGACCGCCGTTTATCCAGATCGGGGGATACGCCTCGGTGGGCGACCCCATCACCGGTCCGCGGAATACATTTCAGAATACGTTTGACCTCTCCGGTTCCCTCAGCTGGATTCGTGGCCGCCACGAATTGAAATTTGGCGGGGGCTATCGACGCGACCAGATCAATGCGTTGCAGGGCATTGCCACCAACGGATTCTTCGTATTCGAAGGCGTCCCTTCATTTGAGGACTTCATTTACAACGACGGTTTTGCCAACTATCTGTCGGGCAATCCGGTGGTCTTTTTGCAAGGTGGTGGCGATTTCAGTCGTGAGATTCGTGACCGGGCGATGAACTTATACGGTCAAGATACGTATAAGGTCACCTCTCGTTTAACCCTGAATCTTGGACTGCGCTATGAACTGCCCTTCCCTGCCACGGAAAACAAAAATCGCGTCAATCTTTTTGTTCCCGGCGCGCAATCGCGTGTCATCCCAGATGCCCCGCCGGGACTTCTTTATCCTGGCGACCCCGGCGTACCCGCGGGCCTGATTCCCACGCAGAAGACAGCTTTTGCTCCGCGGGCAGGGTTCGCCTGGGATCCGCGGGGCGACGCAAAAATGGTGGTCAGCGCGGCCTACGGAATATTCTACGAACCCTACTACACGGGGGAGGGGGGGCCACTCCAGGACCCGGTCAGCGCACCTCCGTATCTCAAGACTTTGCAAATCGGTTTCCCCGTAAATTCTTTCGCCAATCCGTTTTATACGCCGGATCCCTTCGGCGTTCCCTTTCCCGAGCCGATGACGCTGCTGGTGGTGGCGCGCAACTTACATCTGCCGTATGCACAGGATTGGAATCTGAACATCCAGCGTTCGTTTGGATCAGACTGGCTATTCCAAATCGGCTATGTAGGGACAACCGGTGTGAGACTGCCGCGATTCATTGAAGGGAACCCGGCGGTGTACGTTCCCGGGCAGTCGACCGAGAACAACGTGAACCAGCGCCGTCTCTATTCGGGTTGCACGCTGGCGCAACCCAACAATTGCATCTACGGCTCCGTCGGTGAAATCGCCAGCATCGCCAACTCCAGCTACAACGCCTTGGAGACGAGCCTTCGCAAGCGCTTCAGTCACGGTCTGTCGTTCCTCGCTTCTTACACCTGGTCCCATTCCATCGATGACGTTTCGTCTTTCAACATCACGGGGTCCGCGTCGCAGCCGGTTGCCGGAGAAAACGATCTGGCCCAGAATCCATTTGATCTTGCGGCGGAGCGAGGCCGCTCCATGTTCGATGCCCGCCACCGCTTCGTGCTCAGTTACCAATGGAGCCTTCCGTTCCTGCAACGTTCACACACTTGGTACGGGTATGCCTTCGGCAACTGGCAGCTGAATGGAATCTTTACGGCGATGAGCGGTACGCCTTTCACTGTGTTTGACTCCAACGATGTTTCGCTGCAAGGGCAGGCGCCTGAAATCTCGGGATTTTCGAGCAATCGGCCCAACCTGGTTGGAGATCCGAATTCAGGGCCTCGCACCGCAGCGGAGTGGTTCAACGTGGCCGCCTTCCAGCAAATCGTTCCTAACCCAAATTCTCCGGTTCAGCAATTCGGAGATGAAGGCCGCAATGTGGTGCAGGGACCGGGATACGTCAATTGGGATCTGTCGGCCTTCAAAAATATTCGCCTGACGGAATCGAAGGAACTGCAATTTCGGGGTGAGCTGTTTAATGTGCTCAACCACACCAATTTCCGACTGCCGGTCAGCGACATAGAATCACCGAATTTCGGGGAAATTCAGTCGGATGTGAGCCCGCGGGTCATTCAAGTGGCATTGAAGTTTTTGTTCTAGAAATTGCGACACTATTGTTGAGATCCCAACATCCGGCGCAGCCAGGTGCCCAAAGGCAAAAAGGCGAACGAGCCAGGTGTGGCCGTCACGAGGTTGGCCAATTAAGTCATCCGCATTGTATTCTCGGGGCGTGCGACGTTCGCCGACGCTCTCGCCTCATCGCTCGCCAACGCCAAAACTTGTTTTGGGAATGATCGTCACCCTGGCGGCCGTCGTTGCCTACTCCGGATACATCGTTCACCAGATCTCGGGATTGCGCGAACTGCAGAACAATCTGGTCGATCGCAACCGCAAAGACTCTTTACAACTGCTTCGCATCCAGAACGATCTCAACTCACTGGCGCTGGCCATGCGCGATATGCTCGATAATGACGAACTCTATCCGCTGACCGCATGGTCCGCCCAGTTCGAGAGAGTGCGTACAGATCTGGATGACGCTCTTCGACGCGAGCAAGATGTGGCGCCGGTCAACCGTACTCCCGAACAGCAACAATATCTGAAGAATTCTGTCGCCCAATTCTGGGATGCCGCGGATCGCACATTTGCCCTGGCGCACGATTCCGATCCGACCGAAGCCAGAACGCAAATTCGGATCTCACTACGCGCCCGACAAGAATCACTGAGCACGACCGTATCGCGTCTGCTGGTGCAGAATAACGAGAGTGAAGAACAGGCCGCGCAGCGCATCGCCGGAATCTACGACCGCGTACAGCGTCAGGTGTACCTTTTCCTGACGGCGACTTTGATTGCCATTTTCTTAACCAGTCTCTATCTGATCCGGTCGAATCGCAGGTTATTCGCTCAGCTGGCGACGCTTTCAGAACAGCGCAGCGAACTGGCACAGAAGCTCATCGCGACGCAGGAATCCACGCTTCGCCATGTCTCACGCGAATTGCACGATGAGTTTGGACAGATTCTGACGGCCGTCGGCGCCATGCTCACTCGCGCCGGAAAACATGCGCCGGAAGGGTCGCCACTGCGTGCCGAATTGCGGGAAGTTTGCGAAATCACGCAGGGCACTCTCGATAAAGTGCGGAGCCTGTCACAAGCACTCCATCCGGTAATGCTCGAGGAAACCGGACTGGAAAGCACACTCGACTGGTACTTGCCGGTGGTGGAACGGCAGGCCGGCATTCACGTATCCTATGAGAAATCGGGCGCGCCATTTCCGGTTGACGGCAATGCTGCGATTCACGTGTACCGCGTCGTGCAGGAAGCCCTGAACAATCTGACGCGTCATTCGGGCGCATCGGAAGCTTGGGTGCGCCTCCGTTTTTTACCGGAGCTCCTGGAGATTGAGATCGAAGACCATGGGCGCGGTTTTGACGCAACGTCCGCGCGACAAGGGATCGGTCTGGTGGCGATGCGCGAACGGGCTGAGTTGCTCGGCGGATCGGTCGAGTTTCTGAAACCTGCGCAATCTGCGAGCGGGACGCTGGTGCGCTTAAGAGTGCCAAGAGAGAAGATTGATTCCCATGCCGGATAAGATTTCGGTACTGCTAGTTGACGATCACACGCTGGTGCGCCGGGGGTTTCGACGCATTTTGGAAGACGAATCGGACATCGACGTGGTCGGCGAGGCGGGCGACGGTCTGGAGGCGGTCAAGCTCACCAGCGAGCTTCGTCCGCGAGTGATTGTGATGGATTGCGCGATGCCGGGCATGAACGGGCTGGAGGCCACGCGACAAATTCTCGGCAAACAGCCCGACGCTTTGGTCCTCATGCTGAGCATGCATCCCGAGGAAACGCTGGTGCGACAGGCGCTCGATGCCGGAGCACGCGGCTATATTCTCAAGAACGCGGTCGATCTCGAGTTGGGCACAGCCATCCGCAAAGTTGCCAACGGCGAAACTGTTCTTGATTCCCAACTTAAACGTCCGGTTGCACTGCGGGGCAAACGCCATGCCGGCCTGACGCCGCGCGAACTCGAAGTGCTGCAGATGATCGTCGATGGCAAATCGAACAAGGAAATTGCCACAGCCCTGGACCTCAGCGCGAATACCGTCGCGGTCCATCGCGCCAATATGATGGATACTCTCGGCGCACATAAAACCGCCGAGCTTGTCGTCTATGCGATCCGCAACGGGCTGGTCGACTTGCCGTGAGTGGCTCCCACATGGATCGCCGGTCATTTCTCTGGACGATGGCAGGCTTGGCTTCGACTTCCGTGCTGCGGCTTGATGGCTTAGCAGCACCCAATTCCGACCCTGGCTTTCAATTGACCGACGTGACCGCGGGGGCGGGAATTCGTTTTCGCCACAACAGCGGCGCATACGGCGGAAAACTTCTGCCGGAAACTCTCGGCGCGGGCTGCGCCTTTCTCGACTATGACGGCGACGGATGGCAAGACATTCTTCTGGTCAACGGACTCGATTGGCCGGGGCATAAACGAGATCGGAGCACGCTGAAACTTTACCGGAACAATCGCAACGGCTCGTTCACCGATGTTACGCACTCTGCCGGATTGGATATAGAGATGTACGGCATGGGTGTTGCCGTCGGAGATTACGACAATGACGGATATCCCGACATTCTGATTACCTGCGTCGGACAGAATCATCTTTTCAAGAACACTGGCAAAGGCACTTTTGTCGACGTGACGAAGTCAAGCGGCCTGGGTGGACGGCAAGCATTCAGCACATCAGCGATATGGTTCGACTTTGATCGCGATGGGTTGCTCGACCTTTTCGTATGCAATTACGTGAAGTGGTCCCCCGAGCACGACGTTTTCTGCAGCCTCGACGGAAAACAGAAATCCTACTGCACTCCCGAAGCCTATCGCGGAGAGACTTGCTGGCTCTTTCACAATCGCGGCAACGGAACATTCGAAGATGTCACGGCGGCCTGCGGGATTTTCGACAGTAGTTCGAAATCCCTCGGCGTCGCCATGCTTGATTACGATCATGACGGATGGCCTGATCTGCTGGTCACTAACGATACCCAGCCCAACAAGCTCTATCGCAACCAACGCAACGGGACGTTCAAAGACATCGCTGTAGACGCGGGCATTGCATTTTCGACGGAAGGGAGAGCCCGCGCCGGCATGGGCGTCGACGTCGCCGATTTCGATAATTCGGGGAACGCAGGCGTGGCCATCACCAATTTTGATAATGAGATGACGGGCCTTTACCGACTCTCCGACAGCGGCAGCTATGTAGACGTAGCGCTCCGTAGCGGAGTTGGCCTGGCATCGAAAGATAAGCTTGGGTTTGGATGTGTCTTTTTGGATGCCAACCTCGATGGCGCTCTCGATCTCGCCGTGGTCAATGGACATATCGATGACACGGTGCGCAACGTCAGCGGGGTCGGCTACGCACAGCCGCCGCAATTGTTCCTCAATCGCGGCAACGGAATGTTTCACGATGTGGCCTCAGAAATTGGCGGCGGGTTCAGCCAGCCCAAAGTTGGAAGAGGATTGATCTATGGCGACTTTGATCGAGACGGCGATCTGGACCTTCTGATTACGACAAATAACGGTCCCGCCTATCTCTATCGAAACGATCAGGTCGCTGGAAATCGCAGCCTGCGCATCAAACTCATCGGCACAAAGTCGAACCGTGATGCGATGGGCGCTTCGGTCAAAGTGTCGTATGAGGGTACGACCCAATCGCGTCTGGTTAAGGGCGGATCAAGTTATCTTTCACAATCCGAATTGCCGCTGACCTTCGGCGTAGGCAAGCGCGACAAGATCGATCGTCTCTTGATTGAGTGGCCGAGCGGCAGAACCGAGGAATACAAGAATCTCGCTGCAGGCCGCGCCTATGAGTGTATTGAGGGGAAAGGAATCACCGCTGAACCGGGCTTCTAGGGTGTAGATTGCTATTTTCGCGCCGCCGCGAACCGGTTGTTTGTGGCCGGTTGTTTCGATGAGGCGCTTGTGCCTCCGGTATAGAGCTGGAACGGAGCCCAATAAAATGGGCTGCGGAATGCGCTATCGTGGAGCAAAGAAAGCTTGGCGGCGCGCAGTGCGAAATCCGGATTTGCTCCATTCTGCAGACCTGCGTAAAACTGATCCATCAAGCGCTCAGTCGATGCATCGGTCGCCTCCCACAAGGCGGCTACGACGTTGTGTGCACCGGCCCTGAGGAAGGCCCACGAAAGTCCCACCAGTCCTTCGCCGGAATAGGCGCGCTCGCCGGCGCCATAACAGGCAGAAATCGTGACCAGATCGGCGCGCAGTGGATGGCGAATGATGTCGCGCGCATAGAGCTTGAAAGCGTCATTGGCGGCCTCGTTGCTTATCGGCAATGCGCTCGGTGCACTGTTCGACATAGCCGCGTTTGAGAAAACCGAGGTCGAAGCTGCATTTGTCGACAAAGCATTGTTCGACAATACGATTGCCGAATCCAGAGGGCTCAGCCGGCTGGCGGTACCGTGCGCCACAAAGTGGATGTAGGAAAACTGCTCCGGATTACTTTCGAGATAAGCCGCTGGAGTCGCCTTCTCGCGCGCCAGAATGCGTTCTTCGCCGGCCGGAAAATGTCGCGCCACGCTCTCCATCTGGGCGCCGGCTTTCGGAAGCTCTGGATACCTGGCGTTGGGGGCGATGCTGTTACCGATCAGCAAGAGACGAGATCGAGGCCGGGTCCCTCCGTTGGCCGTCGCAAGTTGGGATGCTGCCAGCACGCGAAGCGAGCTCGCGTTCGCGATGGTCGCATCTTCAATCCAAAAATGCGGTTTCGCTCCGTCGGGACTGGGCGGCGCGACCAGCAGCGTTTCGAAATTCAGATTGTTCAGGCTTCCGTCCGGAAGGATGAAGACCTTTGCATCCTTCTTCAACAAAGGCTCTGCCGGCGCGACGAGTGTCCGGTAGAGCGAGCGTCCATCGGGATCGCTCGAGGCGAGGGCATCTCCCGGTCCCGTAAGCGCCTTTTGATAGCGGGCGACGGCGGCATCGATTTCTGCATGGGGAGGAAGCGGAAACAAGCTCGCCTTTTTTGGTGTGATCGCCCATAAATACGACTGTTTCTCACCCAGCCAGTAGAACAAGAGCGTGCTTCCGGTTCGACGCGCAATTTGCGAAGCGTCGAGGGGCGGCGCCCCGGACGGCGATCCGCTGGCCAGTAATCCGAGCCCTTCCGCCAAAGTACGGGCGCGGCTGTAGTCGGCCCATCGGAGAGCGTCCTCGGTCTTGCCATGCGCGACGAGAAAATGGATGTAGTCGTCGTAGATGCGCGAGGCGTTATTGGAAAAGGGCAGTTTGGAATCGTTGCGCTGGAGTGAAGAGCGAGCGGATTCGAAGGTGGCCAGCGCGATGCGATATTCGCGGTCGGCGGCGTCGGAGTGGGCTTCGTCTTCGTAGAGCTGGGCGAGTGCGTGTTCGGAGCGCCAGTGCAGGGCAGCGTTGGCAGTCGGATCGGAATCAACTTCGCGGAAGGTGCGTTCGGCTTCAGAGTCGTTGTGCCGGCGCGAGTCGATCATGCCTTTGACGAGGAGGGGATAGAGTTCTTCGAGGCGGTTGTTGTCGGATTTTGCGATGGCGATGGCTTGGTTGGAATATTTACTCGCGGCGTCTAGGTCGCCGTTTTCGATCGACACCAAAGCCAGGGCTCGGAGGGAATTGTAGATGCCCTCTTCACCGTTGATTGTCTTGGCGACGTCTAGTGCTCTGAGGTAAGACTCCTTGGCGCGAACATTGTCGCCCTCGGCGGCATAGACGTACCCAGCATTCGTCGTCCAATAGAGCTCGTCAACGATGTCGCCCACCTGAGTTGCTCGTCTTGCGGCATCGAGGCACAGCTCGAGTGACTTTTCCGAGTCTCCGAGATTGTAGTAGGCCCAACCGAGATTACCGAGAGCTGTTTGAGCAATATCGTTTGCTTCTAATGCGACAGCTTCTTGATAGGCGGTTTCCGTCCAGTCAACCGCTTGGTCGAAGTTCCCCTCCCTCATTGACGTCAGACCAAGGTTTAGGAGCGCAGTTACCTCGAGGAGCGGGTCGCCGTGAACGCGACCGAACTCTAGGGATTGCTTAAAAAATTGTTTTGCACCACCGATCTTGCCATGTTGCACGCAGAGGACGCCCTCAGCCAGTATGACGTCGCCACAGGTCGTAGCGGTTGGTTCCGAGCAACGTTGCGTTGCTTGTCTGATTTCTTCTTC
>Ga0181537_10004515_pt1 | contig 11551 bp, 7 predicted proteins | sample PEATcosm2014_Bin_39_FD_119765 | JGI IMG/M metagenome (GOLD analysis project Ga0181537, IMG submission 119765) | Peatland microbial communities from MTU Mesocosm Facility, Houghton, MI, USA - PEATcosm2014_Bin23_10_metaG | ecosystem: Environmental > Terrestrial > Soil > Wetlands > Peat | place... | reverse complement strand
GTTCGGTCATGAAGCTCTACTCGCCTTTCATTGCCCCGCTGTTAGTCCCGCTGTTGAGTTGCGGCATTTCCGCACCCTGGCTCAAGCGGATGAGCCCGCTCTGCGCGTAGGTCATCAGCTTGGCACGAGTATCGGTGATGTCGAGATTGCGCATGGTCAGCTGGCCGATGCGGTCGCGCGGGGAGAACGCGGACTCGGTCTTCTCCATGCTGAGCCGCTCGGGCTGGAACGTAAGATTAGGCGACTCGGTATTCAGGATCGAGTAGTCGTTGCCGCGGCGCAGTTCCAGCGTCACCTCGCCGGTGATCGGGCTCGCGACCCAGCGCTGTGCGGATTCCCGCAGCATGATGGCCTGGGAATCGAACCAGCGTCCCTGGTAGAGAAGCCGGCCCAGCTTGCGCCCGTTCTCGCGATACTGCTCGATGGTGTCCTCATTATGAATGCCCGTGATGAGGCGCTCATATGCGATGAACAGCAGCGCCAGGCCAGGCGCCTCGTAGATGCCGCGGCTCTTGGCTTCGATGATGCGGTTCTCGATCTGGTCGCTCATGCCGAGCCCGTGACGGCCACCGATGCGGTTCGCTTCGAGCACCAATTCGACCGGATCAGAAAACTCCTTGCTGTTAAGAGCGACGGGAAACCCTTCTTCAAAACGGACCGTTACCTCTTCGCGCCGGACGTCCACATCATCCCGCCAAAAGGCGCTGCCCATAATGGGATCGACGATCCGGATGCTGCTCGAAAGCAGCTCGAGATCCTTGGCCTCATGCGTAGCCCCGAGCAGGTTCGAGTCGGTGGAATAGGCCTTCTCGGCGGACATCTTATAGCCGAAGCCGGACCTCTGCATGAACGCCGACATCTCGGCACGGCCGCCGAGTTCGTCGATGAAAAGCGGATCGAGCCAGGGTTTGTAAACCTGCAGGCGCGGATTGACGAGCAGGCCGTAGCGGTAGAAGCGCTCGATGTCATTGCCCTTGAAAGTGGAACCGTCACCCCAGATGTTGACGTCATCTTCCTTCATTGTTGTGACCAGCATGGTGCCGGTTACGGCGCGTCCGATGGGGGTGGTGTTGAAGTAGGTGACACCTGCGGTCGAAATGTGAAAGGCGCCGGACTGCAGAGCGGCGATGCCTTCGCGAACCAACGGTCCACGGCAATCGATGAGACGAGCATTTTCCGCCCCGTATTCGAGTGCTTTGCGCGGGATGGCCTCGTAGTCGGTTTCGTCCGGCTGCCCGAGATTCGCCGTGTAGGCATAGGGCAGCGCGCCCTTCTGCTTCATCCAGTGCAGCGCAGCGCTTGTATCGAGGCCTCCGGAAAAAGCGATGCCGACTTTTTCGCCGACCGGCAGGCTTTCAAGAATTACCGACATTTCGTCCCTTTGCCGAGCATCATGAGCAGCAGCGCCTTCTGCGCGTGCATGCGATTCTCGGCTTGATCGAACACGACAGACTGCGGCCCGTCAAGTACCGCATCGGTGACTTCAGCGTTGCGATGCGCCGGCAGACAATGCATGAAGACCGCCGACGGTGCGGCCAGCGCCATCGTCGTTTCGTTCACCTGGTACGGTTTGAAAATGGGCGCGCGCTTCATCGCCTCATGCTCAAAGCCCATGCTGGTGCAGACGTCCGTGTAAATCGCATCGGCCCCGGTCATCGCCGCAATCGGATCGTTGATCAGCGTGATGTTCGAACCGGTAAGGTTCGCGATCGCCCGCGCCTGCGCCACGATGTCCGCTTTCGGCGCGTAGTTCTTCGGCGTGCCAACGGTGCAGTGCGCGCCTAGCAGAGCCGCGGTGAGCATCAGCGAGTGGCACACGTTATTGCCGTCTCCAACGTAGGTAAAGTTGAAGCCCTTCAGATTGCCGAAGCGCTCTTCCAGCGTCATGAAGTCCGCAATCGCCTGGCAAGGATGCTCAAGGTCGCTCAGCGCGTTGATCACCGGCACACTCGAGTACTGCGCCATCTCAGTAATCGTTTCGTGCGCATAGGTCCGCAGCACGATGATCTGCACCCAACGTTCGACGTTGCGCGCGATGTCCGCCAGCGATTCGCGCTCTCCAAGAGGCGACTGCGTCTGATCGACGAACAGAGCCGATCCGCCCAGCGTATTCATCGCCGTCTGAAAGGTGAGGCGTGTGCGCAGCGACGCCTTCTCGAAGAACATAACCATCTGCTTCGCATCGAGTGCCCAGCGGTAGGCGGCCGGGTTGGTCTTCACATCGTGAGCGAGTTCCAGAATGCCTGCGAGCTCAAACGTGGTGAGATCGGCGATGGAGCACAAATCGCGCCCCGCAAGCGAGACGTCGGGACTCGCGGATTCAACTTCCTGCAAAAGTGCGGCGGGCTTACTGGCCAATTTTCTTTCCTCCGAGGATTGAGCTGGCGGCCTGCGCCGTCTGTTCGGTCAGAATTTCGTCGAGAGCTGCAACACCCTCATCCACGTGCTCTCTGCGCAAAATGAAAGGAGGCAGAAAGCGCAATACGGTTTCGCTGGTGCGATTAATAAGGATGTGCCGGCTCATCATTGCGCCGAGTACGGCCTTCGCCAGATCGGCAGAGTTCAGTTCGACCGCCAGCATCAACCCAAGTCCGCGAACATCCACGATGGCGGAGTGGAGCTTTGCCAACTGCGAGAGCTTTTCGCGGAAATAAGTGCCGACCGCTGTTACATGATCCAAAAGATGCTCGCGCTCGATAGTGTCCATCACTGCAAGTGCGACAGCGCAAGCCAACGGTCCACCGCCAAAGGTCGTCCCGTGCATTCCGGCGTGGATCGCCTTCGCCGCTTCCTCCGTGCAAAGCATCGCCCCGAGAGGAATGCCCCCAGCCAGCGGTTTCGCCAAAGTCACCACATCCGGAAGCACGCCGTAATGCTGATATGCGCAGAACTTTCCCGTGCGCCCCATGCCGGATTGAATCTCATCCGCAATCAGCAGAGCTCCCGTCGAGCGGGTGAGATCCCGCGCTGCCTGCAAGAATTCCTGAGACATCGGCCGAATCCCGCCCTCGCCCTGGATAGGTTCAACGAGAATCGCGCAAACCTCGGTCGAGAATTTCGCTTTCAGATCATCGACGTCGTCGAAGCGCACAAATTCGACGCCCGGCATCACCGGATCAAACGGCTCGCGATACTTGTCCTTCCATGTCGCTGCGACAGAGCCCATCGTCCGTCCGTGGAAGCTGTTTTCAAGCGCCAGAAATTTCGTTCCGAGAGGCACGCCCTGCTCGCGCTTCAGCTTCGCCCACGCGCGCGCCAGCTTCAGCGCGGCCTCGTTGGCTTCGGTCCCGCTGTTCGAGAAGAAAGCACGATCCATCCCCGTGGCTTCGGTCAGCCGCAGCGCCAGCGCCGCTTGCCCCTCGTGGTAGTAAAGGTTCGAGGTGTGGATGAGCTTGCGACCTTGCTCGGCAATGGCCTGCTCGATCGCCGGATGCGCGTAGCCGAGAGCATTAACGCCGATGCCACTGAGCAAATCCAGATACCGCACTCCGTTTTCGTCGATCAGGTGCACGCCTTCCCCGCGTTCGAACAGCAGCGGATAACGATCGTAGGTGCCGAGCAGCAGCTTCGTTTCCGCCGCCTTCAATTCTTCGAGTTTCATTGAGGTCTTCTCAATTGGGTGCTGCAACGTGACGGTTGAGTTGCTCATGCCACCATCACCTCCGTTCCCTGGTTGATGCGGCTGCTGCAAAGATCGGGCAGGGAAGCGGCGACTGCGGCGGGCAGAATCCGCACGCGCTTCACGCCATTCAGCAACGCCTCGCGGCACGCGCTGAGCTTCGGCAGCATGCCGCCGCTGATCACAGCGTCGCGCGTCAAATCGGCGATCTGGTCGATGCTGAGCCAGCGCATCACGCTCCCATCGGCGCCCAGCACGCCCGCCACATCGGTCAGAAAAACCAGCGCGTCTGCCTTGCAAGCGCCCGCGCAGGCCGCAGCCATCTCGTCGGCGTTGATGTTGTAATACTCACCATCGAATCCGAGCGCGATCGACGAAATCACCGGCACCGCGCCCATCTGCCAGATCGCTTCGAGCCAGCGCGGATCGGCCGCAGCAATTTCGCCGACGAATCCCAGATCGGGCGCGGTCCGCTTCTTGCGAGCGCGGAAAACGAGACCGTCCCCGCCCGAAAGTCCAACCGCGGGTTGGCCGTGCGCGCCAAGCGAGGCGACCAGCGCCTTGTTCACGCCCCCGCCCAGCACCATCAGCGCCGTGTCGCGCGTCTCCGCATCCGTGATGCGCAAGCCGGCAATAAATTCGCTCGCCTTGCCCAGCTGCTTCAGCGTGCGCGTCAACTGCACGCCTCCGCCGTGTACGACCGCGACCTGATTGCCGTCTTTCACCAACTCGGCAATGGCCTTGGCGCACTCGTGCAGCAGCTCTGGATTCTCCAGCGTTGCCCCCCCGAGTTTCACTACGTATCTCATTTCTTTCAGCCCTTTCGCTTCGTCCTTCACTTCAGCCCGTCCGCTTCATCGAAGCCAGCAATCAGATTCAGGTTCTGCACCGCCTGTCCTGCGGCGCCTTTCAGTAAGTTGTCGAGGCACGACACAATCACGCATCGCCGGCCGTCATCGGCCAGATGGAAGCCGATGTCGCAGTAATTCGTATTCACCGAATATTGAATTTGCGGCAGCTGTCCCGCAGGGAAGATCCGAACCAGCGGGCTCTCAGCGAAGAACTTCCTATAGAGAGCCTCCACGTCGCTAGCCTGGTGCCGATCCGTGAACCATACATATATAGATGAGAGGATCCCGCGGGGGATCGGCAGCAGATGCGGCGTAAACACGATCTGCTCGGACTCCAGGTCCAGCTGTTCCAGCAACTCGCCCGTATGCCGATGCGAGAACAGCCCGTACGCGGAAAGATTGTCCGCAGCATGCATAAAATGCGTCTTCGCCGTCGGAGCCTTGCCCGCCCCGGACACGCCAGACTTCGCGTCAGCGACGATGCCGCGGTTCAGATCGATCCATCCAGCGGAAACCAGCGGCTTCAGCGCCAAAATGATCGACGTCGCGTAGCAGCCAGGGTTGGCAATCAAATCCGCCGACCGAATCTCATCACGATGCAGCTCCGGCATTCCGTAGACAGCCTTCGTCTGCACAGCCGTTGCAACATCCGATCCTTCATCGCCGAACTTATACACAGCGCGATTCGAAGCACCGGTCAGACGCCACGCGCCGCTCAGGTCGATGACCCGGAGCCCATGCTCGAGAGCCTGCGGCACCCATTCCCGCGATTGCTCGTGCGGAGTCGCCAGGAAAAGAACCTTCACATCGTGCGACCGCAGCAGATCCCACGAGAACGGCTCGATGCTCAGGCTGCCAGCCCCCAGGCCCGTTCCATTGTTATCCATCAGTTGTGGATGAACGGCAGCGAGTGGCTCCGGCGCAGTCTCGGCGCGTCCGAGAAAAAGCGGCGGAGTCCCCGCGAGCGAAGGATGACGCAGCAGCAGCCGCGCCAGCTCCATGCCCGCGTACCCGCTCACTCCCATCACCGCTGTTTGCATCCTCGTCTCCATTGCCCCAAAATTTCTCGAAGTCCAGCCAAACCGCAAATCCTGTTAGACCCTCTTCTTCCGGTCCCGATTCTTTTTTCGCCGCTCTTTTTGATCGAAGAATTACCCGATCATGCGCTCGAGTTTTTCCTTCATCGATGACGCCCGTCGCGGGTCCGGACAAATGATCAATACGGTGTCATCGCCGGCCAGGGTTCCCACCACGTCGTTCCACTCCTCATGGTCGATCGCCAGCGCCACCGGCTGTGCCCCGCCGCTCGTGGTTCGCAGCACCAGTTGGTTTTGCGCCTGCCGCACCGCCAAGCCAAAGCTTGAGAGCACTTCATCCACCGGCGGCTGCTCCTCTTCTTCTTCCATGTGCCCGTTGCCGTTGGGCGCCGCGTACCCGTGCGGGCCCTTGTACAGCCGCATTTCGTGAATATCGCGCGAGAGCGTTGCCTGCGTCACATCGCAGCCGCGCCGAACCAGCCTGCGCCGCAGTTCGTCCTGGCTGGTGATCGAATCCGCCTCCACCAGCTGCCGGATTAGGGTGTGACGATCCTGTTTGCTCAAATGCATCTCACACGAAAAAATCGCGGCCTGCCGCCGAGCGGCTAGCCGCGTCTCATATGTATAAAAATACAGCAATGATGTATAAATATGCAAGGCCACGTTTGTCAAGCCCGCGCGCCGGTCCGCTCTTGGTAATCCACACCGCCGGTCACAAATTTGCCAAAAATATTCTTGATTTCGTCTTCGCACGAAATGGAAGGCCGTTATAGTTGGATATGGGAACGAGAAATTGTGCTGATCCGGCCTTGTCGACCGGCGGCTCCCGGCCCACCGCTGGAGTTCCGCGCGAGCCCGTTAGCTCCGCTGAGAGCCTGATCGACCCGCGCTTCGACTTCGAATCGTGCGGCGTCGGGTTTGTCGCCACTCTGGACAACCAGCCCTCGCATGACATCCTCACCAGGGCTCTCACCGCCCTTGCGCGTCTCGCGCATCGCGGAGCCGTGGCTGCCGACGGCAAGTCGAGCGATGGCATCGGCATTCATACCTCGATCCCCCGCCAGCTCCTGCTGGAATCCACCGGCATTTCTCTGGACCCGTCGCAGCCGCTGGCTGTCGGCATGGTTTTTCTCTCCGAGCAACCGACCGCTGCCTCCACCGCTGAACGCGAGATTGAGCACGCCGTTGCCGCACAGGGTTTCTCCATCCTCGGCTGGCGCGACGTGCCCACGCGCCCCGAGATTCTCGGCGAAATTGCGCTTTCCACTCTCCCAGGGATCCGCCAGATTCTGCTGACCGGAGCCCCGACAACCTATCAGGACCTCGACAGCAAACTCTATCTGGCGCGCAAACAGTTCGAGCGCAGCGGCGCACTCGGCTACGTCTGCTCGCTGTCGTCGTCCTCCATCATCTATAAGGCGATGTGCGACGCGCGTCTACTGCCGGAGTTTTTCCCCGACTTGGCCGACCCGCGCTTTGTCACGCCCTTCGCGCTCTTCCACCAGCGCTACGCTACCAACGTCGCGCCCTCCTGGGATCGCGCCCAGCCCTTCCGCATCCTCGGCCACAACGGCGAAATCAACACGGTCTGGGGCAATCGCGCCCGCATGACCGCCCGCGCCGCCACGCTGCCCGATGAGTTGCGCCCCATTTTTACCCCCAGCGGTTCGGACTCCACCAGCCTCGACGAAGTCATCGAGTTGCTCGCCCGCAACGGCCGCACCGTTGCGGAAGCCGTGCGCATGGTCATGCCCCCCGCCGACACCGGCAGGCATTCGGCCTTCCTCGCCTACCACGGCGACTGCATCGAGCCCTGGGATGGCCCCGCCGCAGTCTCCTTCACCGATGGACATCTGATCGGAGCGGCTCTCGATCGCAACGGCCTGCGCCCTTGTCGATTCTTCGTCACGGAGGATCACCTCATCGTCGCCGGCTCCGAAGCCGGCCTCGTCGACCTCGACCCCGAGAAAATCGTTCACAGCGGCCGCCTCGGTCCAGGCCAGATGCTTCTCGCCGATCTTGAAAACCACGTCTTCTACGAAGACGACGAACTACAGACACTCTTCGATAAGTCCGCGCCCGACTACGAAGCCCTCCTCGAAAGTGCGACCCTTGACTCGACGGCGTCGGTTCCCGCGCTCGATCCGACAGAACTGAATCGGCTGCAACTCGGTTTTGGCTACACCAAAGAAGACGTCAACATGATCCTGAAGCCCATGGCCATGGACGGCAAAGATGCCGTCTGGTCCATGGGCGACGACACGCCCATCGCGCCCCTGGCCCGCACCCCGCGGCCGGTCTACGCATTCTTCCGCCAGCGCTTTGCCCAGGTCACCAACCCACCCATCGACTCGCTGCGCGAAGCCTGTGTCATCCAGCTCCACACCCGTCTTGGGCCCTGGCCGCACATTCTCAATACCCGCGAGCGCCTGCCCGGCCTGTCGCTCAGCTCGCCGTTCCTCTCGCTCTCGCAGATGGATTCTCTGCACCAGCGCAAGCACAACCTTGCCGGGAATCTGCCCCTTGCTGTGTTGGAGTGTGTCTTCAATCCGGCCTGCAACCTGCTCACCGCGATCGACGATCTCTGCGCCAAGGCCATTGAGCTAGTGCGCGGCGGAGCGTCCATTCTCCTTCTCACCGACCGTGGATGCGGCGACCAGGCGATTCCGATTCCTATGGCGCTCGCGACCGGCGCCGTCCATCACGCGCTCATCCGCGCTGGCGAGCGCATCAAGGTCGGCCTCGCGGTCGAAGCCGCGGATTGTCGCGACCTCCATCACGCCGCTGTGCTCATGGGCATGGGCGCCGGTGCAGTCTGTCCATGGCTTGCGCTTGAAACAGCACGCCAGATCAATCCCGAAACAGGCGAGGCCAATCTCCTCCATGCCTTCGACCTCGGCTTGGCGAAGATCATGTCGAAGATGGGCATCTCGGTCGTCGACAGCTACCGCGGCGCGCATCTTTTTGACTGCCTCGGTCTCAGCAGGGAAGTGGTGGAGCGCTGCTTCGAGGGCACACCCGCCCCACTCGGCGGCATCGGCTTCCCGGAACTCGAAGCCAGCCTGCGCGAACTGTGGCTAAGCGCTCACAGCAACGGGGAAACAGGAAACGAGTCTCCCGATACAGACGGAGGCGGCCCGCTCGTAACCGTCGCCGCGACCAAAGACCTGCCTGACCCCGGCTGGGTTCGTTTCCGCAAAGCCGAAAAGTCGGAGCCGCACGGATGGCAGCCGCAGACCGTGCGTCTGCTCCAAACCATCACCGGCGCTACAAAAACAGCGACCGCCGTTGCCGATGCAACCCAGGCATGGGGAGCCTTCACGAGCCAGGCCAAAGAGAAAGAGCCGGCCGTGCTGCGCGACCTGCTCGAAATCCGATCCGCCGCTGCGCCCATGCCCGTCGCCAATGTCGAGCCGGCGCAGAATCTCTACCACCGCTTCATCGCCAGCGCCATGTCGCTCGGCTCATTGAGCCCCGAAGCCCACCAAACGATCACCGCCGCAATGAACATGCTCGGCGGCCGTTCGAACACCGGCGAGGGCGGGGAAGACCCAGCAGTCTACGAGCCAGGGGCGCAGCTGCCGATCGGAACGGCATCGTTCCCAGCCGAGCTGCTGAACAACAAAGTCAAGCAAGTCGCCTCCGCGCGCTTCGGCGTCACGGCGCAGTACCTGATGCATGCCGAAGAGTTAGAGATCAAAATCGCCCAGGGTTCGAAGCCCGGCGAAGGCGGCCAGCTGCCCGGTCACAAAGTCACCGAGCTGATCGCCCGCCTGCGCCACGCGCAGCCCGGCGTGCAGCTCATCAGTCCACCGCCGCACCACGACATCTACTCGATCGAAGACCTCGCCCAGCTTATCCACGACCTGCGCCGGATCAATCCCAAAGCCGCCATCGGCGTAAAGCTGGTCTCTGAGTGTGGCGTCGGTACCGTGGCCGCGGGCGTCGCCAAAGCCTACGCGGACTACATCGTGATCGCTGGCCACAATGGCGGCACCGGCGCGTCGCCCCTTTCGAGCATCAAGTACGCCGGCAATCCTTGGGAACTCGGCCTGGCCGAAGCGCAACAGGTTCTCATCCGCAATGGTCTCCGCGGACGCGTGCGTCTCCGCACCGATGGCGGTCTCCGCACCGCACGCGACATTGTTGTTGCCGCCATGCTCGGCGCGGACGAATTTGCCTTCGGCACAGCGGTCCTGGTCGCGCTCGGCTGCGACATGGCCCGCCAATGCCACCTCAACACTTGTCCCACCGGCATCGCGACCCAGCGTCCCGACCTGCGCGCAAAATTCCGCGGCAAACCCGAGCACTTGGTTCGCTTCTTCGAAGGACTAGCCGGCGAAATCCGCGCATACCTGGCCGAACTCGGCCTTCCCTCTATCGAAGCCGCCATTGGGCGCACCGATCTCCTTGAGCAGACCCGCTTCGACGGCTGCCTCGACCTCGGTCCGATGCTGGCCGCCCCACCCAACGGCGGCAAAGCAGGTGCAAGACACTGGCAGGGCCGCCGCAATCTTCGCCCCGAAGACCATCCGCCCATCGACGATGCATGGGTCGAGCCCGCCGTCGCCGCTTACAAAGCCGGAGAGCCCTTCCTCGTCGATTCGCTCATCGCCAACGAAGACCGCACCTTTGGCGCGCGACTAGCCGGAGAGTTAGCGATGCTCCAGTGCTCAGGCATAACGCCGAAAGCCCCCCTCACCTTCCGCCTCACCGGAGAAGCCGGTCAGTCCTTCGGAGCCTTTGCCGTCCCCGGAATGGAACTGATCCTCAAAGGTCTGGCCAATGACTTCGTCGGCAAAAGTCTCTCCGGCGGCGAAATTATCCTCCGCGGCCAGGGACGCGCCGCCCTCCAGCCGGAGCTCCACACCATCCTCGGCAACGTGGCTCTCTATGGGGCGACCAGCGGGGCCCTCTTCGCCGCGGGCTGCGCAGGCGAGCGCTTCGCGGTCCGAAATTCTGGCGCGCTCGCTGTTGTCGAAGGCGTGGGCGATCACGGTTGCGAATACATGACCGGTGGCCTCGTAGCCGTGCTGGGCGCGACTGGATCCAATTTTGGCGCCGGCATGACCGGCGGCGAAGCCTGGGTTTTCGACGAGGAAGGTCTCTTCCTCTCCCGCCAGCGTTACCACTCCGGGTTTCTCACGCCCCAGCCCTTCAACACGCTGCCGCCGGAGGCGAAGGAGAGCATTTTCGGACTCGTCCAGCTCCACGCCGAAAAAACTGCCAGCACCCGCGCCTACTGGCTCATGTCGAAATGGGATGACCTCGCACCTCGATTTGTGCGTCTCACTCCAAAGCCGCAGGCCTGAACGGAACCCAAAAAGGTAACCTGCCACAACTATTCAGGTCACCAGCGGGTCATCCAATTGGATGTATCCTTTCGTTAACCCGCGCCATCAAAAGACGGGCTTGATCCCCTTGTCCATGCTGCATTCTTCCCCTTTTTCGCGCCGTTTTGTTCCCGGGCTCTTGCTCGGACTCCTGACCCTCCAGGGTTGCGGCCGGTTCGCCCCTCACCAAGCGCACGAGTATGTTTACGTCTGGGCCCGGGGTACCTACCTTCGAGACCGCGTCGCTGCGGTCAGCAATCGCGTCGCCGAGGTCGTCAACGGCCAGCGGCTCCAGGTCGTCGAGCACGGCCGCCGCTTTCTGAAGGTCAAAACCGACCGAGGTGAAATCGGCTGGATCGAAGACCACGGCGTCATCGACCAGCAGATCTACGACAAATTCACTCAACTGGAGAAGGACAACGCCAGCGACGCCGTCATCGGAACCGCGGTCCTGCGCGATGACTACTGGCTCCGCGACGCTCCTGGACGCACCTCCGACCGTTTCTATTTGCTTCCCGAAAATGACAAGCTCCAGTTGCTGATGCGCGCGTCCGTGCCCAAACCCGACGCCCCGCAGGCGTTGCCCATGCCCGTCGCCAAGCCGGTTGCCCGGACAAAAACCGACGTTCCTTCGCAACCTCCTCCGCTCAACCTTGAGGATTACTGGCTCATCCGCGACAGCAGCGGTCGCGTCGGCTGGATCCGCGCTCG
>Ga0181537_10004514_pt1 | contig 11555 bp, 9 predicted proteins | sample PEATcosm2014_Bin_39_FD_119765 | JGI IMG/M metagenome (GOLD analysis project Ga0181537, IMG submission 119765) | Peatland microbial communities from MTU Mesocosm Facility, Houghton, MI, USA - PEATcosm2014_Bin23_10_metaG | ecosystem: Environmental > Terrestrial > Soil > Wetlands > Peat | place... | reverse complement strand
TTCCACATCCAGCACGACCGCTTCGACGGCCTCGTCGAGCAGCACGTCGAAGACCGCCGCCAAGACAACGACCAAGACGGACTCCACGACCGTCACTTCGGAAATCGACAGCAGCGCGGAAACGCTGCTCAGCGGCTCCGGGGCGACCGGACTTTTGGTCGATATGCTGGCTTGATCACCGAGGCGAGCGACGCCCGATGGGTCCACGTTGACCCATGGAGCTCTAAGCACCGGTCGCGGCGAACTGGGAAGACAGATCGCCGCAGAACGTCATCGGGCCGACGTGATTGAGCCTGCTGTTCAGATCGGCCCAAATCTCACCCCCCATATCGGTCCACCGCTTGCAGAAAGCAAAATCCTCGCTGAGGTAGGTGCCGTCTTCGCCGATCATGCATTCGAACAGCGCAAAGCGATTGTCGCTTGCGGTCAGAGCATCGATGGAATGATCGCGCTTGTATTTGAGTTGCGGGTACGCGATGCACATCCGTTCAACTGCCTGACGCCGTATCATGAGAAAGCCCGTGCCGGCGTAACGCACTTTGACAAATCCTGCAGTCGTCACCACGGCGTTGGGGTCGTCGACTTCAAACACGTATTTTAGAGCGGCGGCGGCGGGATTGGGGCGAGCGGTCTCCATCGTTTTCTTGACTTTGCCCCAATCGATCCGCTTGATCGGATAGACTGCGGCGCTCATATCGGCGCCGCACTGAATCAACCGCAAAACCTGCTCCGGCTCAAACCCGATATCCGCATCGATGAACAAAAGATGGGTCGCGGTCGGGTCGTCGAGAAATTGCGAAATCAGGCTGGCGCGAGCGCGCGTAATTAGCGCATCGCCGTCCTTGAACAGAACCTTTAAATTGATCTCGCCATATGACCGCACGAGCTTTTGCAGCTTGAACAGCGACGCCGCATAGAGCACTGAAATCTGGCCGCCGAAGCATGGTGTGGCAACGACAAGGTTAACGATATTGGATGCGACGGCGCCTACGGTCGCTGTGCCGGTCCCGGCGGCAACAGGCCTTGCTGCGCGAAAATCGGAGGGCGCGGGCTTTTCCACGAGGCGCTTGACGGATTTTGTTTTAGCGGCGGCGGGCATAGTCCGATGACCTTGTTCGCTCTATTTACGTCGTTGTTACGACACTACCGATGCCGAGGGCATCGCCGCGCTGCATTTCGATCCGGCGAGCGCGTGCCTCAGGGAAAATCCGTCGGCCGATCTATTTATCGATCATGGTTAACTAATAACGAAGACGAGTGGTTAACGGCGCCTTAACGGAGCGCGCGCAAACAGCCAAATGGCCCGAAAGACTTGTGACGAACCCGTGTCCGCCAGCAAAGCGGCCTGCGACAGCGGCCGACCAACCGCCGCCGAACATATACTGGGATAACTACTCAGCCGCTCAAAACCGCTTAGATTTACGCGTTTTTAAGCGGAATACGTCAAAACCCTCATTAGCCGATCGTTGCGATCGGAAAGTGCACTCGCCGGTACGGCACGTACAGCCAGTGCAAGCCAGTACGGCCTGTAACCAGAAGGGTACCTCGCTATGTCTGATATCACCTTGACCTCGGGCATTCGGCAGAACCTGTTGTCTCTGCAGAAGACGTCCGCCGATTTGACCACCACGCAGGAAGCGCTTTCGACCGGCGACGCGGTCAACTCCGCCGCCGACAATCCGAGCGCGTATTTCACCTCGCAGAACCTGACCAATAGCGCCAACTCACTGAGCGCCTTGCTCGACCAGATTGGACAGGGCCAGCAGACCATCAGCGCGGCCACCGACGGCCTCACCGGTTTGACCAGCCTGCTTCAACAGGCCTTGTCGACGGTGCAGCAGGCGCAGCAGGCAAGCCCGACGGTAGCCGGTTCGACGACCGGCACGGTCGACCTTACCTCCAATACACTGGCGGCCGGCAATCTCGTGATCGCGGCAGCAGGTTCGACCTATACTGTCTCGATCGCGGCAAGCGCAGCCCTCTCCACCATTGAGGCTGACATCAACGGCACGACCGGCCTCGGCAGTTCGGGCGCGGTGACCGCAACGGATGACGGCAGCGGGCACCTCGTGCTCACCGCCAACGACGCGACCACCAGCTTCACCGCTTCCGGCGCCGAGCAGACCGCATTTGGTTTGGCCTCGACCGCGGTTGCCGGATCGAGCCCGACCCGCACGACGCTGCAGGCCAACTACAACGGCTTGTTGACGCAGATCAACCAGCTCGCCTCGGACGCGACCTACAATGGCGTCAATCTGCTCACTGGCGATAACCTGACGATCAACTTCAATCAGAGCGGATCAAGCGCTCTGACGATCACCGGCGTGGACTTCACGGCTACCGGTCTCAGCCTCTCGGCGGCCTCTGGCTCTGGCTCGTCCTCGTTCCAGTCCGACACCAACCTCGCGAACACGGTCACGGCCATTAACGCCGCGATCACGACCGTGCAGAGCCAGACTGAAACGTTCGGCACCAATTCGGGCGTCATCGGCACCCGCCAGACGTTCGAGACGAACCTGATCAACACCTTCCAGACCGGCGCCAGCAACCTCGTTGTCGCCGACCAGAACCAAGAGAGCGCCGACCTGTTGACCGAGCAAACTCAGCAGCAGTTGGAAATCTCCGCACTGTCCATCGCCAATCAGGCGAACCAGTCGGTGCTCAAACTGTTCAGCTAAGTTCTTCGCTAATAGGCCTTCTGGAGAAGGCGGCGGGGCGAAAGCCCCGCCGCTTTTTTATGGCCGGAGGCCAGGCGCAAATTGGCTGTACCGCCCTCTCCGCCCGCGGGGTGTTTAGCCGCGCCTTAACCCGCATCCCCGATGATGATGGTCCTTTCCAGGAAGGCAAATCGTGACCCTTAAGATCGAACTCAAGCCTGGCGAACGCATCATCCTGGGCGATTGCGTCGTGACCAACGGCGGCCAGCGCGCCCATTTGTCGATAGAGGGGAAAGTTCCGATTCTGCGGGAAAAAGACATCTTGAGGCCAGGCGATGCCAGTAGCCCGGCCAAACGCATCTACTATGCCGTACAGCTCATTTACACCTCGAAGCGCCCCGAGGATCATCACGCGCTCTACGTAAAACTGGTGCAGAGAATCTTGAAGGCCGCGCCCAGCATGCGGCCCTACATCGACAGTATCAACAACAGAATCTTAACGGGCGAGACGTACAAAGCCCTCAAGGAAACGCGCAAGCTCATCGCCTACGAAAAGGAACTACTCGATCATGCATTACGCCAGCAAGGCCTACGCAAAAACGGCCAAGGAATCGGCGCCGCCGCGTGAATTGGAGGCCAGCCTACTTTTGAAGGCCGCCGCGAAATTGCAGGCAGTTCACGATTCCTGGCGCGACAAGCCGGCCGGTCTCAATGAGGCCCTGTTGTATAATCGCAAGCTTTGGACGGTTTTCCTGGATGCCGTGACCAGCGAAGAGAACAAGCTGCCCGGCATCGTTCGCGACAATCTCAGACGGCTTGGCGTGTACATCATGGCCGAAACGTTCTCGCTGATGACCAATCCGAGGCCGGACCATCTGCAATCGATCATCAAAATCAATCGCGGCATCGCCGCCGGCCTGCGCAGCAAGGCCTGATTTCGCACCGCGCGCAAGAAAGCAGCCGGAATGGCCGGCGAAACTTCCGCGTTAATCTCGGGGGATGCCTTAAAGGCGTCTACCCTGAAATATGCCAGGCAATTGCGGTCCAGGGTCGAGGGCGAGCAAGGCGGGCTCCCCAGTATCTTCGACAGCTGGTTTACGCGCGTCGTCACGCAATTTATGCGGTTCGATCCGGCCCGCTCGTGGGAGGACAGCGTACGCGAGGAGGCCTTGCGCGCTCCCACGCAGGCGCAATCGTTGCAGTGGGACCTGATGCGGCTGCGGCTCTTCCTGGATCGGTGGGAACAGGGCCGCTTTGTTGAATTCGCGCAGCGGGAACGGTCAGGAGTCCATTATCATCCCCGGTTCGGCACCGAATTCGGCGTCGATGTGCTGCTGACCTGTCAGGGCGCCCCGGCGCTGATGCGCTGGCGTGGGCTGCCGCTGATGAAGAACGCCTTCGACTTCGCGCTTTACCCGATGCTCCTTGCCGAGCTGCGCCCCGTTACGATCTTCGAGGTCGGCTCCGGCCAGGGCGCCAGCGCCACGTGGTTCGCCGATAGTTTAGCCACCCTCGGTGTCTCCAGCCGCGTGCATTCGACTGACCTCAACAAGGTCGAGATCGAGCACCCATGCGTCACTTTCTATCAGGGCGATTGCTCGGATCCCGAGCGCCTGTTCGATCCGGAACTTTTACGCACCGCGCCACACCCCTGGCTGGTCGTTGAAGATGCACACCAAAATGTCGCGGGGGTTCTAGATCATTTCCACAAGTTTCTGGTGCCGGGCGATTATCTGGTGGTCGAAGACAGCGATGTGAAGCGGGACGCGCTCCGCCAGTTTCTCGGCGCTTATCCTGGAAATTACCTGGTCGACACGCAGTTCACCGACTTTTTCGGCAGGAACGCGACCTGTGCCGCCGACTCAATATTCGCTCGAATAGAGCCACACCGCAGCAGGCCTGCAAGCGGCGCGCCGAATTAACGTCCGGCGCTACCCGCTGGTCGGCGCGAGATAGTTGAGCAGGCTGATCGACGCGAGCCGCGCCGTGACCGACAGCGACGCCGAAAGACTGTTCTGCAATGTCAGGATCTGTTCGCCGACCTGATCCTGGTTCACGCCGTCGATATTCTGCAGCAAGTCGCTCAGGGTGGACTGGGTCTGGGTGTTCTGACTGGTGGCGCTGGTGACGGTGGTCTGTGCATTGGCGATGTCGGCCTCGATGTCGCTAATCGACTGCGTGCCCGACTGACCGGCAAGGTTCGCCGAGACCTTCTGATTGAGCGCCTGGTAGCTCGCTTCTGCATTGGTATTGCTGGCCGAATACGTGGTCGCCGCGAGCACGGCGACGTTCGCGACCAGCGTGCTGATGGCCTGTTCGTTGGCGCGCATGCCGAAGGAAATCGTCGTCGAGGGACCGACCTGTGCGGTGGCAGTCTGCAGGGCCGGCGTATTGCCGTTTTCGCCCGTGTACCAGAACACCGTATTGGCGGTCGTACCATTCACCAAAGACGTGGCCGTGTCGTAGGGCGGCCCCGCGACCACCTGTGGCGGGTCTGACGTGAAGAAGTTATTGGCGGCGGCCATCGCCGAGGCGGCCGGCAGCGCGGTCTGCGCCAGCGTGCCGACGGCGCTGGTCAGAGCGGCCTGAAGATTGCTGGCGGTCGCCGCCGCAGTGGCGCCGATCGTGAACTGGTTGGTGCCCGGCGGAGAGCTTGTGGTCGCTTCCAGGCTAACGGTCTGACTGGAACCGTCGGGCAAAGTGAGACCGAAACTGATCGTATCGCCGGCATTCGGATTGGAAGCCAGATCGACCGAGATCGACGGCGGCGTACCGGAAGGGCCAGTCACCGTCGCCCCGGTCAGACTGGAATTGACGCTGGCGAGCTTAAAGCCGAATGGCGAGACCGCATCTTCACTGACAGAGACGGTCGAGCCCGAAGCCGGCGGAATGACCAACCGGCCGAGCGGAGGAACATCGGCGCCTTCATCGGCTTGCAGACGGTTGGCGATGACCTGGGTAAGGCCGGCCTGCGTGCCGGTGCCGTTGAGGATATCGCTGGTACTCGCGACCGACGGCTGGGTCGTCGCCCCGCCTGAGAAGATGTAATTATCGCCGACTTGCGTATTGAGTAACGACAGAATTTGATCGAGTTGCGCCGCGGCGGTCGACTGCGTCGAGGTCTGGCCGTCATTGTTGAGTGTGAAGGCGCCTTGCTGGGCCACCGACGACGCGACGTCGCTGCTCGCGCTCTGAAGCTGGGTCAGCACGGACTGGGCAATGGTCAGCGTCGTTCCCACCGTGGTGGCGGTATTACTGTAGCCGGCGATCGCCGAGAGCTGCGCGTTCAGACCCAGCGCGACGCCGGCCTGCGATCCAAGCCCTGAATAGGTCTGCGCCGCCTGCCCGGAGCTCAATTCCTCGCTCAATGTGTTGAGCTGATTGTTCGTACTGTTCTGCGTCATGAGCATGGACGCAGTGATCGATCCGGGTCCGGTTATGCTCATTAGGACACCGCCTGCAACAAGGTCGACATCATCGATTCGATCGTCGACATCACCCGCGCGTTGGCGCCATAGGCGTTTTGCAGCGCAATCAGGTTCGACATTTCGGTATCGATGTTGACGCCGGACTTGTTATTGAAACTTTGCTGCAACGAACTCAAGACCGTGGCCTGGCCCTGCTGCAAATTGGTTGCCGCGTTTGCCGCTTGGCTCTGCTGGCTGACGATCTGGCCCATATAATTCGTGAGCGTGCCGCTATAGGGCGCGTTCTGGCTGCCGATTCCAGTGGTCGGGGAATAGGTCAGCGAGGCGCTGGTCATTTGGTCGAGAATGAAATTCACCCCGGAGGGGTCCCCCGAGGAGGTCGCCGTCACGTAGTTTCCGAGACTCGCCGTTGTCAGCTGCGGATTAACGGAGATGCTTCCGGCCAGGCCCGTGGTTTGCGAGCCGCCCGCGGTGATCGCGCCCGTGATCGGTTGCGTGCCGTCGGTGAACAGCGGTAGCGCCACGCCTCCGCTCGTCAGCGAGGTTGCGGTCGAGGTCGCCGACAATGAATCGACGGTGTTGCCGCTGCCGTTGTTGAGCACCTGCAAGACCGAACCGCTCGGATTCGAGAACTGAAGATTCGACCCGAGCGCTGCATTCAGCTGAGACACGACCGAACTCATGCCACCGGACAGATTGATCCCGATCGTTTGATCGTCGGGATTAGTGCTCTGCGACGGCAGCACGCCTCCTTGGCCGAGCGCGACGATGTTGACCGTGTGCACGACATTCGAGGAATCGGTGTAGGTCAGCTGCATCGAATTGCCGGCCAACATGCCGGAGGTATCGACACTAAATCCGGCCTGAGATCCGGACGTCACCGCCGTCCCCGTTGTCGTCTGGTTCGACAACGCCTGCGACATCTGGTTTGCCAACTCGTCGAGCTGGTTCTGCGCCTGCGGCAGGATGGTATCGCGCATCTGAATATAGGCGCCGAGTTGGCCGGATTGGATCGCGTTGGTAGCAATCAGGTCGGTCGTGCCTCCGCCCGGCGACGTAAGCGTAATCGTCCCGGCGCTGTCCTGGGCCGGATTGGAGCTATACAGCGAATTCGCCGACAGCGTGCCCGCATCATTGAACGCCATTTGCGACGCTTGGCTGCCGGCGACAAGCTGGGTGCCATTTCCGGTAAAAACCGAGATTTGGTTATTGGAATTCTGCACGACATTGACATTCATCAGCTGCGTGAGCTGGGTGATGTCCTGGTCGCGTTGGTCCTCCAGCGTCGCGGTGGCGCTGTCGGCGGCGGGGTTGCCGGCAAGCTGGCCGTTAATCTGCGCGATCTGCTGCAACGCCGTGTTGGCCGTTTGAACGCCGGATGCGATCCCCTGCTCCGCTTGGGTGCGCAGCTGCTGGATACTCGATGTCATCGAGTTGAGACTTTGCGCCATCTGTTGCGCGGCGCTCACCACGCCGGCTTGGCTGGAATATGTCGTCGGGCCTGTCGCCAGGGATTGCAGCGCGCTGGTAAAACTATTGAATATCCCGTCAAACGAACTCGACGACCCGGGCGTGCCATAAATATTCTGGAGCTGCTGGTAGAGCGAGGACGTGGTATCGGCATAAGATGCGCCGGACGTCTCGGTCCACAATTGGTTCTGAAGCAAACTGTCGAGATTGCGGCTGATGCCGGTCGAGTCGACGCTGGTGCCGGCCTGCGCGCCGTTCGCGACTTCGGACTGATTGAGGCTCTCGTCGACGTAACCGGTCGTGTTCGCGTTCGCCACATTCCCGGCGATGACGGCGAGACTTTGCTGGGTCACATTGACGCCAGCGACCGCGGTTGCCAACGCCTGGTTGATGCTCATCGCTGGGGCGGTCCACGCGGCTCAAGGCTCGCCATCGCAACGGCGCGAAGCCTCACTGAACGACCTGGAGCAAGCTCTGGATCATCTGGTCTGCGGTCGACATGACGCGGGCATTGGCCGAATAGGCTTGCTGCGCCACGATCAACTGGCTGAACTGCGTGGCGATATCGACGTTCGAGGATTCCAGCGAACTGCCTTCGATGCTGCCGGTGGCGTCGTACAGCGCTCCACCCGACTCCGTGGTCGCTGCATAGGCGCCTCCAGAGAGCGCCTGCAGCGAGTCCTCGCCGTTAAATGTCGCTAGCGTGATGTTCGCCATGGTGACGGTCTGGCCGTTCGAAAACGAACCGACCACCTGGTTCTGGGTATTGACCGAAACCGATTGGAGCGAGCCAGCCGCGTAGCCGTTTTGCGTCAATTTGCTGATCTCGGCGGTGCTGCTGCTAGTGGAGTTGGCGAATTGCGTGATACCGTTGGTTCCTAAATTGAGCTGAACGTCGCCCAGCGAGTCGCCGTTCACGGTTAGATTCTGCAGCGTCAAGTTTGAAATCGGCGGATTCATCTCGCCGCTCGAATTGAAGGTGAATGTCGTTCCGACATTGGTCCAGGCGGGTTCGGTGCCGGTCGCGGCGGTGTTGGTCTGGTAGAACAGCTGCCATGTGCTGGCGCCGGCGGCATCGCTCGTTTGCGCCCAGCGAAGCTGGACGTCGACCGGGTTGCCCTCGGAATCGTAGGCGGTGACCGAGCCGCCGCTGATGGATTGATTGGTGAACGTCGTCACGTCGTTGGCGACCACCGTGCCGTCCGCCGGGAGAGCGGTCAGAGTGTCGATGCCAAATTTCGACGCCGAAGCGGTGCCACCGAGGACGATGGTGGCGGTCGGCGAACTCGCCGTCAGCGTGATATCGCCGTTGGCGGTGTTGACCGAACCGGTCACGCCGGTCAGATTTTGAATGGCGGTTTGCAACTGGCTCAGCGTGGCGACCTGGCCGGCGCCGGTACCGAAGGTGATGGTTTGCGCCGCCCCGCCGCCGACGCTGACCGTCAAGGTCTGGCCTGCAGCCACGGCGCTTTGCGTCAGAAGATTAGTCGGATTGAAAGAGTCTTGCCCAGCGCCAAACCCGATGTCGGAGGCGCCGGTGCCTCCGACCGTTATCGAGGCCGTGTCGTTATTGCCGGTGAGAACCAGTTGTCCGCTTGCGTTCAGAGATGCGGTCACCGCGGCCGAGCCGCCGTTGATGGCGCTGATCAAATCGCCGACAGTCGAAGTCCCGCCGGCATTAGGCGTGAAGGTCGTCGTATTGGTTCCGTCGTAAACGGTTATCGGAGTTGTCGAATTCAGCCCCAGCGTTGACAGGAGCGTGCCGGACGCCAAGCCGGTCACGGTGCCCGTTCCGCTCGCCGCCGCATCAGCGTCCAGGATCGCGCCGCTACCGGTGATCGATGCCGCAACCGGCGCGCCGGCGAGCGGGTTCGCCTCGAAGCTGGCGGGGGTGAGAACCCCGGACGTCGGCGCGCTCGGCAGGTTGGCCTGATAATCGATTTCCGTCGTTTCCTGGGCCGGCACGAAGTTGTTACTGAATTGCAATACCTGGGGCACGCTGCCTTCGGGAGTTCCGGTGCTTTGATTGACCGGGATGCCCATCAGGTAATAGCCGGCGCCATTGACCAGGTAACCGTTGCTATTCATCTGAAAATCGCCGGCGCGCGTGTAGGCATCGACGCCGCTGAATTCCGGCGCGTTGTCGCTGACGCCGGTCGGCTGCGCCACCACGAAAAAGCCGTCACCGTTGATTGCCATGTCGGTGGAGACCGACGTGCTTTGAATGGTCCCTTGCACCGTATTGGTCGACACCGAATTGGCGGTGACACCGTCCGCGGTCTGCTGATTGAGGGCCGCTTGCGAGACCAGATCCTCGAAGCTCGTGTTGGTTTCTTTGTAGCCGGTGGTCTGCGAATTGGCGATGTTGCCGGAAATATTCTGCAACGCGAACGACTGTGCCTGCAGACCAGCCACCGCGGTGGTCAATGCATCGAAGATACCCATGACAAATCTCCAACTCGATATTCAACTACGGAGCGCGCGGTCACGACCGGCAACCGTACTCTGGACAGAACCGCAGCAAACCGCGTGCCATTGATTTTATCACTTAAAAACAATCACTTATAAACAACACACGAGATTCCTCTGGTACGGAAATGCCGCCTCCTCGGTAAAATTTGCCGGGCCGGGGCGCGAGCGCCTGCGCCGTCATGCCTTGTGAGCGACAAACTCGGCGTGTTTTAATTTGATCGGCAAGGAAACGGATTCTTATGCGCTTCGAAGGCACCAGCGCCTATGTCGCCACCGCCGACCTCAAGGTCGCGGTCAATGCCGCCATCGCGCTGGAGCGGCCGTTGCTGGTCAAAGGCGAGCCGGGCACCGGCAAGACCGTGCTGGCGATCGAGATCGCCAAGGCGCTGTCGGCCCCGCTGATCGAGTGGCACGTCAAATCGACCACCAAGGCGCTGCAGGGACTTTACGAATACGACGCGGTGACGCGGTTGCGCGACGGTCAATTGGGCGATGCGCGGGTCAAGGACATCCGCAATTACATCAAGCGCGGCAAGCTATGGGAGGCGTTCGTCGCCGACGAGCGCCCGGTTCTGCTGATCGACGAGATCGACAAGGCCGACATCGAATTCCCCAACGATCTGCTGCAAGAACTCGATCGCATGGAATTCTTCGTCTACGAGACCGGCGAAACGATCCAGGCCCGCCGCCGTCCCATCGTGGTCATCACCTCCAACAATGAGAAGGAGCTACCGGACGCGTTTCTGCGGCGCTGCTTCTTCCATTACATCCGCTTTCCCGACTCCGACACCATGCGCGCCATCATCGAGGTGCATTTTCCAGGCATCAAGCACCGTTTGGTCGCGGAAGCGCTCAAACTATTCTACGAGATTCGTGAAGTGCCCGGCATGAAAAAGAAGCCCTCGACCTCGGAATTGCTCGACTGGCTCAAGCTTCTGATGGTCGAGGACGTTTCCGTCGAGACGCTGCGCGAGCGCGACCCGAAACGTCTTATTCCGCCGCTGCATGGCGCGCTCATCAAAAACGAGCAGGACGTGCACCTATTCGAACGGCTGGCCTTTATGGCGCGGCGCGACGGACGGTGAGCACGCTCACCACCACGGATGCATGGAAAAGGAGTAAGTGGCGCCGACGCCGAAGGTGAGTTGGTTCGGCGAACCGCGCTGGGTTACCAGCGGCGATCCGGCGGCGCCATCGGTCAGCCGTTCATATTCGGCGAAAGCCAGCGCCGACCATTGCTTACTGAAAAAGTACTGTGCCTGCGTGCCGGCGCCGTAGGAATAAAGGCCGCCGGGCGCGTGATAAGTCGGCAATATCGGCGCGCCGGAAATCCCCGAATTCGCCGACTGCTGCGCGTTGATGCTGAAATAAGGATCGATCGCGGCGGCGGATTGCAAGGTCAGCCGGGGTCCGCCGGACAGCGTCAGCGGCCCGATCCGCGCGACAGCATCCAAATAAGCGTCCCCGGTAACGCCCTTTTCGCCGCCGAAGCCCTGCCGAACCTCAGTGCGCAAACGCAGCCACGGCA
>Ga0181537_10004513_pt1 | contig 11555 bp, 7 predicted proteins | sample PEATcosm2014_Bin_39_FD_119765 | JGI IMG/M metagenome (GOLD analysis project Ga0181537, IMG submission 119765) | Peatland microbial communities from MTU Mesocosm Facility, Houghton, MI, USA - PEATcosm2014_Bin23_10_metaG | ecosystem: Environmental > Terrestrial > Soil > Wetlands > Peat | place... | reverse complement strand
GGACCAGCCGGGACTGCTGATGCGCAGGCAGCTGGTCGCCCAGTTCCAGGCCCACGGCGAGCAGGAGGCCCACGCCTGGAACGGGAGCCAGACGCATGCGGTTTCCGTGCAGTACGGAGCCAACCACCCCTTTGCGACCGAGGCCATGTGCCTCGAGATGACCTACGGCGAGAAGCAGGCCCGGGCCGCCTCACCCGAATCAAACCGGGAGTCGGCCGCCGAAACCCGCCATTGACCCGGACCGCGCGGGAGGGGCCTCCTCACGCGTCAGGCCTAGACTGGTGCCCGGGGCCGGGCTCGAACCGACACTTCCTTACGGAAATCGGATTTTAAGTCCGAAGCGTCTACCATTCCGCCACCCGGGCTATAGAGCCCGGAATCTCCTATAATCCATGGCCCCAAGGCGAGCCTTTGTCGCAGCCTCAGACGGGGGTCCGCCCGGACGACGTATAGGCGCGCTCGACCCGCGCGATCCTGACCGTGTAGCCCTCATACCATACGGACATGCCCTTGTTCTGGGCGATCCGGTGGTCGCGGTTGGCCTTCCATTTGGCAATCGCGTCCTCGCTCGCCCAGTAGGACACGGTGATCCCGAGACCGCCCTCGGTCCTTGCGCTCTCGATGCCCAGGAATCCCTCCTGGCCGGAGGCAAGCTCCCCGATGAAATCCGACATCTTGCCGTATCCCTGGTCGCCCTCGGTCCTAAGCGACGTGAAGATGACGGCAAAATAGGGCGGCTCAGGCGTGGAGGCGATCCCGGCGGCGACGGTCGGCATGCCCCGGAAAATAGGCTTTCCAATCCGGCCGGCAAGGTACGATCTTCGCGGATCATGGCATCCCGATTTTTGAAATCCACCCCGGCCCTTCTCCTCGTCCTCGCGTGGGCGGCACCCGCCTTTGCCTGGGACGCAGACGGCCACGCCGCAGTCGCGCTCACGGCGACGCAGAACCTCACCGCGGAGGCCCGCGCCCACGTCGTCAAGATCCTCGGCAACGACGACATCGCTTCCATTGCGAGCTGGATGGACCAGGTGCGCTCCGCCTTCTTCCACGCGGGCCCGCTCGGCGACGACCCGGAGGCGCTCAAGTTCAACCATGAATTCCCGAGGAACGGGCAGTGGCACTACGTCGACCTTCCGCTCGGCTCGGCGGCCTACGAGCTCAACGGGCCCTTCTCGAGGCCGGATGACGTCGTCCACATGATCGAGGCCGCAGTCGACGTGCTCGAGGGCGGCGGCGACCGCAGGATCACGCCGCGCGAGGCGCTCTGCATGCTGGTCCATTTCGTCGGGGACGAGCACCAGCCGCTGCACGTCGCGAACGGCTACTTCAGCGTCGCGGCCGACGGCTCGGTCACGCTCGTGACGGACCCCGCGGCCGCGAAGTCCGCGCCGGACGACAAGGGAGGCAACGCGGATTTCTACGGCCCCGGAAAATACGACGAGCTGCACGCGTACTGGGACACCAACCTCGTCGACAAGGTGGCCGGCACGAAGGACCCCGCGAAGATTGCGGAATTCCTCGAGGGGTACGTCTCCATCAAGGGCCCCTCCTGGAAGAGCGAGGGTGACTACCACCACTGGGCCGAGGGATGGGCGACGGAAAGCGTTGTGGCCGCACGGACAGCTTATGACGGGATCGTCTTCGGCGCCGAGACCCCCGACCCCAAGGGGGGGATAAAAAGCATAAAGATCACATTTCCCGCAACCTACGACGCCACCTGCGTCCCCCTTGCAAGGGAGCGCCTCGCCAAGGCGGGCTACCACCTCGCGGAAATTCTGAACGCCATTCATTGGTCTGATTAAGGCGCCCGCGGCTACAATAGACTCGCCCAGACCGGGCGAAGTTTTCAGGCTGCACCCATACTAACCCCCTACCCATCAACATGAAGTTACCCAAGGCATGTAAATTGGGAGCGGCCGCTGCATTTGCGGCACTCCTCATTCCGTCGGTTCGCGCCAGCGAATCCGACATCAAGATCCCCGACCTGAACGCTGTCTCGTTCCTGGGCGGATCGCTCACCGGCTCGGCGGTGCTCATGACCGGACTGGTCGTCTGCGCGGCCGGAATGGTCTTCGGCTGGATGCAGTACATCCAGACGCGAAACCTGCCGGTCCACTCCTCGATGGCGGCCGTCTCGAACATCATCTGGGAGACCTGCAAGACGTACCTCGCGCAGCAGGGCAAGTTCCTCGCCGTCCTGTGGTGCCTGATCGCGGCGTGCATGACGTACTACTTCGGGAGCCTCTCGGGCCAGTCCGCCGGCCACGTGGTCGTGATCCTGCTCTCGTCGGTGCTCGGCATCCTCGGCAGCTACGGCGTCGCCTGGTTCGGCATCCGCATCAACACGGTCGCCAACTCGCGCACGGCCTTCTCCGCGCTCAAGGGCAATCCCCTCGCGACGCTCCTCATCCCCCTCAAGTCCGGGATGAGCGTCGGGCTCCTCCTCGTCGCGATCGAGCTATTCTTCATGATCTGCATCCTCGCGTTCATCCCCTCGGAGCTGGCCGGGCCCTGCTTCATCGGGTTCGCGATCGGCGAGTCCCTCGGCGCCTCGGCGCTGCGCATCTGCGGCGGCATCTTCACCAAGATCGCCGACATCGGCGCGGACCTGATGAAGATCGTCTTCAACATGCCCGAGGACGACCCGCGCAACCCGGGCGTCATCGCCGACTGCACCGGCGACAACGCCGGCGACTCGGTCGGGCCGACGGCGGACGGGTTCGAGACCTACGGCGTCACCGGCGTCGCGCTGATCGCCTTCCTGGCGCTCGCCCTCGTCTCCAACCCCTCGCTCTGCGGCACCCTGATCGTGTGGCTCTTCGCGATGCGCATCCTGATGCTCATTACCTCCCTCGCGAGCTACTTCATCAACGCGGGCGTGAACAGCGCCCTCTACGGGAGCAAGAAGGACTTCAACCTGGAGCAACCGCTAACGAACCTCGTCTGGATCACGTCCCTCGTCTCGATCGCTGTCACCTACGCGGCGACGTACGTCCTCCTCTCAAAGCACCCGGACTGCGGGCCCGACCTCTGGTGGCTCCTCGCGACCATCATCTCGCTCGGCACGATCGCCGGCGCCCTCATCCCGGAATTCACCAAGGTGTTCACCTCGACCGAGAGCCGGCACGTGAAGGAGGTCGTCACCTCCTCGAAGCAGGGCGGCGCCTCGCTGAACATCCTCTCGGGGCTCGTGGCCGGCAACTTCTCGGCCTTCTGGACGGGGCTCGTCATCCTGTCGCTCATGTTCGGGGCGTACTACATATCGGGCAACCCGGCCCTCCAGGCCATCATGCCCGAGGAGTTCCGCTTCGCGGCACCGATCTTCGCCTTCGGCCTCGTGGCGTTCGGGTTCCTCGGCATGGGCCCGGTCACGATCGCGGTCGACAGCTTCGGCCCCGTGACGGACAACGCGCAGTCGGTCTTCGAGCTCTCCCAGATCGAGTCCAAGAAGGACATCTCCTCCGAGATCGAGCGCGACTTCGGCTTCAAGCCCGACTTCGCCCACGCGAAGCACCAGCTGGAGAAGGGCGACGGCGCCGGCAACACCTTCAAGGCCACGGCCAAGCCCGTGCTCATCGGGACGGCGGTCGTGGGCGCGACGACGATGGTCTTCGGGATCATCATGCTCCTGAAGCGCCTGCACCCCGACACGATCGAGCGCCTCTCGCTCGTCCACCCGGAGTCGATGATGGGCCTCCTCATGGGCGGCGCGGTCATCTACTGGTTCACGGGCGCGAGCACCCAGGCGGTCGTCACGGGCGCCTACCGAGCGGTCGTCTACATCAAGGACAACATGAAGCTCGACGCGACGACGGCCTCCGTCGCCGCCTCAAAGGAGGTCGTCCGCATCTGCACGCAGTACGCCCAGAAGGGAATGATCAACATCTTCATCGTCGTGTTCTGCTTCGCGCTCTCGCTGGCCTTCTTCGATCCGTACTTCTTCATCGGCTACCTGATCGGCATCGCCTTCTTCGGCCTCTTCCAGGCCATCTTCATGGCCAACGCGGGCGGCGCCTGGGACAACGCGAAGAAGATCGTCGAGGTCGAGCTGAAGCAGAAGGGCACCCCGCTCCACGCGGCGACGGTCGTCGGCGACACGGTGGGCGATCCCTTCAAGGACACCTCGTCGGTCTCGCTCAACCCCGTCATCAAGTTCACGACGCTCTTCGGCCTCCTCGCCGTCGAGATCGCCGTCAAGATGGAGCCGGCGGTGAAGCACACGCTCGGCGCCGCCGTCTTCGTCGTGGCGCTCGTCTTCGTCTACCGCAGCTTCTACTCGATGCGGATCCCTGCGGACTAGGCGGCCGCGGCCGCCGCCGCGGCGCACTGCACCTGCACGGGCTCGGCCACGACCTTCCCGAATATCGTCGTCACCCCGGCCGTCGAGGCGTCGCGGCCGCGGGTGGCCGCGACGATCTGCCCCGGGGCGATCCCGTCCGTCGGGTCGAAGAGCCTCCATGCGCCGCCCAGGTAGGCGTCGAAGCACGCGTGGAAATTCATCGGCTCCAGGCCGACGCCGTAGCCCCCGACGTAGCGGGCGGGGATCGTGAGCGCGCGGCAGAGCGCGATCGAGAGGTGCGTGTAGTCGCGGCAGACCCCCTTTCGGGTCTGCCAGACGTCCCAGGCCGACGTGCGCCCGTCCGTGGACCCGGAGGCGTACTCGATGTTCTCGCTCACCCATTTGCAGATGGCGCGCACCTGATCGGCGCGGTCCTCGACCTTGCCGAAGAGTTCCCAGGCCGTCGGGCCGAAGCGGTCGCTCTCGCAGTAGCGGCTCGGCAGCGTGTAGGTGAGGATGCTGAGCGGCAGCCGGCCGGGCTTGTCGGCCGGGACGACGGCGGGCATCTCCTGGCGGTTCACGTCGACCGTCGCGCCGTACTTGATCTCGAAGGGCCCCATAGGGGCCTCCAGCCTGAGCACCCGCTCCCCCTTGGACGTCGTCACGACCTCGGAGGCGACGTCCGGCGAGCAGGCGATCGTCTCGGACAGCAGGCGCTGCTCGGCGTCGATGTTGACGAGGATGTGAACCGTGAACGCCGCGCTTGGGGCTACCACCTGGTAGCGCATCGTGCAGCCGAGGGCTATGTTCATCGCGCCGGAATGTGCACACCCGGCGCCCGGTCCGCAATCCCCGGATTGCATTGATTCGGGGATGGAATCCCGCATGATTTTCCCCTCCAATGGCTTCGGGCAATCGCCCAGCCATGACTCCCCCCGAGAACCCGCGCCGGTTGAAGGCGCAGATGTTCGCCCTGTCGTTCATGGCGCTCTTCCTGGAGATGATGGTGATCCGCTGGGTGCCCTCGGTCGTCCACCTGGTCGCCTATTATGCGAACCTGATGCTGCTCTCCTCCTTCCTCGGCCTAGGGGCCGGGGCCATGGCGAGCGGACGCCGGTGGAACCTGTTCGGCTGGTTCCCGACCTTCCTCGCGATCGACATCGGGATGCTGCTCCTCGACCGCGACGTCGTGCTCGGCACATCCTCGGCCGAGCTCCACTTCTACGCGCTGCCTCCCTCGATGTTCCACGCCCTGGTGCTCGTCAGGATTTTCGCGGTGAACGCGCTCCTCTTCGCGCCGCTCGGCCAGCGCATGGGGGTGATCTTCAATGCGCTCCCCCGCCTGCAGGCCTACGCATGGGACCTCGCCGGCAGCCTCTCGGGCACGCTCTGCTTCGGGCTCTTCTCGCTCTGGCTCTTCTCGCCGGTCACCGGCATGGCGGTCGTGATGGGGGTCTACCTCGCGGTCCAGGCGAGGCGCCGCTGGCTCCTCGCTGTGCCGATTTTCGCCGCCATCCTCGCGGCGATCCTCTGGAGGAGCAACCCGAACGCGATCTGGTCCCCCTACTACTACATCACGGTCAGCCGCTTCGACACGCCCTCCGTCACCGAATCCGCGCCGCCCCCCGGACTCGCGACCATGCGGGACCCGCCGATGTACACGGTGAAGGTGAACCAGTTCGGCTACCATTTCGACGCGGCGTTGGACCCGGCGCGCTACACCCCGGGCTCCCCCGCGGAGAATGACGTGCGCCTGTACGCGCTCCACTACGTCCTCCCCTACGCCCTCAACGACGGGCGCGACCGGGTGCTCGTCGTCGGCGCGGGCGGCGGATGCGACGTCGAGGCGGCGCTCGCCGCGGGCGCCCGCCATGTCGACGCGGTCGAGATCGACCCGGCGATCATCGGCGTCTCCAGGCGCTTCAATGCCGGGGAACCCTACTCCGACCCCCGGGTGTCCGTCCACGTCGACGACGCGCGCTCCTTCCTCGCGAAGGCCGCGCCGGGATACGACCTCGTCCTTTTCGGGTTCCTGGATTCGCAGGCGCTCTTCAGCACCATGAACAACGTCCGGCTGGACGGGTACGTCTACACGGTCGAGAGCCTGCGCTCGGCGTTCCGCCTCGTGAACGACCACGGGATGCTCGCGCTCTCCTTCGCCCTCGGCCGGCCCTGGCTCGGGCCGAAGCTCTACGGCCTCGTGCGCGAGGCGACCGGCCGCGAGCCCGCCATGTATGTCGACTCGACCGGGGAGATGCTGGTCCTCTGCGTCCCGAAGGACCCCGCCGTCGCGTTGCCGGGCAAGGTCCTGCGATACACCCGTGCGGGCTACCCCACCCCGACCCGGATCGACCTGCCGACCGACGACTGGCCCTTCCTCTACCTGATCAGGAAGACGATCCCCTCGGACTACCTCGTCGCCATCGCGGGCCTCCTCGCGTTCTCGGTCGCCGCGGTCGCCTGGCTTCGGGGCCGCTCCTTCGGCCGCGGCGACGTCCATTTCGGCCTCCTCGGCATGGGATTCCTGCTTCTCGAGACGAGGAACATCAGCGACTGCACCCTCTTCTTCGGGGCGACCTGGTTCGTGACCCTGGTCGTCGTCGCGGGGATCCTCCTCATGGTGATGGCCGCGAACCTTGTCGCCGGGCGCCTGCGGGCGTTCTCGCCCTGGATGTATGCGCCCCTCTTCGCAAGCCTGGCCCTCCTCCTCATCGTGCCCCGCGAGGGCATCCTCGACTACGGCTTCGCCGGGCGGATGCTCTGGACGCTCGCCGTCGTGCCGCTGCCGGTCTTCTTCGCGGGGATCATCTTCTCGACGACCTTCAGGGACGCCGTGTCTCCGTCCGCGGTCTTCGGGGCCAACCTGATCGGGGCCATGGTGGGCGGCTTCTGCGAATACCTCACGATGGCGATCGGCAACCGCATGCTCTCGCTCCTCGTCGTGGCAGCCTACCTCGGCAGCATGGTCGTCGTCGGGAACGCGAGGCGCGCGGGCCGCGCCCTCTGACCACGGTCGGCCGTTTGTTGTTTGTGTCCCGGCCCGGCTCCGGTAGCTCTTGGGAGATGACCGAGACCCTAGGGAACCCCCGCCGGATGAAGGCCGAGATGTTCGCCCTCTCGTTCACCGCGCTGTTCCTCGAGATGATGGTGATCCGCTGGGTGCCCTCGGTCGTCCACCTGGTCGCCTACTACGCGAACCTGATGCTGCTCTCCTCCTTCCTCGGACTCGGGGCCGGGGCGATGGCCAGCAACCGCCGCTGGAACCTCTTCAGCTGGTTCCCGGTCTTCCTCGCGCTCGACATCGGGATGCTGCTCATGGACCGCAACGTGGTGCTCGGCACGTCCGCGAGCGAGGCCCACTTCTTCGCCCTTCCCCCCTCGATGTTCGAGGCCTTCGTCCTCGTGCGGATCTTCGCCGTCAACGCGCTCCTCTTCGTCCCGCTCGGCCAGCGCATGGGGGTGATCTTCAACGCGCTCCCGCGCCTGCAGGCCTACGCCTGGGACCTGGCCGGCAGCCTCTCCGGCACCCTCTGCTTCGGGATCTTCTCGCTCAGGCTCTTCTCCCCGGTGCTCGGGATGGCGGCGGTGATGGTCGTCTACCTTCTGATCCACGCGAGGCGCCGCTGGATCGTCGACATCCCGGTCTTCGCGGCGGTCCTCGCCGCGATCGTCTGGAACAGCGACCCCAAGGCGATCTGGTCCCCCTACTACTACATCACGGTAATAAGGCCCGAGACGCCGAACGTCACCGAGGACACCCCGCCGCCCGACCTCCTGACGATGAAGGACCCTCCCGCCTACACGGTGAAGGTGAACCAGTTCGGGTACCACATCGACCTGGCGCTCGACACCTCGCGCTACACGCCCGGCACGGAAAATGTGGCCCAGATACGCTGGCTCGACCTCCAGTACGGGATCCCCTACCTCGTCGCGCCGGGCCGCGACCGGGTGCTCATCGTCGGGGCGGGGGGCGGATGCGACGTCGAGGCGGCGCTCGCCGCCGGCTCAAAGCACGTCGACGCGGTCGAGATCGACCCGGCCATCATCGCCATCTCGCACCGGTTCAACGCCGGGGCCCCGTACTCGGACCCGCGGGTGGAGGTCCACATCGACGATGCCCGCTCCTACCTCGCGAAGGCGACACCGGGCTACGACGTCGTGGCGTTCGGGTTCCTGGATTCGCAGGCGCTCTTCAGCACCATGAACAACGTCCGGCTGGACGGGTACGTCTACACGGTCGAGAGCATGCGCTCCGCGTTCCGGCTCCTGGGCGACCACGGCGTGCTGACCCTCTCTTTCTACCTGGGCAAGCCGTGGCTCGGCCCGAAGCTCCTCGCGCTCGTGCGCAAGGCCACGGGCCGGGAGCCGACGCTCTACCTCGACGCCCGTGGCACGACGCTGATCCTCTGCGTCCCGAAGCACCCCCTCGCCGTGATGCCGGACAAGATCCACGAGTTCCGGAAGGCGGGGTACGTGACCACGGCGCCGATCGACCTGCCGACCGACGACTGGCCCTTCCTCTACCTGATCAGGAAGACGATCCCCTCCGACTACCTGATCGCGATCGCAGGTCTCCTCGCGTTCTCGGTCGCGACGATCGCCTGGCTGCGGGGACGCTCCTTCGGACGGGGCGACGTCCACTTCGGCCTCCTCGGCATGGGCTTCCTCCTCCTGGAGACGAAGAACATCACCGACTGCACACTCTTCTTCGGCGCCACGTGGTTCGTGACGCTGGTCGTCGTCGCCGGGATCCTCCTCATGGTCATCGCGGCGAACCTGGTCGCCGAGCGCCTGCGCAGGTTCTCGCCCTGGCTCTACGCCCCGCTCTTCGCGACGCTCGTGCTTCTCCTCGTCGTGCCCCGGGAAAGCATCCTCGACTACGGCTTCGCGGGGAGGATGGCGTGGACCCTCCTCGTCGTCCCGCTGCCGGTGTTCTTCGCCGGCATCATCTTCTCGACGACGTTCCGGGACGCCGTGTCGCCGTCCGCGGTCTTCGGGGCGAACCTGATCGGGGCCATGCTCGGCGGGTTCTGCGAATACCTGAGCATGGCGATAGGCAACCACCGCCTGTCGATCCTCGTGATCGTCGCCTACCTGGGGAGCATGTATGTCATCACGACGGCCCGCCGCCTCGGCCGGCCGGTGTAGCCGGGGCTAGTCGCGCAGGTCGCGGTCCTTGGTCTCCGGCAGGACCAGGCAGCCGATGACGAAGGTCACCGCGGCGACGATGATCGGAAACCAGAGCCCGGCGTAGATGTCCCCGGTGAAGACCACGATCGACGCGGCAATGAGCGGCAGGAAGCCGCCGAACCAGCCGTTGCCGATGTGGTACGGCAGCGACATCGACGTGTAGCGGATGCGCGTCGGGAAGAGCTCCGTCAGGTAGGCCGCGATCGGCCCGTAGACCATGGCGACGAAGAGGAGGAGCACGGTGAGGAGCGCGACGACCAGCGGCCGGTTGATCTCCGCGGGGTCGGCCTTCTTGGGGTAGCCCGCGGGCGCTATCGCCTCCTCGTAGGCCTTCTCGTTGAAGCCGTGGACCGTGGAGGCGGCCACCTGGAGCGCCACCTCGCCGCCGCCCTCCTGCATGGGGGCCAGCCTGAAGGGGATGCCGTGGCTATTCAGGTAATTGCGGGCCTTGTCCGTCTCGGTCCTCGGCTTGCTCGGCAGGATGATCTTCTTCGCGGCGTCCGCGAGCGCGTCGAACGTGAGCGCGACGGTGCCGCGGAACTCGGTCGTCTGCAGGACGACCGGCGAGCGCCCCATCGCCTCGGCGAGCGCCGGGTTGGCGGCCTCGGTCAGCGCCTTGAATATCGGCTGGTAGCCGAACGTGGCGAGGAGGAGCCCCGTCATGAGGATCTTCTTCCTGCCGATCCTGTCGGAGAGGGCCGCGAAGCCGACCCCCATGGCGGCGCCGAGGAGGAGCGCGATCCCGATCATGATGTAGGTCGTCACGTAGTCCACCTTGAGCGTCGTCGTCAGGAAATAGAGCGCGTAGAACTGGCCGGCATACCAGACGACGCCCTGGCCGGCGGTGATCCCGAAAAGGGCCTTGAGCACCACCTTGCCGTTGTCCCAGCGGGCGAAGCTCTCCGTGAGCGGCGCCTTCGAGCCCTTGCCCTGGGCCTTCATCTCGGCGAAGACGGGGGACTCCTCGAGCTTGAGCCGGATCCAGACCGAGATCGCGAGCAGGAGGAAGGAGAGCAGGAACGGCACGCGCCAGCCCCACGCCGAGAACTGCTCCGGCGTCATGAAGTTGCGCAGGAGACCGATGACGACGAGGGCGAGGAAGAGGCCGAGCGTGGCGGTCGTCTGGATCCAGCCCGTGTAGAGGCCCCGCTTTTCCCTGGGGGCGTGCTCGGCGACGTAGATCACGGCGCCGCCGTATTCGCCGCCGAGCGCCAGGCCCTGGGCCAGGCGCAGGAAGACGAGGATGATCGGTGCCGCAAAGCCGATGCTGGCGTAGGTCGGCAGGAGGCCGACAAGCGCCGTCGAGAGCCCCATGACGACGATCGTGATGAGGAAGGTGTACTTGCGGCCGGCAAGGTCGCCCAAGCGGCCGAACACCAGCGCGCCGAAGGGCCGCACCGAGAACCCCACGCCAAAAAGGGCCAGGCTCGAGAGATATCCCGCCGTCTCGTTGTTGGGCGGGAAGAACAGCTTGCCGAAGAAGGCGGCGAGCGTCCCGTAGATGTAGAAGTCGTACCACTCGAAGACGGTGCCGAGGGACGACGCAACGATGACGAGCCTGTGCTTCTTGTCTAACGCTTCAGTGGCGGCCATTTGGGGAAGGGGGGTTGACCGGGCTTGGGGACGGCCCCGAGGCAACAAAAGCGGCCCCCCCGACGCAAGCCCGGCGATGGATTTCGGCCGCTCTGCGCCTCAGGCCGGCGCCAGGGCGCGGGCCGCCTCGCGCTTCAGCTCGCGCATCATGAGCGCCGAGATCGCGGCCGCGGGCCGGCTGCCCTTGAAGAGGATCGCATGGGTCTCGACGAGGATGGGGGCGTCGATCCCGCGCTCGACGCAGAGGCCGGCGAACGAGCGCGTGGTCTCGTAGCCCTCGACGACCGTCCTGCGGTTCTCGAGCAGCTCGGCGATGGACCTGCCCTCGCCGATCCTCTGGCCGAATTCCCGGTTGCGGCTCCACGCGCCGTGGCACGTCGCCACGAGGTCCCCGAAGCCGCTCAGGCCGTAGAAGGTCTCCGGCCGCGCCCCGAGCGCCCCGCCCACCTTGACCATCTCGGCGACGGCGCGGGTCATGAGCGCCGCCTTG
>Ga0181537_10004512_pt1 | contig 11557 bp, 11 predicted proteins | sample PEATcosm2014_Bin_39_FD_119765 | JGI IMG/M metagenome (GOLD analysis project Ga0181537, IMG submission 119765) | Peatland microbial communities from MTU Mesocosm Facility, Houghton, MI, USA - PEATcosm2014_Bin23_10_metaG | ecosystem: Environmental > Terrestrial > Soil > Wetlands > Peat | place... | reverse complement strand
GTTCTTACGCGGATCGCAAGGCTTCTCCAAATCATCAATGATGATAAACTTCGCGCGTGGAAAACGCTGAAGAAGCACGTGTATATGCGGGATTAACGACCCTATGTTGACGTATGCGTCGAAAACGCGATCGATGTGACCTGCGATCAGATTCTTCAATTCAACTTCTGGAATGCTTTCAAAATCGCTGCAACAGCGATACCCGAGCATTGAGAGAGCCATCGCGAGCGATGACAGCCCTGAGCCGGGTGATCCAAAAGCGAGCACTGGAGAGTAGGTCGGACATCCATGGAAGAGGGCTGCGTGTCCTTTATCTAGAACACCGATTTTGGTGAGTGCCGGCAGTATGGAGTAAGTATTTGTCGAGCGCAGATCACGGCGTTGGTTAACCGCTGAACGGCGCAAGGCCCGAACGTCCAGATCTTTGAACTTCTGATTTATCCAGAGGTCTACCGGACCGCTGCAAGGGAGAAGATCGAGCAATCTCTGCGCCCCCTTCTTGGTAAGTACATAGCCGGACAAGCACCAAAGGCCGCGCTCTGGCTTAAAGACATTTGCCGAAACTAGACGCTTTGGAGCGCCGTGGCGCACTTCCTTGTAGGAAACATACAAGATGTCAAATCGCGGGTTCGCTTGGTCAGCCTCCGCCATCTCCTGCCACGCCTGATCAAGGATGCGCCCAAAGCCCCGTTGGAACCGGATGTCGTCCTCAAGGATTAGGCTATAGCACCCGTTGGACTTCGCGATCGTTTTCCAAACACCAATGTGTGAGCAAGCGATCGCGATCTCCGCCTGGCTCATAATAATCGGGCGCTCCAGATCAAAGGCATCGGGCAATGCATCAGGCTGCGGCTCTACGAAGAGCTGGTCGCGAAGCGTATAGAACGGCAGAACCGTCAAGCCATCGAGAGGTTCTAAACGTGTGTCCTGCGCATCGCATGCCGAGTATCGAACAACACGGCTGGAAAGCGGCACTCCTTTGGAGTCTGAGAGCCGATTGAGTTCGCGCAACATATCAATCCAACGACTCGGTTGCCGGTCTAGATTGATGACAAAGACCGGTCCGATTTTCGAAAGTTCGGCGCTAGGGTTGCTGTCGAAGGACACAGACCGCTGCCGAGGGAGATGCAAGAGGATGCGCCAGAAAAAGGCATGGATAAGCCGCGACACTGAGGACAAAGGTTTGGAAAGGTTCATCTACCTATCCACCATCACCGAATTTTCGCTGATTCGACAGTCTCCAGTTTCTCGCATCGTTGCGATAACTCAACGGCCATTTCGAGACTGCAATTGAATCCCATTCCCCCAATACAGCGACATCGCTTTCGATATCGAATGTGGGATCCATAGCAAGAGTGAAGATCGATTTTGAAATGTTCCCAGGCCCAGTCGCGCTTTGGATCTCAGGAAGCTCATCCTCGCCAGCCAGCTCAAAAAGACTCGTCGCTTGTTCGAGAGCATGTTCGATGACGGGGTGCCTTGGACACGTGATGAGCGGATTATTATTAAAATAGACGATCCAACTAGGTTCAAATGCGCCGGGCCGCAAAAATACAGCGGGCTCCACCATGGTCCCCTTAGCAGTGTCGTAGCAAAGAGGTTGAAGTTTGAGCCTTCCATCGTTGGCGAGCCAGTCAATTGCGGTACTAACGCATACATCGTCCGCATCGACATACAAACCGCCTTCAACCGCTGCATAGCAAAGCCGGAAGTAGTCCGCCTGCATCGCCGGATGATAGCAGCGCTCGAATACCCTCTTGTACCGCGCACCCAATGAACTATTAATGAAGGTTGCGGCAGTTCGTTCATCGAACAGCCTATGTTTAAAGCCGCTCGCCTTCCAAACGGTCCAAGATTGGATACATTGTTCGACATCGAAGGGTAATCGCCCAAAGTCATGCCAGAACTGCACGATCGTTCTTGGGATAGGTTTTCTATGGCGCTCGTTGACTGAAGGTTGAAATGAAGCGCTTTGGACTAATTTCCTGATGAATTCCGAGCGCTGTCGATGGTGCTCGGGGCTGTCGCCTTCTTGCTCCATTCAGATCCACCGCTCGCGGGTAAATGTTCGCCCGAGAAGATTAGTTGTCGACGCCTTACAATATGCACTATACCGCAGACTCGAATCGCCTGACTTCGCACCTGATGTTAGCTCACCAATCGTCTTGAGCCACGCTATCGAGGACCGCGATGTGTGAAGGATCGAAAAATGATTGAGATGGAGGCCGCTAAGAAAGTGAAGATCCTATCTCATAACCCAGGCCATGATGGGGCCGTCGCATTTCTCCAGGATGCTCGCTTGGTGATGTCCATTGAAGGTGAAAAAGATTCCAATGCTCGGCACTCGCCGATCTCCATAGCGGACGTATTTAAATCCATCGGGGAACTTAATGAAATCCCCGACGTCATCTGTACGAGCGGGTGGTGGCCACGCGACCATTTCGAATACCTACATGGGTCGGATATTCATGCCGGGTACCTTGGCGTGGCAAAAAGCAACATTGTCGTGCGACAACAACGCTTCTTCGGAAAGCAGGTCCAATACTTCTCATCTTCCCATGAAAAATCGCACATCCTCTGTGCCTTCGGCATGTCAAGCGTGTCGAAAGGCACCCCGTGCTACGCACTGGTATGGGAAGGCGCGATTGGCTCTTTCTACGAAATCGACTCCGAACTGAACATAGCATCACTTGGGGAAGTTCTCAGCTCGCCCGGAAATCGATACGGCCGACTCTATGGTCTGGCTGATCCAACATTTCCGAAGGACGGACCCTTTCCTCGCACCACGGATCCAGGAAAGCTCATGGCCTTGGCGTCATTTTCGAATCGCAATGAGCCGACGGCTCAAGAACGTAAACTGCTCGGATTCTTGTTGGAGGAACCTTTCCAGGCGCTGAGCGCTTACGGAGACATTGAAAATGCGCCTCATTTCAATGTGGGAATAGACGACCCAGAATTTCGCAACTTCGCCGGTATTTACAGCGACGCGATCTTCGAGATCTTTCATCAGTTCGCGAAAGCAAATTTGAAGAAGAACAGACCACTGTTAATCGCAGGTGGATGTGGACTGAATTGCGACTGGAACTCCAAGTGGAGGGAAAGCGGATTCTTTTCCGAGATCTTTGTTCCGCCCGTCGCCAATGACTCGGGTTCTGCCATAGGGACAGCGATCGATGCCCAGTTTCACTTCACAGGTAATCCGAAAATTCATTGGAGCGTGTACTCGGGGAGCGATTTCGTCATGGGGCCGTTTGACTCGGGGCCTTACGATGTCTATGAAGCAGACGACAAGTTGATCGCCGACCTTTTAGCTAACGACCTCATTCTCGGATGGGTAAGTGGCAGATACGAAATTGGCCCCCGGGCTTTGGGCAACCGCTCGATTCTCGCTGCACCATTTCGCGACGAGACTCGGGTACGCTTGAATGAGATCAAACATCGAGAGCAATTTCGTCCCATCGCCCCTGTCTGCCTGGAAGAAGACGCTGCGCGATGGTTTGGTTGCAATCGCGCAAGTCCATTCATGTTGTACACGTATCGTGCAATAACTGAAGCTCTTGCCGCGGTTACCCATATCAATGGGAGCGCCCGTCTTCAGACGGTGTCATGCGAGAGCAACTGGAGGCTTTACGAGCTCCTCACGGCCTTCAAGGCACGCACGGGATATGGAGTTTTGTGTAACACATCTCTGAACTTCAGTGGACGGGGTTTCATAAATAGCATCAACGACCTCTCCGAGTACACGATAGTCCATTCACTGGACGGTTTTGTGGTTGACGGACGCCCATATCTTGTGAAGAAGTCCGACAGGTATCGAGCCTACATAGATGGACCGAATCGTCCCGGAGCGACGCCGCAGTCGTTACAGGTCTCGTAGGTGCCGGCTAGTATTCGCGTAATTCGGGGGCTCCTCTCTGCGTCCTGCACTGTGACCTTTGCAAAGAATAGGACCACCGAATGCCCAACGATAAATCCTTCTAAACGCCTTAGTATTTGCTAATCGGTCCTCTCTAACCATTCTGCCTCTGCTTTTCTTGCCACGGAGAAGCATCCATCTCTGCATCGAGCACACAACTGGCATACCGGATGCTGCGGAGATCGGGTCTTCACGGTCTTGAGGTTGGGTTTTCTTGACGGGAAATACAGTGATCAGATCTGGTTTTTGCCTGATGCATCTTGTGCGCGAACCCCCATCGTTCGACGATTGATTGCTGCCCGTCCCACCGGATGGGCAGATTTTGTACGAGGGACTCGAGAGTGAGCTGCGGGCTGCACTTCCCTTTCAATATTGCTTCCACAAACTGAGGTCCGAGCCATGCGCACGGAAGGATCTTCTTGATATACCGCCGCGACACGCCGTATTCCAGGGCCAGCTGCGGAATACCGGCCACTTGACCAGCAACGATCTGGTCGTACCAGCATTTGGCGCGCGCAATCGCGCGGATGATTGCAGTCGTGCTTTCCGAGGAAGGGCGCTGATCGTTGCCAAGGACAAGACGCAGCGCTTTTCCACGATGAACCGTCTCGAAGGGACACGAAAGCGCAACGACTTGGGACTCATCGACCGCATTATGATCTTCGAACTCATCAGGCTTCTCTGGTTGAAGAGCTGCGAAGAGCGACTTGAGATTCAGCCGGATCTCAATCGAATCGCCGTTGACGATGATCCGATCCACAGTTGATTTGAAGAGCGTTTCTTGCTCGGACGTGAGAAGAGAAACCCACTCACGAGCCATCTGTGAGGCGCCCCTCAGAAGCTTTTCGTAATTGCCTTCCCCGCCGGCAACTTCCTTCACCGCACTGAGAATCTCGAGTGGCGATCGCAGGAATTCCTGGACGCGATCAACAACCGCACGCTCCAGATCGAGTGCCGGGATCCGGCCCGTGGATCCGTCGCCCTTCTTTCGACGGATGATTGCTTGCGACGTGTAGTAGCGATAGCGTTTCCCGCCCTTACTCGCGTGGGTAGGCGTAAGACGGTTACCGGCTTCATCAAATAGCAACCCCGTCAGCAGACTGCCCCGCGTTGCGCGAGTCCGGCTTCGTTCGCCTTGTTGGTTCTCATCGAGCATTTTCTGGACCTGGTCCCAAGTCTCGCGGTCGATGATCGCCTCGTGGTCACCCGGATAGACGTTCTCCTTATGTGCGATCTCGCCGGCATATAGATGATTCCGCAGGAGTTTATAGAGGGCGCCCCGGGAGAATCGGTCTCCGCCGATCCGGCGTCGATCGCCCATCCGCAGCTTGCTCCGCAGGCTCCCCTTGTCGAGATGATCTTTGAGGGCGGAGACGCAGCCGAGACATATATATTGATGGAAGATTTCACGGATCCGTTCCGCCTCTTCTATATTGATGTAGAGTTTTCGTTCGCGCAGGTCATAGCCGAGAGGAACCCGGCCTCCCATCCACATTCCCTTGGCTTTTGAAGCCGCAATCTTGTCCCTGATCCTCTCCCCAGTCACTTCCCGTTCAAACTGGGCAAAGGACAACAGAACATTCAGGGTGAGTCGGCCCATCGAGGATGTGGTGTTGAACTGCTGGGTCACGGATACAAAGCTGACGTGCCTGGCGTCGAATTGGTCGATGATCTTGGCGAAGTCGGCGAGGGAGCGGGTAAGCCGGTCAACCTTATACACAACGACGGTGTTAACCTTGCCCGCCGCAATATCGCTTATCAGTTGCTTCAACGCTGGCCGGTCCATGGTCCCGCCTGAATATCCGCCATCGTCATATTTGGCCGCGAGCGCCTGCCAGCCCTCATGGCGCTGAGAACGGATGAATGCCTCGCAGGCTTCGCGCTGGGCGTCGAGCGAGTTGAACGATTGCTCCAGGCCCTCTTCGGAGGATTTCCGCGTGTAGATGGCGCAGCGAATGTGTCCGCTCATGCCGCCCTCTTCGATGGGCGCTTCTTGAGGCCGAAGAAAGCGGGGCCCGACCAGCGTGTGCCTGTGATCTCGCGCGCAATCTGCGAGAGGCTGCGATAGGTGCGACCGCTGTATTCAAAGCCGCTTTCGAGGACCGCAACTTCGTGCAACCGCCCCTGCCACTCGCGCACCATGCGGGCTCCGGCTTTGACAGGCGGTGCGGGAATGCCACTGGACCTCTTGCCGCCCTGGATCTCCTCGGCGATTGCCCTTAGGCGCTTCATAGTCGCCGGCTTGAGCCCGCCGAATGCCCTTTCCTGCAGGCGATAGGCTAGAATCGGGATCAGAATCTCGCGACGGAGCTTGGGGTGCGGCGCGTTGTCGAAGAGTTCCTGCCAAAGCGCCTGAAGCGCCGATCGGTCCATTCGGGGCAGTTCGTCGAGTTGTCGCCCTAGATCTGCTCTCAACCCCTCCCCCAGACTGCTGCAAGAGCGCTCTCCAACAGCAGTCCATTTCCGCTCTTTGGTGGCAAAGAGTCAAGCGAACTCTGCGCGGCATTTCGTATCCGGCGGAGAAATACCAGAATCCTTGCGAAGGGTCCAGATTGCGGCCAGATCGGCTACTGCAAGTCGGCAAAAAACTTCGCGAGTGTAACGTCCAGAGCCGCTGCTATTCGCTCTAAAGCGCGTATGCCAATCTCTTTGTGGCCATTTTCAAGTTCGGACAAATGCTCTCGCGTCAGCCCAGCGTGATCGGCAAGCATCGTCTGCGTCCAGCCTTTATCGCCGCGCAAAACTCGAATGCGCCGCCCAACCGTTACGCAAATGTCCTTTGCCATGCAAAAAGCATGGCTGTAAGCCAAAGATTACGTGTAAGCTATGGCTTACATTGCAATAGGAGACCCCTGCGCATGTCGATCATGCCTGCGGGCGGCTGGAACAGCCCGCGTGAGAATTCCTCAGCTGAGCCACCTGAAACCACACCCGGATCTTCACGCCACTCATTTCTGGCGGATTCAGCGTCAGCAGGAAACTCAACAAGTCGAATATCTAGGGGCGGATTTCATGGCCGCCTGGGTATGATCTCCGCCATCGTAGCGGCGTTCATATGCCTTTATTTTGTCACCCCCATGCTGACGTCAAAAACTGAACATGGTTCCCGTCAGGCCAGTACGGCGGTGCGATCCGCAACAAGTGACGCGCCGGATTCAACGGGAGCCGCCTCTGATCAACAGCCCTACAGTGTCTCGATGATCGACGCCAATAAGAACTCAATTGCTACAGGCACAAAACTCTCCGCAGAAGGCACGATGTATTCGACGAGATGGGGACCAACCGATACCTGCACGTGGCTTCTCATCCGCGGCAAGGTAAACATTCAGCACGGGGAAGCCAACCCAGCCGACTACTGTCGGTTCTCAATCATACTGACTGAGAAGAATGAGGCTGGGGAGGATATGTGGCCGGGCGCAGGACTTCTATGCGACGTGAGTCCAGAAGAGTTGAAATCCGACACGCATCAATATCACTATGGCGACAGAGTTCGCGTATATGGCAGTTATGCTGCGTCTTTGGATTTCGCGGTCGCGTATGTGCCAGGTTCTCATTTTGGTGTGCCCGTATTAGAGAATTGCACAATTGATGGACTCGCGGCGGGCAAGTCGGAGTAAGGTGGCGGGTATCCGCCCCACTTTCTAGAATGAAATTTGCAGAGCAGCTGTTTTTTGTTTCAAAATTGGTGACCACCGATACTCTCGAATTCTCTTCAGACAATCGCCGACGGTCAGAAAGTGTAAAAGACCCGAACGGTCCCCACTGATCCATTAACTCAGATTAGTGGGCAAGCCTCCAGTATGGAACTTCGCTCTTCGCAAAATATCTCAGAGCATCCGGGCAGTGATCGTGCACTTTCAATGGCTTTTCCTCTCCGCGCTGTGCAGCCTTGGCATCCCAGGCATATGTTTGCATCTGCTGAATTGTCTTAGGTGCGTCCTGCCGACAGAACCGTATAAGACGTTGATTCAGAATCATGGACGTGATGCGAATTCCTTCGTTTACGTCATTATCTGCGTCTACGTGCCAAATGCCGCGTCTGACCATCTCAGATTTAAATGACGCAGCACTAGGGTCGATAATCACTTTGGCATCTTTGCTAGTCCCGATGAACTGGGCCAGATCATCGGCATACTCGGCATCGGTCTTCTGCCGCATTTCGACGACTGAGTCCCAGTAGTACTCGCGAGTCACCCAATACAGGTGCCCGTCATCGTAAATCTCCAGAAAGACCATCGGATTGGTAGTTCCATAGTCCACTGCAATGATTCGTTGCCGATGACCGCCTGGACCGCGCAGCCCGATCCGTTCATCTTGTCGATCGTAAAGTAGGTCTTCAGACCAAGAGTCCTTGTAGATCGCGCCTTCGGCGATGATCCAAAGACCCTCGATGAACCGCTTGTAAAAGGCCCCCCGATAGAGTCTTTTCTGCGCCTCCACAAAATCTGGCGTCAGATTCGGATTGTCAGCCATGACGAAATGATCTGACCACAAGAGCTTTCTTGCTCTCAAGTCTGCATTGTCCAGGTAGTCAGTCTTCAACCAGTGATAGGGTGTGTCTGGATTCGTTGTGCCGTAAAGACGAGCACCTTTAGGCGACATACGAGTAAGCAGCATTTGAAAGAAACTTTGAGGCATCAGGCTGACTTCGTCGCACAGCGCGATTCCTAAGGTAAGACCACGAACATAACGCTCCGACCCTTCATCCTTGGCGCCGATAACCAACCAGTCCGAATCGAAAAGTTTCAACTGACCGGTGTTGCGGTTGTAGCTATAGTTTCCCGCACCGACCAAATCGAACAAATCCGTTAAGACATTGTTGTATACGCTTTGCTTTGACACTCCCGTGAACAGCTTGCGCCCTCCAACGTCATACCCGCAGCAATAAATTGCTTTGGGATGTAAGCTCCAGGTCTTGCCGCTTCGGACCGCGCCCTCAAGGATATTAATCGGCCAGTCTTTCTCTGGCGGACGCGTCGCGAACCGTCCGGCGCTCGGACCATAGTCAAGATGGATCATCGATTTTCATCCGAACTGGCGGCTTCATACTTTGCATGGATGGCCCGCAGCGCGTGCAGCACTGGAGACAGATTGTCGCTCTGCTCAGAATCCTTTGGATTGACCGCTCTGATGATCAGAGCGATTGCCTTGAGGTCTCCATTCACTGCTTTATTGGTGTGCTGTTTGGCGATCGCCTGACGTTTTGTAATTCGTCGTGGCTTGCCGCCTTCAACAACGCGAATCTCCATGTCGAGTTCCTTTTCAATCGCATCAGCGTAAGTAATGGTCTTTTTCTTCGATCGTCCAGAAGGGTTACCTGACTTGCCAGGCTTGAATTGGGCATGACGCGGTGGTATCTTGTAGCCGATTGAAGAATGTTTGGGGGCTCCTTTAGCCACGGGACACCTCCAGGTGGTCGTTCACAACCTCATCAAATCTCTTCCCTGTAACAGCGTGGACGGCGTGATCGCCCGTATGGCGTTGCCAACGCCGCACGGCAACGTCGATGTATCGGGGATCAAGTTCGATGCCGCAACAGACGCGCCCGGTTCGCTCGGCCGCAATTAATGTAGAGCCAGAGCCCAGGAACGTATCAAGTACCAAGTCACCCCGGGCGGAGCAATCGAGCAGCGCGTCCGCGACCAACGCAACGGGTTTGACTGTCGGATGCAACGCAAGTAGATTGCCTTCATCGCCGCTTTTCGATGCGCTGTTGATTGACGGATACTCCCAAATATTACTTCGGTTGCGACCGAATTGGCCGAGCTGAATATTATTGCGATGCTTCTTCTCTCCGTTTCGGAAGACAATCACGAATTCATGCATCGAACGATAGAAGGAGCCCATGCCCCCACGTTCTTGACCCACACACAGATGTTGAGCACTGAATCGTACACTGGTTTCCCCGCGGTAAGCATTTCTCGAACACGCCTCCAATCCGAACAAACAAAATGAACTGAGCCGGATGCACTATATTGCGCAAGCAACTTGAAACTGGACTCCAAGAAGGAGCCGAATTCCAATTCGGTCATTTCGCCTGAGCCCATCAGAAACTCGCGATGGCGGATGGCGCCATTGCCACTCACATTGCCACGTATTCTCATGTTGTAAGGGGGATCGACGAAAACCACTCCCGCTCGTTTCTTGCCGAGGAGCCGAGAATATGTGTTCTGGTCGATCGCGCTTCCGCAAAGGATCTTGTGTCTGCCCAACGTCCATATGTCACCAGGCTGTGTTATCGGTTCGGATTCGCTCGGTGCTTCTACGATCTCGTCAGAGGGCGACGGATCTGTAGAGAGAAGAAGATCAATTTCCGGAATTTCAAAACCCGTAACGGTGATATCGAAATCGGTATCTATCTTCAGCAAATGCTGAAGCTCAATCGCGAGAATCGATTTATCCAGACCGGCATTTCTGCCGATCTTGTTGTCTGCAATGACGTAGGCCTTGATCTGGTCTTCCGTCAGGTTTTCGAGCCGGATAGCCGGGACATGAGACATCCCACGAAGTTTGCCGGCTTTAACTCGTCCCTCACCTGCGATAGTTTGATTGGTTTTACTGATCAATACTGGATTCGTGAATCCGAAGACATCCATGCTATTTGCAATCTGGCGGACTTGATGGTTGCTGTGTATCTGAGCATTTCCGGGATACGGCTTGAGGGAATCGATGGGTACCCACTCGACAAGTAGTTCGTTCTCGCGTCGCACTACCATTCGCGCTCCTTCGTTCGAAATTTGGGCGAACTGATGCCCGAAATCAAGGATGGGATTTGAGCGAGTGGAAGTCGATGTCGGAGGACGTTTGAAGTATTTTATGGGCAAAACAGTTCGCAACTAAAGCTATGGCAATCAGAGATTTGAGGGATGTTGAAAAAACCTGTCCAGCTCAGTCGCCGGACAATGCGAAAGCTTTGGCGTATTTCTCTCGCGCTCGATAAATCGCGCGTCGGATGGTTCGAACCAGAATTGGATCATTAACGGCGGCGAAAAAGCTATGAATCTGGTTCGGTCCGCGCCTGCGGTTATGAGCCGCGATCGTTTCCTTTTCTTTCGGCTGCAAATGGTCCTTCAATACGACGCCCGCTGAATCGAGCCTGTGGGCAAGCGCTTCCAGCACTTCTTTCGAAATGTTCTTGCCCGTTTGCATTGAGCCGACGATTCTCTCGAATTCCGACAACGATTCCAATTCTGGCGGAACTTCGTCTACGACGAGCCCTTCAGCTGTCATCCACCACCGAATTCTCGGATATTCCATGGCAATCTCATCAATCACATGCCTGAGGTCATTGAAGTAGGTACATCCGCGCAGTAGGGACACTTCTTTGAGTTTTTCGCTGATATGCTTTACCGGAAATGGCCTCGGTACAGACCGCACAATCGATTTCAACGCATCGAAATCGGTTGAACCGGCTCCTACGGAGCAGCTCACGTGATTATAGAGAAGCAGACTTTTGTCGCCGCTTGTTTCACGGGTTCGAACCGCGTCAAACCGAAATCCAAAAAACTGCTCTGCGTCTTTCTGCCTTTTCTTCCGCTGCGTCATTGTCGTCGCTCAAGAAGATTCTATCTGGGAAGGTCTCCGCCAAGCTCGGCTATCGCGTCCTTATCTTCGCTTGCATGGGAAATGAAGGGGCCGATG
>Ga0181537_10004511_pt1 | contig 11557 bp, 12 predicted proteins | sample PEATcosm2014_Bin_39_FD_119765 | JGI IMG/M metagenome (GOLD analysis project Ga0181537, IMG submission 119765) | Peatland microbial communities from MTU Mesocosm Facility, Houghton, MI, USA - PEATcosm2014_Bin23_10_metaG | ecosystem: Environmental > Terrestrial > Soil > Wetlands > Peat | place... | reverse complement strand
TACGCGCGGCGATCGCGGCTCGCTGCGGGTCTATGCCAATCAGCTATTGCGACTGATTCACTGCGCGATCTCGATCGACGAGAACATCCGCGATGCCAAGGGTCGCACCGGACTGCATATCCGTCAGGCGCTTTTTGCCGAAGAGGCGCGCCTGTGGTGGGACGAAGAGGAAGGGACAGGGCAGGGCAGTTCGCTGGTGCTGTCGTCGGTGCTGTTCCAATCGATCCTCGAGCGCTCCGCGCCGCTGTCCACCGCGGCGATCCGCCAACTGCGCAAGAGTCCGATGGACCTCGACGTCTACGCGTGGCTGGTGCACCGGCTGTATCACCTGACGCGTCCCAGCACGATGACCTGGGCGCAGCTCTCCGGACAGTTCGGCCACAGCTACGGCGAGGTGCGCTACTTCCGCCGCTTCTTCGGCGATTCGCTAAAACGCGTGCTGAAGGTCTATCCGGAAGCGAAGTTCAAGTGGACCGATGCCGGCTTGATCCTTCTGCCATCGAAGCCTCACATCGAACGCGCCATCAGCGCCAGCCCGTAGCAACTCTCACGCCTTAATTCGCGACAACACAGGCAGGCGAGCGCGAATAACTGGTCTTTTCAGGTAGATATGCCGACCCATTTAGAAGGCTTTCCAGGCCGTTACATCTCTCACGCTTCTCCGCCATGTCGCTGAAAATAAAGGCCGCCGACACGTACCGGCAGGGCAGGGCGTTACATCTCTCACGCCCAACCGTCGCATCTCTGCCGCCATGCCGTTGCATCTCTCCCGGATTCCCGTTGCATCTCTCCGCAAAAGCGCGGTTTTATCCATTTCTTTCAGTGACTTACGATGTGCCCCTCTAGGTCCTCTAGTTCCCTATAAACAGTCCCGAAGAGCGACTAATATTCTGTGAAAAGAACCGAGACGCGGACATCGAGAAAACAAGCGAAATCCATGGTTCCTTGCCCTGCCCGGACCGCTGCGCATACTGCCGACCATGGACTGGCAAGCACGGATCACCATCGACCCAGCAATCTGTCACGGCAAAGCCTGCATAGCCGGTACACGCATCATGGTGTCCATCGTGCTGGATAACCTTGCGACCGGTGCGACACCCCAGGACATCGTGCGTCTATACCCGACTTTAGAAGTAGAAGACGTCAACGCTGCCATTGCCTACGCCCCGGACGAGGCGCGCCACCGCATCGTCCATACCGCGGTTTGAAATTTGACCCCTCGTGAAACAACCCGTGGAACATTTATTCGAATAGTGCGTTGATTTCAGGCGAAATCACGCCTGATTCGACCGCTTCGGAGCCCTCGCCGCAGCTGCCGCCCACTTCGAAGCGGAAATCTTTCCTCTTCCGATGTACATTGCTGCCATGTACCCACCGCGCGTTACCGACGCCGAAGTGCGGACCATGATCCGGAAACTGACCGTCGGTAACACTCTCCCGTCGGGCGCGACGATCCGAAAAGCTCTGAACGAACGCTTCAAATCTCGCGGCGGAGTTGCCCGGATTTACCGATTGCTCGCCGATGAGCGCAGTCGACTCACACCACCGCCAGCGCCAGGAAGCATCGAAGACCTGCAGCACGAGGTGCAAGAGCTGCGCGCCAAACTCGCTCGCGCCCAGGAACGCGAAGACGCGCACCAGATGCGCTGGGCCGCGGAAGTCGACCAGCTGCGCATGCAGCTCGCAGCGCTCGAACCCCTTGGCCAGCAGCGCAGGGCGGCAGGCGAATCCGACGAACTCCTGCGGCGTCAACTTCAAGCCGCCGAACGTCGCGCCGCCGCGCTCGAGCAGCAACTCTACGAGCTGACGCGCCGGGAAGTGCAGGGGAGTGCTGTAGACCGCGATTGAGCATGCGCCATGAATATTCGCGCTGACACCCTATCGACTCCCGAGCCGGTGACCATTCAGGTCAACGAGATCATCCGCGTCTCCGGACTGATGCAGCGCCCGCGGGGCGCTCGAGCCTGCCTGGTACTCGCGCATGGCGCGGGAGCCGATATGACACATCCGTTCATGGCCGGGATCGCCAACGACCTTGCAGCGCGCAGCATTGCCACCCTGCGATATCAATTCTCGTACATGGAACGTGGAGGTAAGCGCCCGGACGCGCCGCCGCTATGCCACGCGACGGTCCGCGCAGCCGCGCTCACAGCGCGCAAGCTCGCGCCCAGGCTTGCGCTGGTCGCGGGCGGCAAATCCTTCGGAGGTCGGATGACCTCTCAGGCACAAGCGGACTCGCCGCTACCAGGCGTTCGCGGCGTGGCATTCCTGGGCTTTCCGCTGCACGCGCCGAACAAACCCTCGAGCACGCGCGCCGAGCATCTCCTGCAGGTCAGAATCCCGATGCTGTTTTTGCAGGGTACTCGAGACGCGCTAGCCGATCTGACACTGATGCGCCGTCTGGTAAAGCAATTGGGGAAGATCGCCACGTTAAAAATCCTGTCAGGGGCAGACCATTCCTTTCACGTACTGGTACGAAGCGGCCGCACCGATAACGAAGTGCGCAGCGAACTGGCCGACTCGTTGGCTACCTGGATTGCTTCCCTGACCTGACCGTCCAGCTGCCATATCCTTTCTATACACCAGAGGCGTACGCGCTATCCCAGCTATCGCCGGCGCTATTATTGCCCGAAGGCCTCGCCGCTGAATCGGCAGCCCGACCCGTCGTGAGCGCCGCACCGCGTGAATCTTGATCCCTTCAATCTTGGGCGCTTCATCACCGCCCAGGACCCCGTAATGAGAGACGTCCTGGCTGAATTGCGCGCCGGCCAAATGGCGAACCACTGGATGTGGTTTGTGTTTCCCCAACTGCAGGGACTGGGAACTAGCAGCACGGCGCAACATTACGCCATCGCAACCCGGGAGGAGGGGAGGGCGTACTATGAGCATCCGGTGCTCGGAGCTCGCCTAAAGGAGTGTACGAAGCTGGTGCTCAACTTCGAGGCCTGCGTTGAAGACAAGGAGATGATCAACGCTTGAGGTGTCCATTTATGCCGTTCCCCGGGACACAGCGTGGGCAAGTATTCCCGTGCGCACTTCTGCCATCGCTGGCAAACTGCGGGAAAATGGCGAGCACTACGACAGCAGCCGAAACTGCGAGGGTCATCGTCGATGCGATGGTGATTGACCTTGGCCTAAGGCCCGATGAAGTCGCACACATCCAGGCCCTCAAGGCAAAAACCCGCTCCCGGGGCGTTAATGACTCAGATCTCGCGGCGGGACTCGATCACGCCGGCAACAAAGAGAACTGGGTAACCAATGCTTCCTCTCCGAATTTCGTTAGGCTAACGGCGGCAGGGTTTGCTGCAGCCGCTCAGCCGCCACCTATCCAGCAGGCGGCTGCGGTCAATTTGGCGGACACCACGAGCTACGGGCAAAGCGGTGGAATCACGGCGCAAATCGTCAACTTTCATGGCGCGCCGCCCCCGTCGGCATCTGAGAAGAAGCCATGGTGGAAAACGTGGTTGGCTCGCTTCGTAACCCTCACAGTGATTCTCGCAGGGATAATACCGCTGCTCGAATACCTTGGCATTAAGCCATGGTGGCACGGCGAGCAACGGCATTCAGTGGACCCCGCGGCAATCACGCAGCCCGCGCTCAAACCATCGGACCTATCTCACCAGAAGGAATCTCCATCTCGACCAGAAGCAGATGCGGGTTCTTCTGTGATAGATACGATTTCCTCCTCGACAGCTAAGCCTAAAGAATCCAAGCTCGCCAAACAGCGTTCAGCGCCACCTGCTCCTAAGAGCCCTCGGCGCGAAAATGGGCAGAGATCTAGCATAGGCAACGACAATACCCTTGTTGGGGTCAAACCGCCTTTATCACTTGGCAGTGGCAACACGATTATCGGGCCAACCGACGTCAAGGGAAACACGATCCTAAACAAAGGTGGTACGGCAATCGGCAAAGACGCTTGCGCTGATTCTACTGGAGTCGCCGTTGGTGCTGGTGCACAAGCAGGGAATTGCACGAAGGATGCGCACTAGGATCGCCGCATCTGCTCGTTCAAATCAAACCCATCACACTCAATGAAACTCTCGGCAAGACATAGCGCCATCGATGTGTCATCCGTCTACTGACCAGGTGCGAGATTGAATGGACCGCCGCCGATCATGTCGGTGAGTGGCGTAAGGTGCCGCGAGGCCGAAACTCGACCGCGGTGTCGACTGCATCGCCGCATGCCAACCCCAGCAGGCAGCCGGCATACCGATCCCGGAGGGTACGAGGACCAACGTTGCCTGTCATCCGTTCGCAGCCTTGCTGTTTTGAGGCGAGGCGCCACCCGTCATCGCCAGATACACGTCCGCCGTAATCCGCGCATCGAGCAGGGCACCGTCCAAGCCCGGATGCGCTGTATCGATGCCGTAGCGCTCACACAACACAGCCAGATTGTTGCGCATCCCCGGGTGACGCTTCCTCGCCAGGATCAACGTGTCGATCACCGGACAAAGATTCCGCAAAAGGGAGGAGTGCAGAGGCTTCACCCGCGCAAATTCGGCGTCCAGGAAGCCGATATCGAACGGCGCATTGTGAATGACCAATTCGCTGCCATCGATGAATTGCAAGAACTCTGCCGCTATGTCGGCAAACTTCGGCTCTCGCTCGAGCCGTTCGCGGGTCAGGCCGAGCAAGGCACGGGCCTCTATCCCAATGGCACGCTCCGGATTGAGATACCTGTGGAAAGTTCGCTCAGTGACGCGTCGATCAACCAGCTCCACGCAGCCGATCTGCATGGTCCGATGGCCGCGGGCGACCTCCAGTCCCGTGGTGTCGGTGTCGAGAACGACCTGCCGTGCTGACGGCGCGATGCACGCCGCTTCGCCCAAGTTTGGCAATGTCGCACCGCTCAGCAACGGGCTGGCCAGCGCTGCGCGTAGGAAATCCCGGCGGTTAATCACGTTGTCCTCCTATGCGACGTTATCCGCCAGAGGGGTACCTATTCATTTGCCGCCAGCAGCATCGGGGGCGCGACCGGCTTGACGCCGCCGGCGTCGCGGTACGCCGCGTACACCTCGGCCACCGAATGCGTTTTCTTGCCGCTGCGCTCGAGCTGCTGCAGGCCTGCCTGCCGCCGCTCCGCTTCGCCGCCACACAGCCGCTCGAGCAGCCGCCGTGCCTGGGCGGGCTCGAGCTCCTGAAGATACACGTGGGCAAAGCAGCGGCCGGGCCGCACCAGAGCCGGGTCGATGTCGCGGACATTGGGCAGGTTGGTCGAGAAGATGATCTTCCGACCCTGCGCCTGGGCGATACCATCCGAAATGTTCAGAAACCGATGCAGCGTCTGGTTGCCACCGGCCCGGGGCGCCAGCAGATGATCGGCATCCTCGATCAGGAACGCATCGTGGCCACCGGTGATGAACTCCACGAAGATCTCATCCGTGTCCCAGACACCCTTCTCGCCGGAATACAGGGCCGTGGCGCACTCGTCGTCGTCCTTTCTCGCGGACATCTGGCGCAGGATCTCACGGATCAGGCGCGTCTTGCCGCCACCGGGCGGACCCTGCAGCAGTAAGACGCTCGCCGGCGCCGACAGGTACCGCTGGATAAACGAGTGAACGCCATCGGGGAGCGCCGGATAGGCCTCATCCAGCAGGGTGTCCTGCGGCCGCTCTACGGTCATGGCTTCCTTGAGTCCGTGAGCGCTCAGGAACCGCCAGTCCAGATGAAAAACAGACTCGGTGGCAATCCGGCAGTGAGCGGTCTCCGCCAGCAGTTCGGTTTCCAGCGCCTCAGCGACCGACGCATCCTTCGCCCAGAGCCTATAACTCATCTGGCAGTGCCGGGGATTGCCCGTGGCAAAGACCATAAAGAATGCGTCGGCGCTGCGAATGACCAGGGTCACTGGATCCGGGCGCTGTACCTGCCAGTCGCGGCGCAATGCAATGCGCTCGAGCAGCAGCTTCGGATCGATGCGCGCGGCCACCTGCTGCTGCCGGTACACCGGATAGCCTGGGCCATCGCTAGCCAGCGACTGCGCCAGCTCTGCGTGAAGCAGCGCTCTTTCGTAGCTACGCACCTCCAATATCGAGGAGGAGTGCAAATTCAGATTCAAGGGCTTGGCGCGGTCCATCGGTCCCTCCAGCGGACGTGATTAACGGTAAGTGACTGCAGCCTACCGGCGAGGCGCGACATATCATGTCGCGCTCAGGATTCACACTCGCCGGATGACTCGGGACGGACGCATGTCGGATACGCTGCTACGCCAATGGAAGATGCTGCGGCTCATTCCGCGCTTCCCGCGCAAGATCGAGGTCGGCGCCCTGATGGCGCAGCTGGAAGCCGCCGGCTACCAAGTCACCAGACGCACCCTCCAGCGCGACCTGAATGACCTGTCGAGCGTATTTCCCCTGCAGAGCGACACCCGAAACACCCCCTACGGCTGGTCCTGGTCGGCGGATGCGCCAACGTTCGATCTACCGGGCATGGATGCTCCCGCAGCGCTGACGCTGCGGATGATCGAGCAGTTCATCCCGACGCTCATGCCGCCGACCGTGCGAGAACTCTTAGGGCCCCAGTTTGCGCGCGCCAAGGCAGTACTGGAGGCGAACCCGACCAACCCGCTCGGCCGCTGGACCGACTGCGTACGCGTCGTGCCGCGGGAAATGCCGCTTCTGGCACCGAAGGTGAATGCCGAAGCCGCCCGGGCGGTCTACCAGGCCGTGGCCGACGGCAAACGAATCCCGATGACCTATACGCCGCGGGCGTCAGAAGGGGAGGGCGACCGCGACTACGAGGTCAATCCGCTGGGCCTCGTCGTGCGCGGCAACCTGATTTACCTCGTCTGCACGATGTGGAATTATGAGGACATACGTCAGCTCGCGCTGCATCGGGTCAAGTCGGCGGTAATGACCGACGAGCTGGCCTCGCGCCCGCCGGACTTTGACCTGGACAGCTACATCGAGCAGGGGGAGTTTCAATACCCGGTCGGACCGACGATTCAGCTCAAGGCCAAATTCGACCGCGCCGTCGCCGCGCATCTGTACGAAACACCGCTGAGCGCCGATCAGGCTATCGATGACCTCGACGGCGAACACGTTCTCGTGACCGCCACCGTTCGCAATACCCTGCAGCTGGAATGGTGGCTACTCGGATTCGGTGGAATGGTTCTCGTTATCAAGCCCACCGCGTTGCGCGATAGACTTAGCGGCATCATGAGCAATGCATCATCGATGTACGGTGCCGCACAAGAATAGAGTCAACTGAAAGCTTGGCAAATCTGGAGGAACTGATATGACTGCGAAGCTCGAAACACGCCCAAAACTGACACTAGACGAGGTACTGACCTCTTTCAAAACCGAGTTTCACTCGCTTGCTAACCGCTTTGCGTTATATGAAGGAAATAAGGCCTGGGCAGAAAGCTCCGACGAGCAGTATGTTACCCATCCAGGAGTTTATGTCTGGTGGCATCCGGATCACGGAGTACTGCGCGTCGGAGTTTCAGCCATTAACTCTAGAAAGAGGGCTCTTGAGCATGTAGGCGACGACAATACGGGTGGAAACATGAAGGCTCTCGGAGCGGAATCAAAAACGAGAGTTCTGCTATTTAATGCCAAAGAACGACGGGACAGCCACTGGGCTTTCGCATTAGAAAAATTCTTCGAGAAATCTCTATACCCAGAACATAAACCGCGGCGTTCTTAGGTGCCGAATACCTCCGGAAACGACTCCCCTTAACTTGCGATTGCTTGCGGTCGACCAGGCGAATATTTTGCAGCTGGGACGAGACGATCCGATGGAAGGAGTGCGGCCAATCTATGTTGTGCAGGAGCGCGACATTGACCTGCTGTTGTTGGAAGAACTGCACGTGTCTCCCAACTTCGTCACATGGTTTGCCAGTCGCGTTGGACTTCAGGACGCCATCTTCAGTAATGCCTGGTACAGCTTCTCCAGTTCGGACGGGGAGACCGATCTGCGACTACGGGTCCTAGCAGGCAACCGCGTGGCATCGAGTAATTGGTGCTCACCCTCACGTATACTTGCATAGCCGCACCGAGGCGGAGCCTGTATCTGGCGCGGGGCTGACCTGCCCGTGGCTATTGAGCGCCGAGCGACACCCCGCCGGCCTGTAGCCGCCCGACGGGGACGCACTGGGCAACTCGCTGCACCACATGGGCACGGCTAACGAAGGCTAAAGAGCGGAAGTACAAATTGATGTTACGAGGTCGTCCATGACATTTCGTCTTGCAGTATTAGTTGGGTTTCTTGTTCCTCTCGCGGGATGTGGTAGTTCAGGAACAGCAAGCAAAGGTGGCGCTCGAGACAATGAAACAGATCGAGGCGCGAACGGCCAACGAACTGACTGGACAATCTCTCGAGAAACCTCCGCGATGGACGGTGCCCGTATAAAGGTAACAAAGGACTTTGCATTTCACGACCGGGATACGTTGATCCGTGCGATTCTGTCATGTAACAAGAACAAGAACGATCTGACAATTAGCTTGGAGAGCTACTCGTCGTCGCACGACGGCGCCGCAGCTCCCTTTGTGACGACGATGAGAGTCAACGCCAACCATCAGTCAGAAATGTCCGTAGACGGACGGGTGAAGTTCGGCAATGAGACGCCTCAACCCATTGATACAGTCTTTTCGCTAGATAAATATAGAAATGTGGTTGCTTGGAATATTCGAAAATATGCACTTGCATATGCAGGATCAATTCGTATAGATGCCGGGCACTTCAAAGACCCTGGATTGGGTAATCCAGAGGCATTAAGTCTACTCGGAGTGGTCATGGGGACGCAGTTCAAGCAAACGGTAACCGGCGGACAATCCGAACTCAATCCACAGTTGGCTTCTCTGTGGACAGATGAAATCTATGACTCCTTATTTGGCGCTGGGGCGGCAACACGCATTGGAGCTGGAAACTATCTGAAAGCTCGATTGCCAATGGTTGCAGAATTAAGTAACGACCATGGAACAGAAGAGATACAAGTACCAGCTACCGATGCTAACGTTAATATCGCGATCGAAGAATGTTCAGTTCCAACGTCTGCGTCTAGCGTCGATATATCTGGACAGGGTTCTGCCGTCTCAGATGTGGCACATAGTGGCTCATCAGATAGTTTTCAAAGCGTAGCGCCGGCGACGGGGAACGGCACTGAACGTTCCTCCAACGAGATAGAACGCGGGCAAGCATCTGTGGATAGCGCAATAGTCGCACCCATCTCTATCAGCGTTTCAGGTAGATCAAATCCGTGGGACCAGTCAGTAAATCCTGCGCTGATTTACTCGGCTGCAAATGATGCCTTCCCACCAGTTATTGTCGATCTTGCCAAGCTGGCAATTGTCTCAGGGGCTGAGATAACGCTGAAATGTGCCGGCGGCACCACCAACGCGGGTGGAGTGCCCGATTCAGGATGCGATGGTCTGACTATGTTCGCACCGACAAACGATGTGTTCCAACCTGCTTGCAATACGTACTATCCGAGTAAATTCGCCGACAAGGCAGCCTACCCAGTTTATATAATGCAGGTCGTAGGCGTATTCGCAACGTCGTCAGGTGTCGTAGTTGGAAAGCCCTTTCCGGTGTCCTCCAAGGAGGAACTTGTAAGAGTTCCGGTCGGTGCAACTAGGCTCCAATTGGGCATGAACGATTGCAAGAACTTCGATAACGGGCCGAGTCCGCTAATCATAAAACTCTATCGCACGAGCGGGCCGGCAGCCGCACCGGTTACGGCCGAGAGCGTGAATTCACCTGCGCGAACGCCCTAGATGAGATGATAACAGCATAACAAGGCTATTACGCTGCCCCGGGTGACGCATTCTAGCGTGTCTCAACGTATCGATCACCGGATCCAGGATCCGCACCAGGGGAGCTCAGTGGATCAATGCGCGTAAAGCCTGTGGCCAAGAAACCGACATCGAGCAGTGCATTGTGAATGACCAGACCGGTGCCATCGATACAATGCAGAAACTCTCCCGCGCTTGCAACGACCGCGCGCCTCGCCTTGCAGCGCGCGTCCAACTTACTTGATGGGGCGCTCCGGATTGAGACATAGACGAGAATAGCGCGCCGTAACGGGTCTATCAATGGGGTCCACTGCACCAATCTCAACGATTCGATGACCACCAAGCCGCCAACACTCGCGGTGCCACGACGAGCGAAGCTCTCACAAGCGGCCAACGGCTTACAGCAATGTGTTGGCCGGCGTGCTCAGGTTATTGAAGAAGCCGCTATCCCCATAGCCTCCAATTAGGACGTCATTGATGCCGATAAAAACCAGACCACTTGCAGTGTAGGTCAGTCCGGTCTGATAGTAGTTGCCACCATTTGGCCCGACCAATGCCGCGTTGCACGTAAGCACATAGATGCCTAGAGCGGGCACACCGCCGGATAAAGTGATGTTGCTTGCACTAAGACAATTCGGATTGCTGCCAATACCTCCCTGGAAGCTACTTGTTTCTATACTCTGGAGCACTGTCTGCGCCGCTGCCAGCGTTGTCGCGGGTTGATAAGGCGGACTCGACAGGTATGTGAATGTGAGAGATATGTTGTTGGTACTGTCAGTGAACTGCAGCTGGTCAGTTCCCACCATGTGCATCGTCACTGTTGCTGTTGGATTTGGACCATCGCCGTTCGCCGTGCCGGCGCATGATTCGCAACTGCCAGGGACATCGGGGTTGTAATAAGCGGACGTCGTATACGATGCTGGCAGCTGCCCGTAATAGGCAAACCACTTGCTGTTCAACAGACCGACGACCGTGAAATTGCCCAGGTTGTCCATGATAAGGTTGGACTGGTTGACCGACGGCGCAGCGTTGTTAGTCCAGATGCCTTGAAGCGCAGATAGAGGAGGCCGTCCAACCGGATAGACATCAACGTTGATACTGGCAGCGATGGTGTCTCCGTTGATATCCAGGCACGTCAGAGTGAAGTCCGTGTCAGGATTAGCCGAAAGCGCATTTGTTGTGTAACTTCCGTTGGGGCCGACCGTCGGTGGACCATTGGGCGGTTTGCCCCAGTCACCCGAAGGTTTGCACCCAATGACGCCGCCGGTAGTGGTCCAGTGCAGCGTTGTTTTCGAACCTGCCGCGAGCGTCATGGGGTTCGCAGAGAAACTGAGTGTGGGAGCATTGCAGAACGGAGAAACCTTTACGGTGCTTTGCGCAAATACTGCGGTGCTTGCCAGAGCGAAAATGGAAGCCAACCTGTGCTTCATACGACGGACTCCTTGCGAATGTGGGACAAGAGACCTTGCCTTTTACGAAACGCGCGCGCGCCTTCTTCTAGTTGCACGGGACTCTACTCCGCCTTTTGGACCGCGCGCGGTCGATGTAACTAAATCTGGTTGATTGTCTCGCTACCCGTCGTCTCACAAGTCAATTGTTGTTGATTACGAGTATCGGTCGGTTCGACGATGTCCACGACCGTCTTCGCCAATGTGAGCGCTCCCATCCTTCAAACCATTCAGATCCAAGAGGGCGGACTTGCCCTGTTTTCTCGGATCGTACCACGCCGTTCTCGCCGTCAAGGCCGTGCGCGCGGCGCTGCGCGCCGTGCTCCGCGAGTCGGCTTCGCCGAGCCTTGACGGCTCCGCTGCGGCGTGGGGATCGCG
>Ga0181537_10004510_pt1 | contig 11558 bp, 11 predicted proteins | sample PEATcosm2014_Bin_39_FD_119765 | JGI IMG/M metagenome (GOLD analysis project Ga0181537, IMG submission 119765) | Peatland microbial communities from MTU Mesocosm Facility, Houghton, MI, USA - PEATcosm2014_Bin23_10_metaG | ecosystem: Environmental > Terrestrial > Soil > Wetlands > Peat | place... | reverse complement strand
CGAGATTGTGAAGCAGGATCCCGCTACCCCCCAGAAACATGTCGATCTTTCCATCATTGTCATAATCGAGGAAGCATGCTCCGGGTGCTGCGCCCTTCAGAGAATCAGGAAGCGGGTCTGTGGGCAATCCCGCTTCCTTCGTCACGTCCACAAACCGCACCTTGATCGGCGCCGGCGCCTTCAACACCGCCTGTGGCGACTCGACCGCGCGCGAGTATTGGCCTTGCTCGCCATAGGCCAGGCTCATGGGCGTGCCAATTTTGTTTTGCGTGATGTACTGGAATTTCTTGAGGTGCTCGCGGGCGTGGTCGACATCGGCGGATTGCTGGTAGGCCCGGGACAATCCAAATTCTGCAGAAACGTGCAGCGGGTTGAGTTGCAGCGCATGCTCGAAGGCTTCAATAGCTTGCGGAAACTGCTTGGCCTGCGCGTAGGCCGTGCCGAGAAAATACCAGGTGTCCGCGTCGTTGGCATCAATCTCGATGACTCGCTGGAACGCATCGATCGCCGCCGTTGCGTCGCCTGCGTTCTTGGCGAGTATCCCCAGGTTGTACCAGGCGTTGGGACTCTTCGGATCCCGCTTCAGCGCATCTTCCAACGCAGCTTTGGCCTGGTCGATTTTCTGCAGGTTCAGGTATGCGACGCCGACGTTCAGCCGCGCAATCGCCAGCTTAGGATCGGCCTCCGCGGCCTGCTGAAAGTTTTTCAATCCTTTTTCGAAAAGCTGCTGGTTCATATAGGCCACGCCGAGGTTATTCAGGCGAGCGGCCTCAATGGGAGTGGGTTTCGAGTCGGGAGTGATGAGGCCCATACCTGCGAGCAGCGAAGCGATGAGAGCGGCAGAAATTCGGAAATTCATTTCGCTAACGATTTAACCACAGAGGACACAGGGGTACACAAAGGATTTCCATCCGCCGGTCACAGCGTCTCGCCGATGGGCGGGATCTTCCACGCTCCGCATGCCCGCTCCAGCGCAGCCGCGACGGCCAACACTTGTTCTTCTTCCCACGGCCTGCCAACGATCTGGACACCGATTGGCAAGCCTTCCGATTCCGCGGCGGTCGAATGGCTCACCGGCACGACAGCCGCCGGATTGCCCAGCAGATTGAACCATTCCGTGTAACTCCAGGCATCCAGATATTCAACGGTCGTGCCGTCAACTTTCCAACTGCGCTCTCCGTGGCGGAAGGCGGGAATCGCGGCCGCCGGGCACAGCAGAATGGGATACTCCCGCATCTGCGCCAGAAACCGGCCGCGCAACCCGTCGCGGCGGACCCAGGCTTCAAGCAGCGTCTCACCGGTAAGCGGCCGCTCGGCCGCGGACCACTCGAGAAACTGCTTCAGGATCGGACTGAGGTCGTGCTCGCGTGCGCGGAACATCGGGCGGATCAGCATTCCGCCCGCCGTCACGAAGAATTGCTTCCACAACACGCGCGCTTCCTCCAAACCTTCGGGGCGAAACGGTTCGACCTGAAATCCAGTGCGGCGCAGGGCCGCGGCCGCGGTTCTCACCGCGGCGCGAATCTCGGGAGTCACGGGCGTGCGGCCGTCATCTTCGAAGTAACCAACTCTCAGCTTTTTTACTTCGGCGTCGCTCGGCCAGCGCAGCGGCACCGGTGCGGCACACGAGTCGCCGTCGTCCGGACCCTGCATCACCTCAAACATCGCCTTCAGGTCGGCGACGGTTCTCGCCATAGGACCGACCACGCCAATCAGCGCAAACGGCCCGCCAGACGCGGGATAGTGCCCAGTCGAGGGAACGCGCCCCGGCGTAGGTTTGAGTCCGCAGATGCCGCTGAAATGCGCCGGCACGCGGATCGATCCGCCGCCGTCACTGCCCACGCCCGCTGCCGACATGCCCGCCGCGATCGCCGCCGCTTCCCCGCCACTCGACCCGCCCGCCGCGCGTTCCAGATTCCAAGGATTATTGGTGCGGCCGTAAAGCAGATTGTCGGTCTCCCATGCCATCAGCAGTTCCGGTGTGTTGGTCACACCCAGCACGATCGCTCCCGCCTGGCGCAGGCGCGCGACCAGCGTCGCGTTCTGCGTTGCGATGTGCCCGGCGCGCAGACGCGTGCCCGATTCGCATCGCATCCCGGCCACGTCCAGCGAACTCTTAATACTGATGGGGACACCGTGTAGCGGCCCGAGCTTCTTTCCAGCTATCACTGCGGCTTCGGCGGCGCGAGCTTCGCGGCGAACCCGCTCCGCATCCACATGCACAAACGCGTTCAATTTCGGATTCATTCTTTCGATCTTCGCCAGATGCGCGTCGGCGAGTTCGACTGGTGAGATTTTCTTCTCGCGGATTAGCTTCGCCATGATCACGGCGGGAAGAAATGTCAGATCGCTCATGCGAGCTTCGCCTTCACCGCTTCATCGAGCAACCGCTTCTCATCTTTCGTCAGTTCCCGAAAGTCTCCCTTGCCCAATGCCCCTAACAGCAATGGGCCGATGGCCACTCGAACCAACCGCAGCACTTCCACGCCGAGCGCCTTCATCATGCGGCGAATGTGCCGGTTCCTGCCTTCGTCGAGGACGATCTCAACCCAGCAGTTCTTCTCTCCCGACCGCAGCAGCCGGGCTTGCCGGGCCCGCAGGAACTCTCCACCATCGGTGACGCCGCTGACGATTGCGGCGACAAATTTCTCATCCACTACCTCGCCGATCTGCACGTGGTAAGTTTTCTCCAGATGCGTTGCAGGTGCCGCGATGCGCGCGCCCCACTCGGAGTCGTTGGTCAGCAAGAGCAAACCTTCGCTGGCCTTATCCAGACGACCGACGGGCGCAACCCAGGGCAGCGAACCTCCGGCTCTCTGCAATACGGAATACACTGTCTCCCGTCCTTTCTCGTCCGACGCCGTGGTCACCAGTCCGCGCGGCTTGTTCATCATGAGATAGATTTTTTCCCGCGCATCAACCGACTGGCCGTCCACCAAAATTCGATCAGCCTCCAGACGAACCGGCGTCTCCGGATCGCAGCGGACTTTCCCGTTCAAACTTACGCGGCTGGCGCGAATTAATTCCGCGGCTTGCGAGCGCGAACAATAACCCAGCTTCGAGAGAGCGCGCGCCAGGCCGATGTGCCGCGTGGATTGCCGCTGCTTCATCGAGTTGATGCTAAATGAAGTCCTACTGAGAACGCTAAAGCGATGGTCATCCAAGTAATTCGTCCCAGCACAACCCTGCCGCCCTTGATAGGATGTTCATTTCGCCAAATGAACAAGGAGTTCTCATGGCCCACCAGCATCCGCCGCGCTTTCTGAAAATTGTCGACGACGCCAAAACCCGCATACGCGAGACCAACGTCGAACAAGTGAAAACCAGGCTGGATCGTGGCGACACATTTGTGCTGGTAGACGTACGGGAAGAAAGTGAGTTTGCCAAGGATCACCTGCCCGGCGCGATTCATCTCGGCAAAGGCATTATCGAACGAGACATCGAGGCGCGCGTGCCGGAACTCGCGACGGAAATGATTCTGTATTGCGGCGGCGGATTCCGCTCGGCGCTGGCCGCCGACAATTTGCAGAAAATGGGTTACACCAACGTGATCTCGATGGACGGTGGCATTCGCGACTGGCGCGAGAAAGGTTACCCGCTGGAAGCCGGATCGCGAACTTAATCGAACGACGTAGCAGTCGTCTTCACCCACTTATGAACGGTCGCATCTTTTTCTGGTCGCTCACGTCCGCACTCGCCGGCTTTCTTTTCGGTTTCGACACGGTCGTGATTTCCGGTGCCGAAAAAACCATCCAGGCGCTTTGGGGCCTCAGTCCCAGACTGCACGGCATCGCAATGGCCTCGGCTCTCTATGGCACCGTCGTCGGATCTCTCGTCGGCGGCTGGCCCGCCGACCGCTTCGGGCGCAAGCCCACGCTGCTCTGGATCGGCATTCTTTATTTTGCCGGCGCCGTGGGTTCCGGCCTGGCCCCCAATGTTGCCACGTTCATCGCAGCCCGCGTTGTCGGCGGACTCGGCATCGGCATCTCCACCGTCGTTGCCCCCATGTACATCTCAGAGATTGCACCGCCTCAGTACCGCGGACGCCTCGCGGGCATGTTCCAGTTCAACATTGTTTTCGGCATTCTCGTCGCATACGTTTCCAACGCGGCACTGGCGGGCATCGGCGAAAACGCGTGGCGCTGGATGCTCGGCATAGCCGCGTTTCCATCGTTGCTCTACGCCTTGTTCTGCGTCGGCCTTCCCGAAAGTCCGCGTTGGCTACTAAGCCGGAAGGACGACCGCCAGGCCGGGCTCGAAGTGCTGCAACGGATCGAGCCTTACGTATCGCACGCCGAAATCGCAGCCCAGGCGGACGCAATCATCGCTGCATCCTCGGGGCAGGTATCGTCCGGGAAATTCTGGACGGCGCGCCTCCGCAAACCAATCCTGCTTGCTATCCTGATCGCCTTCTTCAATCAACTCTCCGGCATCAATGCGATTCTGTACTTCGCGCCCCGCATTTTTGAACTGACCGGACTTGCTGCCAAGACCGCACTGCTGAAGTCGATTGGGATTGGCGCCACCAACCTCGTTTTTACTTTTGTCGGCCTCTGGTTGATTGACCGCCTGGGCCGGCGCACGCTTCTTTACATTGGCTCGTTCGGCTACATCGCGTCTCTCGGTCTGGTTGCCTGGGCCTTCTTCACCGGCCACTACTCCATCGTGCCGGTCTGCATTTTTGCGTTCATTGCCGCGCACGCCGTCGGTCAGGGCGCGGTCATCTGGGTGTTTATCTCTGAGATATTCCCCAATCGCCACCGTGCCGAAGGGCAAACCCTCGGCAGCTTCACGCATTGGATCTTCGCCGCCCTGCTCACCACGTTCTTTCCCGCGATGGTCGAGTCGTTTCCGCCGGGATACGTTTTTTCGTTCTTTGCCGGCATGATGGTGCTGCAACTGATCTGGGTGAGGACCATCGTTCCCGAGACCAAGGGTGTGCCGCTGGAGCAAATCCAGAAACAATTGGGCATCGCATAGGCATGCGCACCCGACTCCATCGTGAAATATGAATATGAAATGTGAGGGAGCATGACGGGCGTGAGTCCAAGAATCGTGCCTCCACGAATCCTGGTTGAGGTCTGCGTCGACTCCGTCGCCTCCGCAATTGTGGCAGAGCGGGGCGGAGCCTCCCGCGTGGAACTCTGCGGCAGCCTTATCGAAGGCGGAATCACGCCCAGTGCCGGCCTGATTGAAATGACGCGGGCCGCGGTTTCCGTGGACCTGCACGTCATGATTCGCCCGCGCGGCGGCGACTTCTGTTACGACACAGATGAATTCGAAACCATGCGGCGCGACATCCTGCTCGCTCAACGCTTGGGGGCTAATGGCGTGGTGTTCGGCATCCTCGACGTAAACGGACACGTCGATGTCGCCCGTACCCGCGAACTAGTGGACGCAGCGCGTCCCCTCAATGTAACGTTCCATCGCGCTTTCGACATGACGGCCGATCTGTTTCGCGCACTGGACGACGTCTGTGCCGCGGGCGCGGACCGCGTGCTCACCTCCGGCGGCGAATCCACTTCCCTGCAGGCACAGGAAACGATCGCGCAGTTCGTGCGCAAGGCTCAAGCGAGAATTACCATCATGCCCGGCGGCGGCATCAAACCAGAAAACGCGCGCAGTCTGGTCGAGCACACCGGCGTCAGCGAAATCCATGTGGGCCTGCGCAGCGCTGTCCCCAGCCCCATGCTGCATCAAAACTCACAAATCGCAATGGGATCGATTGCAGGCCGCGAGTACCAGCGCTTCGTGGTGCTGGAAGAGCAGGTCCGCAGACTCTGCGCCGCGCTGACGGGATAAGTAGCTTGATCTCTTCAGGACTGCATTCCCGTCCACCTCGCGTGGCCAATGGCGTCGAGGATCTGCTGGCGTTCATCCGCGGTAAGGCCCACGAACTCGAATCCCGACCGCACGCTGGAGGTGTGGCGCACGATGGCGACGGCGTGCAGCGTGCGCTCCGCGATGAGGACTTCCATCTCCACCAACTCACCCAGCCGCAACATGACCGGCGCGATGGCAGCCAGACCCCCTTCGCTGATGTCGAGGCTGATCCCGCGCGACACGCGCATTCCGCCGCTCATCAGGTTGCGCATCGTCACCGGGACGCTGTAGAGGGCGCGCGGATAGCGCTGCAACGGTCGGGGCTCAGCGGGCTGGGGGCGCGCAACCGGCAGATTGAATGACATGCACCGTGTCCTCCGGCGGCAATTCCGCCGCCATCCGCAGTTCCTAGGACGGCAAAGCCGATTCCCTGGCCATCTGGGGCAGGGTCGCGCGAATCACTTCCAGCAACTCGGCATTGTCCGCCGGCTTCTGAAAGAAAGCGGCCGCTCCCGCCTGCAGAGCGCGCCGTTCGCTGCTTTGTGCGTCGCTGGCGGTCAATACGATCACCGGGATGGCCGAGAGCCTGTCGCTCTTTTGCAGCCGTTCGAGGACCACGAAGCCATCGCCCGCAGGCAGGCCGAGATCCAGAATGATCAGATCAGGCCGTTCCTTGTACGCCATGGCGATTGCCGAGTAGCCATCCCCGGCATTGACCGTGTCATATTTATTGGCGCGCAAACGCAAGCCCAACGCCCGCCGCAGGTCCGGATCGTCGTCCACGATCATGATTTTCGAGTTTGCCATTTTTTTGTTCTCCATTCCAAAACTCACACCGTGTCGGCGTGGGGTGATTACGTCTTCGTGGCTGCGGAAAGCCGCTGTGCCTCTCCCAGCACGGATCGAACAATTTCATTCACCGCCTCCGCAACTTTATGCACTTGCGCGTCGAGAGACTGGCCGGGGCCTGCTTCCGCAAGCGGCACGGCCGAGGCGGAAACTTCCAGTTCACCGGCTCCGCTCAGTCCCTGCACTTTCCCCAGTTGCTCGCGAATACGCGTCATCATCACGTTGGCGCACTCCAGGTCGGTCGAGGCCACCACCATGAAGGTTTCCACCGAACCGGTTGCCGCCATCGGCGGCAGAACCAGATCTTTGTCGAGGTACACGCAGCCCTGTAAAGCTTCCAGGCAGCGCTGGGTGATGTCCTTCCATCGTCCCCGGGGAGCGTTCGGGTGCGGCCGAAGCACCACCTTGACCAGAACCACGGCTTCGCGCAGCCGCCCCTCGTGGATGACGACCGGAAAAAGCAGCTTGGCCAGGGAATACAGCGGCAAGGTAAAAGAGAAAGTTGTGCCTTCACCCGGCTCACTGGCAAACCAGATGCGTCCGCCGTGCAGGCTCACCAGCTCCTTGGCGATGAACAGCCCCAGCCCCAGGCCTTTGCGGCTGCTGTCCACCGCATTCGGATCCTGATAGAGACGTTCAAAGATCAGCGGCTTGGCTTCGGCGGCAATGCCGCAACCGGTATCCGTGACCGAGAAATAGGCGAAGTCCGTATCCGCCGCTGCTGCGCAGCCCTGGATGGTTACCGCTCCCCCGGCCGGGGTAAACTTCACCGCATTTTCAATGAGGTTAATGAGAATTTCGAGAACCCGGTCGGGATCCGCATACAGCACGGGGAGGGTCGTGTCCACTCCCACCTCGAGTCCAACCCCCTTCTCGCTGGCCGTGGCCTTCATCATGGTGGCGGCCGCGTGAATCAAGTCGGGAGCCGCAACACAGCGCGGCGACAGGCGAATCTTCCCGGCCTCCGCGCGGCTGGCTTCCAGCAGATCGCGCACCATCGCGCCCAGCTGGTTCACGCTGCGGAGAATCGTCTTCAGGTGGTCGCGCTGTTCGCCCTGCACCTCGCCGGCCAGGCCGTCGAGCAGAATGTTGACATATTGATGAATCGCGGTCAGGGGCGTGCGCAGTTCGTGCGAAACATGGGAAAGGAACTGATTCTTGAACTCCAGTTGCTGCTTCCGGCTCATCTCCAGGGAGCGCAGCAGCGCCTGGCGCTCCACCGCGTAGCGCATGGCCCGGTCTAAACTGCTGCTGGAAATCGCGCCCTTCACCAGATAGTCCTGCACGCCCTGGTGCAGAGCCTTGATGGCCAGCGCTTCATCTTCCTGTCCGGAAAGGATCACCACCGGCACATCCGGCGCCATTTCCAGCACCTTGCGAAAGGTTTCCGCCCCCTGGCTGTCGGGCAGGTTCAGATCAAGCAAAATCACGGCCGGCGATTTTTCCCGCAGGCTGGCCAGCCCGTCGGCTAGACGATTCACGTGGTTCACATCCACTGCCGACTTGCCCTCCACCAGCCGCAACCGCACCAGATCTGCGTCCCCGAGGTTATCTTCGATGAGCAATACTTGGGTGGATTGACCCTTCATTGTCTCTCCCTCTTCGGCAGGCTGGCAAAACCCAGCCAGAACTCCGCCATCGATTGCACCGCCGCCACGAATTCCGCCAGGTTCCCCGGCTTGCGCAGATAACAGTTCGCCCCCATCTTGTAGCTGCGGGAGACATCGCTGTTAGCCTCGGAACTGGTGAAAATGACCACCGGAATCTTCGCCAAAGAGGGGTCCGCTTTGATATTCGAAAGCACCTCGCATCCGTCCTTGCGCGGCAGGTTCAGGTCGAGCACCACCAGGTCCGGTAGCGGCGCCCGCGCGTATTTGCCTTCGCGCCGCAGATAGGAAATGGCCTCCACCCCGTCATTCACCGAGTTCACGTGGAAATGCCCTTCGCTCTGGGCCAGCACTTCGCTGGTAAAGTCGATGTCCGCCGGATTGTCGTCCACCATCAGGATTTCAGGATTTTTCATGGGATTAACCGTAGCCTCCTTTAGTTGTTGACTGCACTGGAAGTGTGAACCGGAAAGTGGATCCCCGCCCGGGCCCGGATTCGACCCAGATTCGGCCTCCATGTTGTTCAATAATCTTCTTGCAGATCGAGAGCCCGATTCCGTTGCCGGGATATTCCGCACGAGTATGCAAACGCCGGAAAATGACGAACACGTTGTCCAACTGGTCGGGCGCAATGCCCATCCCGTTGTCCGCCACCGAGAAGACCCAGTCCTTCGCTTGCGCCTCCGCACTCACGCGAATCAAGGGTGGGGCGACACCGCGAAACTTGATGGCATTGGCGATAAGGTTCTGCAAGACCTGAATCAGTTGCGAACTATCGGCCATCACAACCGGAAGCTGAGCGTACTCGACGACCGCGCCGCTCTCCCGTACTGTCGCCTCCAGATTCACCAGGGTCGCCTGCAGCACGACGTTGCAGTCGGCGCTCTCGATCGCCAGGCCTTGCCGTCCCAGCCGCGAAAACGCCAGCAGGTCATGCACCAGCTTCTGCATGCGGCGGGCTCCGTCCATCGCGTAGTGGATGTATTTGTCGGCGTTCGCATCCAGTTTCCCTTGATAGCGCTCGGCCAGAAGCTCGGTGTAGGTGGCCACCATGCGGAGCGGTTCCTGCAGATCATGCGAGGCCACGTAGGCAAACTGTTCCAGATCGCGATTGGAGCGGGCCAGCTCTTCCTGGGCTTGCCGGTTCTCCTGCCGCAACGCGCGCTCGCGCAGGGCCCGCCGCACGGACTCGGGCAGCCGCGCCAGGTGATCTTTCAAGACATAATCGGCCGCGCCCTCCTTGATGCATTCCACCGCCGTCAGCTCACCCAGCGCGCCCGATACCAGAATCACGGGAACATCCTGCCCCTCCCGGCGCAGCAGTTCGACCGATTCCATTCCATTCCAGTTGGGGAATTCGTAATCCGCCAGAATCACGTCGTAAGAATTCTTGCGCACCAACCGGGTGAATTCCGCCGCCGTCTGCGCCACGTCTGCGCTGGCCTCAAACCCCGCCTCGCGCAGAGCGCACAAAGCCAAGTCCGCGTCCGCTGGCTCAGCTTGGACCAACAAGACCCGCAACGGGCCGCTGCCCTGAGCCACCGCCGGCGCCGTTCTTTCTTCTTCTTCGGTCACGAGTGTTGTCGTAGCGGACCTCCCATTCGATCGAGCCGGCTGAGGCAAGGATGTGCAAGATACCGACACAAGCTCCAGCCTCGCGGCCAGTGAATCGCCTGCACTCGTTATCGGCGCGCCTCATGGGGACTTGAGTCAAACCGCCCACACCGGTACTCTTAGGGGCAGGTTACGGACTGGCCTTGCTCCGCACGAACCGCGTTTTTGGGCGTGTCCTTCCGCGTGCACTGCCGGAAACCCGCCCAAAAACGCCCCAGACCGCGCCGATCGACCTTTGCTGTACGTGTTTGATCGTGTGCAAAATATGCGATTGTGTCGTATATTTTGCATATGTGGATCCCACGCGCGGTGGAACCCCGTCTGCAACGCTCCGCGAAGACGCGACCAGTCGTCGTGCTGACGGGAGCCAGGCAGACCGGAAAGACCTCCACCTTTCTGCGCCTGTTCCCGAAATATGCGTTTGTGTCCCTCGACCTGCCCAACGAAGCGGAGCAGGCCGAAAAGGAACCGGGCACTTTCCTCCAGCGTCATCCACCGCCCGTCCTGATTGATGAGGTCCAATATGCGCCTGGCCTGTTCCGGCACCTCAAGGTGGCCGTGGACGCCCACCGTACACGCAACGGACAATTCCTGCTGACCGGTTCGCAGAAGTTCACTCTGATGAAGAACGTTTCCGAATCGCTCGCAGGCAGGGCCGACATCGTGGAACTTGAAACCCTTTCTTTTGCCGAGATTCAAGAGGCCTTGCCCGAAACCAGGGTCGAGACTGCCATCGTGCGTGGTGGTTTCCCAGAGCTGTACGCCAATCCAGACATTGATTCTGTTGCTTTTTACAATTCTTATCTCGCCACCTATCTCGAACGCGATGTGCGCTCCTTAACCAATGTTGGCAGCCTGCGCGACTTTGAGAGATTCTTGCGAGCCTGCGCCCTCCGTTCTGCCAACCTGTTGAACAAAGCCGATCTGGCGCGCGATGTTGGCATTGCCCCTTCGACAGCGAATCATTGGCTGTCCATGTTGGAAGCCTCCGGTCAGATCGTATTGCTTGAGCCCTGGTTCTCGAATCGAACCAAGCCCATCGTCAAGAGCCCCAAGCTCTACCTGGCGGACACGGGTCTACTTTGCGCTTTGCTGAATATTCGGTCCGAGGAAGCTCTCCGGCAATCACCGGCGGTAGGCGCAGTCTGGGAGGCGTTTGTCTTCGCCCAACTTCGGGACCGCGAACGCCGCGGCGGGCGCACAGGCAGCCTCTTCTTCTGGCGCGACCGAACCCGCGAGGTAGACTTTGTCGTGGATACCGGAGGACGCCTGGAGCTGTTCGAGGCGAAATGGACGGAACTGCCGGATATCGGCGATACGGTGAATCTCGACTTTGTACGCAATGCGGTAGGCAAATCGCGAACGGCGGGAGGTGCTATCGTCTGCCGCACACCAAATAGCTTTCCACTGGCGAATGGATTTCGGGCGCTGCCTGTGACTGAACTCAGATGAATTTGCCCTGACGGTGTTACAGGAAAATCTGACATCCCCCGCGACTGAGTTCTTGCCCCAGCGTCTGAGCGTTGTTCGTATAAATCCGCGCGTAGCCGGATTGCGTTACGGCACACTTTACGGAGCATCCAAAACATCGAATCCGGTAAGGGCTTGAAAAGATGGTGAGCGCGGAAGGAATCGAACCTTCAACCTACTGATTAAGAGTCACGT
>Ga0181537_10004509_pt1 | contig 11560 bp, 15 predicted proteins | sample PEATcosm2014_Bin_39_FD_119765 | JGI IMG/M metagenome (GOLD analysis project Ga0181537, IMG submission 119765) | Peatland microbial communities from MTU Mesocosm Facility, Houghton, MI, USA - PEATcosm2014_Bin23_10_metaG | ecosystem: Environmental > Terrestrial > Soil > Wetlands > Peat | place... | reverse complement strand
GGCGCGGCGGGCGGCGGCACGGTGGAGTTCCCCGCGGGCTCCTACCTGTCGGGCTCGGTCCACCTCAAGAGCTTCGTGACCCTTCATCTCGGCCCGGGCTCGACGATCCTGGCCTCGTCCGACGGGGGCGCCTACGACCCGCCGGAGCCGAACGCGTGGGGGGACAATCTCCACTACCAGGACGGTGGGCACAGCCACTGGCACGACAGCCTGATTTGGGGCGAGGACCTGGTGAACGTATCGATCACCGGCCCGGGGAGAATCTTCGGCAGGGGCCTCTCGAGGGGATGGGGCAAGGAGGTGGCCCCGCAGTACGTGGGCAACAAGGCGATCGCGCTCAGGAACTGCCGCAACGTCATCCTTCGCGACTTCACGATCGAGAAGGGCGGCTGGTTCGGGATCCTCGCCACGGGCGTCGACAACATGACGATCGACGCTCTCACGATCGACACGAACCGCGACGGGATGGACATCGACTGCTGCCACAACGTGCGCGTCTCGAACTGCTCGGTGAACTCACCCTGGGACGACGGGATCTGCCTCAAGAGCTCGTTCGGCCTCGGCCAGTTCCGCTCGACCGAGAACGTGACGATCTCGGACTGCCTGGTGAGCGGCTACGACCTCGGCGCCCTGCTCGACGGCAGCCGCAGGCACACCGCCTCGGAGATACCGGCGCCGACGGGCAGGATAAAATTCGGCACCGAGTCGAACGGCGGGTTCCAGGCGGTCACCATCACGAACTGCGTCTTCGAATGCTGCCGCGGCCTCGCCCTGGAGACCGTGGACGGCGCCCTTCTGGAGGACGTCACCGTGTCCAATATCACCATGCGCAGGATCTTCGGGGCGCCCATTTTCCTGAGGCTCGGCGAGCGCATGCGGGGGCCGGCGAACACGCCCATCGGGCGCCTGAGGCGGCTCGTCATCAGCAACGTGGTCGCCGACGGGGTCTCGGGCGGCCAGGCGATCCTGATCGCCGGCCTCAAGGGCCACCCCGTCGAGGACGTCACGCTGGACAACATCCGCATCGACTTCGACGGCGGCGGGACGGCCGAGCAGGCCGACCGCCAGGTGCCGGAACTGGAGCGCGACTACCCGGAGCCCGGCAACTTCGGCGTCACGCCGTCATGGGGCCTCTACGCGAGGCACGCCGCGAACCTCGTCGTCCACCACGTCATCCTTCGCACCGCGGCGCCCGACATGAGGTCCTCCGCATACCTTGAGGACGTCGGGGGCGCCCAGTTCGAGCACGCCGAGCTCCTCCCGTTCCCCGGGGCCAAGACCTTCGCGCTGCGCGACGTCAAGGGCTTCTCGGCCGAGGCGTGCCCCGGCGTGCCGGACACCCCGGCCCCCGACTCGCCGCTCAAGAGACTGTAGGCCCCGTCAAAGGTCCGCCTTGGGGCCGCTGCCCCTGGCCAGGTGGACGATGAGCGAGATCACGAACAGGATGAGGAATATGTAGAAGAGCGTCTGCGCTATCGAAATCGAAGCGCCGGCGATGCCGGTGAAGCCGAGGGCGCCAGCGACTAGCGCGAGGACGAGGAATAGGAGGATCCAGCGTAACATGTTCGTATTTGGTTGGGTGTTCTAGCCCGGCCGAGCGATTTCGGCGGCGAGCGGCTCAATGGGTGATAGCATCATAGACACCCCTCAGGATGTTGGTTCCCTGCTGGATGCCCCGGGACCACTTCCCGATCTTGCCTGGGAGGTGGGGGGCGAGGGGGATGACGTTCTCGAGAACGGAGAGGGCGATCCTCTCGAGCGTCGACGGGCGCGCCGCGAGGCGAAGCCGGGCGCGGTCGAAGTGGCAGGCCAGCGCGAGCCACTCCTTGAGCTCGGGGCCGGAGAGGCCCGGAGGCGGCCTCAGCGGGAATTCTCCGAAAGGTAGTTGTTCAGGCATGTGCAGTCCTCGCGTAGCTGGAAAAGGGTCTCGGCGAGCGGGCGCCACGTCTTGAGGCGCTGCGACGTCCACCAGGCCGCGACCGCGGCCGCGAGGAAGTAGGCGAGTGTCAGGAGGCCGAGGATGGGGCCGCGGTCGGGGCGGTCCCAAACGGCCGCCGCGATAGCGAGCGTCCCCGCAAACCCTCCAAGGAGGGCGAGGGCGGCGCCCGCGCCGCCAAAGGCGAGCGTGACCCCGAAATGGGTGCGGGCCTCCCCGAGCTCGAGGCCCAGGAGCTCCCCCCTGTGCGCGAGGCCCTCGACGACGATGCGCGGGATCGAGGCCTGGACGGGCGGGCGGGCGCCTGGTTCAGAGGTCGACATGGGCCGCAACCGCGCCTGGGACCTCCCTAGGACTTGTCGCCACCGTGGCTGCGGGAGATGAGGAACCCCACGAGGAGGCCCACGGCCGCGGCCACGCCGATCGTCTGGTAGGGGTTCGTGCGGACGACCTCGTCGGCGCGGGCCGCCTGCCGGCGAACCGAGTCGGAGAACTGCCGCAGGGTTGACTTGCCGTCGGCAAGGACGTCGCGGAGGCGTTCGCGCAGGGCCTGGATCTCCTCCGAGGCCGCGTTCTCGGCGCCTCCGAGGGCCTCCTCGGCCTCGCGCAGGAGGGCCTTCAGGTCCTCGACGGTCGTGCCGGCCTGAGCGCCGGCTTCGTGTGCTTCTGTTGAATGGCTCATGGGGTCGGACTGTTGAGGGTTATGGCGCGGCCGTTGTCGTCCCGCCGCTCACGGGGACCTGCGGAAGATCAGGCCGAAGCCGCCCGACAGGATGCCGAGCACGCCGAGGACGATGAGCCAGATGCTCTTGTTCGTCGGCGAGCCGGTCACCGCGTTGGAGACGGACGACGACACCGAGTTCGATGCCTCGATTCCGTAGATCAGCAGGATGATTCCGACGGCGAGGAGTGCAATGGAGGGGATCTTGGACATGGTCGTTTGATTTTTTTTGCCCGGGCGCCTCGCCCCGGGGAGGGGGGACGTGGTGCGCTTTAGGGTACGCCTATTAGTCCGCATCCGGCGCGCCAGGTGTCGCAAAAACAGGCGTCCGCTCTGAAAGGGGGGCGTCACGACCGGAGAGAGACGCCGTCCCGCGTGGCATATTGCAACGCCCACCTACGATCCGCTCGCATAATGCAATGGGCCCTCGGCCGCTGTTTTCTCGAGGGAAAACGAAACCTAATCGGGCACGCGGATACTAAGGAAAGCATCCTTTCAAGAAAATGAATTCCCCAACCGATACCGCGCCCGCGTGGCGCTCTTTTGAGGACATCCCCCCCGGCCCCGAGGCCGCATCGGCCGCCGCATCGTGCTCGTTCTCCCTTGCGACCCTTGAGGTGGCATCCCTTCCCGGCTCCGGAGCCTTTGCGCTCGTCGAGCGGACGCAGCCGGAGGTTTGGAGATGGGCACTCATAGGCCCCCTCGGCTACCTGCTTGAGGAGGGCTTCGAGCCCTCCCCGTACGGCGCCAAGCGCGCGGCCGAGCAGGCGATCCGGCTTGCCCGCACGCTGAGCGAAGCGATGGCTACTTGATCAGCGAGGGGATCAGGCTGGAGGCCGCCGACTTTTTCACGACGCTCTCGGGCGACTGGATGGGCACCTTCGGCGACCAATTCGTCCATTCCTTCTCCACGTCGGGCGCGAGGTTGAAAAGGGCGCCGGAAGCGGCCGGCGGCGCGAGCGGCTCGGTGTCGGGGGTCGCGAAGGCGACCCCCCCGGTGACCAGGGACTCGAGGGAGTTTTCTTTGAGCTGCGCGCCCAGCAGGCTCACCTTGAAGGAGAACCCGCCCGCGTTCCAGAACTTGGTGCTGGTCCGGACGAGGTTCACGTAGGGAGCCTCGATGTGGATCCGGATGAGGACACCCGTGGAGTCGTCCGAAAGCCGGCTCGCCTCAACCTCTCCGACCTTGAGTTCGCGGTAGAGTACGGGGGCCCCGGTGGTGAGCGAGCCCAGCCTGTCGCTTCTCAGGACGAACGTGCGCCCCTCGTCCGTGATGTCCGGCGCCGGCGGCTTGTCGAGGCCCACGAATTGCGAGGCGGGCGGCCCCTTGCCCGGTTCGACGTTCAGGCGCACGCCGGTGACGAGCGTCTCGAGCCCATGGACGCCCCCGAATCCGATCTCGGGGTGCTCGACCCAGAACTTCGAATCCGATGCCGCCAGCGCCGCCGCGTTGCGCCGCAGGCGCAGCCTCACGACCACGCCGTCCAGGTTCTTCTTGAGGTCGACCCGCTCAACGGTGCCTGCCGAGACGCCCTTGTACTCGAGCGTGGTCTTTCCCGCCTCGACCCCGGCGCCGTCGGCGAGCTCGATCGTGATCAGGGGGCCGCGCCTCACGAGCTCCGTCACGGCCATCCACAGGCCGATCGCCAGCGCGACAAGCGGGACGATCCAGATCATTTGGAGCCTGCGCTCCCTGGAGACCTTCGGGGCGGGTGCGGAGCTCATCGGAAGGGGGAGGGCTTTGGCTCCGCACTGCCGACCCACAGGGCCCTCGGGTCGAACGCCTGTGTGGCAAGCACGGTCAGGATCACGGCCGCGGCGAATGCGACGATCCCGCTTCGGGCCTCGACCGTCGCCAGCGCGCCGAAGCGGACGAGGCCGGTCAGGAACGCCGCGAGGAAGACGTCGAGCATGGACCATCGGCCGATGAACTCGATCGCCACGTAGATCCGCGTCATGCGTTGGGGATTGCGCGGGGGTCCGCCGCGCACGCTGAGGATGATCCAGCCCAGTCCGACGAGCTTCAGGATGGGGATCACGATGCTCGCCGTGATGACGATCAGGGCTATGGCGCCCAAGCCCTGTCGCCAGAGCTCCAGCGCGCCCGACAGGATCGTGTCGTCGCGCTCCGGGCCCGACGTGTCGGTCGTCAGCACGGGCAGCAGGTTCGCCGGAATCAGCATGAGCGCCGCGGCAATCGCGAGCGCCGAGGACGCCGAGGTGCCCTTGAGGCCGAGGTTGAACGAGGCCCGCTTCATGGGGGGCCCGCTTGGGCCGGAGCGCGGGGCCGCTCCTGGGACGGTTGGCTGTCAAAGAGGCATTCGGCCAGGATGAGGCAGAACGTCATCGCGCAGTAGAACCAGAATCCTGGCCCGATGGTGACGTTGACGAGGCTCCCAAGCTTCAAGAGCGCGACCAGCACGGCCAGCACCTGGACCTCGGGAATAGCCCCAAGCTCGAGCGAGCGGGCAGCCGCGGCCAGCAGAGCCGGGCTCGCGATCCACCGCTCGAAGCGCTGCGGAGCATGGAGGACCGCCATCGCGCCGAGCAGCAGGGCCGGCAGGAGGGCGCCGCAGAGCAGGACGAGGACCGCAAGCGCGCGCATGCCATCGTCCCAGAGGACGCCGACTCCTGTCAGGAGTGTGCTGACCCTCTCGGCACCCAGCTTGCCGGCGCCGATGAACTGAAGGAAGAACGCCGGGGGCATGAGGACGAGTCCCGTGACGCACAGGACAAGCTGCAGGTGCCTGTTCCGCATGCCCCTGGCCATCACCCCGCCGCAACGGGAGCACCTCGCCGCCTCGCCCGGTCCGAGCTCGACCCATCGGTGCTCCAACCCGCAGAGCCGGCAGTTCAGGTGTGCATCAGGGGGCATAATGGGGGAAAGGCTCGCCCCACCATACCGGGTGGCGCCGGCACGCCGTATAGGGTGTTAGGAACACCCCCGCGGCCACCCGGGAAATCATCCCTTCGAGCGCACGGAGTCAAGCTCCTCCCATCGCGCAAATGCCGTGGCATGCAACTGTTCCAGCTCATCAAGACGCGCTTTGACCTCGGCCGCGGCGCCTCGTTCCCGCTGGTAAAAAACCGGGTCCGCCATCTTGGCGCCGAGCTTCGCCTGCTCCGCCTCCATGGCCTCGATCCTCGCGGGAAGATCCTCCAGTTCGCGGCTCTCCTTCGCGGTGAGCTTGCGGGCGGGCGCTCCCCTCGGCCGGGCGGGCGCCGTCACAACCGCCGACCGGGCCGCGCGGGCGGCAGCGATCTTGGCCCTTTCGCGGACGCAGTCGGCATAGCCGCCGACGTAGTCGCCGATCCGTCCGTCGCCCTCAAAGACAAGCGTGCTGGTGACGACGTTGTCGAGGAAGTCGCGGTCATGGCTCACGATCAGCAGCGTGCCCATGTACTCGACAAGCAGGTCCTCAAGGAGGTCGAGCGTCTCGGCGTCGAGGTCGTTCGTGGGCTCGTCCATGACGAGCACGTTGGCCGGCTTCGTGAACAGCCGGGCGAGAAGCAGGCGGTTGCGCTCCCCGCCGGAAAGCACCCGCGCGGGTGTCCGGGCGCGGTCGGGCGTGAAGAGGAAGTCCTGGAGGTAGCTGATCACGTGCCGCGTGCGCCCTCCGATCGTGACCGTCTCATTGCCTCCGGCTATGTTGTCGGCAACCGTCCTGTCGTCGTCAATCTGGTCGCGCATCTGGTCGAAGTAGATGAATTCGAGCTGGGTGCCGTGCGTGATCCTTCCCTTCGTGGGCTGGAGCTGCCCGAGCAGGAGCTTTATCAGCGTCGACTTGCCCGAGCCGTTGGGGCCGATGATCCCGATCTTGTCGCCGCGGGTCAGGGTCGTCGTGAAATCCCTCACGAGCACCCTTCCGTCGGGGTAGGCGAAGGACATCTCCTCGACGTCGATGACCTTCACTCCGGAACGGTCGGCCTCGGTGAGGCGCATGTTGACGTTTCCGGTCCTTGCCCTGCGGGCGGAGCGCTCCTGCCGCATCTTCATGAGCGCGTGTATGCGGCCCTGGGCTCGGGAGCGCTGGGCGCGGACGCCCTTCCGGATCCACACCTCCTCCTGCGCGAGCTTCTTGTCAAAGGCGGCCTGCTGCTTCTCCTCCGCGGCGACCACCTCCTCCTTGCGGACGAGGTAGGTGTCGTAGTCGCATGCCCAGCCGGTGAGCCTCCCGCGGTCGAGCTCGACGATGCGGGTGGCCAGCCTTCTCAGGAAGGCCCGGTCGTGGGTGACGAAGAAGAGGCTGACCTTCTCGTCGATGAGGAATTCCTCGAGCCACAGGATGGAGTCAAGGTCCAGGTGGTTGGTCGGCTCGTCGAGGAGGAGGAGATCCGGCTTGGCCGCGAGCGCGCGGCCGAGGAGCGCCCTGCGCTTCAGGCCGCCCGAGAGCTGGGAGAACCGGGATTCGGGCAGGAGCTGGAGGTGGTCGATGAGATCGTGGACGAGCACGTCGCGCTCCCAGTCCTCCTCGTGCTCGCCCTGCGGCCTCAGGCCCGACGAAACGATGTCGAGGACCGCCCCGTCCAGGTCCGTGGGAACCTCCTGGGTGAGGCGCGCGAACAGCGAGCCCGGCTGCCGGAAGACGTCGCCGCTGTCCGGCTTCATGTCGCCGGCGATCACGCTCATGAGCGTCGACTTGCCGGCCCCGTTGCGCCCGAGCAGGCAGACCCGCTCGCCAGGGTCGACCTGGAAATTGACCCTGTCCAGGATCGGTGGACCACCGAAGGAGAGGTTGACGTCGAGAAGGCTGAAGAGCGACATGAGCGTCCCCAGGGTGCCCGTTCGGCGCGGGGCGCGCAACCCCGCAGCGCGCTTAAGTGCGGCCCGGGCCGGAGCGACCGCTCGGCACGCGGTGCGGGTGTCGCCGAAGCCACTCGATGACAGGCCGTTCGCCTCCGTTTTCGCGTCGGTTTCGGGAACTATATTGGCGTTAGATATACTGTACACGCTGAGACCAACCCCCCGCCGAGGCATGCCTTCAGCTGTAACCCCCACGCCCGTCCAAGACGGCGACCCGGCCGCCGCGGCGCCAGGGGAGGTGCCCTTTGACAGCCCAACGCCGCCGCAGCCGGTGAAGACCGTTCCGACCCAGTGGATCCTCATCGGCCTGGGCACGGTGGCCTTCATGTACTTCGCCAGGCCCGTGATCCTGCCCGTCTTCATCGCCATCCTGTCCTCGATGGCGCTGAAGCCGCTGATGCGCGGGCTGGCGCGCCTGCACGTGCCGACCGGGTTCTCCGCGGCGATCGTCTTCGTGATCCTGGTCAGCGTGCTGGTGGTCGGGTTCTTCCAGCTGGGCCGGCCCGCCGTGGCCTGGATCGACGACGCGCCCCAGCATGTGGCCGACCTGAAGTCGCGGATCCAGCGCCTCTACCCGAATGCCGTGAGGATGACCAACGCCGTCGCGGCCGTGACCGAGCTCGGGGCCGAGTCCCCGGACGGGAAGAAGATGAACCAGAGGGCGCCGCAGACGGTCGAGATCAAGGACCACAGCGGCGCCGCCTCCCTCCTCGACTGGACCGAAACCGTTCTGGCCGGCCTCGGCGAGGTGCTGGTCCTCATCTACCTCATATTGGCTTCCGGGGACCTCTTCCTGCAGAAGCTGGTCCGGGTCATGCCGACCCTCAGCGACAAGAAGGCGGCGATCGAGTTCAGTCACGAGATCCAGCAGAGCGTCTCCAACTACCTCTTCTGGGTCACCATCATCAACAGCTGCCTGGGACTGCTCGTCGCGGCGGGCCTCTACTTCATCGGCGTCCCCAGGGCGGGGATGTGGGGCATGCTGGTGGCCATCTTCAATTTCGTGCCGTATTTCGGGCCGGTGGTCATGGTCGGGCTCCTCTTCGTGGTCGGGCTGCTGACCTTTGACACGCTCTCGCAGGGCATAATGCCCGCCGGCTGGTTCCTTGCCCTCCACCTGGTCGAGTCGAACTTCGTCACACCCATCCTCCTGGGGCGCCGGCTCACGCTGAACCCGGTGGCGATCTTCATCTCGCTCATGTTCTGGCTGTGGCTCTGGGGCGTGCCGGGGGCCCTACTATCGGCGCCCATTCTGGTCATGGTGAAGGCCGTGTGCGACCGCGTCCCCCGGGCGGCCTACCTGGGCGAGCTCATCGGCCGCTGACACGGGCCGCCCCCAAAAACCCCTTGACAGGCACGGCCATCGTATTTAACCAAAGAGTTAAATACAAGGATGGCAATGACGACCGACCGCCTGAGCGCAACGTTCGCAGCCCTCGCCGATCCCACGCGCCGGGCGATCCTCGAGCGACTGGTCCGCGGCGAGACCTCCGTCAACGAGCTTGCGCGCCCCTTCAGGATGAGCCTGCCGGCCGTGTCGAAGCACCTGAAGGTGCTCGAGAGGAGCGGTCTCGTCGCACGCGGGCGAAGGGCCCAGTGGCGCCCCTGCCGCCTGCGGCCCCGTCCGCTGAAGGATGTCTCCGAGTGGGTCGGCGGCTACCGCCGCTTCTGGGAGGAGAGCTTCGACCGGCTGGAGGCCTACATAACCCAACTGAAAAATGAGGAGAACGACCATGGCACACGAGAGTGAAGCACGCGCATCCGAATCGGACAGGGAGATCGTCATCACCCGGGTTTTTGACGCCCCGCGCCATCTCGCATGGCGCGCGTTCACCGATCCCCGTCACATCGTCATGTGGTGGGGCCCGAAGGGGTTCACGACCACAATCCTCGAGATGGACGTCAGGCCGAACGGAGTGTGGCGCCACGTCATGCATGGCCCGGATGGAACGGACTACCCCAACAACAGCGTCTTCAAGGAAGTCGTCAGGCCCGAGCGGATCGTTTACTCGATAGGGGGCGGCCGGGCCGGCGACGCTCCTGTCAGCGGCGAGGCGACATGGACGTTTGACGAGGTGGCACCGGGAAAGACGAGGGTCACCATACGCATGGTCTTTCCGAAGCCGGAGGACTTCGCGAGGGTGGTGAGGGACCACGGCGCGGTCGAGGGCGGCAGGCAGACACTCGAGCGCCTTGACGGGCACATGGCCAAGATGGCGGCTGGGGATTAGGAGACTCTCTCCGCCTGCACCCGAGGGGTTAGACGGAAACCGATCCCGACAGGAGGTGCGCCGTCAGCGCGGGGCCTTGTCGGACACCAGGGGCGGCGCGACGTGGTCTGGGTTCGGGGTTCCCTCGAATCCCCGGGAGAGCTCCTTCACGAAGCCGTGGTGCAGGGCGTTCTCGATCGTCTTCCATGTGTGCACGTTCAGTCCGCTCGCCTCTCCCGAGAACGGGATCCGTGTCGCGACCTGCTTGGTCTCCTTGTTCTTAACAAGATTGGCCACTCCCGCGACGATGGCCGTCCATATCCTGTGCCCGACGGAGTCGTCATTCTTCCGGTCGGTGAACGCCAGGTCGGAGAAGAAGGGCTTCACGTACCCCTCATAATGGTCGTTCGCCATGGCCATCTGGGCAAAGACATCGAACTGGCCGTTGGAAACCTCGACGTTCGCATACGCCCTGAGGAAGTCGTTCAGCGCCGGGAGCGAGACTTTCTTGAGCTCCATCGCCAGCTGGAAGTGGGCCTTGTCCGCGAGCGGCTCGGCCTTTGCGAACATCCTGAACGCTCCGTGGCCGAGGGTGATCCCTGAAATATCGATCCTCGCCGGATAGGCATCGCCGCCGTTGGAGGGCCTGTTCTGGAGACCGGTGGCGGTCAGCCTCAGGTCGTGCACGGCGATGTCGACCTTCGGATCGTGGGTGGCGTCGACGAACCTCAGAACGCCGCCCTTCACGTCCAGCAAGGTGATGTCGATCGGGAACAGGTCGTTTATCACGTCTTGCCAGCGCTTGTCCGCGGAAAGCTGTGTGCTCGCCTCATCGGGGCCCCTCTCGAATGTCAGGTGGGCGTTCCGGGCGTAGATCTGGCTCACGAGCCTTCCCCGAAATAGCTCCCGCCAGGCTATGGAGAAGTCGATCGATTCGGCCGAGAAGAAGGGCTCGGGCACGCGCTCGCCCCTCTTGACGATGGTCAGGCCGTGCATGCCGTAGGCTCCCCGCCAGATGTGAACGCTTACCGCGTCCACCCGCCCCGAATAGCCGGGAATCTGCCCCAGTCGCCGGTCGATGGCGATTTTGAGGTAGGAGGGGGCGGCCAGGCGCAGGGCGAGTAGGACGGCGGCGAGCGCCAGCAGGGCGATGAGGGTCCGGCGCGGCCAGCGCCTCGGCGTTCTCGGGAGGCTCGGGGGAGGGGCGGCTTCGGTCGCGGTGGCCATGCAACCGCACAGTATGTTTCCATGGGTCTTGGTTCCCGCTTGTGGGATTACGTGTGCCGGCTGCGCCCTGGGAACCGGTGCCGGCAATTCTCTGTCCCTAATTCGGCATGAAGAGGGATCACCGGCTGGCTTGGAATCTTGTCATCCAGACGGTGAAGGCGTGGAGCTCTGACTACGCTCCCAGCATGGGAGCGGCCCTGTCGTTCTACACGCTCTTCTCGATCGTGCCGCTGATCCTGATCGCGCTGATGATTGCGGGCCATTTCTTTGGGCCGAATGCGGCCCGGGGGGAGATCGTGACCCAGCTCTCGAACCTGATGGGAAAGACGGGAGCGCAGGCCGTTGACAGCCTCATCGCGAGCGCAAACGACACCGAGAGGAAGTCGCTCGCGACGGGGCTCGGCATCGTGGTCTTCCTGGTGGGCGCAACCTCTGTCTTCAACGAGCTCCAGGACTCGCTGAACCGCATATGGCGCGTGCAGAAGAGCGCCAAAGCGATGGGCCTTTTCTCGCTCGTCCGCGTCCGGCTGCTCTCATTCGGGCTCGTCGTCGCCTTCTGCTTCGTTCTCCTGGTCTCCCTGGTCGCGTCGGCCGCACTCTCGACCCTCGGAAAGTGGTGGGGTCCCATGTTCGGCGACAGGGTGGTGCTTGCCCAGGTCGTG
>Ga0181537_10004508_pt1 | contig 11561 bp, 2 predicted proteins | sample PEATcosm2014_Bin_39_FD_119765 | JGI IMG/M metagenome (GOLD analysis project Ga0181537, IMG submission 119765) | Peatland microbial communities from MTU Mesocosm Facility, Houghton, MI, USA - PEATcosm2014_Bin23_10_metaG | ecosystem: Environmental > Terrestrial > Soil > Wetlands > Peat | place... | reverse complement strand
GATCTTTCTCGCACTGGTTTTCCAGTTCCGCAGCGCCGTCAAGCCGCTGATTGTCTTCGCGGCCATTCCCTACGGAATGATCGGCGCGCTTATCGCCCTGGACGTCATGAATACCGCTTTCGGATTTATCGCCTTCCTGGGAATCGTGAGTCTGATCGGCGTCATCGTAAGTCACGTGATCGTGCTGTTCGATTTCATCGAGGAAGCTCACGCCGAAGGTGAGCCGCTCAAGAACGCGCTCATCGACGCGGGTATTCTGCGTCTGCGTCCCGTGCTCATCACGGTGGGCGCCACGGTAATTGCGCTGTTTCCGCTGGCCGAACACGGTGGCCCGCTTTGGGAGCCGCTTTGCTACGCCCAGATCGGAGGGCTGCTGGTGGCAACGGTGGTTACGCTGTTGCTGGTGCCGGTACTCTACGCCACTTTCGTTCTTGACCTGAAGATGATTCGCTGGGATCCCGTGCCTCACGAAGACCATGGCCACGCACACCCGGGAATCACTCCGAAACTCACCCCAGATCACCCGCCGGCGGGCCTCGCCTGAGGTGTGTTGCGGTCCGCGATGGCATTTCCGGAATGGGGAAATTCCGTGGAGTCATGGGCGCAGAAGTTTGCATAGTTGCCTACTTCCATCATCGCAAGCCATTGATTGCAAAGGATATCTACTTGGCATTCAACATGCTAGCATCTAGCCGGTACTTCCCCGTATCCGACGAGCCGGATGCCAATCCACACAGTTAGCCAGCTTTATGGGTTTTCATCTTTGGGCTCAATCCGGAAGTTTAGGTGGGGTTCCTCGCTTGTACGTTGACCAAAGGTTCGTTTGCCCTCGGAAATCCCGATTGCAAGCACGACTTTCTCCTGCATCAACCGCAGTTTCAACTTCAGTCATGAGGTCAATGCGATATGAAAAAATCTCTAGCCATCACCGCGCTCTTTTGCCTTGCTTCCGCAGGGGCTTTCGGCTCAGACCTCGGTGTGAATTTGCCGTCGAGTTACCCAAACTACGGCACAAGCGTCTGGAATCTCGGCTTCTCGTTTCAGGCCAATTCTAACGCCAGCGTAGTTGGACTTGGAAACTTCTTCGACGGCAGTGACGACGATTACGATTATGGATCGCAACAGGTGGGCCTTTGGACCTCTGGTGGGACTCTATTGGCCTCCACTTACGTATCCCCCAGCGACCCGGTAACTGATTCCGCCTGGATATTCAACGCCATTTCGCCTGTTGAGCTTACCGCCGGGAATGAGTATGTTGTAGGCGGACAAGGTGGCTGGGATTATACCGGTGTGGTCGTCGGAGCTACCTACAGTCCCGATATTTCGTTCATCACAGACCTTTATTCTTATACCGGGACGGGGAACTCTCCGCTGACTTTCCCGGTGGACAGTGAAGGTTACGGGTCCGGAGCATCTGGCTGGTTCGGTGGCAACATCGAACTGGCCAGCAGCGTCGCCGCGACGCCTGAGCCTGGATCTTTCCTCCTGCTCGGTTCGGGTCTGGTGGCAATGATTGGTGTCGCCCGGCGCCGCAGAGCCGCCAGCCGCAGTTAGGCAGCTGGAAATTCACCACTGCGCGGACGAAATCCCCACGGAACGGTGAGCTTGTTCAATACTTGGAAGGCGCGAGCAATCGCGCCTTCGTCTTTTTCTATGTACGCGCGAGAGCATCTCACCAATGTGTGAAATCCACTTCAATTCGGGCACAACGGATAAGACTATAATCCGGCGCTGAATCTGCCGCTCTTCTATGCGGAACTGACAGTGGCCAGCTTGCGCGGTTGAGCACTCTTATCTTCGACCCCTAAAAGATTGAGAACGGGGCTGGTCATCATGGTGGTGATCAGCGCCATCACCACCAACATTGTGAAAAGAGTGGGAGAGAAGACGTGAGCGCTGTACGCGATGTTCAATACGATCAACTCCACCAGGCCACGAGTATTGAGCAATGCCCCAAGTGCCATCGAATCTCGCCATGACTGGCCGGTCCATCGTGCAGCGATCACTGTACCGACCATCTTCCCCGCGACAGCCGCAATCAAAACTACGCCCGTCCACATCCAGATGGTGGTTCCGCTCAAGAGATCGAGCCTGGTTCTCATGCCGGTCAGAGCAAAGAAAAGGGGCAAGAGCAAGATAGACACAATGGTGTCCAGGCGAGCTCTAATGGTACTCTGCCACCGTTCGATTCTCGGGAAGCATACGCCCGCAAGGAATGCTCCGAACAGCGGATGAATTCCGATAGCTTCAGTAGCCGCAGCTGACACAAGCAGCGTCGCGACAACCACACCCAGCATCTCGTAGGACAAGCCATCGGACTTTTGACGCTTTGCCACCCATTTCCCGAGTGGCCGGACAATGCCCAACATGACTGCCAGGTATACGCCGAGCCACAGCAGCCGGATAGGCAGGCCCATCGACTCACCCGCATGCGGAATCAGCGTGAGCCCGACCGCGAGCAAGAGCCATGCGCATACATCGTTCACTGCCGCACACATCAGCGCAGTCGTTCCTAGAGAGGTTGAATGCAGTCCACGTTCTTCAAGAATTCTTGCCAATACAGGGACAGCCGTGATGCTCATCGAAATCCCAAGAAAGAGCACAAAGGGGAGCATGCCGATTCCATCAGGCGCAAAGCGAATACGCAGTGATTGAGCTAGCGCGATCGCCATCGCAAACGGGAACAGGATACTCATCGCACTTACCAGCAGGGCTGTTCCTCGCTGTCTGCGCAGATGCTCCAAGTCAAGCTCGCTTCCAATAAGAAAGAGAAACAAGACCAGGCCAATGGTACTTAGCACTTCAAACGGGCCGAGAGAATTCTGCGGAAATAACCATGCAGAAGCGCCAGGTGCAAATCTGCCGAAGACCGACGGCCCTACCAGGATGCCGCCGGCAATCTCTCCAATGACGCGAGCCTGTCCAAGCCGCCGCGCTACCCATCCGCAGAGCAGAGCTGTAAGCAACACGGTAGACATTTGAATCAGCAGAAGGGTCATGCTGCGACTATCTTACCGTGCGAGGACGCGACGTTTTCCGACTTATATCCCAATCCACTGGATGTAACTGTCACTGGGCATCCGAACATGCCGAGCCGCAAGCAGTGCTAAAAATCGCGATTGGGTTGGAGATGCGCGGCGCTCTTAAAGATCTATTCTGCCTATGCTCTTCCTATCATTTGGGCCGGGCTTGTCTTTGCCGCCTATGGCATCGTTCTCGTTTCCAAACTGGAATTCTCCGAAACCGGCAGTTACTTACTAGATAACAAAAGGTGATCGAATTCAAAGGGATTTAAGCTTCACTTAATTTTTATTTGCATTTCTGCTTAAGGTTTGGTCAAATTCTCCCCCAGTCGGACCCCACCGACATTTTGTTCGCTAACTCATGCTTGCAATTCCAACGCTTGCGTTGGGATTGGTCGCAGGCGTGACTGTGGCAAAATTTGCGGTTTCCGGAGTTCGTCCGGATCCTCCCCTGAGTCCTGCGCACCAAAGTCGGCGCGAACAATAACCGGAAACCAGCGCTCAGTGCGGCCGAGCAGCTACCAAATTCATAGAGGTAACCCGGCGGCGCGAGCAAAAAGCGGAGGTTGTACGATGTCTGATCGTGGATGGAATTCTGGTCGCATTTCCTACTTTGCCCTGATGTCGCTGGCATCGATAGCTTCCATGTTGTTCAGCGGCTTCGCCGTGGCACAGACCACCGTCTCGTCAACATCCGTGAATTTCGGCAACGTGGTGGTCAATGAGACCAGCCCAGCCAAGGCCGTTACCCTCAAGAACACAGGTACTTCCTCGATCGGCAGCCTTTTGTTCTCCGTGACAACGGGGGGTCCCTATGCGGTTGTCGCAGGCGCACCCACCACGTGCGGTACCACATTGGCTTCCGGGCATAGTTGCGTCATCGGCTTGACCCTGACACCAACAACGACGGGAGCCCAGCCGGCGGGGATCCTGACAATCACCAGCACATCCCCGAGCAGCCCGCAGACGGTAGCGCTGAGTGGCAATGGTATAGAGCCGACGACGGTGTCTGCGACGTCGGTGAACTTCGGCAACGTGGTGGTTACCGAGACCGGTTTGAAGCATAACGTCACGGTGAAGAACAACCAGCTGGTGGTGTTGAATTTCACTGCGCTTCCGTCGGTGACGGGAAGCGAATTTGCCATCGTGGCTCCTGCTTCCCCCGCGATTCCCTGCGGAAGCACTCTGGCGGCGGGCGCAACCTGCACCATCGCCATGACGTTGACGCCCTCCGCGGCGCCTGGAGGACTGGGCACCCAATCCAGCACATTGAGTTTTACGACCGATGCCGGAGGCGCGGTGTCCATTCCGCTAAGCGGCAACGGTATTGAGCCGACGACGGTGTCTGCGACGTCGGTGAACTTCGGAAAAGTGGTGGTCCTGGAGACGGGTGTGGCGCACAACGTCACGGTGAAGAACGACCAGCTGGTGGCGTTGAATTTCACTGCGCTTCCGTCGGTGACGGGAAGCGAATACGCCATTATTGCTCCCATCTCGCCTGCGATTCCGTGCACCACCAACAGTCCGCTGGCCGCAGGCGCCACCTGCACCATCCCTCTCACGTTGACGCCATCAGCGGCTCCTGGCGGCCTGGGGACACAGACCAGCACATTGACAATCATCACGGATGCGGGCGGAACACAGACTGTGAACCTGACCGGTACTGGGATCCAGCCCGTAACCGTATCGCCGACAGCTCTGAAGTTCGCCACCACTCTGGTTGGCGATACGAGCTCCGCGTTGACAGTGAAAGTGACCAACGAGGAAAACAAGGTCCTGCACTTCACGCCATTCCCGATCACGGGATCCAATCCCGGCGATTTTGCATGGACCGCTGGCGCGACGCCGTGCGGCAGCAGCATACCGGCCGGTGGCAGTTGCACTGTGTCAGTAACGTTTACGCCGCTCGCCTCCGGACCCAGATCGGCCACGCTCCAAATCACTGACGACAGCTCGTCCAGCCCACACCTCGTTACGCTGAGCAGCGACGGGAACGCTACAGTGGGTGTTACGCCGATGTCGATCACGACTTTCTCGACGTCGGTGGGAACCAACAGCGCAGCGACCATCGTCACCATCAAGAACAACAACACGTTGGCCACCGATACGGTGACCATCACCAGCCTGACGACCACAGGCGACTTTCTCACCACGCCGGTCAGCTGCGCACCGCTCCCTTTCATCCTTGCCGCCGGGGCCTCCTGCACGGTCGGGGTGCAATTCGCGCCTACCATTGGCGGAACTCGCGCTGGGCAGCTCCAGGTGAACGACACCGCGTTGACCAGCCCACAGGTGGTGAACCTGTCTGGCACCGGCATCCATCCGCTCACGGCGGTCACCAATCCGGTCGCGACTAACCCGCCGAACCTGATTTACCCAGCCCAGCCTGCCGGAACGGTCAGCGCGCCCAAGAGCATCACGCTGAACAACTTCGAGAGTCAAGCTGAGACCTTCACGCTCGCGTTGACCGGCGACTATACCCTTGCGGGCAACAACTGCTCGAGCGGCTCAATCAACAGCGGTTCAATCAACGCCCATTCCACGTGCGTTATCGCCATAGATTTCGCGCCGGCCGCAACCGCTGCCAATGGTCCTGACAACGGCACGCTGACTATTACCGACACGGCGCCTGGCGCCTCACCGCTGGCGGTGTCGCTCACTGGATCGGTAGGCCTTCCGGAGCCGGCCGTGGCCGAGGTTACGCCGGGTGCGGGAGCCGCAGCGACAAAGGTGCCTGTAGTTATCCTGGGCAACAGCTATACCCATTTCAGTGCATCTTCCGCCATCTCGTTTGTGGATACAGACAGCAGCACGTATCCAGCCGACATCACTGTCGACGCGGCAGCCATCAAGTCCTACTCCTATTCGAGCGGAGTTTTGACTCTTACCGCGAACAACGATTTCACTGCCGGCGAAGCCGTTACTATCGTCGCCAAGTCCACGGACAAGTTATACCCGCTCAACGGCCAAGTATTCAACGTCTCTGGAACCGGCCTCAGCGGCACGCAGTTTGAGATCTCGGAATCGGCAGTAACCGGAACGGGATCGTCTTCAGCGAGTGCGACTTCGCAAGTTGCGATATCCGCCAACCAGATCAATGCCACACTGATCCTGGGAACGCCGAGCACGAACTCGGGCTACGGCGCGCGCAACATTACCATCAAGACCCCGCTCACCGGCGGAGGCTCTGAAACAGCGTTCCTGAATTCCGCCTTCACCATCTACGATCCGTCCAACACGCACACGATCACGGTGGTGAATCCGAACTTTGGCGCTCAAGGCCAGACGCTGAACGTCAGCCTCTCCGCAACCGGCACGAACTGGGTACAAGGTGTCACATTCTTCAATTTCGGCACGGGAATCACAATCAACACGACGAAGATTAACGATGGAACCGACGCAGTAGTCAACATCACCATCAGCAACACCACCACCCTCGGCCCGCGCACCATTATCGCGACGACTGGCGGTGAGTATGCCAGCAATAACGACCAGACGGATTACCCACAGAGCGGCTTCCAGGTAAACTCCAACGGCGCTACGCTGACCGGCGTCGGCATCTACTCCTCGAATGTCTGCAGCACCTCACCTGTTTCCGTGCCTCAAGGCTTCAGCGGCCAGATCTGCCTGACCGGTACCGGTACGCACTTCCAGGGAAGCGCGACAACTGTGTCGATTGGCGGCGGGGTGATCGTAGGGGCGGTCAATGTGACCAGCCTGACAACTTTGATTGTGCAGGTTGTCGTGCCTTCCAACGCAAGCATCGGCACGGACAGCGTGACGGTAGCGACCGGTGGCGAGATTGAGACATACAACAACTCGTTCACCGTTACCGGGTCGACCCCGGGACTTGTTTCCATCGTGCCCGATTCCGGCCAGCAGGGTCAGACGAACCTGAACGTGGTGATTACCGGCAACCAGTACACCAACTTTGCCGCGTGCTCCCCGCTCAGTGCGGACATGACCGGCGAAATCACCGTGAACACCATCACTCCGGGTGGTTCGCCGAATACCAACGTGGTTACGCTGAATATTTCCATCAGCCCCTACGCCAACGTCGGCGGCATCACCGGCAATCTTATCTGCGGCCCGTCCGGCTCAGCCACGCTGTTCCCATTCGGCTTCGGGGTAACGTCCTCGGGTGCCTCGATCGTGAGCGTTACGCCCAACAACGTGCCGCAAGGCGGCCAGGTGACGCTGACTCTGGTCGGCACAAGCAACAACATCTGGAACCAGGCACAGACGACGGCTGCTTTCTATCCGGTGCTGCCGGGACCCGATCCCATCGTGAATGAGATCCAGGTTCAGGACAACATGGATGCGACTCTCAACATCACTGTGCCGACGGGCACCCCGGTAGGCAATTACCCGTTCTATCTGGCTACCGGCGGTCAAGTCGTCAGTGCGTCGATCCATGTCTATGCCAACACGCCATCGATGACTATGAGTCCGGCAAACGGGGTGGTGCCGACTCTCAACACGGCCCAGAATCCGAACACCAATCCGCCGCCGCCGAATGTCTTCAGCGTCAGCTTCAATGGCCAGTTCACCAACTGGGTACCGGGCGGCCAGGGATGCGCCTCGCCTTCTACCACCTCAACTGTTCCAGTCATCTCCGGTCAAGGCGTAACGCTTTCGAACTTCTGCGTCACCAGCCCCATCAGCGCCACCGGAACTGTAACCATTCTTCCGGGCGCTGCCACTAACCAGACCAATTCATCCAGCGCCCAGTGCGGCAGTGCGCGCGTGGTGACCTTAACCACCGGCGCCCAGATCGACACTACCTGCTTCAACGTCACCGCTGTGCCGGTTGGCATCATTAGCATCAGCCCGAGCCACACCCCGCAGGGAGTAACCACCCCGGTGACGATTGTGGGCCTCAACACCCACTTCTGCGACAACGTGAATGTCACCTGCCCCTCGGGTGTCACCCCGACAACCGTTCTGTTTGGACCTGAGATCACGGTGGTTTCCGGCACCCTGAGCGTTGCCGACAGTACGCACCTGACGGTGAGTATTACCACCAGCTTCACCTTCAACGGCGGCTCGCTGACCACCACGCCGGGATATCAGACCGTCTATGTGAACACCGGCTCCGAGCAGGTGACCGGCGCCGAGCAGGTGCTGGGCGCCTTCTCCGTCGATGCTCCTGCCAGCCCGACGATTCTGAGCGTGGTTCCGGATAGCGCGCCGCAAGGCTCGAGCGAACAGGTAACCATCACCGGGTCGCTGACGAACTGGTGCCAGAATCCGACGCCTTCGTCACCAGACCCCGCCTGCCCAAATCCGACCGAAGCCATTCTCGGCGCGGGTGTAACCGTGGCGAACCTCGTGATAACCAGCCCCACCTCGGCCACGGCCACCATCTCGGTTTCGCCGACGGCTCCTGTCGGCGGCAACAGCGTGACCATGATCACGGGCTCGGAAGTTGTCGGCGGCACGGGATTCAGCGTGACTCCGAGCGCGGCGTATATCGCCAGCGTCGAGCCCAACTTCAACTGCCCCGAGCAGCCCCTCACGAACAACATTGAGGGCTTCTGCGCCAATGGCGGCGGTGCGCCTACCGGCATTCCCATCGTGGGTCAACTGCAGACCCTCACCATGAACATCGTCGGCGTGGGTACGCACTGGCTGCAGGGCGCCACGAATTTCAGCTTCGGCACCGGAGTGAATGTCGATGCACTCACCATCAACAGCCCCACCACGGCCACTGTGCAAATCACTGTGCTCTCCAGCTCGCCCATTGGGTTCGCCACTGCGAGTGCGTTCACTGAAGGCGAGGATGCCACGCTGCAGCAGGCCATCGACATCGAATCCGGATTCCCGGTCTTGCTCGCAATTTCACCGAGCGGCGGCGAGCAGGGCGCGAGCATGAACCTCCAGGTTCTTGGCCGCTTCACCCACTGGGATAACACCACTAACGTGGCGTTCAACCAGGACATCACGATCAATCCGATCGCCGTTTGCCCAGGAGGGACGCTGACCGCCCAAGGTGTCTGCATCATTGACTCGCAGAACCTGGTTGCGAACATCACTGTAAGTCCGCTGGCTTACGATGACGACTACTTCCCGTGCGGCCACGTTCTAACGGTCACCACCCCCGATGCCAACGAGCAGGTTTCGACGGCACCGATCCAGGACAACTACTGCGTCTCGCAGGGCGCGGAGGAAATAACTAACATCACCGGGGCATCCAGCAACCAGGGAAGCACCCTGACGGTGACCATCACCGGTTCGGCCACCAACTTTGTCCAGGGTGAAACCACGGTCAGCTTCGGCGATCCCAACCTCGAGGTCGGTGTAGTCACGGTAAACAGCCCCATATCGCTCACGGCCGTTATCGCGGTTTCGACCGAGGCGACGCCCGGGTTCAAGACCGTCACCGTCACAACCCTCGGCCAGGTGGCATCGCAGCAGTATGCTTTCACCGTAAATCCCACCGTGGCCCACCTTACCGAGGCCAATCCCTACCAGGCCGAGCAGGGCCAGCAACTCTACCAGACTCCCGCCGCGCCAGGTATCAATGTTGTGCTCACCGGGCAATACACGCACTTCGACACTTCGAGCACAGCCACGTTTGGTCCGGGAATTGTCGTTAACAGCGTGACATGGCAGAGCGCCACGCAGGTGACCGCGAACATCACCATCGATCCGCTGTCCTATCCGGGCGGCCGAACGGTCACCGTAACCACTCCCAATGTCCCCTGTCCGAATCCGCTCCCGCAGAATGTTGCCGGAATCTCTTATCCAGGATGCACGACAGCCGGCGTTGGCACAGGCAGCGAGATTGTCTCCGCCAACGCATTCAGCATCATTACGGGTCCGGCCATTATCAGCAACGTTGCGCCGAATACGGGCAACGAGGGCGCGCAGATAGTCTTCAACATCACTGGCACAGACACGCACTGGCAGCAGAACTTTACCGAGTTCTACATTGCCGGCGGCGGTACCGATCTCACGATCAATTCGGTGATCATCAACAGCCCGACCAGCGCCACAGTGGATATGACCATCTCACCGACGGCCAATCCAGGGTCGCGCTCCATCTTCATGCAGACGGCCGGCGAGGCGGTCGTCGACAGCGGCGCCTTTGTGGTTACCGGCGGCATCCCCTCAATCGCATACATCTCTCCCGGTAGCGGCCAGCAAGGGAACACCATCCCCATCGAGTACACGATCCACGGTATCTACACCCTCTGGAATCCCGAAAATACTTCGGTGTTCTTCGATCCCAGCATCACGTACACCTATCAGGTCGACGACAACTACAACATCGAAGGTCTAATCTCTATCGCCCCCAACGCGACACCGGGCTACCACATCTTCACCGTATCCACCACGGGATTGTCCGGTGGAACGCAGGTGCTCTCCGGAAACTTCCTGGTCACCGCTGCGCCCGGAAGCGCCGGCTACCAGCCGCCGCCAGCGCCGTATATCTCGTACTTCTCGCCAAGCTCCGGACTGCCGGGCCAGACGTTCAACATCAGCATTACCGGTCAGTACACGAAGTGGGATCCGAATCCAATATCGGGAACGCAGTGCAGCTTCGGCACCGGCATCCAGGTCAATTCCTGCCAGGTGCTGAGCCAGACAAGCATTCTGGCCAACATCACCATTCTGCCCACGACCCCGGCTCAGACCAACCTGATCGTATTTACCACACCATCGAATAACAACGAAACCGAGAGTGCGGACTTCAGCGTTGTTGTGGCCGTGCCGACCTTGACCATCGTCGATCCGGGTTCCGGAATGCAAGGCGATAACAATCTCACCGTTAACATCCTCGGACAATACACGCTGTTCGACAGTTCCACCACTTTCAACTTTGGCTCCGGAATCACCGTCAACTCGGTGCAGATCCTTGGCCCGACCATCGCCACGGCGACCATCAGCATCAACCAATTGGCCGCTCTAGGCGGGCGCAGCGTGGTTGCCACAACCAGCGACACTCCGGGCGGACCGCAGGTGGTCGGCGGCGCAGGCTTCTCCGTCACTCCCAGCCTGGCGCTCATCTCTTCGGTAACGCCGAATACTGCCCCGCAAGGCGGCTCGATTACGGTGAATGTAACCGGCTCGAACACGCATTGGGATGGAGCCACTGTCTTCAGCTTCGGCGACGGCATCACAGTGAGCAACACCAACGTAACCAGCAACACCAGCGCCACGCTCACGCTTACCATTCCCGCGCTTGCCGGAGAGGGCCCCACCTACGCCAGCGCGCAGACGCTTGGCGAAATTGCCAACCTCAACAACGCCTTTGTGGTCACGGCCGGTACTCCGTATCTGCTCTCTTCCGGTCCGGGGTCATTGCCGCAGCAGAGCAGCGCCATCTTCACCATCCTGAGCCAGTCAACCACCTGGACGCAGGCTAATCCACCCACCGTGAGCTTTGGCGCCGGCGTAACCGTAAGCACCGTCACGGTCACCGGTCCCGATTCGCTGACAGTATTGGGAAGCGTGCAGGCCACAACTCCAGTTGGCTCTCGCAATCTCACCGTCACCAACGGCAGCCAGGTGCTTAGCCTGGCCAATGCCTTC
>Ga0181537_10004507_pt1 | contig 11567 bp, 12 predicted proteins | sample PEATcosm2014_Bin_39_FD_119765 | JGI IMG/M metagenome (GOLD analysis project Ga0181537, IMG submission 119765) | Peatland microbial communities from MTU Mesocosm Facility, Houghton, MI, USA - PEATcosm2014_Bin23_10_metaG | ecosystem: Environmental > Terrestrial > Soil > Wetlands > Peat | place... | reverse complement strand
GCGGGCGCACCCTCAACCATTCGTTCATCATCCTCGACGAAGCGCAGAACACGACACCGGAACAAATGAAAATGTTCCTCACCCGCATCGGTTTCGGCACCAAGGCCGTGGTCACCGGCGACGTGACCCAGATCGACCTCGGGCGCGGCCAGAAAAGCGGCCTGATCGAATCGCGCCAGATTCTTGCGGCGGTCCGCGGCATCGCCTTTACCTCATTCCAGTCCGAGGATGTGGTGCGCCACCCGCTGGTGCAGCGCATCGTCCATGCCTACGAAACCCACGAAGCCGGCCACAAAAAGAGCTGACCGCGGCGCCGCGCGCAAACCGCCCAGGATTGCGCTTGCCGTGCAATACGCGAGTGCAGCCGCGGGGCTGCCGAAGCCGAGCGCATTCCGGCGCTGGGCGAAGGCTGCGTTGGGCGCAAAATATGACGCGGAAATTACATTGCGCATCGTCAATCGGGCCGAAGGCCGCCGCCTCAATGCGGCGTTTCGCGGCAAACCTGCAGCCACCAACGTGCTCACCTTCGGCTACGGCAGCGATTTGCGAGCAACTTCGGGTATTTTGCAAGGCGACATCGTGCTCTGCGCACCCGTGATCGCGCGCGAAGCGCGCGCGCAGGGCAAAGCGCTCGACGCCCACTACGCCCACCTGACGGTCCATGGTATGCTGCATTTACAGGGATACGATCACATACGCGACGCCGACGCGAACAGGATGGAACGCCTCGAAACCGCGATTCTCCGGCGGCTCGGCCATGCCGATCCGTATCTAATTCACGATGGACCCCTCACCTAAAAGCTCGTTGCTCGAACGCATCTCGACGCTGCTGCTGCGCGAGCCCGCGGACCGCGAGCAGCTGGTCGAACTTCTGCACAGCGCGTTCGAGCGCAGCCTGCTCGACGCCGACGCGCTGTCGATGATCGAAGGTGTGCTGCAGGTGTCGGAAACGCCGGTGCGCGAAATCATGGTGCCGCGCGCGCAAATGGACATCGTCGACATCAACGAGTTGCCGGAACAGTTCATCAAACGTGTGATCGAAGCGGCGCACTCGCGCTTTCCGGTAGTGGGCGACGGCCGCGACGACGTGATCGGCATCCTGCTCGCGAAAGATCTCCTCCGGCATTACGCTGGCGAGGAATTTCACATGCGGGACATGCTGCGGCCGGCGGTGTTCGTTCCCGAATCCAAGCGTCTGAACGTTCTGTTAAGGGAATTCCGCGCGAGCCGCAATCACATGGCGATCGTGGTCGACGAGTACGGCGGCGTCGCCGGCCTCGTCACCATCGAGGACGTGCTGGAGCAGATCGTCGGCGAAATCGAAGACGAGTTCGATTTCGACGAAACCGAAGACAACATCGTCGCCGACGGCGCCGGCCGCTACCGGGTCAAGGCGCAAACCGAAATCGCCGACCTCAACGAGGCGCTGGGTACGGAATTCGCGAGCGACGAATTCGACACCGTCGGCGGACTCCTGATCAGCCATTACGGCAGGCTGCCCAAGCGCGGCGACGCCATCGTCATCGACGACTATCGCTTCCAGGTGCTGCATGCCGACAGCCGGCGCGTGCTGACGGTGCTGATCGAAAAAGCACCCGCAGCCGAACGGCCGCAGGATCCGGAAAAAGCCCGGGATGACTGACGCCGCCGGCGCGCGGCCCCCACCCGGCGGTGAGCCGGCCCGTTTTGCCCTGCTGCTGTTTCTGAGCCTGGTGCTGGGCGCACTCGCGGCGCTGAGTTTCGCGCCGGCCAGCCTGTTTTACGGACCGATACTCGCGCTCGCCGTTTTGCTCCTTATGTGGCGCGCCGCCGGTTCCGCGCGCCGCGCGGCGGCGCTGGGTTACGCCTTCGGGCTCGGGTTGTTCGGCGCCGGGGTAAGCTGGGTTTACGTGAGCCTTGCCGACTTCGGTGGCATGCCGGAATTCATCGCGGTGCTGGCCACTGCCATGTTCTGCATGATCCTCGCGCTGTATCCGGCGGCGGTGGGTTGCGCGCAGCACCGTCTCGGCGGATCGTTTCCCATGCGCGCGCTGCTGACAGTCCCGGCGCTATGGGCGCTCGCCGACTGGCTGCGCGACGTCGTGACCGGTTTTCCCTGGCTCGCCTGGGGTTATTCGCAAGTGGGTACGAGCCCGCTCACCGCCTATGCGCCGATATTCGGCGTGTTCGGCGTGAGCCTCGCGACCGCGCTTGCCGCCGGCCTGCTCGCGCTGGCGCTCTCGCCAGGGCTTGACCGGTTTGTCGATCGCACAACGCCGGGCGCTGTCATGCCACAGGCAGCTTTCCCGCATACGTTTCCGTTATTGAGTTTCTTTTGCGGCGCCGGTTTGCTGGCGCTATTCGGATTGGGTTTCGGCTTGCGCGACATCACCTGGACCGAGCCCGCCGGCCCACCGCTCAAGGTCGCGCTGCTGCAGGGAAACATTGCGCAGAACCTCAAGTTCGAGGAAGAGTGGTACCAGCAGACGCTGACGACCTACCGCACGCTCGCGCTGTCGACCGATGCCAGGCTCGTGGTGTGGCCGGAAACCGCGATTCCGCGCCTGCTCGATACGGTCGACGAGGATTACCTCGAGGGTCTGAAGAAGCGCGCGGTGGCGGCGGGCGCCGACATGCTGATCGGCGTGCCGCATCGCGACGAGCAAGACCGGTATTACAACAGCGTTGTCAGCTTTGGCGCGTCGCGCACCCAGTCATACAGCAAGACCCACCTGGTGCCATTCGGCGAATTCATTCCCACCGGCTTCCACTGGGTGCTCGTCATCCTCAACATTCCGATGGGTGAGTTCACGCGTGGCGCAGACGACCCGGCGCCGCTGGCGGTGGCCGGCACCCAGGTCGCCGTCAACATCTGCTACGAGGACGCGTTCGGCGAGGAAATCATTCGCCAGCTGCCGGCCGCCAACCTGCTGGTGAACGTGAGCAACGTCGCCTGGTTCGGCCATTCGATCGCGCCCGATCAGCACCTGCAGATCTCGCGCATGCGCGCGATCGAAACCGGGCGCCCGATGCTGCGCGCGACCAATACCGGCGTCACCGCGGCGATCGACGCCGACGGCAAGGTGATTGCCGCCCTGCCGCAGTTCATCGAGGCGGTGCTGACCGCAAGGGTGCAGCCCAGGGCAGGCGCTACGCCTTTCATACGCGCAGGCAACCTCCCGTTGCTGGCAATCGTGTTTGCCATGCTGGCCGTTGCGGCGGCGTTGGGGCGGCGCGCGCCGGGATCGCGCTGAAGCGGCCGGAAAGCCGGTTACCGGAGGAGGATTCCGGTTAAAATTACGCAGTTTCGCGGCCCGTAAAACCATGCTCAAGCCCAGCTTTCAGCAGATCATTCTCTCGCTCCAGAATTTCTGGACCGCGCAAGGCTGCGTCATGCTGCAGCCTTACGACATGGAAATGGGCGCGGGCACCTCGCACACGGCGACTTTCCTGCGCGCGCTCGGCCCCGAGCCCTGGAAGGCCGCCTACGTGCAGCCCTCGCGCCGGCCGAAGGACGGGCGCTATGGCGAGAATCCGAACCGCCTGCAGCACTTTTACCAGTTCCAGGTGGTGCTGAAACCGTCGCCGCTCGATATCCTGGAGCGTTACCTCGCTTCGCTCGAAGCGCTGGGGGTCGACCCCAAGGCGCACGACATCCGCTTCGTCGAGGACGATTGGGAAAACCCTACGCTCGGCGCCTGGGGCCTGGGCTGGGAAGTGTGGCTCGACGGCATGGAAATCACCCAGTTCACTTATTTTCAGCAGGTGGGCGGCCTCGAATGCAAGCCTATCACGGGCGAGATCACCTACGGCCTCGAGCGCCTCGCGATGTACCTGCAGGACGTCGAGAATGTTTTCGACCTGGTATGGACGCCGGGCGTCAGTTACGGCGACGTCTATCACCAGAACGAGGTCGAGCAATCGAAGTACAACTTCGAGCAATCCAACGCGGAAATGCTGTTTGCGCACTTCGCCAACTACGAGGCCGAAGCCCGGCGCCTGATGGCCGCTGAACTTGCACTGCCCGCCTACGAGATGGTGTTGAAGGCCGCGCACACTTTCAATCTGCTGGACGCGCGCGGCGCGATCTCGGTCACCGAGCGCGCCGGTTACATCGGCCGCATCCGCAACCTCGCCAAAACCGTCGCCCAGTCCTATTACGACTCGCGCGAGCGCCTGGGCTTTCCGATGTGCAGGACCGAGCAGGTGGCGGCGTGAGCGCGCCGTCCCTGTTGGTCGAGCTTTTCACCGAGGAACTGCCGCCGAAAGCCCTGCAAGACCTGGGGTTGGCGTTTGCAACCGGAGTGCTGGACGGTTTGCGTGTCCAGGGACTGGCGACGTCCGCATCGACGGTCGAATCGTTCGCGACACCGCGGCGCCTTGCGGCAAGAGTAAGTGCGGTCCTGCCGACCGCACCCGACCGTGCCGAATCGAAGAAGCTGATGCCGGTCAGCGTGGCCTACGGCGCCAACGGCGAACCCGCGCCTGCCCTGCAAAAACGGCTGGACAAGGAAAATGCAACGGTGGGCCAACTTACCCGCAAAACCGAGGGCATTGCGGAATATGTTTTTCTCGACCGCGCAATTGCCGGGGTTTCGCTGGCCGCCGGACTGCAGGCGGTGTTGAGCGAAACCATTGCCAGGCTTCCGGTGCCGAAACTGATGAGCTATCAACTGGCCGATGGCGAAACCACGGTGCAGTTTGTCCGGCCTGCGCATGGACTGATTGCCTTGCACGGAGACAAAGTGGTGGATGTTTCCGTGCTCGGGCTCAAGGCCGGCCGCCTGACGCATGGCCATCGGTTTCAGGGCGTGCAGGAGATTTCCATTGCCGCAGCGGGTGCCTACGAGGAAGCGCTCGCCGCGCATGGGAAGGTTATCGCATCATTTGAACTGCGCCGCGACGAGATCCTGCACCAACTGCGCGAAGCCGCGGCGAAGCTAAAGCTGTCGCTCGGCGCTGATGACGACGTATCGCGACTGCTCGACGAGGTGACCGCGCTTACCGAAAACCCGGCGGTCTATGCGGGTGAATTCGACGCGGAGTTTTTGTCGGTGCCGCAGGAATGCCTGATTTTGTCGATGCGCTCGAACCAGAAATATTTTCCCTTGTTCGACGCCAAGGGTTCGCTCAGCAATCGCTTCCTCATCGTGAGCAACATGCGGCTGGCCGATCCCAGACACGTAATCGAGGGTAACCAGCGTGTGATGCGCCCGCGGCTCGCCGATGCGCGGTTTTTTTTCGAGACTGACCGAAACACAAAGCTCGCGGACCGCGTGCCGCTGCTCGCGCGGGTCACTTACCATTACAAACTCGGCACGCAGTTAGAGCGCACACAGCGCATCGACCTGCTGTCGCGCGAGATAGCGCGCACGCTGGGCCGTGGCGGAGTAGAGGCGCCGCCGGAAGACATTGCGGGCCGCGCCGCCTACCTCGCCAAGGCCGACCTGCTGACCAACATGGTGGGCGAGTTTCCCGAGCTGCAAGGCACCATGGGCCGCTATTACGCGCTGCACGATGGCGAGGAAGCGGTAGTCGCGCAGGCCATCGAAGAGCATTACTGGCCGCGTTTTGCCGGCGACGGCCTGCCGCAGTCGACGACCGGCGCCATTGTCGCATTGGCGGACAAGCTCGATACCCTGGTGGCCATGTTCGGCATCGGAAACCTGCCCTCTGGCGACAAGGATCCATTTGGCCTGCGCCGCGCCGCTCTCGGCGCATTGCGCATCCTGATTGAACTGCGTTTGCCCCTGTCGAGCCAATTCCTGCTGGATGCCGCGGCCAGCGGGCTTTATGGAAAGATCAACCAAGGCACCCAGAAAATGGTGCTGGAGTTTCTGCTCGACCGGTTACGAGGCTATTTGCGCGATAGACGCGAACAGGGTTACAACTCGAACGAGATCGAAGCCGTGCTCGCCGGGCATCCGCAATACCTCAATCACGAGATTCTTGCCAAGCTCAGTGCGGTCAGAAGTTTTCTCGCGTTGCCGGAAGCGGAGAGCCTGGCGGCAGCGAACAAGCGTGTGCTCAACATCATCAACAAGAATGAAGAAATCCGGCACCAGTTCAGAGATCCTGACAGGACCCTCATGAAAGAAAGCGCGGAACTCGCGTTGATGGATGCCGTCGACGTGCTGTCACCGGTTGCCGAAGAGCGCTTCAAGACCGGCGATTACGAAGGGAGTCTCCGGCTGCTTGCCGATCTCAAGCCCTCGGTCGACCGCTTTTTCGACGAGGTGATGGTCATGGTGGACGACCAGAAAATTCGCAACAATCGCGCCGCTCTTTTGCAACGAGTGGGCACGTTGATGAACCAAGTGGCCGATATTTCCAAGCTCGCCGCATGATCTGCCTCACGCCTGACGCCTCCCGCCTCCCGCCATGAAGCTCATCATTCTCGACCGCGACGGCGTGATCAACCAGGACAGCGACCAGTTCATCAAGTCGCCGGACGAATGGAAGCCGATTCCCGGCAGCCTGGAGGCAATCGCGCGGTTAAACCAGGCGGGATACCGCGTGGTGGTGGCGACCAACCAATCGGGAATCGGGCGCAACCTGTTCGACATGGCGACGTTGAACGCGATTCACGACAAAATGCACCGCGCGCTGGGCGCGATCGGCGGGCGCATCGACGCGGTGTTCTTTTGCCCGCACCCGGCGGACTCAACCTGCTCCTGCCGCAAGCCCAAGCCCGGCATGCTCGAAGACATCGGCCAGCGCTTCAATGTGCCGCTTGCGGGCGTGCCGGCGGTGGGCGATTCGCCGCGCGACCTCGAAGCCGCAGCCGCCGTGGGCGCGACCCCGGTCCTGGTGAGGACCGGCAAAGGCGCGAAGACGCTCGCCGCCGGCGGTCTTCCGGCTGGCACCCAGGTATTCGACGACCTCGCGGCCGCGGCTGCGCACTTGCTTCGTCCAACGACAGGATGATTTATCTTCGCTCGACGCTCTTCGCGCTCGCCCTGCTCGTGGTCACGCCGCCGTTCGCGCTCATCGCCATCCTGTCGTTTCCGTTCGGGTCGTTCACGCGTTATTCGCTGATCACCGGCTGGACCCACTCCATGCTGTGGGTGCTGAAACATATCGTGCGCATCGATTATCGCGTGGTGGGCCGCGACAACATCCCCGCGACGCCGAGCATCGTTCTGTGCAAACACGAATCGGCCTGGGAAACCCTGGCCCTGCAGCAGGTGTTTCCGCCGCAAGTCTATGTGCTGAAGAAAGAACTGCTGCGGGTGCCGTTTTTTGGCTGGGGTCTCGCCCAGTTGCCGATGATTTCGATCGACCGCAATGCCGGCAAGGATGCGCTCAGCCAGGTCATCGAGCAGGGCCGCGCGCGTCTGGCGGAGGGTCTTTGGGTCATCGTATTCCCCGAAGGTACCCGGGTCGCGCCCGGCGCCAGGCGGCGCTACAAAATGGGTGGTGCCTGCCTCGCGGCCGAGGCGGGTGTGCCGGTGCTGCCGGTCGCGCACAACGCGGGTGAATTCTGGCGCAAGAACGCGTTTCTGAAGTACCCCGGCACGATTACGCTCTCGGTGGGGCCGGCCTTCGATCCGTCGGGCATGACGCCGAACGAGATCAACCAGCGCGCCGAAACCTGGATCGAGGGCGAAATGCAGCGCATTTCGCCGCACCGCCATGCAGCAGCTTGAGTTTCTGCTGGCGCCGCAACCCGGGCGCGAGCGCGTGCGGCGCCGCCCTGAAACGCGATGCTACCTTCAACTCGACGGCGCGATCGTCCCCTACCTGCTCAGGCGCAGCAACCGCCGTTCGATCGGACTCACGGTGGATACCGGCGGGCTGCACGTGGCGGCGCCGCAGCGCGCGCCGCTGGCGGCAATCGAGGCTTTTATCCGCGACAACGGCAAATGGGTGAAGCGCAAACTGACTGAGTGGGCGCGTTACTGCGAGACGCTGCCTGACCCCTGGCGCGTCGGCGACCCGCTACCCTTTCTCGGTGCATCGCTATCCACCCGTTTCGAGCCCGGCCTCGACGGCGCGCGGCGCAGGGGCGAAGTCCTGGAAATCGGCGCGAGCCCGGCCGACGCCCTGCCGCGCTGGCTCAAAGCCGAGGCCCTGCCGCTGTTTTCCCAACGCACCCGGCTGTACGCCGGCCGCCTGGGAGTGGCGACGCCAAGGCTCGGGCTGTCGAACGCGGAGACACGCTGGGGAACCTGCTCCGAAACCGGCCGCGTGACCCTGAACTGGCGGCTGGTGCACTTCGCCTTGCCGGTAATCGACTACGTGGTGGTGCACGAATTGGCCCACCTCATCGAAATGAACCATTCGCGCCGCTTCTGGGACGTGGTGAAGGCCCAGCTTCCCGATTTCGAAGCCGCCAGGGCCGAGCTGCGCGCCCGCGCGCGCCAGCTGCCGGATATCTAATTTTTTGCCGGTGCAGCACAATGTGCAGATTGGCGCCGGAATTGCCGTTAACAGTCGGGCAGGAAGCTGGCGGCGAAGCCGGTTTGTTTTTGATTTTTCTACGATTTTGAGACGTTCATGAGAATTCTGCATACCATGTTACGGGTGGGTGACATCGAGCGCTCGATCGGGTTTTATACCGAGGTGCTGCAAATGCGCCTGCTGCGTCGCAAGGACTATCCCGACGGGAAATTCACGCTGGCGTTCGTCGGTTATGGCGAGGAGGACCGCGAAGCGGTCATCGAGCTGACCTACAATTGGGGCGTGGAGAAATACGAGATCGGAGCCGGTTTCGGGCATATCGCCATCGCCGTGGAAGACGCCGCCCAGGCATGCGCCGACGTCAGGCAGCGTGGCGGCAAAGTGACGCGGGAAGCCGGACCGATGAAGCACGGCAGTACGGTGATCGCTTTTGTCGAGGACCCGGACGGCTATAAAATAGAGCTGATCCAGCGTAAATAGCGGTTAACGGGGGCAAAAGCAGGAGGCGGAGACGGACCTTCATTCGCTTTGCATTGCCGCGCCAAATAGGTATCATTTTCAGTTTAGAATTTGAAATCTGCTGTACGGGGGCCGCAACATGGGTTTGCTGGACGAATTAAAGAAACAGGCCGAAACGCTGAAGGACGAGCAGCGGAGGACCACCGGGGAAAACCTGGTGCTCAATACCAAGCTCACCGAAGCGAAAATGCAACAGACTTTCCAGTTCCTGCACGAGCTGACCAAGCAGCTCAACGTGCTGCGTCCGGAGAGCCCGCGCGGCTTCGACATCGAGACCGCCGGCCGTTTCGAGAACCTGGTGCTCGACGATTTTTTCCTCGACTACCGCAAGAAAAAAATCGGCGACAAGGACTACTACGACCACATCATCCTGCGCTTCAAGCACGCCAGCGAGCAGGTGCTCGAGGCCAAGCGCGACTCGCAGCAACTGATCGACCGCATGCGCGATTTTCTGCTGTCGGCGAACATCAAGTTCGAGATGTCGGAGAAGAAGAACGACCGCGGCTACGTGCTGTTCGCCCTGTTCAAGATTCCCTACGTGGTGCGCTCGGAAGTCATGATCCACGCCAAGAACGACGTCGGCCAGCTCGTGTTCAAAATCAAGAACGTCGAGCGCATCAATTCCTTCGAGCTGAGTTTCCCGGCGAGCGACGTATCGGAGTCCATGCTCGACGAGTTCGCGCGCTACCTGGTCGGCAAGACCAACAAGTTCAAGGAAATCGGCCAATACATGACGCTGTCGCGGCCGGTGCCGGCCGCGTCGTTTACCGGCGACAAGGACGTGGGAAGCAAGTCCGGCTGGACTAACGAGAGCAAGTGAGCGCTACGCTCAGACGCAGGTAGTCCTCGACGCCGAGGTTCTCGGCGCGCAGGCGCGGGTCGATTCCCGCCTGTTCCAAAAGCTTCCCCGAATTCACGGCACGAGCGCCACCCGCGCCTTCGACGAGCTTCTGCAGCGAATTCCTGAGCGTCTTGCGGCGCTGGCCGAATGCCGCCGCCACAACCTGGCCGAACCAGGCTGGTTCGAAACCGTCCGGCAAATCGCGCCGTATGGGCCGCATGCGGACCACGGCCGAATCCACCTTGGGCGGCGGTTCGAAGGATAGCGGCGGCACCTCGAACAGGTTTTCCATTTCGAAATGCAGTTGCAGCATGACCGACAAGCGCCCGTAAGCCGGGGTCGAAGGCGCGGCAACCATGCGCTCGACCACTTCCTTTTGCAGCATGAAATGCAGGTCGCGGATGAGCGGCGCAAACTGCAGCAGGTGAAACAGCAGCGGCGTCGAGATGTTGTAGGGCAGGTTGCCCACCACCCGGAATCCTTGCGGAAACACCGAGAAATCGAAGTCGAGCACGTCGCCGGAGTGAATGTCGATGCGCCCGCCAAATTCGCGTTGCAGCCTCTGCACGATGTCGCGGTCGAGTTCGACCACGCTCAAGCGGTCAAGCCGCGCCGCCAGGGGCCGGGTGATGGCTCCCAGGCCGGGGCCGATTTCGACCACGGTTTCGCCAGGCTTGGGCGCGATGGCCTCCACCACCGCGGCGATGACAGCGGGGTCCGCCAAAAAATGCTGGCCGAAACGTTTGCGCGGAACATGGCGCATGGGAGTCGACGCCAAGCCGGCGCCCGCTCGCGCTCAGCCGGCCGCGACGCGCGTGCGCACAGCGGCGAGGCTGCCGCCAGTTGCGGCAAGCTCGCAGGCCAGGCGCACGGCGGCGAACAAGCTGCCGGGCTCGGCGGTACCGCGGCCCGCGATGTCGAGCGCAGTGCCATGATCGACCGAAGTCCGGATGACGGGCAGGCCGAGCGTCAGGTTCACACCCTCGCCGAAACTCGCGTATTTCAGCACCGCCAGGCCCTGATCGTGATACATGGCGAGCGCGCAATCCGCGCCCTGCAGGCGCTGCGGCGTAAATAAGGTGTCGGCCGGCAGCGGTCCGACGAGATCCATGCCCTCCGCCCGCAGGCGGTCGAGCACCGGCGCAATGACTTCGATTTCCTCGCGCCCCAGATGACCCCCCTCGCCCGCATGCGGATTGAGGCCGGCTACCAGGATGCGCGGCGCTGAGATGCCGAATTTTCCCATCAGTTCCCGGTGCAGAATGCGGAGCGTCAGTTCCAGGTTTTCGCGATCGAGCGCCGCGGGCACCGCAGCGAGCGGCAGATGCGTGGTGGCCAGCGCCACCCGCAGTCCGCCGCCGACCAGCAGCATGACCACCCGCGCCGTGCCGGTTTTGGCGGCGAGGTATTCGGTGTGTCCGCTAAAAGGGATGCCGCCAAGGTTGATTGCCGCCTTATGCACGGGCGCCGTGACCATGGCGCCGAACTCGCCGCGCAGGCAGCCTTCGAGCGCGCGATCAACCAGCGACAGCACGTAGGCCGCGTTGGCGGGATCGGCCTGGCCCGCGATACTCGGCGCCGCCAGCGGCACATGCAGCACCTCGAGCGCGCCTGCTATCGGGCGCCGCGCGGCGTCGTAATCCGACAGTTGCAGCTCGATGCCGGTTTGCCGGGCACGCTCGTGCAGCAGTTCACGGTCGGCGAGGATCACGAGGCGCGCGCCGAAATCGCGCGCTGCCAGCTTCAAACATAGCTCGGGCCCGACTCCGGCCGGCTCGCCGCTCGTTACCGCGATGGTCGGATGCATGGCCCCGTGTTAACGCTC
>Ga0181537_10004505_pt1 | contig 11569 bp, 11 predicted proteins | sample PEATcosm2014_Bin_39_FD_119765 | JGI IMG/M metagenome (GOLD analysis project Ga0181537, IMG submission 119765) | Peatland microbial communities from MTU Mesocosm Facility, Houghton, MI, USA - PEATcosm2014_Bin23_10_metaG | ecosystem: Environmental > Terrestrial > Soil > Wetlands > Peat | place... | reverse complement strand
CGTCGCTTATGCGATGTGGAACCTGGAAGACCGCGGACCGATGATGATCGAGCCGGGCTGGAAGGTCTACCGCGGCATGATCATCGGCGAGCACACCCGCGGCAACGATCTCGAGGTCAACGTGCTCAAGGGCAAGAAGCTGACCAATATCCGCACCCATTCCAAGGACGAGGCCGTTCGCCTCACCCCGCCGATTCGTATGACGCTCGAAAAGGCACTCGCTTACGTCGAGGACGATGAGCTTGTGGAAGTGACGCCGAAATCGATCCGCTTGCGCAAGAAGCTGCTCGATCCCCATGAGCGCAAAAAAGACGAGCGGCGCAAAGAAGCAGAACGCGTGTAAGATTCCGGCGGCTGGAACCGGGGCGCACATGCGGGAGTGCCGCCCGACCGGCGCACAACTCTCGATAGCCGCGAGCCCGCGCAAAATACCGGCCGACCGTGTCGCTTCGGCAACAGCCCCTCAGATTGTGCTCAGGCTTGAGTTTTTTGCCGCTTCCCGGAATGGCGTGCGGGCGTGGTTTCGCTAATAATCCACATTGGCAATAGATCGATAAACGCGGGACTTGAAGGCGGCTGAACTGCTTGCTTTGATTAGCCCATGAGCACCGTCCTCATCGAAATCCGCCGCGCCAAGCCGTACGATGCCGGCGCGGTCGCGGATGCCCACGATGAGGCGTGGCGGACCGCGTATCAGGGCATCATCCCGGGCACCGAACTGGACCGGCTGATCAGCCGCCGCGGCGCGGCATGGTGGGACAGCGCCATCCGCAAGGGCAGCCGCATCGCGCTCCTGCAATTTGGCGACAAGATCGCCGGATACGCCAATTACGGACGCAATCGCGCGCGCAGCCTGCATTACGACGGTGAGATCTATGAGCTCTATCTGCGGCCGGAATTCCAGGGACTGGGATTTGGCCGGCGGCTGTTTACCGCGGCGCGGCGCGATCTGGCACAAAGCGGATTGAAATCGCTGATCGTTTGGGCGCTGTCGGAAAATGACATGGCCGTTGAATTCTATCGCGCGCTCAGCGGCAAGACCGTCGCCCGCTCATCGGAAAAGTTCGGCACGCGGGTGCTCGATAAGGTCGCCTTCGGCTGGAATAGCTGAATTCAGGCAGAAGACTGATACCAAAAACGGAAGGATCCGCTCTCGCCTGCCGTTCGTAGTCGGCGTTCCGTCGGCCGCTCAATAGACGTTGGGCAGGATGTAGAGCGCGATGACGTAACGGATGAAGATGATGATCAGGAACAGCACGACCGGCGAGATATCGATGCCGCCGAGATTCGGCAGCAGATTGCGTATCGGGCGCAGCGCCGGCTCGGTAATGCGGTAAAGAAATTCGCCGATCATGGCGACGACCTGGTTGCGCGTATTCACGACGTGGAACGCGATCAGCCAGGAGAAGATCGCCGCAGCGATCACGATCCAGATGTAGAGTTCGAGGGCAAGATCGATGACGAGAAAAAGGGCGCGCATGGATGGCTTTCGCGTGTGAAGACGAGCGAACGTAGCGATTTGCGGCGATGCGAACAAGCGCCGGCGCCGAGCCCACGAGACCGCGGCGGCCCGATGCCTAACAGCCGCCATTGACACCTTTGGCCCCGGGCCGTAAATGGCCGAACTCGCCAAGAGCCGGCATCTTTGCGGCCCGGCTCGAGCCCTGGCGGGGGCCGTAGCTCAGTTGGGAGAGCGCCTCGTTCGCAATGAGGAGGTCAGGGGTTCAACTCCCCTCGGCTCCACCAACCTTCGCGGCCAAAGCCGCTTCGGTTGGCAAGCCAGCCAAATTCCGCGAAGGTTGCACACCGTAGCTCGCGGAGCGAAGGCGGGCTTTTGATTTACGAGCGTTGGTTCATCATATTCGCGACTTAAATGCGCCTATTCATTGCGGGGCACGAGGAACGACCGGATATGCGAGCGACCTCACGACCGATCATTTTTGGACTGGCCGTCGCGGCATTGTGGCTGGGCGTCGCGGCGCCGTCTGCTGCTGCGACCGTGCCGTGCGGCGGCGACTTTGGCGTCTGGCTCGACGGCTTCAAGCAGGAAGCGGCGGCGCAAGAGGTCTCGCAGCGCACGATCCAATCGGCGCTCGCCGGCGTCACCTACGACCCGGGAATCATTGCGCGGGATCATGCGCAAGGGGTCTTTCGTCAGAGCTTCGAGCAGTTTTCCGGACGCATGGTGCCGCCACGGCTGGCGCGCGGCGAAAAGCTTCTCCAGCAATACAGTCCGGTTTTCAGCCGGATCGAACAGCAGTATGGCGTGCCCGGCGCGGTCATTGTCGCCATCTGGGGGCTTGAGACCGACTTCGGCGCCAACTCCGGCAAATTCGCGACCATTCGCTCGCTGGCGTCGCTCGCCTACGATTGCCGCCGCCCGGAGAAATTTCGCGGCGAGTTGCTCGCGGCTTTGCGCATCGTCGATCGCGGCGACATGAGTCCGAATGACATGCGCGGCGCCTGGGCCGGCGAGATCGGACAGACGCAATTCCTGCCGTCGTCCTATCTCAAATACGCCGTCGACTATGACGGCAATGGCCGCCGCGACCTCATCCACAGCGTGCCCGACGTGCTCGCCTCCACCGGCAATTATCTCAAAGGCTATGGCTGGCAGCGCGGCCAGCCCTGGGGCGAAGGCACCGCCAATTTCCAGGTGCTGCTGCAGTGGAACGCGTCGCAGGTCTACACCAAGACGGTCGCCTATTTCGCCCAGCAGCTCGCCGGCGGCCAGTAACCCACGGATCAGCGAACCGCTATACCTATCCGGCAATCCAGCGTTCGAGAAACACACTGAGCCAGGCGCGCGCGCTGTAATCGTAGACCGCGCGGTCGGCAAAGTGGGTGTCGCGGGGCTTCGCGCCGGGCATTGCCAGACGATCATGCCCGCTCGCCATCCACCGATGCATCGTGGCGTGGGTCACGTCCGGGTGAAATTGCAGGGCGTAGCTTCGTCCATGACGGAACGCCTGCACCTCGAACATGTCGCCCTCGGCGAGCAACTCGGTGCCCGCCGGTAAATCGAACCCTTCCCGGTGCCACTCATAGACCTGCTCCGGCCACGGATCGACCAGCGCCAAACCGGCGGGCGTAGGCCGGATCGGATAATAGCCGATCTCGGCGCGGCCGGCCGGATGGAGAAAGACCCGAGCCCCCAGCGCCCGCGCGCACATCTGCGCGCCAAGGCAGATACCGAGGAACGGTTTGTCTTCCTTCAACGGCACGGCGATCCAGTCGATTTCCCGGCGGATGAAATCGTCGTCGTCGTTGGCACTCATCGGGCCGCCGAAGATGACCGCAGCAGAATGATCTTCAAGAGTCGGCGGCAATGGATCGCCGAAGCGCGGGCGACGGACGTCGAGCCGATAGCCAAAGTGCTCAAGCGTGTAGCCGACCCGGCCCGGCGTAGAGCGCTCCTGGTGCAGGATGATCAGAATCGGCTGTGGCATTGTCGAAAGAATCGAAAAGCCGGCACACCATTTGGTATCGCGTTCGGCCGCAAATTCAAGGCGCGGGAAGCCACAGGCCGTTACGAATTGCGCGCCGCGAACCGCGTGCCCCAGTGAAGTAGCGGCATCAGGACGGCGTTTGGCACGATCCGCACCAGGAACACCGCGATTTTGTTGCCTACGCCAGCAATGACGACGCGCCGGCCGCGCATAAACCCATGATAGCCAAGGCGCGCCACGCGCTCGGCCGAGAGCGACAGCAACGCGCTTTGCGCCCGCTCTTCGCGCAGCCCTGCGCGCGCTTGGAACTCGGTTGGTACCGGCCCGGGGCACAGCGCGGTGACCTTGATGCCAAGGGGCCTCAGTTCCTGATGCAAGGCCTCGCTGAAGGAGAGCACATAGGCCTTGCTGGCATAATAAACCGCCATGCCTGGTCCGGGCATGAAGGCCGCGACCGACGCCACATTGAGAATGCCGCCGCGATGCCGGGCCACGCTATCCACGAAAGTCAGCGACAGCGCGGTGAGGGTGCGGACATTGAGATCGATCGTGGCAAGCTGCTCGTCGCGGCTGAGTACGGCGGCCGATCCGGCAAGCCCGAAGCCGGCATTGTTGACGACAATCTGCGGCTCGAGACCGCGCGCGGCGAGCGCCGCGGCGATTTCCGGGACCGCGTCCTGCTGCCCGAGATCCACGCTCAGCACCGTAGGCCGTGGCCGGCCGGCCGCCGCGATCTCGTCAGCGAGCGTAGTCAGTTGAGCCTCACGCCGCGCAACCAGGACCAGCTCATGCCCGTGCTCGGCGAAGACGCGCGCCAGCGCGGCCCCGATGCCGCCAGAGGCGCCGGTGATAAGCGTAATGGGCTTCATGCGCCGTCAGCTTCGCCGGATTCTCTCGCTATGCGTTGCCGCAGCTCGATCCGTTCTCGCGGCGACACGCCGAGCAAATCGGCCGCGCGCCACAACAGATTGTCTTCCAGTTCGTCGCGGCGGCCGTCGGCATAGACAATTTCCCACATCATTTCGATGACACGCGCCCGTCCGGGCTCGTCGAGCGTGCGATTGCGCAGACTGGTAAAGTGATAAAGGTCGACCGCCTCGTGCTCGGCTTGCGTCGCCTTTTCGATCAGCTCGTCGGTGAGGGCATCGTCGAGGTCAAAGCGGCGCTTGACGACGGCATGCAGCTTGTCGCGCTCGCTCGGCGAGAGATCGCCGTCGATAGCCGCGGCATGGACGAGCAGCGCCACCGCCGCGAGGCGGTAATCATTATCGGCGAACTGGCTCGGATGTTTCTCGCCGTCCACGAAATCGGAGACGAAATTCTTAAACGATTCAAACATGCGTATCTCCGCGCGCGAGGTTGAGGTGGCATGCCGGCCCTGCGAAGTCTAGGGCTCCGAGAGCTCTCGGACACCGGGGAATTAGGAGACGTTGGCTGCGGATTATTCTGCCGCCGTGGCTTTCGCCGCCGTCTGCTCCTGCACGAATTTTTGCAACGCCAAGAGGTCCGGTTTGCCGGAGCCGAGCAGCGGCAGCTTGTCGAGCACCACGACCTCGGACGGAAACATCAGCTCGGCGGCGTGCTTGCTGCGGGCAAAAGCCTGGAAATCGGCGCGCGTCGCTCCGTGCTTGTCGGTGACCAGAATGAGCCGCTCGCCTTTGCGGGCGTCGGGAATTGCCACGACCGCGGAGACGGCATTTGGCCACAGCTCGGCTGCCAGCATCTCGACGGCGGCAAGCGAGATCATCTCGCCGCCGACCTTGGCGAAGCGCTTGGCGCGGCCCTTGATGGCGATGTAACCCTGCTCGTCGATGGTGACGATGTCGCCGGTGTCGTACCAGCCCTCCGGCGGCGGCTCGATCACGCCCGGCTTGTCGGCGCGCAAATAACCGAGCATCACATTCGGACCTTTGACGAAGAGACGGCCACCCTCGTCGACGCCCTCGACTTTCTCCAGCCGCGCCTGCATGCCCGGCAAGAGCCGGCCGACGGTGCCGAATTTGTTGAACATCGGCGTGTTGAGCGCGAGTACCGGCGACGTCTCGGTCACACCGTAACCTTCGAGAATGCGCAGCCCGAATTTCTCAAGATAAATCCGCCGCGTCGTTTCCTTGATCGGTTCGGCGCCGGCGACGATATAGCGCAACGAGCGGAAATCGTACGGGTTGGCCATGCGCGCATAGCCGGCGAGGAAGGTGTCGGTACCGAACATGTAGGTCGCGCAAATCCCGTAGACCAGTTCCGGCACGGTGCGGTAATGCAGCGGCGAAGGGTAGAGATACGTCGGCACGCCGGAAATGAGCGGCAGCACGACGCCGCCCATGAAGCCGAACGAATGAAACGCCGGCAGCGCCATGAACAGCCGGTCCTCGCGCCCGAAGTCGATGCGCGCTTCAGCTTGCGCGACGTTCGACAGGATGTTGCGATAGGAAAGGACCACCCCCTTGGGCGTGCCTTCCGTCCCCGAAGTGAACAGGATCACGGCCCGGTCGTCGGGCTTGCGCGCGACCAGCGGCCTTTTCGCCCGCAACGCGCCGCGCAATTTGTCGCCGAAGGTCACGGTTTTGCGGATGTCTTCCAGATAAACGATGCGGACGTGGTTCTCGATCGCCGAAATCAATTTCTCTAGTCGCGCTTTTTCAACGAAAGCATGGGCGGTGAGAATGGTGTCGACTTGCGCCGCGCGGCAGGCGCCGAGGACATTGGCGGCCCCTGAGGTGAAGTTGATCATCGCCGGGACACGCCCCCCGGACATCAGCGACAAGACCGTCACCACGGCACCGTTGGAAGTGGGTAACATCACGCCGACCGCGTGTCCTTCCAGCGCGAACGGCATCAGCTTGGCGCCGAGTATCCTCGTCGCCTGCAACAGCCGCTTGTAGGTCAGCTGGCCGCTGGTGGGGTCCTCTACCGCCAGCTGCTTGCCGCCGTGAATCTTTGCCGCCTCGATGACCGCTTCGACGACGGTGCGGTCGATTGGGGCGGTTCGGAACATCAGGTTCGACATGACGTCGTAAAGCGCCGCACCCGCGGCGAGGCGACGCTTGCGGCCCTTGAGCTGCGGATCGACGTTAAGCTTCACCGGCTCGAGGATCGTCACCGTGATCTTCGGGAACCACCGGCGGCGCACCTGCGTGCTCCTGAGCCGGCTGAAAATGGTTCGCTCCGGCCCATCGATGCGTACCGGGACCACCATGGCGTCAGATTTGTCGGCGATCATGGCGGCGCCGTCATAGATTTTCATGAGGCTGCCGGTGACCGTGATGCGGCCTTCCGGAAAGATCACCAGCATGTTGCCTTCGCGCACGGCGTTGATGATCGTGCGCAGCGCCATCGGCTTGAGCGGATCGAGCGCCATCGTGCGCACGAACGGCAGGAACGGCTGGATCCACCATTGTTTCGAAATGCCGATGTCGACGGCGAAGACCGGGCGCTTGGGCAGGATCGACATCGCGACCGGCGCGTCGAGGAAGCTCACATGGTTCATGGCGATGATGGCGTTGTCGCCCGCCTTGGCGACGTTCTCCAGTCCCGTGACCTCAAGGCGGAAGAAAGCGCGGAAGACGATCGACAGAAGATCGTTTAGCCAGCTTGCCGGCATGGTGCGGGCGATCATGACGGCAACGATGAGATTGGCGGCGCCGATCAGCGCGAACAGGAGCGGTTCGCCGAGGCCGAGCTTTTGCAGTACGGCAAGGATAATGGCGCCGACGACCATGAAAGCCGCGTTGAGTACGTTGACGGCGGCGACGACGCGGGCGCGGTGATCCGCTCCAGCCCAGACCTGCACGGCGCTGAATGTCGGCACGATGAAAAGTCCGCCGGCAACCGCGAGACCCGCGAGATCGATGGCGATGTGGATACTGTGCGGCGAGGCGAAGTAGGCGGCAATGCCGAGCACGCCCGGCGAATGAACGAGCGACGACGCGGTCCAGCCGAGATCGAGCGCGAACACACCGAGCAGCACGGCGCCGACCAAAGTCGGCAATAGGACGATGCGCCCGTGGGCCAACCAGGCGGCAAAACCGGAGCCGATCGCCACCGCCACCGAGAAAATGGTGAGGAAAACGGTGACAACGCCCTCGCTGCCGCCGATATCGAAGGTCACCAGCGGCGGCAACAGTGAAAGAACAAGCGCGCCGACGAGCCAGAACCAACTCGTCACCAGCGCGCCCCACCACAGCCGCGGTTCGGCGCGGACGTATTTGATCAGCGTCCCGGTGGACGCGAATATATTGCGACTGATTGCGAGGTCGGGCGCGCCCTCCCCCGTCGGCGGAATGAACCGGCTCGCAATCCAAGACGCAATCGAGGAAACGATCATCAGCCAGGCGAAGTGGATCGGGTTGCCGCCGTCCCGCGCCGCCAGTCCGGCCACGATGGTGCCGAGAAGGATGGCGAGGAACGTGCCGCCTTCGACCAGCGCGTTGCCGGACGGCAATTCGGCGCGGGCCAGATGATCGGGAAGGATGCCGTATTTGATCGGCCCGAACAGCGACGCGATGATCCCGTACAGAAACACCGCAACGAACAGGAGTGCGATGGAATGGAAGGCGAAGCCCGCCACAGCGAGCGCGGCGACGGCGATTTCGGCGAATTTGAGCCGCCGCGCCACCAAGGCTTTGTCGTAGCGGTCGGCGAGTTCACCCCCGAGCCCGGAGAGGAAGAAGAACGGCGCGATCAGGGTGGCGCCCGCAAGCGTGATCAGGGCCCCTGAATCGGCGCCGCCAATCTGGAACAGGATGAGGAAGACCAGCGCGGTCTTGAGGAAGTTATCGCCAAAGGCCGAGAAGAACTGGCACCAGAACAAAGGCGCGAAGCGTCGCGTCGTCATCAGGGACGTGGACATGACTCTCCCGCCGTTGGCTTACCGGTTAGCGTTGGCGCCCACTACTTTAGACGGATGCCGGCTGCTTGGCGACGTGCAATCGGGAAAACGCATCCTCCGGGCGCGGCGCGGTGATACTGCACCGTTACCAAATTCAACAATTGGATCATTGGCTTAGAACCGAAGGCAACAGACCGGATTGGCCCCCTCAAGAGGTTGCGGGCGCAGAGCCAGACTGCGACAGCAACGCCTCGACCTGCCGCACCATGGCGCTCAGGTCAAAGGGCTTTGAGAGGAACAGGTCAGCACTGTCGCGGGCGTAGCCTTGCGGCTGGTGGCTCGACGTCAGTATCAGCCTGATATGGGGATAGCGTTCGCGGGTAACTCGGGCCAAACCGATACCGTCCAGCCGCCCGGGCATGCGGATGTCCGTGAACAGGACCTCGATAGGCAACTCACTTTCGAGAATGGTCAGCGCTTCGTCTGCGTTGGATGCTTCGAGAACGTGAATGCCCTGATTGCGCAGCTCGTCGGCAATCAACAAGCGAATCAGCACTTCGTCTTCGACAACAAGCACCGTCGGCCTTTCGGGCTTAACCCCGATTGGCGTAGCCAGCATTGAGTCCCCCGACATCCGGCGCACCTGCTCTTCGCCTGCCGCTTAGTTGTGAAATGCCGATGCAGGCAGACTGACGCCCCGAACGCGAGAACGTCCGTCATGGAGTTAGGTTCCATGGCTACGGGCGGGCGACCCGCCGGTTCGTTGTGAGGCCGGCACTATTCGGCGATTATCCGGCCTTTCGCCGTGTCCTCGTGATATTCGCCGATGAAGTCGTAGCTTCCGGGGCTGAGCGGGCTGATATGCACGACCCCTTGCGCTTTGCCGGCGATCACTTTCTCCACTTTCAGGGCGGCAGAATCGAATTCTTCCGAAAGTGGGTCGGTGTTGACGACGGTCAGCGCTATCCGCCTGCCAGCGGGCACGCGCAACTCGGCCGGATCGAACCGGTGATCGTGAATCGTAATCGTCGCCGCATAGGCCTCTTCGCAGCGCGCGGGCGAGGTTAAAACGACCCAAACCCCGAATAGCAAAAAATAGTACCGCGCATCGCGCTTGGCGCCTCAGTCGGTAGATTCCTTGCCCGGGATGTGGAACGTCCAGGTCTCCGAGAATGGCTGCCACCAATCCGGAACGCCGGTAGCCTGGTCGACGTGGCGGACAAAGCCGGCCTTCGACGGCGGCTCGAAGTGGAAGGTCAGGCGGTAGTCGCCGTCGCCCATGAGCACGACGTTGTTGGCGTAATGCGGACCGTCACCGGCGGTCATCGCCAGCAGTGTGCCGGTCTTCTTGAATTTCGTGCCGACCTTTTCAATCGTGTAGGAGATGGTCAAATAGGGAATCCACTCGTCCTCCTTGAAGCCGCGCTTGTCGTCCTTGGTGGCGTGGACGTCGACCTCAAGATGAACGGCCTTCGGACCCATATCCATGCTTTTGGTCATCGGCGCCATCTCGATGCCGAGCAGATAATGCGGAACGATTTGCATATCGTTCTGCACAACGGGTTCGCCGACATAGAATTCCTTCGCCGCGGCCGGCAGCGTGGTCAGCAGGGCCGCGATGGTGGCTACGGCTCGGGTGGCATCCCAAAAACGTGTCATGAGTGAAACTCTCCAATGCGCGAATTGCGAGCGAGTTCGGCGATGGATTGCAGTTTCTCTTTAGAATAATGAAAAACTGCAGTCTTTTCAGCATGTTGGACTAACAGCAAAAGAAATCGCCGGTCAAGATTCGCAATGCGAATCGCGCGAAATTACTTTTTACTGCGGAAGCGGCGCGGGCCGCTATCGGTGACACCGAGGTGAGTTTCCAGAGCGGCGCGGTCGGCCAACAACGTCGCGCTTGCGGCTGTGTGAGCCACGGCGCCGCGCTCGATGATGATGGCGTGATCGGTGACGCCGAGAATTTTCTTGGCATTCTGCTCGACCAGGATGGCCGAGATACCCTCGTCGCGGATGATCCGGCGCAAGGCGCCGAGTAATTCATCGACGATGATCGGCGCCAAGCCTTCGAGCGGCTCGTCGAGCAACATGATGCGCGGATTGAGCACCAAAGCGCGCGCGACCGCCAGCATCTGCTGCTCGCCGCCGGAGAGTTGATTGCCGAGATTCTGCCGCCGCTCGCTCAGCCGCGGAAACAGCGCATAGACCTTGTCCGGGGTCCAGCGTCCGACCTGGGCGACGGCGGTCAGATTTTCATGCACCGTGAGCGATTTGAAGATATTGCGCTCCTGCGGCACCCAGCCCACACCGGCATGCGCGCGCTGATCGGGACGCAGCCGCGTAATATCGAGTCCGTCGAGCACGATCTTGCCCGAGAAGTAGCGCGTCACCCCGACGATCGAATTGATGAACGTGGTCTTGCCCATGCCGTTGCGACCGAGCAGCGCCAGCGATTGGCCTTCGGTGAGCGAGAGTGAAATGCCGGAGAGCACCACGGCTTCGCCATAGCCCGCCGACAGACGCTCGACGCTCAAAAGCTCAGCCATCGAGCTCCTCGCCGAGATAGGCCGCCTTGACGCGCGGATCGCGCGCCACGTCCTCGGGCGCGCCGTCGACAAGCAAGCCGCCATTGACCAGGACCGAGATGCGATCGGCGAAAGAAAATACCAGATCCATATCGTGCTCGATCAGCAATACGGTCACCTCTTCGGGCAACGCTGCAATGATGGAAAGAAACTCCTGCCGCTCCGCCTCGGGAACGCCGGCGGCCGGTTCATCGAGCAGCAGCACCTGCGGCCGGCAGGCGAAGGCCAAGGCAATCTCCAGCAGACGCTGCTTGCCGTAGGATAAAATCGCGGTACGCGCATGCATGACGTCGGCGAGGCCGAAACGCTCCAGCACCTCGACGATCTCGCCGGTCACCGCCGGGTTGCTGCCGACCACCCGCCACCAATCGCTGCCCGCGCCAAGACGCTCGGAGACCGCGAGCCCGATCGTCTCCAGCGGTGTCAGGTCGAGGAATAGCTGATTGATTTGAAATGTGCGCGCCATGCCGAGCCGCACGCGCTCGTGCGGCCGCAGCGCGGTGATGTCCTTGCCGCCGAGCACGATGCTTCCGGCCGTGGGGCGCAGGACCCCGGTCAAGAGATTGATGATGGTGGTCTTGCCGGCGCCATTTGGCCCGATCAATGCATGCCGCGCGCCCTTCTCGATCGCGAGCGAAACGTCGTGCGTCGCGACGATACCGCCGAAGCGCTTTTCCAGGCCGATCGTCTCCAAGATCGGCATGATT
>Ga0181537_10004503_pt1 | contig 11577 bp, 9 predicted proteins | sample PEATcosm2014_Bin_39_FD_119765 | JGI IMG/M metagenome (GOLD analysis project Ga0181537, IMG submission 119765) | Peatland microbial communities from MTU Mesocosm Facility, Houghton, MI, USA - PEATcosm2014_Bin23_10_metaG | ecosystem: Environmental > Terrestrial > Soil > Wetlands > Peat | place... | reverse complement strand
GCGGATCGCCTTGTCGACCGCCTTGACCATGCCGCGATCCCAGACATTGACCGTGATCATGCGCGGTTCCGGCACGTTGATATTGGCCAGCTGATTGAGCGGCACCGTGCCGCCATACGCAGCGACCAGGACCGGTTCCAACAGATTGGCCGAGGCGCGCCCGGTGCGCAGCCCGCCGAATTCCTTGCGCAGCGCTTCGAGCGCGCCGTCCATGCGCCGCTGGATGTCCTTTAATAATGCGTCGTCTGCCATGGCCTCGCGCTTCCCTGGGTTTGTCGGCGTCGGCGATTGTTACGCCGCATCCTCGACGATCGTAAAGCGGCCCCTGCCCTGCACGACATCGGCAAAGCCGCCGCTCTCGAAGATCGAGAAAACGAGGATCGGGATGCCGTTCTCGCGCGCCAGAGAAACCGCTGCCGCGTCCATGACCTTGAGGTCGCGCGCGAGCACATCATGGTAGGTGAGCCGTTCGAATCGTTTCGCGCCCGGCACCCGCAGCGGGTCGGCATCGTAAACGCCATCGACCTTGGTCGCCTTCAACAAGGCGTTGCACCCCATTTCAGAGGCGCGCAGCGCCGCCGCCGTATCGGTGGTGAAAAATGGATTGCCGGTCCCCGCGCCAAAGATCACGACACGGCCTTTCTCCAGATGCCGCACGGCACGACGGCGGATATAGGGCTCGCAGATCGACTGCATCGAGATCGCCGATTGCACCCTTGTCGCGACCCCATGCCGCTCCAGTGAATTCTGCATCGCCAGCGAGTTAATGACCGTCGCCAGCATCCCCATGTAATCGGCCGACGCGCGCTCCATGCCGACCGCAGCGCCCGACACGCCGCGAAAGATGTTGCCGCCACCGATCACCAGGCACACCTCGACGCCGAGCGCATGGACCGACTTGATCTCGTCGGCGATACGCACCACCACGGCCGGGTCGAGGCCGTAGTCGCGATCACCCATCAGCGCCTCGCCGGAGATTTTCAGCAGGACGCGACGATATTTGAGGTCGGGTGGCATGGGCCTAGCTTATCCGGCTTTGGCGCCCGTCCCGCGAGCCCGCACAAGATACACCAAACCGCTGCGCCCGCACCGGCTTTCGACAGTCTGTGAGGCGGTCCGGGTCAGCTATTGAGCTGGGCGCCGACCTCGGCCGCGAAATCGGTCGTCGGCCGGTCGATCCCCTCGCCCAAAGCAAAGCGAACGAAGCCCGCGACGCGGATCGGTGTGCCAGCGGATTTCGCCGCGGCCTCGACAACCTTGCCGACTCGGCTCTCGCCGTCGATCACAAAGACCTGATCGAGCAGCACCAAATCCTCGTAAAACTTGCGCAGCCGGCCTTCGACCATGCGCTCGACGATATCGGCCGATTTGCCGGTGGCGCCGGCCTGTTCGCGCAACACCGCGCGCTCGCGGTCCAGCGCCCCGGCAGGCACCGAGGAGACATCGAGATATTGCGGGTTCGCCGCGGCGACATGCATCGCCAACTGCCGCCCAAGCGGGGCCAGAATGTCTTCCGCCGCGGTCGATTCGAGCGCCACCAGCACACCCATCTTGCCGAGACCCGGCGAAATCGAGTTGTGGACGTAGGACGCGACATGGCCTTGCGTCACCGCGAGACGCGCCACGCGGCGCAACACCATGTTCTCACCGATGCGGCCGATCAGGTCGGTCAGTTCGCCCTCGACCGTCTTGCCATTGCCGGCAAACGAGGCGGCCTTCAACGCGTCGACGTCGCGTTCGGTAGCGACGGCGAGTTCGGCGACGGCACGCACAAAGCCCTGAAACAGCTCGTTGCGGGCGACAAAATCGGTCTCGGAATTGACCTCGACGACCGCGCCGGCCCGATCCGCGGTCGCGACGCCGATCAGCCCTTCGGCGGCGACACGCCCGGCCTTTTTCGCCGCCGCAGCGAGACCCTTTTTGCGCAGCCAATCGACCGCGGCTTCGATATCGCCCTCGGTATCGCCGAGCGCGCGCTTGCAATCCATCATCCCGGCGCCGGTCTTTTCGCGCAATTCCTTGACCAGCGACGCAGTTATCTCGGGCATTGATCTATCCTCTTATATCAAGCCGAAGTCGCTTCGACGCTCGCGCCTTCAGCGTCTTCCGTGCCGAGCGCTTCGTCCATTGTCGGCAACGGCTCGCCATCGATCGGTTCATCCTCCTCGGCGCCGTTCGCCGGCGCTTCCGCGGCAAGCTGGGCGCGCGCGCCAATGTCGATGCCGGACGCGGCAAGCTCGGCCTGCAGTCCGTCGAGCACGGCGCCGGCGAACAAGTCGCAATAAAGATGAATGGCCCGCATTGCATCGTCGTTACCGGGGATCGGATAAGCGATGCCGTCGGGCGACGAATTCGAATCGAGCACCGCGACGACCGGGATGCGCAGCGTGTTCGCCTCGGCGACCGCGATCGCCTCCTTGTTGGTGTCGATCACGACCAGGATATCGGGCAACCCGCCCATCTCCTTGATGCCGCCCAGCGCGCGTTCGAGCTTGTCGTGGTCGCGCGTCAGCTCCAGCAGCTCACGCTTGGTGAGACCGGTATTTTGCTGCGCGACCCGCTCCTCGACCTCGCGCAGCCGCTTGATCGACTGCGAGATCGTCTTGAAATTGGTCAGCATCCCGCCGAGCCAGCGGTAATTGACGTAATACTGGCCGCAGCGCTTCGCCGCCTCGGCGATCGCCTCCTGGGCCTGGCGCTTGGTGCCGACGAGCAGCACGCGTCCACCGCCCGCGACCACCTCGCGCACCGCCTCCAATCCTTGCCGCAGGAGCGGCACGGTCTGTTCGAGATCGATGATGTGGATGCCGTTTCTGACGCCAAAAATGTATGGCGCCATCTTCGGGTTCCAACGCCGCGTGTGGTGGCCAAAATGGACGCCGGCCTCCAACAGGCCGCGCATCGAGTACTCTGGTAGAGCCATCGTTTCATCCTTTTCCGGTTCTGCCGCCGCAGGAGTAATCGCCGTCACCGGCGACACCGGAGCGAACACCATCACCGACGGCGTCGCGATCCTGCGTGAGGTTTACGGATGGTTAGGTAAGGTCTAGCGGCGATTTTGGCAAGCGCGGCGCGAACCCGAACCCGGAATTGGCTTCGTACGTACCTGTCAGACAGTCGATACTATTTAGATCCAGCTTTGGGGAGAGCCCGATGAACTCCGTGCTGCGCGGGCTCTGTCTCGTCGTGCTCGTACTGACTGGCTGCGACGACGAGCCGGCCGAGCGCAAGGCCTTTATCGATTTTTTGCAAGTCCACATCGTATCGCGGCCCGGCGTCCACCTGATGCTGATGAACGAGGAGCTGGCAAAATCCTTTGGCCCATACGCCAGCCATTACCAGATCATCCTCGATTTCAATTCCGGCCTCGACCTCTCGCCGCTCGAGCAGGTGGCGCATCTGAAAAGCCAGATCTCCGATCTCAACGACTTCGTCGCCCACCGCGACGAGTTGAAGACGCTGCGCGACGCGGTCCCGGGCATGATCGCGCTGTGCGAAGGCAAATTGTCGACCGCGAATACCGCACGCGCCGCGTTGCAGCAGCCGCCCGACCTGAAGGAGGTTTACGACAAGGCCTTCGACCGACTCGTCACGAGGCCTGGAACCCTGCTGGTCAAGATGCTGACTTTGCTGCCGTCAAGCCTCGACGCAATGATCGAGCTCGCCGATTACGTCGCCAAAAACGACCAGGACATTCGCGTCGTCGGGATGAGCGGGACCTCGCAGGATCCCGTGGTCCAGCGGCACGTGGCGGAACTGGTCGACGCGCTCCACGCGAACGACGCCGCCGCGGACGACCTGAAAAGCCAGCTACAGGCTCTGATCAACGGGACGTAATCGGCGGAAAACCCGCTAGATATCGTGCACATCGACGATACCCGGCAGCGACTTCACCGCCGCGCGGATGCGCGGGTCGACGCGAAAGCCGCCGGGGAGCGCGATTTCGACCTCGCTTGACGGCAGGTCGAGTACGACGGTGACGCGGCCGCGGCCACCCACCGCCTCGCGCTGGAAGAGGCCCTTCAAGCGCGCCAGCGCGTCCTCGGCGCCGACAAAGACCTTCAATCCCGCCGCCGCGTGCGCGACCACATTGTCGAGCGGCTCGATTTTCTGCGCGGTGAGCCGCAGGCTTTGCTCCTCGCTGCGCACATCGACCGTTGCGATCAGCGGCTGCCCGCTATCGAGCAATTCCCGCGTCTGTCCGAGCACATCGGAAAACAGGGTGATCTCGAACACGCCGCTCATATCGCTGAGCGAGACAAAGGCAAAGCGGTTACCGCGCGCGGATGTCCGCTCCTTTTTGCCGACGACGATGCCGGCAAGCTTGAAACGCGTCGAGCTATGCGCCGCCAGCGCCGCCGGCAGATCGGCGAATTGCAGGATGCCCGCCCGCTCGAGGCTCTTGCCGTACGGGTCGAGCGGGTGGTTCGACAAATAAAAGCCGATCGCGTCAAACTCATGCTGCAGCTTTTCGACCGGCGGCCAATCTTCGACGACCGGCAATTTCGGACGCTCGACAAACCCGCTGTCGATGCCGCCAAAGAGGCTCTCCTGCTTGCTGACGCGTTCCTCGGCGGCGCGGCTTGCGTGCCTCAATAGCAGCTCGACCGCCGCCAGGGACTGCGCGCGGTTCGGGTTCAGCGAGACAAAAGCGCCGGCTTTGACCAGGTTCTCAAACTGCCGCCGGTTGAAGCTCCGCGCGTCGAGCCGCTGGGCGAAATCGAATAGATCCTTGAACCGACCGTTTGCCGCTCGCTCGGCGACGAGATCGTGCATCGCCTGCGCACCAACCCCTTTGACCGCCGCCAGCGCGTAGCGGATCGCCGGGTTGCCGGTCTTTGGGTCGGGTTCGACCGCGAAATCGACCTCGGACCGGTTTACGTCGGGCGGCAGCAGCGCGATGCCGAGCCGGCTGGCTTCCTGGCGGAACTGGTTCAGTTTGTCGGTATTGCCCATGTCGAGGGTCATCGACGCGGCGAGGAACTCGACCGGGTAGTTGGCCTTTAGATACGCGGTCTGATAAGCGACCAGGGCATAGGGCGCCGAGTGCGATTTGTTGAACCCGTAGCCGGAGAATTTCTCCATCAGGTCAAAGACGAAATTGGCCTGCTTCTCGTCGATGCCCTTCTTGACCGTGCCGTCGACAAAGGTCGCGCGCTGCGCCTCCATCTCGCTCTTGATCTTTTTACCCATCGCCCGGCGCAGCAAATCGGCGCCGCCAAGACTGTAATCGGCCATGATCTGCGCGGCCTGCATCACCTGTTCCTGATAGGTGAAGACGCCAAATGTCGGTTTCAGGATCGGCTCGAGCAGCGGATGCGGGTAATGGACCTGCTCTTCGCCATTCTTGCATTTGATGTAGTTGGGGATGCTGTCCATCGGCCCCGGCCGATAGAGCGCGTTCATCGCAATGATGTCTTCAAAGCGATTGGGCTTCAGCTTGCGCAGATTGTCCCGCATGCCCGCGCTTTCCAACTGGAACACGCCGGAGGTGTCGCCGCGCGAGATCAGCGAATAGGTCTTGGCATCGTCCAACGGCAATCGCGCGAGATCGATCGGGACCCCACGCGCCTCAAGCAGCGCGACGACCTGCTGCAACACGTCGAGGGTCTTCAATCCGAGGAAATCGAATTTGACGAGCCCCGCCGGCTCGACCCATTTCATGTTGAATTGCGTGATCGGCATGTCGGAGCGCGGGTCGCGATAGAGCGGCACCAGTTCCGAGAGCGGGCGATCGCCAATGACCACGCCCGCGGCATGGGTCGAGGCGTGACGGTAGAGGCCCTCCAGCTTCAGGGCGATGCGGATCAGCCGCCCGACAGCCTCGTCTCCGTCGCGCTGCTGCTGCAGCAGCGGTTCGCCCGCGATCGCCTGGGCCAAGGTGACCGGATGCGCCGGATTGTTCGGCACCAGTTTGCACAGGCGATCGACCTGACCGTAAGGCATGCCGAGCACGCGCCCGACATCGCGCAGCACCGCGCGCGCCTGCAATTTGCCGAAGGTGATGATCTGCGCGACGCGGTCGCGGCCGTATTTCTGCTGCACGTAGCGGATCACCTCGTCGCGCCGTTCCTGGCAGAAATCGACGTCGAAATCCGGCATCGACACGCGTTCGGGATTGAGGAACCGCTCAAAAATCAGCCCGAAGCGCAACGGGTCGAGATCGGTGATTGTCAGCGCCCAGGCGACGACCGAACCCGCGCCCGAACCGCGCCCCGGTCCGACGGGGATACCCTGTCGCTTTGCCCACTGAATGAAATCTGCGACGATCAGGAAATACCCGGCAAAGCCCATCTGTATGATGGTCTTCAGCTCGAATTCGAGCCGTTCAAGATAGGCGGCGTGCTCGGCCGCCGGAGGCGCCGCGGCAAGGCGCGCCTCGAGCCCCGATAGCGCCGATTGGCGCAGCGCCGTGGCTTCGTCGAGCCCTTCCGGCATCGGGAAGGGCGGCAGGATCGGCTTGCGCGGTGCCGGCATAAAAGCGCAGCGCTGAGCGATGACCAGCGTGTTGTCGCAAGCCTCGGGCAGATCGGCGAACAGCGCGCGCATTTCGGCCGCCGGCCGGAAAAAATGATCGGGCGTCAGGCGGGCGCGATCATTATCGTCGACGACCTTGCCCTGGGCGATGCACAGCAGCGCGTCATGCGCCTCGTAATAGTCGCGGTCGGGGAAATACGCGTCATTGGTCGCGACAAGCGGCAGATCACGCTCATACGCGAGGTCGACAAACCCGGTTTCGGTGCGCGCCTCCTCCGCCAGGCCGTGACGCGAAAGCTCGATATAGAGCCGGCCGGGAAACGCCGCCTTCAATGCGTCGAGCAGCATTCCCGCCGCGACATCCTGACCATCGGCGATCAGCCGGCCGAGCGGCCCCTTGGCGCCGCCAGTCAAGCACAACAGCCCCTCGCTGTGTGCCGCAAGGTCGGCGAGCGCGATCGCCGGTTCGGCGCCACCCTCGCTGTCGAGAAACGAGCGGCTGACCAGGTCCAACAGATTGCGATAGCCGACCTCGCTCTGCACCAGCACGATGATGCGCTCGGGTTCGCGCTGCAGGCGCGCCCCTTCATTCGCTTCCTGGGTGACGAGCACGATCTCGCAACCGATGATCGGCTGGATCCCCTCCCCAGCGCAGGCCGTGGCGAATTCGAGCGCGCCAAACAGATTGCCGCTATCGGTGATCGCCACCGCCGGCATCTTGTTGGCTTTGCACAGCCCGACCAGTTCCTTGATCTTGATCGCCCCCGCCGACAGCGAATAAGCGGTGTGGACGCGCAGATGGATAAAGTCGGCGAGCGGCATTTTCAAAATCCAGCACAGCGATTACGCAGCATCGCATTTGGGAAGATAAAAGCCATCTCCGGCGATCCCGCCCTGATTATTCAGTCTCCTGGGCTGCATCCCGGAAGCGCCGGGGTGCAGAGCAATCCATGATGATTCGGCGGCGCGGTTTGCGTGCGGCGGCCCCGCTGTTTTTCTGGTAGAATAAGAGCACGCAATCATAATCGTGGGTGGAGGAAGAGCCAGTGAGTGCTGGGTTTCCTGGCCGACACCGGCGCAAGGGGCATCCGCTCCGCGCCCTCGCGCTCATCTCGGTTTTGGCGGTTTGCGCCGCATGTTCGCCGTTGCGCGGTTTTCCGGACAATCCCGATGATAATGACCAAAACATCAAGGACCTGCAAACCCTCGCGGTCGATGCCAAAGCCAAATATTACGCCAGCACTGACCCTGCCACGTTAAAATCATTGCGCAATCGCGTGATCCTTTCGGAGATGCAGATCTATGAGCTGAATTTCACCGAATTTCAGGAAAAACTGTGGGGTGACAATAATTTATTTAATGCCAGCAGCGATTTAACGGTGCTGGCGCTGACCGGTCTGGCGGCGACGACAGGAAACGCGACGACAAAATCCGCGCTCGCGGCGGCTTCTGCGGGCATCATCGGGGCGAAAGGAGCCATCGATCGGGATATCTACTTTCAGCAGACATTACCGGCGGTCCTCGCCCAAATGTCGGCCAACCGCGATAAAATCAAAGCCACGATCCTGAATAATTTAAACAAGGACGATGCGTCCTACCCGCTGCTGCAGGGTGAGGCCGATTTACAAGTTCTCGTGCGGGCGTCCAGTATCCCCGATGCGATTCAAAGCATAACCCAAACAGCGACAAGCAACAAAATCGCAGCGGCGCAAGAGGTCGAACTATCAAGAACCAGCTCATTCAGCCAGTCGACGAGCGCACAGCAGATCGCCGCCTGGATCGGATTTGGGCATGATTCAAAGGGCAAGGCGTACATGCATAACCCGACGAACCTAGGCAAACTTCAGGCATGGGTCGATGCCAACCTGCCCGGTATGCCGGTTCGGCAATTGCTGAACGACGCGGCAAAATCACAGGTCCTGGAAACCAGCCGGCAGAAGGCGATCAGCGACCTGAACATCCCCCCACTCACACCCTAGGAGCGGCGCCATGGTCTGTGGTGTTTTCACGACATCAAGCATACCGGACGGCGATCAGGATGACGTGGTAGACCTTTACAAGGCGAACGTTCCGCCCCCCACCACCGTCACGTCGACAAAACAGGCCGACGGGACGTGGACGGTGGTCGCGACCTGGCCGCCCTGTCCACCCAACACACAGCACTCCGCGGGCGATTAAGCCGGCCGGAGCTTTCCGTCCTCCAGCACGACAATGCGGTCGAGGCGGCGGGCGAGGTCGAGGTTGTGGGTCGCGATCAAGGCAGCGAGCCCGGTCGCGCGGGTGATCTCGATCAGCGTCGCCATGACGCCATCAGCGGTCGTGTGATCGAGATTGCCGGTCGGCTCGTCGGCCAGCAGCACCTTGGGGTCGTTGGCCAGCGCGCGAACGATCGCGACGCGCTGCTGTTCGCCGCCCGAGAGACGCGCCGGCCGGTGGCTGAGGCGCTCGCCGAGCCCCACTCGCCGCAACAATTCCGCCGCCTTGTCGCGCGCCGCGCCGCGCGGGACGCCGGCAATCATCTGCGGGATCATCACGTTTTCGAGCGCCGAGAATTCCGGCAGCAAATGGTGGAACTGGTAGACAAAACCGAGCGTCGCACGACGCAGCTTGGTTCGGCGGTCATCCGAGAGGCCGCCGCAATCCTGTCCGGCGACGCGCACCTCGCCGGCATCGGGCCGCTCCAGCAACCCGGCGAGATGGAGCAGCGTCGATTTCCCCGCGCCGGACGGCCCGACCAACGCCGCCAGTTCGCCAGGCTGAAGCGCCAGATCGACGCCGTTCAGCACCGCCAGCTCGATCCCGCCTTGGCGGAAGATGCGCCTGACCCCGACCAGTTCCAGCGCAGGCGGCCCCGACATCATTCCGCTGGGCTCATTCGTAGCGCAGCCCCTCGACCGGATCGAGCCGTGCCGCGCGCCATGACGGGTAAAGCGTCGCGAGGAACGACAGCACCAGCGCCATGATCACCACCGCTGCGACCTCGTGCGGCACGATCACCGCCGGCAGCCGGGTAAAGAAGTAGATCTCCGCCGCGAACAGCTCCATGTGCAGCGCGTTCTGGATAAATTGCCGGATCGCTTCGAGATTGTTGGTGATGACGATGCCGAGGACGAACCCGGCGAGCGTGCCGACGACACCGATACTGGCGCCGCTCAGGATGAAGATGCGCAGGATCATCCCACGCGAAGCGCCCATCGTCCGCAGGATCGCGATGTCGCGCCCCTTGTCCTTCACCAGCATGATCATGCTGGAAATGATGTTGAACGCAGCGACGACGATAATCAGCGTCAGGATCAGGAACATCACGTCGCGCTGCACGACGAGCGCGTTGACGAGGCTCGAATTGGAGCGCTGCCAGTCGAGGATGCGGGCGTTGCCGCCGAGCGCGGCGACGATCTTCTGGCCTTCATCGCTCGCCTGATCGGCGTTGGCGACAAAGACTTCAAGATAATTGACCGCGTCCTTCAACTTGAAGAAGACCTGCGCCGCGTCGAGCGGCACAAAGATGAAGGTGTTATCGTATTCGTAGAAGCCGACATCGAACAGCGCGGCCACCGTATACGTCTTCGTACGCGGCATCGTGCCAAAGGCGGTCTCCGTCCCTTCCGGGGAGATGACGGTGATTTTGCCTCCCACCTTGATGCCGAGCCGTGCGGCCAGCCGCTCGCCGACCGCGACCTCGTCGCCGCCAAAATCAGCCAGCGAGCCGGCAATGATATGATCCGCGACGAGCTTGCGGGCGCGAATGTCGCCGGGGCGGATGCCACGCACCACGGCGCCCGCGGCGCCGGCGTCGCTGGTGACGAGCGCCTGCGCCTCGACGAGCGGGGTGACGCTGACGACGCCCGGCACCGCGCGAACCTTTTGTGCCACCGCGTCATAATCGGTCAGCGCGCTGGTCATCCCATAGACGCCGAGATGCCCGTTAAGCCCGAGGATGCGATCGACGAGCTCGATGCGAAACCCGTTCATCACCGCCATCACGATGATCAGGGTCGCCACCCCGAGCATGATGCCCAGCAGCGAAAAGATCGCGATGACCGAGACAAACCCCTCTTGCCGCCGCGCCCGCAAATAGCGGAACGCGACCATCCGCTCGAACGTCCCGAAAATCACGCTTTGCATCCCCTAAAATCGTCATGCCCGGATTTAGACCGGGCAGCCGCGTAGATGGCCGGGCTAAACCCGGCCATGACGTATCGGGCTGTCAAGGCGAGGTGATGCGATCGAGCGCCGCCTCGGCGGGTAAATCCTGGCGCTCGCCGGTGCGACGGTTCTTCACTTCGAGCGTGCCCGCCGCGACGCCGCGCGGTCCGACGATCAGCTGCCAGGGCAGCCCGATCAAATCCATCGTCGCGAATTTGGCGCCCGGCGACTCGTCGCGATCATCGTAAAGCACGGTAACGCCGCCCGCCCGCAGCTTGCCGTAAAGCTCGTTCGCCGCGGCGACGCATTTCGCGTCAGCGCCGCGCAGATTGATCAGCCCGACGCGAAACGGCGCGACGCTTTCCGGCCAGATGATGCCGGCATCGTCGTGGTGCGCCTCGATCAGCGCGCCGACAAGGCGCGACACGCCAATGCCGTAAGAGCCCATTTCGAGCGGCACGGTACTGCCATCGGCAAGGCTGACCACCGCGCCCATCGGCTTCGAGTATTTGGTACCAAAATTGAAGATGTGGCCGACCTCGATCCCGCGCGCGGTGACCAGCTCGCCCGCCGGAACGGGGCATTTTTCCGAGTCGTGCATCTCGTCGGTCGCCGCGTACCGCGCGGTCCATTGCTTGAAGAACGGTTCGAGGTTGCCGTCATAATCGACCTCCTCGGCGAGGATGTCGGTCTCGAGCCAAGCCTTGTCACAATAAACCTCGCTCTCGCCGGTGTCGGCAAGGATCTGGAATTCGTGGCTGAGTTCGCCGCCGATCGGGCCGGTATCGGCGCGCATCGGGATCGCCTTCAGCCCCATGCGCGCAAAGGTCCGCAGATAGGCGACCAGCATCTTGTTGTACGAATTCTTGGCCCCCGCCGCGTCGAGGTCGAAGCTATAGGCGTCCTTCATCAGGAACTCGCGGCCACGCATCACGCCAAAACGCGGACGCACCT
>Ga0181537_10004502_pt1 | contig 11577 bp, 8 predicted proteins | sample PEATcosm2014_Bin_39_FD_119765 | JGI IMG/M metagenome (GOLD analysis project Ga0181537, IMG submission 119765) | Peatland microbial communities from MTU Mesocosm Facility, Houghton, MI, USA - PEATcosm2014_Bin23_10_metaG | ecosystem: Environmental > Terrestrial > Soil > Wetlands > Peat | place... | reverse complement strand
GTCTACGGCTTCGTCGTCTCCTACATCCTGCTCAAAGTGATCGACATGGTCATCGGCCTCCGAGTCACCGAAGAGCAAGAGCGCGAAGGCCTCGATATCTCCCTGCATGGGGAGCGTGTGGAGTAACTCCCGCTCGGCACCGTTTGCAAGCAGTTGGTTTTCCCTCGGGAAACCGAGTCTTACGGGGTGGCCACCAGGGCCACCCCCTTTTTTTCAAACGGCCGCATTTGCTGGCCACCGACGAATGTGATAAAGATCTCCTCGAAACTGAGTGATTCTTCGTATTTTTTCCGTGGCTTTTTCCGGACCTTCCATGGCGCAAACCGGCGCCTTTTTTACTGTCGAGAATTTGCGTGCAGCGCGCTAGCGCCCGGGAGATGGCCGCGGCGCGGGCGCGCGGGCGCCTGCGCATTTACTTCGGGGCTGCGCCAGGCGTCGGCAAGACGCGCGCGATGCTCGAGGACGCGCGCAAGCAAGTGGCCAACGGTGTCGACGTGGTGGTGGGCCTGGTCGACACGCATGATTTCGGCGACCTGAACAGCATGCGCGCCGGCCTGGAATCGCTTGCAGCACCGCAGGCCATGCGCGGCAAGCTTGCGCCTGTACAGGCACTCGACCTGGATGCCGCGCTCGCGCGCAAGCCGCAACTGATCCTGGTCGACGACCTTGCTCGCCGCAATCCCGAAGGCTCGCGCCACTTCCAGCGCTGGCAGGACGTCGACGAACTGCTGGACCACGATATCGACGTCTACGCGACGCTCAACGTCCTCAATATCGAGAGCCTGAAGGAAGTCGTCCAGGAGCTCACGAAGATCCCCTTTCGCGAGACCGTTCCCGATTCCTTCTTCGAGCGCGCCGAGCAGGTCACGCTGGTCGATGCCTCGCCCGAAGACCTCGTCGAACGCCTCGAATCCGGCTCGGTGCACCTGCCGCAGGCGCAACGCATGCGCCGCGATCTGTTCCGCGCCGAAACGCTCGCGTCCCTGCGCGACCTTGCGCTGCGCCAGGCGACCGAACATCTGGAAGCGCAGCGAGCGGCCCGGCGCCGCAGCGGCAGCAGCTCCGGGGGGTGGCCGGCCAGCAAGAAGGTGCTGGTGTGCATCGATCACACGGCCGTCGCGGAAAAGCTCGTGCGCGCGGGCAAGCGCCTTGCGGGGTTCCTGCACGCCGACTGGGTCGTCGCCTACTGCGAAACCTCGCGCGGCACGCGCCTGAACCTGGACGAGCGTGAGCGCGTGCAGACCTGTCTGCGTCTCGCGGATGAACTGGGCGCAGAGGTGATTACGCTCGCCGGATATGCCATGGACCGGCGCATCGTCGAACTCGCGCGCCAGAAGAATGTCGGGCGTGTCGTGGTCGAACGTCCCGCCGGCGCGCTGCTGCAACGCTGGCGCCAGCGTTCCATCCTGCGCACGCTCGAGCGGCGCGCGCCGGAGGTGGACGTATTCCAGGTCTCGGGCGAGTACTCCACGTTCGGCGCGGAATACGCGATGGTGCCTTCGGCCGTGCCGCCCGCGACGCGAACGCGCGAGCGCGGCCTTGGTGCGGCAATGCCGTACGTCTGGAGCGTCGCTGTAACGGTCGCCGCGATGATCATATCCACCTCGGTGTTTCGCGACGCCTCGCCCGCCAATCACCTGATCATTTACCTGCTGGGCGTGCTCTTCATCGCGTCGCGCCTGGGCTTCTGGCCTTCCGCCGTGGCCGCGACCTTGTCCGTGCTGGCGTCCGACTACTTCCTGTTCCCGCCGTATTTTTCCTTCGAGGTTGCGCGGCCGCAGGACGTGATCACGCTCGGCGTGTTCCTGCTCGCGGCGCTGATCGCCAGCCGCCTCACCGACGACCTGCGCTTCCAAAGCGAGGGCGCACGCATGCGCGAGCAACGCGTGCGCTTCCTGTACGAGTTCACGCGCGCGCTTGCAAGCGTGCAGACGACCGAGGAGGTTGCGGCGGTCGCTGCCCAGCAGATCTCCCGCGAGTTGCCCTGGCAGGGGCGACTGCTGCTGATCGACGCCGGTGGCCGGGTCGCCGTTGCCGGGACGGCAGGCGCATCGCCTGCAGTTGGACCCGAGCCCGATTTCGACATCGCCACGGCGCAATGGGCCTTCGACAATCGCAAGCCGGCCGGCTGGGGTACGGACACGGCAGCGGACGTGCGTGACCTCTATCTGCCCGTCAGCGGGCCGGAAAATCGCTTCGGCGTGCTTGCCTTGCACCCGACGGTGACGTCGCTCGTGCTGCTGCCCGAGCAGCGCCGCATCCTCGACACCGTGGTCGCGCAGATCAGCCAGACTCTCGAACGCATCCGCCTCGCGAGCGAAGCGCACCACGCGACCGCGCGCGTGGAGACCGAAACGCTGCGCAACTCCCTGCTCAGTGCCATTGCGCATGATTTGCGCACCCCGCTCGCGTCGATCGTCGCGGCATCGAGCACCCTGCTGCAAGGGCGGGAACGCCTGTCGCGGGAGCAGGAGCGCGATCTGACCGAGACCATTCTCGAGGAAGGCCAGCGCATGACCAAACTGGCCAACAACACGCTGGAGATTGCGCGCCTGGAAGCCGGCGCGGTACGCCTGCAGCGCGAGTGGTACCCGCTCGACGAGATTGTCGGCACGGTGCTCTCGCGCATGGAAGACCGCCTCGCGGCGCACCGGATCGAAACGCAGCTGCCGGCGGGCGTGCCCATGGCGCAGGTCGACCTGGTGACCATCGCCCAGGTGATCGAGAATCTCGTCGAGAACGCCGTCAAATACACGCCGCCTGGTACGCGCATCGAGATCGGTGCGCGCGACGAGACCACGCAGGTCGTGTTCTGGGTGGCCGACCGTGGGCCGGGCATAGCCGCGGGCCAAGCGCGGCGCATCTTCGAGAAGTTCTACCGTGGGCCCGGCAAGGAAACGCAAAGCGGCGTCGGCCTGGGCCTGACCATCTGCCGCATCATCGTCGAAGCGCACGGTGGCACGATCGCGGCGCTGAACCGGGACGGCGGCGGTGCCGAGTTCCGTTTCACGGTGCCTGCAACCGAGGCGCCGCCGCGCCTGGAGCCCGAGGCATGAACGGCGGCGCACACAAGGCCAGCATCCTGGTCATCGAGGACGACGCGCAGATCCGGCGCGTGCTCACGACGAGCCTGGAAGCCTACGGCTACGATATGTATGCGGCCGAGACCGGCGCCGAGGGACTGGCGATCGCCAACGAGCACAAACCGGACCTCGTCATCCTGGACCTGGGCCTGCCCGACATGGACGGCCTCGACCTCATCCGCGAACTGCGCACGCGCGCCTCGCAGGAGATCCTGGTGCTGTCGGCGCGTGGCATGGAAGAAGTGAAGGTGCGCGCACTCGACCTGGGTGCCGACGACTACCTCACCAAGCCGTTCGGACTGTTCGAGTTGCTCGCGCGCGTGCGCGTGGCCTTGCGCCGCGCGAATCGCGATATTCAGGAGGAAGAGCGCCTCATCCTCGAATCGATCGGCGTGACCATCGATCTCACCCACCGGCGCATCACGCGCGCAGGCGAGGAGGTGCACCTCACGCCGATCGAGTTCCGCCTGCTCGCCACGCTCGCGCGCCACGGCGGCAAGATCCTCACGCACGAGCAGTTACTCAGTGAAGTCTGGGGCCAGGGACACGAAGAGAACACTCAGTACCTGCGCATCTACCTGGGTGGCCTGCGCAAGAAGCTCGAGCCCAATCCAGCACAACCCAAGGCACTGCTCACCGTCGCCGGCGTAGGCTATCGACTCGCACTCGACACGTTCCCGTTGGGGGGCAACACTCCCTGAGCAGTGCACGTTGCACCGGGTTGGCGTTCGCATTCACTCGAATGGTGCAAGGTTCACGACGTTCGCGATCCTGAGTTTCGCAGCGGCATATAGAAGGCTCTATATGCGTTCACGTGAACACAACGACCTCTTTATGCGACCCATTGATATATTGAATTTCATGGGCGCCGGGTCAAATTCGCTTGGTTTCAATCGCGCAGAAAAGCTGGGCATTGCTTCCTCCCTATCGTTGCCGCACGGAACGGGATGCATCAACTGCGCGAACAGCGTCTTTCCATTCATGTCCGGTCCCCGTCAATCCGAAAAGGAAGAACCGTCATGAGAATTCTCAATGTCGTTGCAAAAGTGGTGCCCGTTGTCCTCGTCGTGTTGGCTGCCAGCGGGCAGGCTTATGCGGAAACGCAGGTGACCTATCAGATGAAACTCGACTGCTTCAACGCACACAAACAGTTGATGGACAAGCCCTCCGTCAGAACCGTCGAAAGGTGCTGGCAGACGCACCGCGGCATGATGACGAAGTAGCCCTGGCTCGAAGGATGGCCCGCTGAGGCAATTGCGCGGTTTCTCGAGTGAGCGCGAGGTAAAATCAATCAGTCGTCAGAGGGAGTTTTTCATGCGCACGCCCGTCGCAGTGTCCTTGTTCCCGGGAATGGCTGCTTGCCGGACTGCCGAGCGAAAACCGGGCCATGTCAGTGGCGATGGCGCTTGCTACCTCGGTCATCGCGTCTGTTCGGGTCAGCGCTGCCCCGGCCAATCCGCATAATCCCTGCGCGCCACGGGTCAAGCCCCGACCGCGGCGCGCTCTTTTCCTTCTTCTCAAAGTCATGGCCAAGGTAAGGCCGGTCGTCGTTGTGATCGAAGACAGCCCAAAGCTGCGCCGCCTGTTGCGCAACGGGCTGACCGAGCTCGGCCTTGACGTGCGCGAGGCGGACACCGGCCGCGCGGGCCTCGTCGTGGCGGCCACGCGCAAGCCTGACTTGATCATCCTTGACCTGGGCTTGCCGGACATCGATGGCGCCGAGATCATCAAGAAGGTACGCGAGTGGTGGGTCGCGCGTCCGCTCATCGTCCTGTCGGGCCGCAATTCCGAGGCGGAGAAGGTCGCCGCGCTGGAAATGGGTGCGGACGATTACGTCACCAAGCCCTTTGGCATGCCGGAGTTTCTCGCGCGCGTTCGCGCAGCCTTGCGCCGGTCCGCCCGCCATGCGAATCCGGACCCGAATGCCGCTTTCCGTTCGCATGGCATCGTGGTGGACACGCTCCAACGCACGGTGATGCGCGAAGACCGGCCCGTCTCGCTGACGCCCAACGAATTCCGCGTGCTTGCGGTGCTCGTGAAGCACGCCGGCATGCTGGTAACGACCAACACCCTGGTCAACGAACTATGGGGCCCCAGCTGCCCGGCCAACAACCGCAACTACCTGCGCACGTACATTGCGTCCCTGAGGCAAAAGCTCGAGATTGATCCGGCACGCCCGTCGCTGCTGCTGACCGAAGCGGGCGTCGGCTACCGCCTGCAGTCGGACGCGGCGCCGGTGGACGAGACCCTGCACTGACGCGCCCGGCTCGTACCGCGATCTCGCCTCTTCGTCACATGCGCGTCTCGCGAACGCGCCCCGCGTCAAGACGCCTTGCGCTGCCATTCGTAGATGAAGTTCTGCGCCTCGCGCGCGTTGGGTGTATCGGGCACAAGCTGCAGGTAGCGCGTCATCTCGGTGATGGCCAGTGCGTAGTCCCCCGTTTCGGCCAGGACCAATGCCCGGTTGTAATGGCCTTCGGGCCACCAAGGCGCAATGGCCAATGCCTGCGCAAAATCGTCCTCCGCCTCAGCGAAGGATTTATCGCGCACGGCCGCTTCGGCCTGTACCTGCAGGCGCAGTACCGATTCCGGCTTTTGCGGCTTGGAAGCGCCTTCGCGGTAGGCCCTCACGGCCGACTCAAAGCGCGCCTGCTCCTGCGCTAACGCGGCCGCATCCGGCTCCTTGCCCAGTACCACAAAGGCCTGAACGAGCCGCTTGCTCAACGCGACGTCGGTCTCGCCGTTTCCTTCGCGCATGAATACATCGCCGCCGGAGTCGCCCATGCCAGGCTTGCGCCGTGCGCCGAGGTGGAACATGCACGCCTCGATGTAGTTGCCTTGCGGATTGTCCGAGCAAAAGACGTTTGCATCGGCGCCAAGAAGGCTGCGCAGGGGATAGACGAGCGTCTCGCCGCCCGTTGTTCGGACGACGAGATTTCTGCCGGTGATCCGGACTGCGGCGACTTGGACGCGTGGGTTCTGCCGGTGGAATAAGGAGACCGGATGGGCACGCGCTCCGGTCGGGCTCATCCATGCCTGTATGACGGAATGCGCCTCGTCGCTGCTCATCGCTGGACTCGAGGCTGCGGCCTCATCGGCCTTGTACGTGGTCGTGCAAGCGGCCAGGCAGGCGCCCAACAGAATCAGGCTGCCGGCAAGCGCGAGAAAATGCCCAGCACCGCGACGATCGTTCACACGTTTTCCAGTCATGGTTGACCGCCCGCACCCGGGGCCTTGCGTTGCCACTCGTAGATTCGATCCTGGGCCGCGCGGGCATTGTTCGCATCCGGCACCAGTTCGAGATAGCGCTGCATCTCGACAACGGCCGCCGCATATTCGCCGGTTTCGGCGAGAACGAGTGCCCGGTTGTAATGGCCTTCCGGCCACCAGAGCGCTATCGCCAATGCCTTGCCGAACAGCTCTTCGGCCGAATCAAAATCCTTGTCGCGTACGGCATCTTCGGCCTGGACCTGGTAGGCGCGCGCCGACTCCGGCAAGCGCGGCTTTACCGCCTCGCCTCGATAAATTGCCGCGACTTGCTCGAAGCGCGCGCGCTCGTCGGCCATCGGCGGCGCGTAGTGCGCGAGCGCGGCATCGCGCAGGACCGCGAGCGCATCGGCGAGCCGCTTGCCTTGCGCTGCAGAACAGCCGATTTCCTTCGGCGCAAGCAGGATGTTGCCGTTGTTGGGATAGTTCGTGCTCGGCGCAAGCAGATAGATCGCGCACGATGGCGTGCTCACGCTATGCTGGACGGGTTCCATGCGCGCAAGAGAGAACTCCAATTGCTCGTTGCTCGCGGTCTTGATCGTCAAAGTGTGCCGCGTGGCGTGAACCTCGCTGATGGCAACGCCGTAAACCGGCGTGTCGTATATGTAGACGCGCTCGCCGAGGCTACCGGTCAGCGTAGCGGTGACGACTTCGCGCGCCTGTGCGACCGTCATGGGCTCGCGCTGTTGCGGGTCTTTCACGGGTTCATAGACCGTGTCACAAGCAGCCGAAAGCACGCAGGCAATCCAAACCAGCGCGCAAAGTCCGATCCGTCGATCGTTCATGTCATTTCCTTTCCTTGCAGATCGCCTGCAGCGTCGAGAGCCTGCATCTTCAGCCCTCGTACCGGCAGTACTGCACCAGGTCCGCGTGGTCGTTGGCGATTCGCTCTTGCAGATCGTCATAGATGTGCTTGAGCTCGTCGTAATGCAGGTATGCCTCGTTGAGTTCGCTGGTGGTCAGATAGTCGTTGTATGCCGCTTCCGGCACATCGATGACGCCAATCTTGGCCGCCGTGAACGCCAAGGTACCCAGCGGACCAAAGGTGTCCTTGGCCAACTCCTTCCCGCCCTCCTCGGCAAGGCCGCTATCCACCAGCAGTTTCTCCGCGGCCAGCGTGGAATCAAGAAGATTGCGCGACAGTTGCGCCAGGTGTGCGAGTCCCTGCCCGCGATCCTGTTCGGACAGGAGTCGCTCGACTCCTTCCCGCTGCGCGCCATCCGACTGACCCTCTTGCATCTTCTCGCCGAATTCATGGCCCGCTGCGTAGGCTTCCTTCCACTTGTTGATGGCGTCGTAGCTTGTGCTTAAAGTCTCGAGAGCCTTATGCACTTGCTCCTGGCGTTCGGGCGAAAGTTGCGCCAGGCGCCCGGCCTCCAGCTCTTGTTTGACCATCCCCATGTCCAACGACAGATCCTTGGTCAATTCGAACAAGGTCTTCACCATGAAGACCTTCTGTTCCTGGTCGAGCTTGCGCCGCTCGCGGGACTGATCGTCCAGGCGTGCCTTGGCGCGCATCAGCCAGTCGCTCTGCGTCGCCATTCCGGATTTGAGTTGCAGGTAGGCCTTGCGCGTGGCGTTGCAATCGACGTAGCGCTGACCCGCGGCCAGATGCTCCGGATCCCCGGCGCGAGGAATCAGTGGAACGGATGTACCCATTCCTACCACCGGCAAGCCGTCGCCGCCGGCGTTTGCCGGTGCTGGGGACGGTTTGGTCGGGCCGCTTGCGGCGGCTGTCCGTGTCGGCGTTGCCGAGACGTGCGCATCGGGGGCGGCACTCATCAGGCCAACTCCACCGACACTGACGGCGGCGCCATCGGGCGCAATACTCGCAGGCTGCGGAGGCGCTGCGCTGGCAGCACCGTTGCCGCCATCGTCGTGGAGCAGGGCAATGCCGCCGTTCCCTTTGCCGAAGAAATTGGTGCCGGTACCCGTGCCCGTCGTCGTGCCCATCAGGGGCAGAGTGTCGCTCCGGTCACTGGTCACTACGCCCTGCATCTGCCCAAGCAGTCGATCGCGAACCTGGTCCGTGCGCTGAGCCTCGGCTTCGGCGCGCGCCTTGGCCTGCGCGGCGGCCTGCGCCTGCGCGGCTTGTGCGGCTGCCTCGGCCTGCGGGTCGCCGAAGATCGCCTTGCCCAATTCCTGGCCCACCGCGTTGCCGACCATGGCGGCCCCGTTCATCAGCATCTGCTGCTGCGAGCCCGGCGCGATCGAGGGGTTCGATGCGCCACCTTGCGGTACGCAGGGAGTCGTGTGGACGCCTGCCATCGCCGAGCCGCGCGCAGTCTCACAAATCGGTTGGGTGGCGTATTGGCATTGCAGACCACCCGCGCCTCCCACGTGCGCGGTCACGCTGCTGTCGTAGGTAACCGTCGTGCACCAGTTGGCCTGCGCAAGAAGTGGCGCAAGAAGGAACGCTGCGGGGATAAGCGCCAGTGGGTTCAGGCTGCAAATTCGGTTACGAACTTCCACGACAGATGCTCCTGCAATTCGCGCGGCGCGAGTTCGCTAGTCGAACGGAAATCCGTGGTGGACGCTCCTGGAAAAGGCAAGTTTCTAGAGGTCCATTTCAAGGTTTAACGTCTTTACAATTTGTCGCCCGATGGGCCGTGTCTCCGAAAATGCTAGGGTAGCGGCCGCATTGAACCTTCTGGCGCTCGCCCGCCGTCCGGAGCCACCATGAAACCAGCAACATTGTTCGCCACGCTTGCAGTCCTTGCGTGGATGCTGCCGTCGCTGCCAGCCGGCGCGGCCGACGAGGCATTGCGCGCGGCGATCGCAGGACCCCAGCGCACCACCGCCCATGCCAAGCGCGATACCGTGCGCCATCCGCAGGAAGAGCTCGAGTTCTTCGGCCTGCGTCCCGACATGACTGTCGTCGAGATCAGCCCCGGCGGTGGCTATTGGACCGAGATCCTCGCGCCCTACCTCAAGGCAACGGGCACGTATTACGTTGCCGTGGCGCCCCCCAACGACCCCGAAGCCGTGCCGGCGGCCAAGGACAAGTATCGCCAGATGCTGGCGGCCGACAAAGCCAACTACGGCAAGGTGCAAATCACGGAGCTGGGCAAGGATCACTACACGGTGGCGCCGGATGGCAGTGCCGACCTGATCGTCACCTTTCGCAACCTGCACAACTGGGTTGGCGACGGCTACGCGGAACAAGCATTGCAAGGTTTCTACCGCGCGCTCAAGCCCGGGGGCATCCTGGGCATCGAAGACCACCGCGCCCGCACCGACAAGCCGCAGGATCCCAAAGCCGAAGACGGTTACGTGCGCCAGGACTACGCGATCGATCTGGCGAAGAAGGCCGGGTTCGAATTCGTCGGCTCGTCGGAAATCGACGCGAACCCGCGCGACACCAAGGACTACCCCGAGGGCGTGTGGACCCTACCGCCCACGCTGACGCTCAAGGACAAGGATCGCGAGAAGTACCTGGCGATCGGCGAGGCCGACAACTTCGTACTGAAATTCCGGAAGCCGGTGTCGAGGAATTGAGTGCGGCTTTGACGATCACGCCATGCCGGCAGCGCGTGGTCCGGGCAAGGCCTGCGTTGCGTCGCGATCAGGTCGTGAGATTCATTTTCGCCAGCAACGTCTTGTAGCGTGGGTCGCCTTCCAGACTTCGGTAGGGCGGCCACGAACGCATGAGTGTCAACGTCGCCTCGCGATTCCGGTACGCCCGATCCAGCCATCGAAAGGCTGCATCTTTGTCGCCACGCCTGGCATAGCATTCGGCGACCGAAGTGGCATCTGCGTCGGCATATTGCGACACGAGTGCCTTCAAGTTTTGGTCCGACTTTTCTTTCTGCCCCATTGCCCATTGAACCTGGGCGAGCGCGCTCAAGTGAGCGCCCTCGTCCTTTTCGGCCTGCGCCTGCTCGAGGGCCTCGTCCAACCGACCCTGATCCAGGAAAATTTCCACCAGGGTCCCATGCAGACCCGTAGCATCCGGCGCCAATTGAAGCGCATCGCGGACGCTTCTCTCCGCTTCCGCAAGATGACCGGCACCATACAATGCAAACGTCAGCAAGATTCGAGGGAAAAGTTCGAGGGGATCGTCCTCGACCTGCCGCCGCGCGCTCGGTATTGCTTCTTCGGCGCGCCCCACCGCCAGGGAATCGAACAACGCATCGTTGATCCGATAGATAGGATTTCCCGGGTCCAGCTCCTGCGCACGCTGCGATTCCCGGCGAGACGCCGCATAATCGAAGTTGTAATTCCATTCAATTGCGCCCAGCACATCGTGCGCGGCCGCGGAGCCCGGCTCCAATGCAAGCGCCCGGTCCACGGCATTTCGCGCCGCCGCGTAGGCCGCTTTGGGTGGCATCCAGCCCGACAATCCGGCGATATTGAAGTTTGTGGCAAGTTCAGCCCATGCTCGAACGTAGTTCGGGTCGAATTGCAGCGCTTGCCGAAACGCCAGCTCCGCCCGATGGTTGTCGTCCTTGGAGCCCTTGTTCCGAAAATACATGCCTTTTAGCAATGCGTTGTACGCGTCAATATTGCTTACATCTCGAGTCGCAAGCGGCATGGGAATGAGAGCCGCCTTGAGCGCACTCGCGACGGTGTCCGCGATTTCGTCCTGAAGCTTCAAGACGTCTGTCAGAGCGCGGTCGTAGGAGTGCGACCACAAGTGGCTTCCGTCCGCGGCCCGAATCAACTGGGCGGTCACGCGAATCGACTTGTTTTGCTGGCGCACGCTGCCTTCCAGGAGATTGGCGACTCCGAGCTTGGCCGCGATCACCCGGATATCTTCGTTCTTTCCTTTGAACTGGAAACTTGACGTACGCGCAATCACCTTCAAGTCATCCGTGCGCGCAAGGTGATCGATCAACTCCTCCGTCAGACCGTCGGAGAAGTATTCCTGGTCGTGGTGTTCGCTCATGTCGACGAAGGGCAGCACTGCGATCGATTTGTCGTCGGCTGCCAGCGATACTCCGGCAACAAGGCCCTGGTGCACGTAGGCGTTCGCCAGCCCCAGGGCCGCTACGATCAAGCCAAGCGCCGTTGCGGCCGTGACCGCACGGTTACGCAGGAAGAATCTGCCCATCCGATAAGGGATCGTTGCAGGCCTTGCCAGCACGGGCCGGCGTTCCAGGTGGCGCTTGAGGTCCTCGGCCATCGCCTGGGCCGAGTCGTAGCGCTGTGCGGGTTCGGGGGCCAGGGCCTTGAGCACGATCGCGTCCAGGTCCCCCCGGAGTGTTCCGGCCAAGCGCTGTTGCGT